>OGYY01000207.1_pt1 | contig 61846 bp, 100 predicted proteins | sample 1576671 | NCBI WGS metagenome assembly OGYY01 (sample SAMEA3541593, study PRJEB24748) | human gut metagenome | biome: human gut; feature: human-associated habitat; material: faeces | place: China | collected 2012 | reverse complement strand
GATTCTCCATCACCATTTTAAAAATATCCAACTGCATCGCTTCTACCATAAGTCACTCCTCCTTTTATTCACTTTTTTCCAACTTATCAATTCTGTGATGTGCTGATTTAACGGACTGCTCCACAGCCGTGATCCGGCTTCCATGTTCCACGATTTCCTCCCTCAGTCTGTCAACATTTTTTGATGTTTCCCGTACATCAGAGGCAATATTATCCAGTTTTGTACTGATTTTAGTATTCAGTTCCGCTCGTTTCACTGCATCATCTATATCTGTTTTTTTGCTGTTTTTATTGCTGTAATATACTGATGCCAAAAATCCCAACAGCGATATTATAAGCGCAATCCACTGAGTATTCATACCCACTTCTCTCCTATCATTTTTTGCACAAAAATAAGACCGGTTTACGGCCTAGCTCTGATCTCTGTCACAATATCACTTCCTTTTTTAATTTACATACTAAATTGCTACCCTTTCTAAATAGATCGGTACAAAATGTATTGCTTCATCTCCGACAATTTCATAAGCTCTGGAAAAGATCTCTTTCGCCCTGTCTGCGATTAAATTGCAGATAAACTCTTCCATCTCGATCCAATGTCTCTTTTTACACATACGGTGTATATCTTCTAAGTAGCCGTAGCTGTAAAGCATCACATGCCCTAGTTCATGGAGAACTACAGTAGTTAAAAACGAACCAGATAAGTCGCCTGACAAACAGATTGACATGGTATCTGGATCTGTAACAGCGCAAGTCTTTTTACCTGTCCTGTCAATCAAAATCGGATCAGACGGATGTACAAATCGAACAGTCCATAAGATCCCATTCATTCGAAACTTCATTTATTTCACCTCGCAAAAAGAGCCCTAGCTGTATTGCTAAGGCTCTTATCCATTAATTCATCGACTGTACTTTCTGTGCCATCTGAACAATTTTCTGTTTCAGCGCCGGTTTTTCCGATGCATCTGCATATTTCATCACGCTTTCCACCATATCTTCCATATCGTTAAAGATTTCGGTCATGGATTCCTCCATTTTTTTCTTGGATTCCGTATCTTTGTTTTCGGTGTAATGCCTACGGTAGTTATCGTATCGATCATAAGCGTCACCATATTTCGATCGTTTTCGTTCCGGTTCATATCCATATCTTGAATGATCTCTAGACCGGTTTCCGCTCCATCCATTTCCGTCCATATTGTTTCTGTCATCCCGATTAGGATATCCCATTCTATAGCCGGTTATCATCGGAGGAAATTCATCTTCCATCCAGTCATTTTCATACTCTTCCGGTACATAAATACAATTTCCATGTACTTTTCTCAGTGTTTTCAGTACTTATAGAGCCTAAATCTAATAGAAATATGCTCTATTTCACTCTTTACGCAAAATATTAGTATCGTTTTAGTATCACCAGGAATCACAACGGTTTCCTCTAATTTCCCTTGAACATAACCCACCAATGTGCTATATTGTAAATAGAAAAAGGAACAACCGCCCACAAAGTGGTTGACCTAATGAAGTAAATAGCAACATAGAAATTACCACCTTTTCACTCAGCCAAAGTTTCGGGGTGGTTTTTCTATGCTTAAAACATTATCTGATAAACGTGAAAACGAATGTCAGCAATGCCAGAATGAACATTCCAAAAGCCATCAGGTCTTTGAAATCAAAATGATTTTTATTGTCCATCAGCACCACCCCCATTCTATGTAGAATAGAGGTCAGCCACCCTGCAACGCAGTTGTTCCTTTCTATATACTACCACAAGCACAAACCATGTACAATATACTATTTCAGTAACATTAGGAACCCCGGCAACTCCCCGATCCGGTAGGCCAAAGGTCGTATTTTGCTACCTTTACTCCGGTGCTTCGCGCGCGTAATCGTGTCATTAAATTGCCTATGCTCGATAACGATTCGTTATTGAGCATCGCCCCGTTATTATTAATTTCAGAGGTTGTAGATGTACCCCCTCCAAATGCGCTCTTAGGTAATTGCTTTTTATCTTCATCCCTTTATCTTCTTCAATCATATGTTTCGGAAGATCAAAAGTACTGTTTTGGTAGTTTTAGGGTACTGCTATATATGTGGAAAATGTTAAGTTTTGGCAAGTTCTTCTATATAGACGGAAACACTAAGTTTTTCTAAGTTTTGGCGCTCTGCTATATACTCAAGAACATTAGGTTTTTTAAGGTTTTCATTTCTACAAAGCCTTGTCGATCTCTTCTTCATGGAATAAGTATTTGAGAAACAAAGAGATTCTTTACAAACGAGAATAAAAATGTTATATTATACATACCATAGAGAGACTTCTTCGAGGTGAAAAATGCGTCGTCATGCGCCACATGCTTTATGCAATGGGCAAAAGAGATGCTGGGAGTGACGCTCCAGCCGAAGAAGTCTCTCTTTTGTTCATGGAATCAAGTCTGATAGGCTCACAAGTGCGTTGCTATGGATTTTCATAACACGAGTTTTGGAGCATCCCACCCGGTCAGCTATTCTTTCCCATGTCATAGGTTCCATATAGGTTACATATACACAGTAAAGTACTTCTCTTTCTTCTGGATCTTCCACTTTCCCGATTATGTCACAGATTGTTCTCGTTATATTCTCAGAAAATCTTCGTTCTTCCTCAAGCTGTTCTAAAAGCTTTCTGCCGTCCTCCAAAAGCTGTTTTAAGCTGTCTTTTTGCTCATATGCCTTATTGTATTTCATAAGCTCTTGGATGGCCGAAATCGAGCTTACCACGTTCCCATTCCGCACTTCTGCTGAAAGACCTATGTACCATGCTTTTCGGTACTGTTCGAGAAATCTTTTACTACTTCTTCGCTTTCCCCTTTTTAGGGTGTCCGAAATGTCCGAATACTCCTTCTGCATCAATAGCCCAACGCCTCCCGTTCAACCTCACTTGTCCATGTCTGGCGAAACCTGCTTAATCCTACATGATGGATCGGAGCCGGAGACAGATATTCTTCATAATACCGCCTATAATGGTAATGCCTGGATCTCTGACGTAATTTTCGGATTCCTTCGTTCTGTATCTGCCTTGCCCGGTCTGTACTGACTCCGATCACGCTGCCTGCTTCGTTCAGTGTCATCCCATCTTGAAACCTTAAACGGATGGCCGCGGCCTGCTTCTCTGGAAGATCATCTACAGCAATCCACACTTCTCTTGCCATTCGTTCCGCATCAACCGCCCTTATTACATCCTCTTCTAAATCTTCAGAAGCGGAGAGTACATCAAGAATGGACATAGGTTCTTCTTCACCCTCAACAGGGGCATCCAGGCTCCCTATTTGCCCGATCCTAATATCTTTCTGCAACTGCTCATATCTTTCATACCCTATGCCAAGAATCGAGCAGATTTCCGCTTTTGACGGTTCTTCCCCGAAGCGTTTTTCATACTCGGTTCTTGCCTTCTGGTATTTCAAGATCATGTCTGCGGTATGCGAAGGAAGACGAACCGTCTGGCAACATTCTTCAATATAACGTATGATCTTGTTTTTTATCCAATATCCGAGATATGTTACAAATGCGGAGCCTTTAGAACAGTCAAAGAATCTCACAGCTTCACACAGTCCCAGATATGCCTCCTGCATGAGGTCACAGAGTTCCGCAAATCCTGTATATTTCTTTGCGATCTTGTAGGCCAGTCCGCTATTCTGTTCCCAAAGCCGAAGCATATTGTCTGATGTATTTTCGCCTGCCTGCACTCGTGCTACAAGCTGTTCATTTTCCATCACATACGCCACCTTTCAAAACACCCCAGACGCTAGGAGAAAAACGCCCGGGGTGTTCTTATCAATTATGCTGATGGCTTATTCTCTTCGTAGTAAATAGCCATCTTCTTATTATCCAGTACAAAGGCATCATATACGATGCGCCCCTCTACCAGCTCGCCGCTGATCCCAGGTGGATCCTGATGTACTTTGTACTCTTCCAGCTTCGTCGGTGCTACAGTAGCCACAGGATGAGCGATCATAAAGCCGAAATTCTCCGGCAAACGTACCTTCGGCACTTTAATGACCGTCAGCCCGTCAAGGTTGGCGATGACTCCCTGTAAACGCATCTCCGCACTAACAGACGTTTCCATGATGATATCCGGGCACTTCTTCATCAAAAGATGTGTGTCTGGTGTCACTACGAGAATTCTTCCTGTATCCGGCACATCTGCGTTATCGAGGGCGTTATTCCCCTCGATGATCTCATCATAGATATTTTCAGGACTTAATGTAACCGTTGTTTTTTTAGTACCTGCTCCCGCTGCCATCTTCCCATAAACATAGGTATCAACTTCCGGGATAATGACTTCGCGCTGCTGTCTTGCCAGTGCGGAAGCTCCCGAAAGTACCCCGCCTGTCTCATCCTTGTCCAGCTTATCTACCACAAAGGTAAACGACCTGTCCTTTGTCAGCGTGAACTCTTCCAGTGTGTTTCCAACAGATCCCAGCGCCCCATAGCGTGACCAAACGACCGTTTCCGCTTCTCCAGTTGTCTTACCAACCTCACTGCCGTCTCGGTCGTAATCTGTCATGGGTACTGTATTCACCTTATGAACCTTTACCGTATGCGCTCCTGTCCATTCAAAGTCGTTATTTGTCAGGAGCGCCTTTTTACTTTCTTTTGTAAACATTTCATCCACATACGGATGAAACTTTGTAACTAGATTAATCGCCATTTATTTACCTTTAACGTTTCGGCGGTGCAAATGCCGAAGCAAGTGCTATTTCCTGACTTTCCCTTAACGTTCCCCCTGCCCGTGGAACCTCTCCGGCAAAAGCCGTCTTAACTACCTTCTGTAAAGCTTCACGGAATATGCCTGAAACGTCCTTATAACTTCTCTCATAAGCTTCTTTGTCGCTATAATCCAGAATTTTCGCAAGAGAAGAAGGAAGGTTATCATTAATTAGCGCATCCTTTGCATCTGCCATCAATTCCCGCCTTGTAACGTCCCTTTCCCTTTTTTCGATCTCGCTTTCTTGCTGTTCGCCTTCGAACATCCTCTGTAACCGTTTACGCTCGGCGGCGATCTTCTTCGCTACGATCCGATCAACGTCCGCATCCGTGTATTTCTTTTCCGTCTGCCCTTGATTCTCTGCGTCCTGTTCGCCCCGTGCTCCTGCCTCTTCTTCTGCACTGGCAGCCTGTGCTTCTTCAATGCCTTCTGCACCCATATTCTTCATTTCTTCGTCCATGTTATCGACTCCTTTCCGTTTAACGCCCGCCGGCGACTATATCGCATTTTATAAGGTGATGCCGCACCCTTACGGAGGTAGTCAATATTGAAATATAAAAAAGACGCAGGAAACAGCTTTCTTCCATTTCTGGAATTAAGTCATTTCCCACGCCCTCCTGAGCTTACACCAATACAGAAAGGAGGTATTGGTGCGGTACTTCAATATTGATATAACCATCATACATCATCTTCCGTGAAAGATCAACCCCTTTTAAAGCCGTCGCTTCTACTACTCTCCACTTGTAGACGACCTAAGTACAATATAGGCCCGTTTATACTGTCCTCGTTGTGGTTTCACCTTCCACTCCTTAATCTCTGGAGAAAGCAGTTGTATCAACCTTTCCAAATCCTTACCACTTTCGTATGACACTTTAACCTTCACGCTCACGCCATCACCCCCCTTTCTACAAGCCGCTCGTCCAACTCCTCTAAATCTTCCACAATTCGATCCAGATGGTTTTCCACGCCATAAAGCGCTGCTTCTATGTACTCATCACATAACTTCATCCCGTTATCACTATCAAATTGTCCCCTGATAGCCGCCACAATGGCAGATACTCCGATTATCTCAGCTTGCAATTGATTCAAATCTTTTCTCACCACGACTATTCCCCTTTCTGCATAATTGTCAAAAGCTGTTTCCTTTTCTCATCATTCAGCTCTATCACCGCTTTCATGAACTCCATTAAGTACGGCTTCATGTCCAACTCTCTCTTGATTTCCAATATACTCATATCTTTTTTCATTCTTTTGCCTCCTTGTATGGGGTATAACACCTATGTTGTTATGTTGCAGATGTTGTAAATGGTAATTCTTGTTGAACCGGATCAGCATTAACAACATTACCAGCATTAACAACATTAAAAATATACTTCCTTTTTCCTCTGGTTTTTGTATCATACTCGTAGTCAATACCATCAAAATAAAGTAAAGCCTCGAACTTATTTATAAGAGCACCAACCTTCCTAACATCTTCGTAAATCTCACAGCTTAAGTATTTACTTGCGCTCTTGATGTCACTGGCTGAGCCTTCCCAATGTCCCCCGCCCTGCTTTACTAATTTCTTGATTGTCTCTATAATCGGGCTCTGTTCGTATTCTGCCTGCAAGCGTTGTGCTTCAATATCTTCCTCAGTGCCTATATATTCCCATTGAAATGTCTTCTTATTGAACCGAATCTTTAATTTTTGCGTCTCCATATCACGACCGGTTATATGCAGCGTCCCCTCTTCTGAATAACGATCGTCTTTCGTAATCACCCAGGCACAGTCAAGCGCGCCCATGACTCCGACAGACCCTGATAGTTCGTTGAACACGTCTGAAGGATCCCGCATCTTCCTAGTGTGGTGAATCAGCATCAGTCCTATGTTGTGCTTATCCGCAATCTGTTTAAGCACCTTGAAGTCATCATAATCGCGATCATAACCGCTTTGATTTTTCTTCGCTGGTTGCCGGATCATCTGGAAAACGTCCACAATAATCAGCTTGATGTCTGGATGCTCCTGAAGCTGATACTCAACTTGCGCCTCAAACCCGTCTCCTATACGCCCTGGGTTGTCCGTGCCTGTGATGATATGCAGGTTGTCAGGCTTATCTTTGAACGCCCCTATAATTTGATTGAGCCTGCTTTTTGGTCTGCGCCTCGTGCTCTCCAAATCGAAATATAAACACGCATGTTTATTACAGTCAAAGCCTAGGAATTTCCCGCCGTTACATATTGCCACACACAAGCCTAAAGCCATATAACTTTTGTAGTATTTGCTAGGCGCTCCGATCATGGACAGACCGACGGGCAGGATCTTTTCAACAATCCACTCTATTGGAGGAATATCCATCTTGTCGAGCTCAGCCGCTGTAACTGCCCGAATGGGTTTGAATTCTTTCTTCGGAACAATCTTCCCGTTCTCAGTATCTGTCAAGCCTCTGCGATCAAGTTCTCTAAGTGCGTCAGCAATTCGCTGTTGCTCATCTGTCTTAGATCTTTCCGTGACTCCCTCACCTCCCGCCTATCGAAATTTTGTTTTACATACCACGCCGCAACATTCTTCATCTGTTGCTCGTGTCCCTGCTGCCATTCTAATCTTACAACCTCATAATATTCCCGCGCCCGACTGCATCCAAGTTCTTCGAGCCATGTGAGCGCATCCTCGGCAAATCCCGGCCACGTCATGTCATACCCAAGGATTTTCTTGAATGTGTTTTTTCCCAGCTTCCCGAACTGCTTCGCTGCTTCCAGTTCCGTGCAAAACTGAGTGAAAACATTATCAGGAGCTTTCATGGTCATTCTCCTTCACTCCATACATCTTCTCGTAGAAGAAAGCGCTGCTTACTCTTCCACGAAATGTAAGATATCCGGCTTTTTTCAATTCTTCATTGAGTTGCCGAATCACCTGATAACTTTTGCTCTCAGAAATATTACAGATTTCCGAAATATCCTTCGCTGTTAATACCTGTCTTGTCATTCTTCCATCCCCTCCAATTCATCCAGAACCCTGTAGGCGCCTTTCATGTCACTCAGATACATATATAAGCCGCCTATCTCCAGCGGACGGCTTGAATAATATATTTCGCTTCTATCCGCTCTTCGACCGTTCGCCAAGTTTTCCCGAACGATTTCATAACAAAAATACACAAGGACCTCTCCTTTCGTCTACTGATCCATCCTGCCCGGTGTTCATCAATCTTCTGTCTTTATAATGTCGATTACGTCCACGCCAAGAGCTTTCGCAATCTTCCCGGCTGTCTCTGGTCTAACATTCTTTTGCAAAGCTCTGGAAAGAGTGCCTTGTGATATTCCAGCCTCTACCAACTCTTTTTGTCCCATGCATGATCGGGCTTTAGCAAGCTCATATTTCTTTCTATCGATTCTCAACACAATCACCTCCAATCTGGTTGTGTTTCAATAATAACACACACATTTAGGTTGTGTCAACTGGATTTCACTAACTTTTTGGTTGCGTTTAAATGTTAAACATGGTATTATCCATATAGAAAGCAGGTGATTGAATGAGCTTCTCGGAAAACTTACAAGCTGCTCGAAAAAAGCGAAAATATACGCAAGAAAAATTAGCAAAAAAATCAGGACTTGCAACAGGTACAATACAACGATACGAATTAGGGACGCGAAGTCCCAAAAAAGAGACTGTTGCAAAAATTGCCGAAGCTCTAAATTTGGGTTATGGCTACGCCAAAGACGGAGAACCGTATTTTTATGATTTCGTAGACACTGTGCCCCAAAAAGAGCATGAAGAAAATCAGCGTTTTAATGATGAGCAATATAAAAACACCGTAAAAGGTAAAGACCACTTACTAAACAACTATAATAGCGTAAATGACAACGGAAAGAAAAAGATAGAGGACTACGCTTCAGATATCGCGGGAAATCCCGAATACCGTAAAAACACCGAATAATGCTCAAAATTGAGCAAAACCTATCAGTCAAAAAAGACTAACAGCTTATATCATCTCCTGATCCATCCTGCCCGGTAATGAAAAGGAGAATGATAAAGATGCCAACTTACAAGGATGAAAAAACAGGTACATGGTATTGCAAATTCTATTACACAGACTGGCAAGGACAGAAACGCCAGAAGCTAAAAAGGGGCTTCTCTCGGCAGAAGGATGCGAAAGACTGGGAGCGACTCTTTCTGGATCAGTTCGCCAAGAATCCAGATATAACCTTTGAAGCCCTCTATTTGAAGTATAAAGAATATATTCGGCTTCGTGTTAGGGAGAGCACTGCGGCCAGCCGAATTTCCATTATTGAATGGAATATACTTCCATTTTTTCAAAATAGGATTGTTTCAGATATATCCCCGGCAGATGTGGCAGCATGGCAAAACGAAATATTGCAAAAGGGACTTAGTAACACTTACTTGAATCAGATCAATATTTGTTTGAAAGCTATTTTTTCTTATGCTGTGGATTATCTTGGGTTACAAAAGAACCCTTGCACAAAGTCGATCGGAAGTAAAAAGCCCAAAAAACTAAACTTCTGGACACCGGAAGAATACACACGCTTTATAGAAGCTTGTAAAGATAATATTGAATATTACACAATATTTGAGATCTTATATTATACAGGTATGCGTGAGGGGGAGCTTCTAGCTCTGACATTGAATGATATTGATTTTAAGCGTAACCAGATCAATATAAACAAGACTTATTATAGAATCACAGGGAAAGATCTTATCAACAAACCAAAGACGGACAGCAGTGAGCGAGTTATTGATATACCGGAATTTCTTACTCAGGAAATACGAGATTATGTATCTCATCTTTACAAACCCGACCCAGAAACACGCCTGTTTAACAAGCGTTCCCAATATCTCCGCTCTACTCTAAAAGATCGCGCTGCTAAAGCAGGAGTAAAAAAGATACGAGTACATGATATCAGACACTCTCATGCTTCCCTGCTGATTGATCTTGGGGCTAATCCGGTACTTGTAGCCAATAGGTTAGGGCATGAATCCCCGGATATTACGTTGAAAACATATTCTCATTTATTTCCTCACAAACAATCTGATATAGTATCGAAAATAAAGAAGTGCGAAAAATAGTATCATTTTAGTATCATTTATAAAAATCTAAAAGCCAAGCGCCCTATTTTCAAGGGTTCTTGGCTTTACTATGTATATTCTTCCGGAATGTGCATGTATGGCATATATCCAGCAGAACGTCCACGCCCGGAACGATGAACAAACCTTCCATTTCTGGCGCGTCCACGATATCCATATCGGTCATTTTCGGAATCGTCATAGTCTTCCACCATCCGTTTCGTCAGCTCGCCCTCCATAATTTTGTTAGGAATTTTTATCATCTCCATGTATTCTTTTTCCAGACAGGCTTTTGCTGTTTCTGCGGAAAAATACTCCATCTGCATCGCATCTTTCAAAATATCTACTGATTCACCAAAGCATTTCCGGTCAATATTGTCATATCCGTTTGCCGACATCTGTTCAATGTCCTGCTTTGCAATATCTTTAATCTTTTTGATTAATTCGTAATGTTCGCTCATATTCAGCACCTCCTAACCGCATACCCTGACTGCTGTAAGGTTTGGATTATCAACTTGTACGGCTGCAACACCTGTGTTCTGTACAGTCACCGTCTGACAGCATCCACACGGAACATCAATATAGTGCTGAGTAGCTACATTAAAGTATTCAGATACTGCCGCCGGAGTGGCTCGCATCACTGATCCAGTGATTGGCTCCCCATCTAATGCAATGGCAAGAGACACCTCGCCAACTACTCCACCTGCCGGAATTGCTACATTTCCACTGAATCCAACAAGATAGCGTCCTGGTTTAACAAGAGTAAGCTGGGCGCTTCCGGCTCTGTGGCGTTCTGCGGAACATTTACTTGAAATTTCTTCGGAATAAACAACGCCCTGTCCAGGCGCTACGGTCTGCGGCGTCGGGTTAAGTAATTCAATCATATTATTATCTCCTTTATACAAAAATAAAGGGGATAGACCTAGTATCTATCCCCAAATAGGCAATAGTAACATTGAGATCGTTTCTCAAAGTTCCCGTAGGGAAGATACTATTTAACAACCACACGTATTACATCCACAGCCGTTTACGCCAAATGTGAATCCCGTAGGATTGATGATAGACGTATACGGACTCATTACCGGATAAGACGGAACTGGTGTAGGACGCAATGCGTTGACAATGTTTGTTGTCTGCGCTGCATTACTGAGCTGGAGCTGTGCGGACTGTAATTCAGTCTGTAAAGACTGGATCTTGTCCTGAGTAAACAGATCAACGATCCTCTGTGTTCCGGCGTTCTGTGCGTCGATCACATCCCTAAATCCGCTGCAAAGAGCCTGCTGAATTGCATTTCCATTATTATTTACGGTATTTTGCAAAATGTTTGTCTGTGCGGCAAGGTTATAATTCACACCGTCGACCGCTCTCTGTGTCTGGCAGCAACAATCCTGTAATTGATAGCCAAGATTGCTAATATTGGAATTAACACTAGCAAAACCATTACAAAGCTGTGTTCCAATTCCATTGATTCCAGACTCAATACCCTGAGTAGAGAGCGCAGAATCTATATCACTACGTGTTGCGTATCCCTGGAAACCAGGAGTATTAAATCCTCCGCCGTTTCCTCCAAATCCGCCGAAACCATTTCCCCAGCCTCCAAAAATTGCGAAGATAAGGATAAGCCAAATCCATCCCCAACCCTCTCCGCCGAATCCATCATTACAGCCACGGGAATTTCCGGCATTACCTGTAAGCACAGCTACATCCGCTGCACTCATACCTGAACTCATCATATATTTTTGTCTCCTTTTGCAATATATTTACAATTAGAGACATCCCGGGCTGTCTGCTATATTGTACGATGTTAAACACCAAATTGAGATTTAATCTTATTTACCATTTCATCCGCATCGATTCCCTGTTCTTTACAAAGATTTCGTGCAAGTTTTTCGATTCCTTCCGAATCTCCTTTTTCTGCCATTTGCATTGCGTTTCGCATAACCGGATTATTTCCAGCCTGCTCTCGCATCATATCCATGACTACTTTCTGCGGATTTCCTCCACGCATCATTTTTACAAATTGTACCGGATTCATCATTTTTGCGATCCTCCTCTTTGTGTCTTAGGAGGCTCACTTTGAATCATTTCTTTTAATCCTGCGATCTCAGTTGAAAGATCATTCTTAATCTGTAACAGCATTGCTTCCAAGTTTACAGATGACTGTTCAACTGGCTTGGGATCATCTGGCATAACTGCTTTATAAGTAATGATCCGGCTTGTACCGTCAGCTTGTAACTGTTTTGCGTAGATCTCTGTCATGTCTGACTTAGGATAAAATGTAGGGTTGCCAGACATATCCACATTTTTCGCACGTACAACGTCAACACTGTCTACAATTTCCCCATTAAGGCTTGGCTGTTGTGTAAAAGTAGGCTGGTTATATTGCGCCTGCATCTGTGCAAGCCTGTCATACTGAGGCTGTAAAGGGTTATATTGCTGTTGTACTGGTTGCTGATAATAAGGATTAAAATACTGCATCTGCTTGCCTCCTTGTCTTTATGCTTGAAGTATAATACCAAGGATGTGATTCAAACAGTTCATATAAGTATCAAAAAAGTATCAGCATACACGAATAATCTTGTTATTTACTTTTCTGCTTAATCTTTTGATTGTGGATATACTCACATTCATTAACTCAGCACAGTATTCGAGCGGATATTGTTTAGCTCTATACTCAAACAATGTCCGCTCGTCGTCTGTAAAATTACAATATGTCCGGAAATAATTTAATTCCAGTATGGTAAAATCATAAATCTTCATTTTTCCTCGTTACATCGTAAAATTTAAAATTATTCTTTTACACCTGTAAACTTGCTACAAATAGAGTGGTTCCTCCGTCACCTTATGCCAGTACGCCGGATACTCGTCAGGGTTCCACACAACTGCCACTCCATCTGGTGCGATACAATCATATTTTTCGCCTTTCCAAGTAATGCCATCACCCTTGTAATAAGCGTCATGCGCTCCTGTAGGCTGTTTATATTCCGGGTACTTGTCCGGTTCTGGTTCCGGCTCCGGTTCTGGAATATCTGTCCCGCCCTCTTCGAGAGCTTTTTTGATTGCTTCCACGTCCTGTTTTAAGCCTGTGACCGTGCCGATTGTCTCCGCTAAAAGCTCCATCATGTAGTCAACCTGAGACTGGATACCAGCATAGCTGTTTTCCGGTGTAGCGTGCTCACGGGCAAGTGCGATCAATTCCGTTTCCTGCTCGTCCGTGATATCTCCCCGGACGCAATTCTTCTTAATCTTGTTAAGCATGTCCGACAACTCATAGTCACCGGACAAGATAACCTGTTTGATAATCTCATACATATTTTATACCTCCTGCAATGCCTGTGTTTCCAATGCCGACAATCTTGCGGCTGTTGCGTTTTCCAGCTCTTCCAATGCAATTTCATTCCTCTTGGCCGTGCAATACGCTGTTGTGTTTAAAGCCCCGTCCTCGTTTCGTGGCAATAAAAACTGATTCTGGATTTCCGCATCCGACGGAACACCGACAATCGTCAGCTCCGTTTCCTCATCACATGCCATGATGCTGTATAGGGCTTTCATGGCTTCGGATGAAAGGGGTTCTTCGGTTGGTGTGGCGAGCGGATAGACAAAAGTAAGCGGATGTTCCTGAATCCACTCAGAAAAATGTTCGATATCGTTCACCGGTAATTCGTTTGCACTCAACCGAACATATAACGCTTTCGGATAATACGATGATAATTGAACGCCAATTCCCAGATCAGCACTTTTTATATGTTTTAGACGGTCACAATAGAGCTTCCCACTGGTATCTTTTTCTGGTAATCTGGAATAATAATATAAATAATCATCTTCCGATGCACTATTTTTACCCCATACCACGGAACCATCAAAAGTTTCCATTTCCCATTTCCTTAACAGCTTATACTCCCCATTACGCCTTACGATCTTATCTCCCTCAAACAGCGGGTAATCGACAGGGATATACGTTACATTGGACTGATAAGGGACGAATTCGTTAGTGGGTTCCGACAACCCGGCATAGACATTTGTAAATATCGCATATGCGTCAGCATCCACCTGCGACGATCCGTCATTTACATACATATTTAAAGCCAAATCAGATGCTTCGTTTGTATCCAAGTCATCTGGTATTTTAACACTCATCACCTGTCCGGCCTTGCTATACGAATATGTTAAATAGGTACGCACGGATGTATTACCCTTTATCGTCATTAACAACATTCGGGGATTATAATTACCTGATCGCTGGATAGCATCAGCTTTAACGTATATTGTTTTTCCTAAAAACTTTTTAATGTCACCTAAAACGAACCAAACTCCGGGAGCTGACCTGCCGTCTGTAGTCGGCCGTATTGTTACTTGGTTGTCAAAAATAGTTTCTCTTCCGAAGCTGTATAGTATTTCTCCGGTTAAATTAAGCAAATTCTTTCCCTTAGATTTGACACATACGGCGTATTTATCATTGATGGTTACGGTAATGTGTTTGGCTGATGCAACCGGGATAGGCTCGCTAACCGGATTAATTACAATGTTACAATATGTGGTATCTTGTGGAGCAACGCCTTCAATTTTTCTGACGCCAACCTTATTTACTCGTGATATAAATGTTCCATCGGATTTATAGAAAAATATCGAGATACCTGATCCATTAATTACATCTTCATACTCAAATATTATTTTATCACCCGGCTTACATGGAATAGGATTTTTGTTACAAAGTGCTACGGTGGCAGGCTTAAACGTTCCATCCGATACCTGGTAATATCCCTGCAACAACTCCCCATCAAAGAATCCCATATCCCCGACACCATGAACAATCTGAGGATAGTCAGGATTCGGGGAAGGCTGTCCTCCAGTGTAGGGTTCAATCGAAAGAGGAGAATCCCCTTTATTTATCATCGGATAAATCTTTTTATTGCCATACTCACCGTTGGCAATATAACATTTTATAGTAGTATCTGTTTCAAATGTGTATGGTTTGTTCCATAAATCGTCGCCGTTGACTAATGTGTGAAAAATTTTATCTTTTTCATTAAAATAATATGTTCCAGCGCTTAATTGTATAGTAAAATTACGATTGCTACCGGTAATTTCTCCGTCAAGCGTTACGCTTCCATCATTATTACACGTGAGTACTTTAGATTGAATTTGTGATGATAAAACAGTTTTCGCATCAAACAACTGTAACCCTTTTGTCGTATCCTGTTTGATGTACCCCTCAATCTGTTCCGGGATGGCGTTTCCATATGCGGTAGGACTCGCTTTCACCGTATCTACAAACGTCTGCGTAGTCGTGTGGAGATAACTGTCTTTCGTGATCTGGTCTATCACTCCACGGGCATCCTCGGCGGCGTTGGCGGCCTCCTGTGCCTTTATATCTGCGTTGCTGGCCGCGGTATTGGCGGAAGAAGTTGCATTTTGTACATCTGTAATTTTCTGTGTCGCAACAGCGATTAACTGTTTTACCACATCCGTATCTTCTTCCGGAAGTGTAATATCTGCTTCCAGACCTTCCAAAACCTGGGCTGTTGCAAGTGTAGTATTCCATTCATTTGTAATCTCTTCCCCTGATGCTTTCACCGCACACACAATAAAGCTGACGTTACCCTTATACTGCGTCACTCGTCTGGAAAGGAGCCACGAAAACGTAATGTTATCCCCAGAGATTTCTACATCATCCACAATGTATTGATCTTTCTGATCGTTTGCGTTCCGGAAATTGACACGCAAAGCCAATTTGGACAGGTCAATATTGTCTCCGACAATCTTCGGGCACTGGAAATACATCCGCTCCACTTTCTCGTCAGATTCGACACCGAGAAGTTGGTATTCTGCCGGAACATCAATGCCCCTTGTTTCCGGATCAATAACGCAACAGACCATCTCTTCCGCAAACGGTTCGGCTGACATTTGTTTTAATAATTCTTCTGCTGTCACTTTATCCCTCCTGTCTTACCAATACTTTATTTGTTTTGATGATCTGTCCTTTTTCCAGACCGACAACCTGCACACGGAAATAGTCTGCGTCTGTCACATCGTCCGGAACTATGCACCGGTTCCGGATGATCGGGACTGCATATTCTTTTCCCTGTGTAAAAAAGGAAGCGGCTGCCTTTCTCCGGCTCCATTCAGATCCGAAAGAAAATTCTGCTTTCAGGTATCCTTTTGAACCTTTTACAATACCGGAGAAATCTCCAGATTTTTTTATATTTTGTTCATTCACTGAGAAATGCAATACTCTCATATATCCTCCTAATCAGAAACAGCTATTATTTGAATTCCAAAAGCGGTCGTACTAGGCCGGTACTTGTGCAATGTAAACTGCGTAGTAGTAGCGCCGTCAGCCCATACCAATGTCCCATTTTGCCCTGTCTGTGCCTGCACAATTACAATCGGTGCTTTTTCAAAAGCTTTTGGAAACTTCACAACCTGTGTCTCCCAGGTATTCGCTTTTGATATGCTGACAGATGCCGAAAATGCCTGTATTCTTCCATTTAAACGGTCGATTGTTCCTTGCGTATCATCTGGAAGATTATTAAATACTCTTGTCATATTTCTCCCGTAGTTGTAAAGTGGGACTTCAAGTGCAAAACCGTCCGGAAAAAGATACATCATATCCGTATAATCTGATGATCCCGGAATTTTGCCTACCCACTCAACTCCGTACTCCACTTCATGCCGCATACACTTATGTACTCCGTCATTTTGGAACTTGCTGCCACGGATTCTTCCGCAGAATTCTCCGTTTGTCGTGTAGTCGTAAAATTCGACCGCATTATCATTTATCACAAGTGCTTTCTTACCGCCGGAAGTATTTGTGATTTTTCCAGTAGTCACTTCGCCAAGCACTCCACTGATCGCCGATAGCTTATTGACCTTGATATTTTTCAACGCCTTTGTAACCGTAAAAACTTTCGTCAGTGTAATCCCGGAATATACAGCTTTGATCGTCAGTTTCCCGACATCCGCTGTCATCCCCGTTACCTTGTACGTCCGGGATGATGCCGTCCATGTTCCTGTCATACCGCTCCAGGAGACTGTCCACGTTGCACTGGCACTGACATCCGACGCTCCTTTATAGACATACGCTGTTCCGGTGGCCGGGGAGTAATCAAGAGGGTTCCCTTCGATATCGCACGGCAACGCAATGGCTTCATTTGAAAGGATCATGCTGATCCCATCCGTTCCGTCTACACCATCTTCTCCATCATGCCCATCCTTTCCCGGTTTCCCCTGATCTCCATAAACTCCTATAATATGCGGGGCTGTTTCAGACTGATTACCATTTGTATAAGTAACGACTTCATAATTCCACAAATACTTCTTAGCCGCGCTTATGGTCTGAACTGTTGTAGTCCATCCGGAAGTATCTGTTGTAACATCACTCCCTGATGCTGTGGCAAGATAATAGTTCGTAATACTTTGAATCCCATTTCCAGTTGCGCCTTCGTCTCCGTAAACGCCGATAATGCACGGAGACGTTGTGGTACTTGTGTCATCCGTATAGTGGGTAACTTCATAATTCCAGAGATATTTTTTACTTGTTGTAATCATCTGGATCTTTGTCGTCCAGCCGGATGTAGAGGTCGTTACACCAGAAGAGCTTGCGGACGCCAGATAATACTCTGTGATTGATTTTATCCCTTTCCCATCAGTTCCGTTTCCACCCATTTTACTCACGGAATATAAGGTAGATGAAGTATCATCCGTATATTCAATTACTGTTCTCGTCCAAAGATACTTCCCAGCACTTACTGAAGGAATCGAAGAACTCCAAACTCCGGTAGGAATTGTGGTTCCGCTGGAAGACGATTGATAGGTTACAGAGGTTGATCTTACACCTCTTCCGTCTTTCCCATCCTCTCCGTCCTTTCCGTCATCGCCGTTTCTTGATACAGAATACTCCGTTGTCTGGCTGCCATTTGTGTAAGTTGTTGTTTTTCTCGTCCACAAATACTGTCCAGGGCTGGTCTGAGGCGGATTTGGCACCCACTGCCCTTCTGGCGGCTCCACACCAGAGCTGCCAATCTGGTATGTAATCTCGGTAGATTTTACACTGACAATCTGATCTTTTAACTGCTCCATGATCTGCGTCACCTGGGATGTCGGATTCGATGTCAGGATCTTATAATTGGCAAGCACCCCGCTGTCCTGTCCGGAGACCGTATAATGATTACGCACTGACTGGATCCGGGCTGAAAGATAGACTTTTTCCTGGAACCGGTTATCCGCAATCTGCACGGTATCTCCGATATCCGCCCTTAGATCATACAGACTTGCTTCATACGTCACTTTCACATCATTCCGGCTCTTCAACTCTGTCAGTCCCCGGTTTAAAAGCTCGTTGGCATCATCTGTGTCGTACTCAAATGTCCCAACGATATAGCCGTCAAACTCGCCTTGACCTTCATAGTCATATGCGCGGAACCGGGACCACTTATTCCTTGCCTCCCGGTCGTAAATCCGATGCTCGCCTTTCGGACTGAAATACCGCCCATCATCGTAGTTAATATCAGCAATCGTAAGCTTATTCCCATTCTCGTCCTCTTTCCCGTAACACCGGATACAGGTAATCAGATCCTCGATGCTCCCGGACCGGGACAGGGAGATCAGGTTGATGTTATCGATGAAACGCTGCTGGGTCTTATCTTCCCCCAGTGTCTTGTAAATGTTGATGACTTGCTTTGTCACCTTTGCGCCTTTCATTTCAATGGCAAACTCGCACTCTGCGTCAAACTGATTACACACATCCCCGATCCGGGTAAGCTGGCTGTCTGTAGTCCCCTCGAATTTGGTCGCCCGTTTGTAGCTTGACACTTCATTGATTCCGATTTCCCATCCGGAATCGTGCAACACTACGCTCAGCGTGTCCTCAATGGATCTTGCTGTATAATCCCACGGAACGGCATACTCATTGATCAGATCCAATCCAATATCCTCACAATGAACGGTCCATTCTTCATCTCCTTCGATGGACATGATTGTATACAGCCGATCCTTGCCATACTTATCCCGGAACGCAATATAATTTCCCTCTGTGATATATACGGAATCCGGATGCCGGGGATCCGTCGTAAAATCATAGATCCCCACCGCACTGTTATTTGTGATAGAGATCTCCTGTCCCAGACTATCCCCGCTGTCATCAATGGGAAGTGTCTGCGGCAAATCTGTGGACGGGGTACACAGCACATGCATATCCCGCCCGATAATAAACCATTGCATTAAATCCACCTCTCTTGGTATGTGACTTCCACATCCGGTACGAACGCAAAACTGGATGTAATGATTCCCAATGTATGCTGGCCCGGAGGGAGAAGAAGCGGCTGACTGCCAATATCCGCCACATCCGTATCATAAGCATCATTAATATAAACACTTCCGGATGCCCCGTCTATTTCTACAATATCTCCATTGGAAAAATAGTTCGGGATATCCTCATACCGCTCGACATTATGCTTTATCACATGAAGCGCGCGCAACACATTGTTTTCGGTATGAAAGTGATCTTTATAAGCTGCCCCATACCATGTAATTTTTCTCAGCTCCGCCTCCGGGTTATCTACATAAAACGTTTTGCAGATACCGAAATTATTGAACCGGATCGTAACCTGGTTTCCTATTTTTTCCGCTGTAACAGCAGGACCATAATCTCCTCTTGCTGTAACTCCCTTTTTTGCCATTGGGAATGTACTGTCCGTATGCCATACATTTTTATTACCGATAAATACCGCCATGTAATAATACTCGTTTACCGGAGAAGTATCTTCAAAAATAATAGAACAGATAATGTCGTCGTTTTCATCGATCATCGTCACCGAAGTGTGTCCAACTTGTACACCTTTGAAAACAGCCCCATCCGTATTAAAGTCAAAACGGTACGCAACTTTCCAGTTGACCGGATATTTGTTATTTACATCTTTCGGAACTATTTTGGTAAGGGATGCCCCATGCCAGGAATTGCCACTTCCATAGTCCTTTGTCGTCGCATAGCCTTCATTTGTACTCTCTTTTACATATTTAACAACACCATTCTGCAACCGCTCAGATGTAACCGGTGGGGTGATCCCCTGGTTTACTAACCACCCTTTATCTTCATACAAGTGGTCATCAAACAGCTTCACCGACTCCTCATAATGCTTCCCGTCTACCTCTTCCGGTTTCCCGATCTGGTAGAACCGGTCTCCCAGGGTAAACGCGATGTAGCCGTTATCTGACTTCATGGTGGCTTTGATGTTGATAGGAACCGACTTCGAACCATTATTTTGCAGTGTAATTTGCGTGGATCCGCTGTTTTCCGATTTCTTTTCTGCTACGCTATATTTATAAGGATCCGCACAATATATTGTATAACTTCCTGTCGTGCTAAGACGCCCCGGTTCCGGAGCGTCAAAGCTTGTCTTTGTACCAATAAAATATTTATCATCCTCATCAGCGAAAATAATCTTCATTTCCTCTTGGTCAAGGATCCTGCACAGCTCATTGAATTTATTACGGAAATCCTCCGGTGAACTGCTGAGAATCTGATAATGAACCGTGATCTCTCTGGGAGTATCTCGCTTATATTGGTATCTGGTTCCATTTTGGCTTCCAATCTGAATCTCCGTCACTTCGGATTCCAGCATCTCCCTGCCTTCTGTATATAAAGTACGGTAGCCCGGAAGATGTTCTTCAATATACTCTCCATTCACGTTAATTGCCTCGGAGGGAATGTCGTTTCCTGTTTGTGATTCTGTGATGTCTATAAAATCGTACATATGCCCTCCTTATCTGATTCCGTGTTTCCGGTTATTATGCTTTTCAATCTTATCTAGGTCTTTTTTCATAAACGGAGCAGTAACTCTTGATACTTCTTTCCCATCAATATTGACGGGAACTTCTATTACATAGGTTTCATTGCTTTCATAAGCATATTCCGCGGAAAGTGTGTAATTCATTCCGGACAGTGATAGTCTGTTAAAGTCATCTGAAAATGAGATTGGATTGAAATTTGCAAAATCATCAATTTCATTCATAATATCAGATATAGAACCTTTAATCTGCTGAATCGGTGCATACTTTTCAAATCCTACTCCCAGCCCAAGTGCCATATACTTTCCTACTTCATCTCTCATTACACGAGACGGAGAATGGATGCCAAGAGCTTTTTTTATTCCTCCAAGTACTGAATTAGCAAAGCCCATTACTTTGTCTGTAATCCAACCAACCATTCCGGAAATACCGTTCCACAATCCCTTTACAATGTTTTTCCCTATAGAAAGCATTTTAGAAGGTATAGATTTTACTGTATTTACAATCGCATTAGCAACAGTTTTTATAGCATTAGAAACGGCAACTCTCGCAGTACTAATGACATTAGAGAACCCTGTCATCGCAGTTCTACCTATATCCCTTAATAAAGTAGGCAAATTTTTGATTGCGTTATGGATAGAATTGTATACATTTTTCCCAGCACTAGCCACGGTTGATACCATTCCCTTAATTCCATTTGCAAATAATTTTATAATATTTTTCCCCAGACCAAGCCAGTTAAAAGCCTGTACCACATCCACAATCGCACTTACAATTTGCGGTATATTAGAAACCAGAGTAGGTATTGCCTGTATAATCCCCATACCAAGCTGCCCAAGCAACTGTACACCTTTTGCAAGTATAGTTGGAAAATTATCATTAATCACATTAGCAAATGTGGAAATAATAACCGGTACTTTTTCAATTAGCGTAGGTAACGCCTGTGTAATACCGGAAACAAGATTGCTAAGGATCTCAAATCCTTTTTGGATAAATACAGGAGCAAACTCTGTAAGTTTGTTTCCGATACCTTGTATAAATTCTAAGAATTTTGCTAGTGCTTCTGGGAATCCTTGAGCAAATCCTTGCGAAAACTGGGACACCATTTCATATCCTTTTTGCAAGATCTGTGGAACAAAAGTTGTGATTCCTGTCACAATACTTGTCAGTAGGAAATTCAGTGCTTCGAGCACTCCACCCGATTCAAAAGCCGATGTCATACCGTTTACAGCTTCTGTAGCGGCATTGGCAAGTCCAGATAAGGGCTGCGAAACTTTAGAAAATATTTGAATTCCAAAAGTTTCCAGAGAACCTTTTAATTGCTCTATCGCTCCTAAAAAATTATCTAGCATGATCTTTGCCGCTTCTTCTGCTGAACCAGCACAGTTTTCATAATCTGTTGAAAGACTCCGCAAACTGTCTCCGCCTTCATTAATCAAAACCATCATTCCACTTAAGGCTTCTTGTCCATATAACGTGGCCAGATAATAGTTCTTTTGCTCGTCTGTCATGCCATTCATGGCACCTTTTAGCATATCAACCTGATCAGCAAGGGATTTCATTTTCCCGTTCGAATCGTAAAAACTTACGCCTAACTGATCCATTGCCTCTGACATAACATCTGTTGGTTTTGATAGTCTGGCTAATGCTGCTCTTAATGTCGTACCAGCCTGAGATCCCTGTATTCCGGCATTTGCCATAATTCCGATAGCTGCCGCAGTTTCTTCCAGCGATATTCCCGACGCTCGTGCCATTGGAGCAATATACTTCAGTGCTTCTCCGGTCTCTCTTACAGATGAGTTTGTACGGTTTGCATTTTCCGCAAGGACATCAGCTACATGCCCCGCATCTTCAGCATTGAGTCCAAATCCACGAAGAGCAGATGCGGCAATGTCAGAACTTGTTGCAAGATCTTCTCCAGATGCAGCCGCAAGATTTAAAAGCCCTGGCATTGCTCCCATAATTTCATTGGTTGTAAATCCGGCTGCGGCAAGGTTTTCCATACCCTGAGCAGCTTCAGAAGCTGAAAATGCTGTATCAGCTCCTAAATCAATCGCCTGCTGCCTTAATTGTTCAAATTCTTCTCCTGTTGCTCCAGAAATTGCTTTCACACGGGACATTTGTGACTCAAAGTCTGCTCCTATTTTTACAGCCCCTGCAAAAGCACCAACTGCGGTAGCTCCAACAGCCGACATAACTTTGGGAATTTTGGAGAACCCTTTGCTGAAACTACCGGAGAAATCACCCAAGCTTTTTTGGGCTTGCTTCAATCCAACTTGAAAATTTTTCCCATCGACTGAAAGCACCGCGACTACTCCATAGCTTTCAGCCATTAGCGTTCTCCTTTCTTATATTCGATAATTTTACTCAAGAGGTCACTATTTTTGTTTTTATTCCGAATCTTACAAATTTCTCTTTCGTAGTCAAAAAATTTATTGAAGTCATTGTAGACAAAACGCATCTTGTTTTTTCCAGATTTCTTTTTTGCCTTTGCCTTGTTATTTAGAAATGCCTGTAAATGTATTTTCATAATTTCATCTACATTACGTAATTCGAACGATTCTTCAAGTATTTTCAGTTGATATGGAGTCAGTTCATCAACTTGAAAAAAGGATGTAAACCCAAAAAAGCGAAAGCACTCTATAGCAATATCTCTATAAATTTCTTCAAAAGTTTTTTCTACTTCTTTATCTGCCTCTCTCTCGCTCCTCCAAGTGCGATTGCCATCTTTTTCGTAGCAGCCGCACTCTGCAAGAAACCCAGAACCTTTTCAAACAACTCATCGTTATCCGTATTATCATCATCGATATAGGCATCTAAAACTTCCCGCTTGATACGCGGTGTCTTTCCTTCATTTCCGCACATAATAATTTCTTCAAGCGAGTCATAATCTCCCTCAAGCATATTAGCAAGGTGATAGCGAAATCCTACGTCCTGGCTCACGCCATCCCATCCTTTGATTTTTGCTTTTACAGTTTTATTGATATTACGAACAAATCCAATTCCAAAGTTAAGCGGATATACTTCTCCATTAATTTTTAATTCGTACATTTTATTTCCCTCCATTATTAAGCACTTGTTTTAGTAGTATCCTTGAATACATACGCCGCTACTTCCTGCTGTTCTTGAGAGACCGTGACATCTCCTTTTGCACCGCTCCCGTTAATACCAAAGGTAAGCGATACTTCTACATATCCATCTGCTGGCGAGGACTTTGAAATCTCAGTAATATATCCCTGAAAGTATCTTCCTTTAAATTTGTTCTCTCCTGCACTAGCCTTTTCAGAAAGATTCGCTTCCCAAATTTCAATCAAATCATCATTGTCCATTGCCTCTTCCAACTGCTCAATAAATGTATCTCCCTTACTCAGAATAGAGGTGGCAGTGATTTCCATCTCGGATGCTCCTGGTGTTCTGATAGACCCATCTTTTGTCTCTGTTGTGTCAGCATCCTTGCTTTTGGTTCTTTCATTTTCAGTCGTAAATGCAAGAGCGGCGCCATCAGTAGTCGCAGCATTTTTAAAAATTCTGTATAAATACACAATTTTTTTCCCTTGAATTGCTTCTTTAGCCGTTTCTCCTGATGCTAAAGGCATTATTCCGGATCCTGTACTCATCGTGTTCACTGCCGTATTATTAAACATGGATTCGTCAGTGTTTGGCATGTCCATTCCTCCTTAATTAAAATAAAATTCCACGGATAAAATTCCGTGGAGAAGTGGTTGTTTTGTAGTGTTATCAGATAAAATTCTTTGGTTTACATCACGCACAAACCAAGAAAAATTATTTGTTTTTTCTAATTTCCTGCAAATAGATTTTGCATCAAGAAGCATTTTTGACACAGTTCCTCTTTGCTTTGGTGAATTATGCCAAACATGAATTGTCTGCGTAACTCGTCCAAATACAGCACTTTTATTTTCTTCATCAATTTGCGTACTATCTGCAAGATAAATAAAGGGATATGGCGTATTTTTTGGTGGAAGGAATCCATCGTATACGTCATATCCCGTATTTTTTAATTCTCTCAACAATATGCTAAATAATTCCTGCTGTGGATCCATTTATCTTCCTCATTTCATAAGTCTGTCGATGTCTTTTTTAAACTTTTCTTTCTGCTTGTCAAATGCTCCTGCCATATAAAGCTGAGGTGGCTGAAATCTTGTTCCATACTCCACATATCCAGCATAATCGGTGTTTGCGCTTACTTTAGCCGTTGCTCCATTTGCCTGAATGTCAAGTCGTATACTTCTTTTCAGCGTTCCTGTATCAACTGGGGCATACTCTTTCGCAGTCTTAGACATTTCACTTCCATTCAGCTTCACAGCATACTTTACGGCCTTCATATCCATATTCTTTTTGAGTTTATGTTGCAATTCATGCACTCCTGTTAATCGTACTTTTACCCCCATCACTGCACCTCCGATACTACAAACGTATGCTTTACTCGGAGCTTTCGGCTACTGTCTACCGTATAGATTCGTTCCCCTATCCGTATTCGACCGTATACGTCTGTATAGTGGTTCTGAAGCTGGATACAAAGGCTGCCCTGTCTGATTTCTCCGTAGATCAGACGCATAGTTTTTATGCTTGTATCCATAACCGAAGCATAACGCAAGGTTTCATCGACAGAATCTTCTCCATAATTTCCAGTATTCGGATCATATTCCCCTGAAATAGTCTTTTGGAAATATACTGGTGTATCATACCTCATAAGAATCTCACCTTTCCCTTTGTCGCTTCTTTTTGAGCGTTCAGGTAGGATTGGATATCGTCCAGATACGGCTCAAAATCGTTGCTTGCGAAAGAAAGACTCTCTCCCTCAACTGAATGGGAAGAAAGCCCTTCTGATCCAATCCGGTTAAACCGCATGATGGAAACGTCCGTAACAATGTATTTCAGATCATCCGGCACATCCAGTCCACCTAAAAGTACTTTTAAACGCTTTGTAGTCGCCGCGATAATAATATTCAGCCTCGTATCCATCGTTTTATCATCCTCTGCGATTCCAAGAAGTTCTTTTACGTCCTCCAACATGCGTCCACCTCCTTAAGCCCATGTGACGTTTTTGAAATTAAAAGTGACAACAGGCGAATCATCTACTTCTACGGTAAAGGTATCTCCTCTGGAAACTCGCAGAATAATTTCCGGGTCAAACGCCATATCTTCTTTCCCTTCTCCTGCCACTCCATTCTTTTTCAGTGTCATTGTCGTTCCGGTCTTAGTAAGCTTAAACGGGAAATAATACCCGCTCTGCTCTTCTTTTTTACTGGAAAACTGTGTATATCCCGTTACTTTCTTAATGGTTCCTACTACGGATCCATCCGCAAGGACTTTCAAATCATTTCCAACTAATGAAGATACTCGCTTACCTAATAAGCTCTGACCGCCGGAATAAAGTGTCATAATGTCAGAGCTAATTATTCCCCCGCAATGGTTCCTTTGAATACACCGTCTGCAAATTCCGGGAAGAATTTGACACAAGACATAATCAAAGTATCTACCGTTGCCGTAGAAGTGGCTGTAGAATGTGTCATACCGATTAATCCTGTCTCATCTGCGGTAAGGTTAAACGTGCGGGCTACATCACCGGACATCGGGACATAGGCGCCTCTGATGTTTTCTTTCGCCGTTGCGATCGGCTGCTTTGCTGTTACCTGTGGGGAAACAATCGCTGTACCAAGTCCAAGGAAGTTTTCAATATAAGTAAATCCAAAGGCAGTCTGCATTGTGATCTGTGCTGTACCAAGATAATCCGCTACGTCCTGCTGGTTAATGAAGAAGATCGGGGTTACATCCTCATCTTCATAATATTCCTGAAGTTTCGCCCAAAGGTTTGCAAGGACGATCTGTAAACTTGCCCCGCTTGCTGATCCAGTACCGGCTTTCAGCATGGTGTAAAGGGATGTTTTAACCGCTTTCTGCACCTTTTTGATGAGCTGATCGTCACTCTCATTAACTGCGATCGTACGTCCAACCTTCTGGATCGCTTCTGCGGTGGTAACTCTCCTGTATTTGTCCAGATCAAGAGTAATTGTCTGACCCAAAGCTCTTTTTACCTTTGTCGGTGTAATTACTTCTCCTTCTCCTACCTGCGATGCTAATTCCTCTACCGTCCATTTGTAAACCTTAATATCTGTTCCGGCAGACATCGGAATCAGGTTTGTAACACCGAGAAGATCCCTCAATTCTCTGATGTTCTGAGAAATTCGACTAGTAAAATCGATAGAAATGGCAGGCTCAAGGTCTGTAGATAAGCTTGCCCCTGTCTCTGCTGCAAATAACTGCAAATCATAAAGTTTCTTTTTCATGTAATCTTTTCATCCTTTCTTTATTTCTGGAACAAGTCCATGTGTTCTTTGATTAATTTCTGGCGTTCCAGTGGATCTTTCACTTTCATAATCTGTTCTTTCGTGATCGATGCCGGTTCCGATGTTTTCTTCGGTGGATTTCCTTTCAGTGCATCTTTTACAGCCTTTTCTACCGCAGACTGGAATGCTGTAATGAAGGAATCAACAGAGCTTTTTGTCTTTTCTGCATCGTCTGAAATCAGCATTTCAATAAGGTCATCGCTCACAGAGATGTTCTTTTCTCCGAGCATCCCACGGGCTACTGTTGCCATCTTTCCGAGCGCGTCTTTCCGGAGCAGATCCTGAACCTGTTTTTTAAGCTGTTCATTTTCATATTTTTCTTTCTGCTCTGCGTTCATCCCGGCAAGCTTTTCGGCTTCATCTTTTGCCTTAGACTGTTTCTTTTCCCATTCAGAAAACTTTTGTGCAAATTTCTGATTGATGATCCTGTCTACATCCTCATCCGTGTACTTCTTTTCCGGTTCGTTTTTTGGTTCTGTCGCTTTTGGATCTGCTCCTGCCGGATTCTGACCGCCTGCTGGGTCATTCCCTGCCGGATCTGTCCCTGCTGGATCCTCTGCAAACATCTGTAACGCCATAAATAATCTTTTTTTCATTGTTTCTACCTCCGTAATTTAAAGATTTCACGCCTATCTTCCGTAGCTTTTACCGGGGATCCACGCCTGCCCGTATTCCGTAGCTTTTCAAGTGTTCCACGCCTGCACAACCGTAGCTTTGAATGGTTCCACGCCTGCCATGTGTTACATAATCCGAACATGATCGGGAAATTCATTGGCGATATTACAAACGCCAAGAAAAAAGGAATCGACCAGAAGCTTTGATTCTTCTGATAGATTCCCAAAATGTATATCAGCCCATCCGGGCATGATTTCGTATTGAATTTTATCGTTTGTCAATCCTGAGATTGAGTCTATTAATGTTGTTACTAAAGCAGTAACTCCGGCGCACACAATGTCTTTTCCTGATGCTTCGTATTGTGCATGACCAGAAACAACAATCCTGTCCCTTCGGACTTCTACCACAATCAATCACACCACTCCTCTTTCTTAAAAATGGCTATAAAAATACCACCGGCCATTTCTGACTAGTGGTATCTATAACTTTTTCTCAATTTGATCCGACCATACCGTATCTGTTACTATCTTGCCTGTATTTGTATTAATATCCATTTCATAGGCTTTACCCTCGTCATATATATCAACAATAAAAGCGGTTTCCCCTGTTTTCAACAGGACTTTATCAAACATTTCCAACTTCATAACATCAATACCACATTAATAATTTGTTGTCCGGTAAAGGCTCATCTCTACCAACAAGTTCCAACAGTGTGATTTGTGCATGTCTTATATGATTTTGGCACCATTCATAGTCTTTCGGAAGCGTATACTCATCTATTTTCCCTGTATCGATGTTAATTTTTAAATGTCCATATTCTTTGCTGTCCTCTGGCTGAATATCACATTCGATAAAATGATTATTCCTTTCGATATTTTTTAATTTTATCATAGAACTCATGCGCCTCCTTTCCGTAGTTATATTTCTTAGATGTGATTATATGTGCTTCCTCTTGACTATAACCCTTCTGCATCAACTCTTTTTCCATGATTTCGTGATTAATAAGTGTCAAATCGTGCGGTTTTGGTTGTCCCTCAATAAGCCTTCTCCAAGATTCGGCCATCATATAATCTGGATCAAATCTTTTTACACCCTCCGTGCCAAGATTATGAGTATCCATGAAAATATATTTTTTAACTTCCTCTATTTCCTTTTCAGAATATCCAGTAGTTTTCGCAATTTTAGAAACGTCCGTTTTCATCTTGCGAACTAAACCATAGTATCTTTCCGCATGTTCTTTAGCAGCGTTCCCCTCAGGATTCCTTGCTCCACTGATAGCTCCTGATTTTATTATACCAGAACCGGAATCCTTTTCAATGGATTTTTCTTCTATCCAATTTTCAAAGGCTTTTCTGTCCATATACGGGGCATCAGCGCACCTGCAATTTGGATGCATCGGAGCCGCATTTGTCCCTGGTAGCATATCCTTTACCCTAAAATGCTTTCCATCAAGCGCTCTACAGATCGGACACGCTGTTCCCTCTGCCATGAACTCGTATTCTTCAAACCCATTTTCCTCCATTGACCGCTTAGATGCTTCGGATTGTACTCTTGCCATTTCTGTTCGCATCAATCGCTCAGCGTTATACTGACTTACTCCAAACCTCTCTTTCAAGTGTCGAGCCAATACACGAGGATTCTGCCCCTGTATAAGACCGGTCTGTAGCAATTTATCCAGCTCTGATTTTAGCATCCCTTGATACATCCAGATCCGGTCGGAGAACGTAGCATTTTTAAACGATGCATTGACAATCACTTCCGCCGCTTTTCGGGGATCTGATACACTTTTACCGAGAATCCCAGCTTTCCGTTCGAATTCATCCAACGTCCGTTTAGTGAGTATCTCATCATAATATTTCTGCAATTCATCAAATCCAGACACCATTTCAAGACCGATTCTAGCTTTCAGCATTTCCAGTCTGTTTATCTTCATAGTCAAGTTATAGAGTCTCATTTCCGTATTTGCCTGCTCTGAGAAATTCTTCTCTTTTACATACTTCTTCGCCTTACGCTCATACTCTTCCATGTCAATCTTTGCAACACGCTTTTTTGCTTCTGCCATTGTGATGCCTTCCTTTGTGGCGTAACGGCTGTAAAATCCATTGATCTCTTTGTTGATCTCATCAATCATGTTCTGATAGATTTTCTCAACTTCTTTATCGTACTGTTTTTCCTCACGCTTATTCTTATTCCGGTTCCTCGTTTCCCGTATAGCCCAATACGTTCTGCTGTTCACCGTTTACACCCCCAAACGTCATTTGCATGACTCTATCTCTTGCATCATCCTTCTGTGCGTTCTCCTCTTCTTCTATGCGGTCAAGTTCATCCTGTACATTTTCCACCACAGAAAGAACGGAAAGCTGTGTTTCCTTTGATACGATCCCTTCTAACTTGGATGCAATGTCTGTCTCTTCTGCTAAGTTAGCCGGGAAATTCAGAGTAAACTTGTAGTCGTTATTAATCCAAGCATCTCTGGAAATTCCTTTTACAGTGGATGCCGGATTGCTAAAGATCAGTCTATACCGTCTCTGCATTCCGCTTCTGAATTTTCTTTCCTTTGTCTTTGCAAGGTTGCTCATGGCCTGCATCTTATACTTCATTGCGATTCCAGAGGATGTACCAAAATTCTCATCACTGATATTTGCCACCATGCTGATCTGATAGATCAGTCTTTCCAGCCTGTCAAGAAGATGTTCCTGCGTCTCGTCACCGTTAGGCTTCTGCAAGAAATCAACCACAACTCCGTTGACATCTCCGTCGAAGTTAATAACCCTATCATCTCGTATATGCTGCACATCTTCTTTTTCAAGCCGTTGTCCAAGTACTTTTAAATACGCATCAGCAAAATAATCTACGTCATTCGCCTTTTCTGACAATGCTTTGTTATAAGCATCTATCATAGGCATTGCGCCTTCAAATATTCCGACTCGCTCATCGTTTTCGATAAACTCTGTTGCCGGTACTCCTTCAAATCGATGCTCCTTGGCTTCTCCATCCCAACGATACGATCCATCCTGTACAAAGTGCTGCACGATGCTACCATCCGACCAGCTTCCACGCTCTACGTTATCAGCGTCAAGATAATACCGGACAAAATAAAGCGGTCTCTCTAATATACTGTCATCGTATATGAAAAAGGCTTCAAGCGGTGTAAGATACGTGATGCCGATGTTTCCTTCGGTGTCGTTGTAATACATCTCATACCCTTTTCCGTAGATACTGCATATCTTTGAAAGCTCTGCATTGTTATCATCCTGATCGTTATATTGATCCAGGAAGTCAATGTAGTTTGATACCACTTCGTCCGTGTTTGTTGTCTTAATCGGAATCCCAATAAAGAACCCATTCATGGTGTCCGTGATGTATTTTGCAAAATTGACGGATATCCTGTTGTCCGGCTTATATGCAGCTTTTTTAAGAAGATGAAAGATTTCGTAATCATTCACATATGCGTCATGTAATTTCTGGTATCTTTTTATCACTTCCTGCTTATGCTTTCCGATATATTCTGACAATATTTCCGGTGTCATTCCTGTCCCTGCTGCTACCCGAAACATGTTATATCCCTCCTATTACTCTGTTATAATGTGTCCCAGAGAAGTCTCTTTCTATGCTGTACTCAAACGCATCAAGCGTATCGATGTCAGTACTTCCGTCATCAAGCCTTTCTTCTTCCATTGACTTGCTATTATATACCGCTTCTTGCAATGCTTTTGACAGCGTTTCACAATCCTCTGTAATTGAAAAAAGTCCGGCTCCCATGAGCTGGACTGTGTATTCTATACGGTCATTAATTTTCTTTTTTACTGCTGGCCTTACATGCAAGTACGGGAATTTCTTTTCACATGCGTTTTTTATGCTCTGGCCGAGGACTGTCTCTGCGTTGTCGTAGTATGCATTAGTCGGCTTCCCGTATTTCTTTATAACATCTTCTACAAATTCCAAAAAAAGTTCGGACAGAAGGTTTGCATCAATCCCTTGCCTAAAGTCTTTTTTCATATGCTTTCTGCTCATTACCGGCTGTTTTCTTCCGTCAGAGTACTTTGCAGTAGCCACAAACGCATGACCGGATCCGTTCCCTCCGAAGTCAATCCCGATATCTATACGAGAGATATGCTCTTTATCTGCACTCTTCACAAATCCATCTGGATTATCTGCAAATTTAATGTAGATCGAGCCCTCTGCTCGTTTCCATTTCCCTAAAATGTATCTGTCGTAGTAGACAGTGCCTGCATACTCTTTTTTCAGGTTCTCGACAAATGTAAAATCGAGCGTTGGGTTGTCATCTATACAGTAACTTTGACAATATATATCTGCATCAGAATCGATAAACTCTTTGATCCAGTGAGTAGGATATTCTGGGTTAAGAGTCCCGTCGAACTTGCTGTACGGCTTATCAAGACGAGATTTTAGCATGGTGAATACTTCTCGATTCCAAGTTGCAACCTCATCTCCATAGCAGTATTTGATGCTTGCACCACGGATCTGATTAACCCTTGTCACCTTGTCGGCTCCAAGGCAAAAGCATTTCTGCCCAAACAAATAAGCCGTGTTATCAGACTTAATGTCAGTAACAAGGCTTGTCCCATACATATTTTGCAAAGGTTCTATGATGTTTCTTTGCAGGGTTCCCTTTGTGTTTCCCAATATAACGGTAAGCCCATCCTTGTCGATGACTTTCCGTATGCGCTTTGGAATCACAAAATAATCAAGATAAGTCTTTCCGCTTCTTGTCGCTCCCTGTTTGATGTTCCAGCGATGATTTGCATTGTCAAGATATTCTCTCTGTTTTTTCGTAAATGGCATTAGATCACGCCCCCGATCTTATCCAGCAAATTGTCAAGCTTATCAAGAGCATCTTTCTTTCCTTCATCCGATCTTTCAAACCGTTTCATCAGCTCTTTTCCAGCAGCGATCCTGTCTGACAGAGCTGCATCCATGTCAAACTGATCTTTTACCTCTCCGCGGAGGACAGCGGAGTAGAATTGCATAACCTCTTTTACATCAGCGATCCGGGAATCATCAATCTGTTTCTGGCGTTCTGCTATATATTCAAGAACATTAGGTTTTTTAAGGTTTTCATTCCCTATTACTGCGGCTGTTTTCCCTGAATATCCCGCTTTCTTTGCTGCTTCTGTAACGTTTCCGCATATCAAGTATTCATCCGCAAAGGCTTTCTGCTTTGGTGTGAGTTTCATTTACTCACCAGCCCTTCCCACATGGAAAATCCACCACAGAAATTTTACTATACAGAACAATGGATTGAGTATAAGCCATAAACAGAACAAAAGCACAGCGGCAAACATATTAAAATTATTGATTTCATAAATTTCTTTTGGTGTAAATGCTACAGAATCAAACTCTTTTATTGTTGCCAAAAATATAACACCAGTAAAACATAAGTAAATAATTACAAAATCCTTCATTCTCTCACCGCCTGCCATATATCATTTAAACAGTTCACAATTTCTATCTGTGAAGCACTCCACAGTATTTCGTAGTCTTTCTCTTTCCACTCATCATTTTGAGTTTTCTGCAATACTCGTGTACTAAGTATGTATATCGTTATCATGCGATTCTGCTCTGCACTGTAAAATTGCGTTGTGCCTACCTTGATTACTAGCCCCTTTTGCAAGATCGCCTTTTGTAGCTTTCTCATAATCTGTCCTAATTTCATATTTGTTAATCCTTTACATAAAAGACCGGTGCTCTACAATACGAAAAGCATCGGTCTTAAAATTTACATGCGGACTGATTTATTAGGGGGAGAAAACAAATTGAAACCATTGAATCACATACAAACTAAAGGAGCTTGTCCACATGTATAAACCGCGCGGAGGGAGTCGAACCCTCCGTTGTCCTGTCGCGGTGTCTGTCGAGGGGTAAGTGAAATTTCCGGAGATTGCATTTCTCCGGAATCGGGATACTCGGAATCGAACCGAGGACTTGCTGTGTATAAGACAGGTGCTCTACCAACTGAGCTATATCCCAATCTCCGCATTGTTCGGATAAAATTTTTTAAATATTTTAGTATTCCTTTATTGATCTTGGCAGTTTATATTATATCAATAACCATATGGGAATTAATAGGAACTCTTTTTTCTTGTCTATGACGTTTTTATGGATCTAGGAACTAATCTCCTCAGCCCCTTCGGTTATGCGGTATAGGTATTCTGGTGTAAGCATTAACAATTACTCCTTGCAAGCCATGTGTGCCTTGTTAGTGTCCATACTCTCTGCTTATCATATCCCATTGCACCAAGAATTTTTACAAACTTATACCGGTTGCTTTTCCTATGGCTTTATTCATAATGTATATAAACACATTCACATTTTCCTTCACGCACCATTTCCATTCAATCACTGTAATTCCGAGTTTTCTGATTTCCCGCGCCTGCTCCTCTGTTAATGCCATATACATAACTTACCTCCTATTTACACAACTCAATTCCTTCCATAACTGCCCTTGCTTCAAGAATCGCAATATATTCTGCCATAGAATTAATCTGAATATTGTATGTACTTCTCGGACAGGTCGGGGAAAAGTTCAGGATTCCCTCATCCCATCTGTCCAGCATATTTTTCAGCTTTCCGTATCTGATAACAGTCTGATAATATTCTGCTTTGAATCTCTCTTTGTAGTCCTCGCTGTTCATCATGTCAACAGTATCTCTTAATTCCATTGGTCTCATATCACACATAAATTATTCCTCCATCTTTTTAATTTGCTTAATAACCTGATTCACGTATGTACTCAGTCCAGCCACTAAAATTCCCTGCACAAGCGTCGTAAACACCGCCATAGCGATTGACTGTTTGTCAATGGGCTTGTCGCCAGTACCCAGATGGCACACAAGGCAATACCAATCCCGCCCATAATCAGCGGGATGTATTTATCATTATATCTGAAAATTCTTTAAAGCCCTTCCGTGTATTTTTGTGACATTCCTATACGTATACATCATTTTTACTGCTATTTCTTCCCATTTCATTCCTTTTATGTACCTATAAAACAGTACATCTTTCTCATTTTCATCACTCATTCTTTCTATTCTATCCCTGATATTTTTCAGTTTATTTATCTTTTGATATCTTGCTTTCACAATCTTTCTCTCGATTTTGTCAATTCTTGCAGCATATCCAGAAAGGTCAGTAGTGGTATGAGCGTGTGGCATTCCATCCTGTATCAAAGACGGGAACATCTTATTTATTCGGATTTCTGAAAGTTCTTCGTTAAGCCTATCTAACTGCCTCACGCATTTTCTATATCCATCAAGATATTCTTTTTTTCGTTCATTTTCCTGTTTTACATCTAGTTCTTTCAATGCCTATACTCCTTGCCTGTTCTTTTATCTTTTACGGCAACAATTTCAAATCCTAATAAGCTCGCTATCTGATTCAGATGATACAGTGCTGTCCTCGTATGATACGGAAGGCGCCCCATATTCCTGATTGCGTATTCTGCTGTATGATCTTGATATCCTTCATGGTTCAAAAAAGCTCACCCCACACACGGTATTCTTAATTATATTTTACCGCATGTGGGGTGGTGTCGTTGTACCCATATTTTATTGTTTTTACACTTTCGAAGTCAAATCAAGCCTCCACAGACTTATTCAGCCATTCCCCAATAATTGCTTCTGCATACGCTTTCACGCAAACAAAACCGCTCTCTGCGTCGCACCTATAAGTTTCATTGCTATAATATCCGCATACGTTACAGGCGCTAAATTTTGAAAGAAACTCCGCCAGTTCCTCGTCTGTCATGCTTCTAATTCTGTCGGCGTTGGTCTGCACTCTCTGTCTCTTAATAAACTCCCGCATAAGGTGATAATCTTTGTCCATTGTAGACAAATGTTCTTTTGTGTCTTTCTTCTGATAGACAATAACCGTATCTCCATCTTTCTGTGCCCTCAAAACTTCAAACGGATTCTTGCTTGTTGCCAAAATCATGTAGCCTTTTGTTTCTAGGAAGTCTTCAAACTCCTGTAATTTGCTAATATGTAAAATATTTCTAGTTGCCATATATTTTCATCACCTCACACAATCTGTTTCCCATTCAGTATCATATACCTGTTATACGTCTCTATTGTTTTCCTTCTGTACCCCTGAAAATCTTTCCTCTGCATCTGTATATTTCCCATCCTGTCATATCCAAGCCCAGTTGTAAGATTTAAGAAAAGATATGGTGCAATCTCCGGGTATACTTCTTGCGCTGCCTGAAGAATCAGTCTCTGATCGTAGTCCCTGGCTTTCCGGCAGTATGCAACGATCCGTCTCCCATCTTCGTATGTCAGTCCATAATCCTTAAGGTATGTATCCCTTGTGCTCATTTTTATCACTGGCCCTTTCCCTTAAGTAACTCAGTACATCCATATGCCGTCTCATATACCTTTTGTTCTTCCGATTCCTGAGTACCTTTGATCTGTTTCGTTGATGAGTTACCTTTATCATTTATTTTCCTCCTGTATTTACATTCTCCTATCAAACTTTCCTAAAAACTTCGTTCGCCACTCTGGCCAATGCTCTGGCGGTTTGTCATGTGTCTTTGGTTTATATGGTTCCGGACACGGACACCATGCAATTACTTTCTGTTTAAGTATTCTACTCGGAAGCTTCCACTGTCCATCTAGTGTGTAAGCAGATATTGTTTTTCTAGTACCATCTTCATATTCAACAGTCACATTTACATCATCGGAGATTTTCTCAAACATGCCTTTACTCCATTTATCAGTCCCTTTTAATGTTGCAAACATACTATCACGTTCTTCCGGCATCCTTTCCTCCACCGGAATCCAGCCGTCATTCTTTCCATCTTTATATCCTATCTGATACCATTTTCTCCGGCTGCATTTCTCGCACAAATTATTGTTATCCATGTGCTTGCGGATGATATCTACCGCTCTATGTCCTGCATCATTATCTATAATGCATCCCTCTGCCTTTAATTGCTCTATAATCTCTTCCAGAATCTTCTCTAATTCCTGCATTTCAGTTCATCCAACCTCCTTCTCACTTCTTCCAGTCCGCAATAAAAGATTAGTTCATCCAGTATAGTGTCAAGAAAATATACTGGTGTTTCTTTCTCCGGGTCCTCCCACTCGTCTGGGGAACAGTCAAATACTATTGCGAATTTGTACCCCTGCCCGCCGTATCTCCTGTATAATTCTTCATGTATTTTCTGTGGGTTTGCATCCTTTCCCTTTATCCATATGGGATAGTTTCCAAATCTGTCAGTCTTTTCATCTTCGAATATCTGCATGTCAGTCCTCCTTTTCCCACCATCTCTGTCCGCATTCATCGCAGAACCGGCTCCACGGAACTGCCTTGCTACCACATATCGGACAAACCATTCCATCTTCCGTTTGCACGGGTTTCCTCGCCGTATCCCGCTCTTTCAGCTCCTGCCACTTCGCAGCTTCTTCGTTTGTCAACAGTTCTGCTTTTTCCACTCTGTCTGGATCACCCTGTGCAATATAGAAATCAACGAAAAAATCAATAACCTGATTAATTGTAATTTCATCTCCGAATATATTTTCGAGTTTCTGAACTGCTTCTTTCAGCTCCATGATCTGCTCCGGGGTGAGCCCGGTGTCCTCGTATTCTTCCAGTAGTGCTACTGCATTGTACAGATATCCTGCATATACTTCTTTTCCGTCAACATTAAGATTTCCTTTCTCATCTCTGCTTGTTAATCTCTCCATCTCTGACCTCCTTCTCTGATCTCCTTAATCCTCGAATAAGCCACCGCAGACAGCCTATCCACAGCAAAATTTAGCTGACATACAATCTCTTCGACATCAGTCGAGACAGATATTCTGTTTATGTTTCCCCGCAGCATATCAAGAATCTGCCTCTTTTCTTCGTTCGTATATGGTCTGTTTAATAACTTCGCCATCTCTGATCTCCTGGTTTAAACCCTTTTTAGTTTCTGTTGTTCTTCCAATATATATCAGATAACATTTTGGAAATAATTTCCTTCGCCGTATTCCACCCTAAGCAGAAATCATCGTTGACACTTTCTATAAAATCATCATCATATTCAAATTTCTGCATAACCTCTTTGATTTTCCGCATATCTCTCTTAGCTGTACCTTTATGATACGTAGGAATCTCATGTATCAAATAAAGGCGTAACGAATTCTTAATATTGTTGATATCATTCATTATTCAACCCTCCTTTTTCTTGACAATCTCAATAATTTCTTTTAACGCCCACTCCGGTACAAGATCACGGTAATCTTCGATTTGTTTTACCACCTTTTCCTTGTCAAAGGCTGTCTTGACTTCTTCCAGGATTACCGATATATCATCATCCAGAGTGCCATCTTCTCTTGTATGCCTGTCTACAGCAGCTATTACCGCTTTCCGGCTGATTAAATCATCACTCATTCTGTTCACCTGCCCTTCTGTTCCACGTATTAACTTCTTTCCGCTCTGCCGCACTATAAGACCCTGCCCATGTTCCACCGCTTCGTCCGTGGCACTTTTTACAGATTACTTGTGCCCAAAATCCTTTATTCTCTCCCGTAATGCGTTCATAATTTAATTGTGCTACGCCTCCGCAGAAAGGACACGGTTTTAATTTAATCTCACTCATCTTTTATTCCTCCATATATTTTCTTAATACAGTCCTCGCACAAGTAATGTGTCGTTTCTCCATAAGGACTTTTCGGCAATACCAATTTAGATATTCTCTTTATCGGCTTATTCCACTCAGACGCATTTCGGAAATTCGGTATACTGCAAGTGCAAAAAGTATGATTTTTCTCTAATTTAGTTTTGGGATATAACATCTTCCATTCCCTCCAAATTCTCATTTTTTACACGGTATCGGATAACCGTCTGGCAATGCATTTATTAGATTTTTATGTGCTGTCAATCCAATAATCTGCATATTTACAAAAGCATTGCCCTTACAAGTATTTAACTCTTTAATTTGATTCTCTATGGCAGTGTTTATGTCATTCCTAAAGGAGGGTGTAAGGGGTTTATAAAATTCACTTGTCATAATTAGCTCTCTTTCATTTTCAATAGCCTGTCCGCAATTCGGGCAATTGCGTGATTTTAAGATTGCTCATATTCTCTCTCCTTCAATCGTTCAAACTAGAATGAGATTTTAGCAATTCCAGTCTCATTATTGTCTCCAATACAGCTTTGCTACTATATACCTGTTTGCACCCGCAATTCTTACACGACCGTTTTCTCCCATCTTTATGCGTTTGGAGGGAGTAACTAAATCCGCAATTCGGGCAAATGTATTTTTTCATATCATTCTGCACCTCCTAATAATTCGGGATTGTCGTAAATGTTTCCGATAACCTCATATCTTTTTTCATCTGTGCGCAAATTAAATCGTCTCCGCTTGTTAAATAGTGCAAACCCACCGTTATCCCATTTAACAACAAACACATCAAATCCCGCATAATTATGACCGTTTCCATCGTCTTTCCCGAATTTGGATGTCCTGACTATATCATTCTCCCAAATCTTCTTCTCATTTTTATCAGTTTTCCCCGTATACTGGCAGAAGGTTTCGGGGTCGATTTCATATTCAAACGGCTCTCTTTCTAGCCCACTTTCCGACGTGTAATAGTCCCAGCCGGAAATAAAAGCCGTTTCTAAATCTCTATCCTGCCGCAAATCTCCCTCAACCCACCATTCCTCTTTTGGCAGCTCCCGCCAGTTCTTGCGCTTGGCTTTAAATAAGATTTCTCTGCTCATCTTATACCCCCTCCGGTTTTTCGCACCGCTCAAACTCTGTTACCCATACCCACGGATTTGCGTTCCAACCGTAGAGCGGCAAGTCTTTCTTTTTTATGGTGTAGTTCCAAAAATATTTAAAATTTTCAACAGGGGGACCCTGCCACGGAGTATAAAAGGAAGAATCTTTTGTACTCATAACAGGTTCAAATCCTTCCGCTTTTGCCTGTTTTTCTGTTATATCTTGCAACCGTTCTACTCTTACTCCTATAACTTTCAACCAGATACGGACGGCTTCTTTCGGCATGTGGATAGATGGGCGCCACTTTTCATCACTATCTTCCGAATTGGCTATGCTTGCCTTATATCCGTAAAATTCCGCCATATAGCAGCTCTTGCCTTTTCCTATTCGCTTTTTATATTTATGCCATGTTTCCTTGACATACATAATATCGTCCTGTTGATAAGGTGGATATATTCTTCCGTTTCCAAAACTCATATCGTATATGTACAGCGGATTGTCATTGACTTCAAAATATCCTTGCGGCTGCGGCTTCACCGCTTGCCTTGTAACCGTCTTTCGCCCATCCAGAATCGCCCGAACCATGTCGGTATTGAATAATATCGGTTTTACTCTGCTCATTCACATCACCTTTTCTTTCTGTTTTTATCTGCGTTCAATTTGCAATATCCGTACTTACACCCCTGAACCATACTTATTTTCTCTCCGTAAAATGATGTTATCATTGGCCGTGATTTATGATATTTGCACCTATGATTTTTACACTCCATGATTATCTCTCCTCGAAAAATTCTTCCCGTTCCCTCAGACGTTTTCCGTCTGGACTTTCCTGTGACTTTTGTGGAATAACACCAGAATGTAAAATTTCAATCGCACGATTTTTCTTAATATATCTGCCATACACTGGATATTCGTTTACAACAAATTCCATCTCGTTTTTCAACGCCTTGGAAACTGCTTCCACGTCATATGCAGTCGGCGCACACATAGCCGCAATTCTCACAGGGTCATTTTCTATTCTGTCCTTTATCAGTTCATCAGCGTCAATCAATCTCATTCTTCCTCACTCCAATATCTGACCGCATACTCTTATATTTCAAATGTTGTCCGCACCATATACAATGCTTATATCCGATTTCCAATTCCCTTCCGCAACTCGGACACTTAAATGAATTCCACCCATTTACAATCACCTCTGCAAATATTGGTTCCTGCTTCTCCTGCGCTTCCCGGAATTCTTCCACGGTGCCGATTTCCCGATACTGCTGTATTTCTTCCAGAGCTTTGATTGCCATATCAAGTGACTCTCTCAACATCTGATACCCACTTGTTGGCATATTTGCTTTTATCGCTTCAATAGCCTCGTTTTCGTTTCTTATCAATTTCTCTGTTATGGTTATCTTTTGCATTTCTCTTTTACCTATCATCCTCCGTAACCTCCACAATCTTTCCGTTCCGCATGGTGTACCATGTGTTTTCTTTGATATGTTCTCCATCCACACGTACCATTTTTGCTCCTTTCAGTTTCCAGGTATACGGTTTCCAGTATTCACTTTCATTCCCTTCCCAGTCTGCTAGTACGAGAAAAGATCCTTTTACTCCACTTACTCGTCCTTTGTATCCCCAAGCAATGGCAATACTTTCTGGATCCTTTGCTGACGATGCTCCCTTGTATCCTGTCGCTGACGATGCTCCGCAGTTTCCTGTCGCTGACGATGCTCCGTAGTCCCCTGTCGCTGACGATGCTCCCTTGTATCCTGTCGCTGACGATGCTCCGCAGTATCCTGTCGCTGACGATGCTCCGTAGTCCCCTGTCGCTAACGATGCTCCCTTGTATCCTGTCGCTGACGATGCTCCGTAGTCCCCTGTCGCTGACGATGCTCCGCAGTTTCCTGTCGCTGACGATGCTCCGCAGTTTCCTGTCGCTGACGATGCTCCGTAGTCATCATCAGATCCTTTTTCTTCCTTGATTCTTTCCCTTATGTAATTAATGGACGCTTTTACCATTCCTGCAATATTGATTTCAGCTCCGATCTTCATTTTTGTGGATGCTACTTTACTATCATCCCCTCTTCTCGACAAATCTCCACTCTGCTCAACCTCATAGTAAACTGAATGTGCCGGATCGTAGTATGAAAAGCAGTCAAGCGGATACTCGCAGGCGTGCATCCCACATTCACATGATTGTGCTCTATCTTCTTCATATTCTTTCCCTACCTCATATTGTTTTCCTCTGCATGTTAGGTCTCTATTAAAACCCTTATAAGATTTTATTACTTCACTCATTCACTTTTCCTCCAATCATTTGATATATGATTCTGCAAGTAACTTTCGTGCACATTTTATGCCGCTGTTGATCTGTGTCTTTTTCGGTATGGGCTTGTATTTGTTGTATACTTCGTTCCACTTTTCCCATGTGAACCCTTCCCCGGCTTTTTCTACGTCCGCATACTCTCTTTCGTATTCCTCAAGTCGCTTTTTCTCCATCTCACAGCGTGTCAAGATCTCTATAGCAAGTGTTAAATTGTCCATTAATTCTTCTCCTTTCTCATAAGCTCATTTACTATCTTTGTTTTTGTATCTGTTGTTAATTCATATTTTTTCATTTCCTTAGCTCAATTCCTAATAACTGACGTTCCAAGTCGTTCATATTGTAATTACGTTCCTGGAAATTGTTAAAATCCGTTTTCTTTCCTATTCCCGGATTCTGTTGTAAATAGCTTTCAAACTTCGGTCCAAAAAGTGTAGTAGGTCGAAGATACCCGTCCATTTTTGTACCTTGCCATTCGGATGTTTTGTTATCGACTACCTTCTTAAAATCTTCTAATTTAGCTCCCTCACGAAATCGTTCCCGGATATGCTTTCGCGATTCTGATGATGTGCTCTTGTAACTCTTCCCTGTCTTTTGATTCAGATAGTCGATGACTTCCGTATATGGTATGTCCTGCTCTTCCTCCTGATGGACTACAGGCTCTTCTTTCTTCGGCCGTCCTCCCTTTCTCCCTGCCTCTGACCGTTTCTGACAAACCTCATCGTACTTCTCCCAGTGCCGATCAACCTGTGCCCGGATAAATCTAAAAGCCATTTGGGTGACTCCATCCATTTTCGGCAATTCCATATCTCTAGCATATCGGAATAGTGCAGTAAAAAGGATTCCCCTCTGCTCCATACTCATGCTTTCGATCTGATCCAGGTATGATGTATAGAGTATAAAACTGTCTCTCATATTTCCTCTATATCCACCTCGATTCTTGGATTATCTGGATCTAAATAAAAGTCATCAGAAAATCGGATAATATTTTTCCATCCATCATTTTTCAGTACTTTTGCCTGCACAAGCGCATCTTGTATTACCTTTCTCCCGAATGAGCTGATATTATCAAGATCTCTTCTCTTATTTTTCTCGTACCATCTGTACCGCATCTGTACAGGATTTGCGATCCGTAAGCGTCCAAGCTGTTCGTATATAGCAACAAGCACTTTATGCTCATTAGATGCCTTGATCTTCGACCCCTTGTATTGATTTGTCCTACAAGCAGATATATAATCATTAAGATTATCAAGTCTTCCCGGTATCACTAATGTGTATCTTGCCATATGTTCACCTCATTCGGTATACGGATATATATTCCGCAATGATTAAGCGTCTGTATCGCCGGTTTTGTACATATAATAATTTCCTTTGATCTGCTTAGTTCTTGATTCGTCCACAAAACCAGCTTTCTCCTGTCTTTCATAACATTCATATCTGGTATGTAGTATCCATTTCCATCTTGCAAATTAATAATTGGCATAATTTTTCTTGCCTGGTGTATCATTTCTCGTGTATCCCTATCAGACATTTTCAGAATTCTTGATAGCTCTGATCTGCTTATCGGATGATGACTCCCAATAGGAATACATTCTAGTATTTTCTTTGCTTCCACACGTCTCCTTTCCCCCTCCCGGTTTCCCAGGAGGGCATCCACTTCGTTATGCGTGATTATTTTGGGGTTGCTGTGTGATATATTATTTTTAGCTGTTGTTATAGATAGTTCTTATAAAATTCTTGCATCCATTCATCGTGTGTCCCAATGTGTTCCTCGTAATACTTCTGGCACATGGATTTCAGTTTCTTGTCGATCTGTTTATTCTCCGGTGTAGGTTTAAAATGTACGCCGTTCGGATGCAGTGTTGGATGTAATGGGACGATAAAACCGTACTTTTCACTTTTCTTTCTTAGTGCAGCTCCAAATACATGATGCCGTTCTACTACGGGCGATCCTGTAAAAATACAGTGATGCAGATCATCTGTCAGTACACTTGTAAGACGTTTACTCAATGTTTACACCCCATTCCTGCTTGATCCGATCCAACTCGTCCGGTGTCATAGTCTCAATTCCTAAGTCTTTTGCTTCCTGTACCGTACCATCTATCAGGATACTCATTTCTTTTGTGTCATAAGTATGCGATCCCCGGTAGATTCGGAAAAAGTTTAATGATTGTCCATTTTCCTCTTTGCATCCACATGGATAGCAATGCAGCGTTTCTTGTTCGAGCATATCGCCTACTGATACATTTGTTTTTATAACTGCCTGCGCTCCATTTTTCAGAAGTTCTGGCTGTCCATATCTACCTATCAGAAGATTCTTGCACCTTGGCTTTGATATACTCAATTCATCGGCAATTTTGCTTACAAGGACATGAAAATAGGCGTTTGCATTTAGGCTTCTGTGCTCTCTGTATTTCTTAATTTCAATGCTTATTTTCTCACAGTCCTTTAATTTATCGTATGCTTGTCTAAAGTCCTCGTTCAGCTCGATCAGGGCTGTTATGCGACCAGTTACAAAGTCTATGACTGGTTCTTTTAGTCTCCCGGTAAATCTCATTACTTACCGCCTCCAAATTTCTTTTCGAGGGATCCAATCATATTCTCAAGCTGTGTCTCTGTCATCTTATCCCATTGATACCCATTCATGGAGCATATCATTTCTGGGTCAAGGTTGTGCTCGTTACAAATCCTTTTGATAGTTTCTCTCTTGACCGTGATTCTCTTTACTTCTGCTTTGCTGTCCTCTTGCCCCTTTTTCTCTGTTTCCTTAAATTCATCCGTATCCGCATCTTTCGTGTCGTCCAGAAGAAAAAGACCGTTTAATGCATACTTTCTCGCATATGAGCTAGTTGCCCCCGTAATCTGGCTATCATCCATCCCTTTCTTATCCTGCGCTTCCCTTGCCAAAGCCTGAGCAACAATGACATCAGACGATTCACAATCCATCAATGTGACAACCGCCTTAATGTATGTCCGTTCCCCAGCCTGTTGTACTTCATCATGAATAATCAGTCCAACGTTATATTTACCTTCAAAAGGTTTAAACGCTTCAAGAATCCCCTCGGCGTTTCTATAGCTATATTTTCCAAACGAGTTATATAGATTTTTGGGCGCTTTCATCTCTTGCTGTATTGCGGATAACTTTTCTTTGAGCGTCATTCTTCTTCCACCTCCACAAACTTTTTGTAACGATCATTCAGACACGACTTACAGATTCCTCCATCTATGTCGTAATATGTATCTCCATCCCACAGTGGATCTCCACAACAGTTACAATATCTAACTGGATCCGGTTCTTCTGGAGGGCTTGTCTTCCAGTTGTCGTAGCCTTTTATCATTCTTTATCGCCTTCCTTTACAATCCCGATCATTTCCAGGACAACATCCAGATGCGGATTCTTTGCATTGTTCATGTAGTTTGTCACCGCTGATACACATTGATTGTATTCTTCCTCTGTGTAGTTATCTTTTAATCTCTTATATGCCATTTGCAAATCCTCCTTAAATGCGCTATACTTAACTTGATCTTTTATCCGAGTGCATATATGGGATTGCCGTCCCTATGCACTCTTTTTCATGCCCTGCAACCGGTGTCTCCGGCTCATTTCCCGCATCTTGAGATAATGCTTCTCCCGTTCTTTCACACAGTCATGTGTTATGTATGCTACTATCATCATGTCCAGTGCGATCCCGAACGCCATAAAAAACTCTGCCGTTGAGATAATATTCTGGCTGTAACTGTCAGCGGATCCGGCCATCACCAATACGGCAACTCCCCCGACTACTGCACAGATGTCTTTCAAGATCCGGTATTTCCGTAGTTTTCTTCTATGCATCTCCCTCACCTACCTTTTGTTTTTCATATTCCATGCTTCTCGCTTCCAGATGCTCAACAGGTACATTCAGATCTTCCGCCGCTTTGTACGGATAAAACTCGTATGTCCTTTTCTTCTTCCCACTCACTACCCGACTGTATTGATTCATGCCCCTCTTTGCCTGTTCCCGGAACGCCTGCGGTGCTATCTGGAGTATGTAAGCTGCTTTTTGGGCATTTCTTATAATCGGTTCCACTTCTCCTCCTTTTCTCGTAGTCACGACATCGAGTATTCCTGTGAGCATCTAGGCATCGATTTCTCTTCGTGCAGTAAAAACATTCTCCAAAATACTGCATACTTTACTTTCTCCGGAAAATCCATGCAAAATTTGTTACCACAAGTACGGCAAATACTACTACGCTCGCTTTATACCACCGCTTTGCATGTTCTTTAATTTCTCCTATTACTCCTGCTCCCAAATACTCTTCTGTCTTTTTCCAATCTTTTTTCATCTGTTTTCCTCCAAATTTCAAACATTTGTTCGATTACCTATTGCTATTTGCAGGAAAACTTGGTATTATATTCCTGTAAATAGCTAGGTGGGTTAGCTAGTTACACAGCCTCGGTGGTGTGCCAGCACTCCGGGGCTTTTTATTTTTCATCCGCTACGACAGTATCAGCACCCTGTACCGTTACCCATCCATGTTCTTTTCTGGCTTCTGCTTCTGTCATTCGGATGAGTTCATCTGTAATAGATTCTGATTTCAATTTATTCGCCGCCGCTTCAGCTTTGGCATTTGTGATTGTAACCTGTGCATTTGCTTCTGCTTCAGCTTTCTTCGCTTCTCCCTGTGCAATCGCAGTCTGCTTGTCCAGCTCTGCCTTTTCTGCATCCTGTTTAGCCTGCTCTTTTGCTTTCACTTTTTCCTGTAATGCTTCATCTAGCTGTACATCAATAATTAATGCAGATGAAATTTCAATTCCGTATTCATCATTCAGCTTCGAATTTAGATATTCGGTGATAGCCTGTCCAACTTCGGAACGCTTATCTGAATAGATATCCATAACTGAAAACTTTGGTGTTACTTCCTTGATGTATGCGATAATAGAGTTCTTCACTTTGGATTCTACTAAATCGTCTCCATCCATTCCGTTAAACCGTTCATAAAGTTCTGTCACTCTGTCCGGGATAAAATTGTAATTTACTGTCATGTTCATCTTTACCATTCCACCATTGGCAGGAGCGTCAACGTGAGTATCCTGTTTTAATTTTTCTTCATTGAAATCCGCTGCATTGTTACTAAGTACAAGCTGTTGCTGAGATACCGGATAATCCCTTACTTTGTCAAACGGTCCTACGAAGTGGAAACCAGGTCCTAAAGTTTCTTCTTTTACTCCACCTTTCATGGAATACACAACTCCAACCTCTCCCTGTCCTACCCTTGTGAGAGATAATGTAGTGTAAGCTGCCCCTACAACTACCACGAGTCCGATAATTGCTCCAATAACTTTTGCTTTCACTATTTGTCCTCCTTAATGTCTTTTTTCGCCTTTTCATGGGCTTCTTTTTCTATCTCAAAGACGCTCTTCCGTCTCTGGATGCTGATATTCACTTTATTCCATGTCCACCAAACTAAGATACCAATGGCAGATAATGCCAACAACGCCGCAAAGAATATTAATAACCTTCCCATGATTTCCTCCTACTTCTGCGAGTCTGTGATATCGCGCCATTTGAATCGTCCCTTTCCCGAGTTCCTCCACTGTCCGATTCCTCTCAGATCTCCGTAATCGAGCCATTCAATAACTGCCGCCATGTCCGAATCTACCATACACTGGATTGTAAATTCGATCGCTGATCCAGCCGGAACCGTCTCACTACTGGAAAGAGCAATTCGTTCTCCCTGTGCTGTACTCGCTCGTAAAGGTCTCTGGCAAATACCGATTTCTCCTTCAAAGAGAAATGGGATTTGTCTTTCCTTCACGAAAATCAATCCATCGATCTCTTTCTTGTATGCTTTGATTGCGCTGGATGGTGTTCCCTTAACCTTCCTCAGCATCCCGCAGGAATCTTTGAAGAATCCTTTGATCTGGTAATCCCAAAGAAACGGCGTTCCATCATCCAGTCTCGGGAATACAGTCATTGATTTCTCGAATACTTCTTCCGTTCCAAGCGCTTCCACCTCTTCTTTCCGGCTCGGTGCGTCCGGTGCATTACTTGCAATGTACTTCTCATGGATCTCTGGATCCGAACTTGCAGTCCCGAGCACCTCCTCAAAAAATTCCAATCTTACTTTCATTTCTTTCATTTCACTTTTCTCCTTTCGACTTGTTTTTTCTACGCAATCTACGCTATGCTTTTCCTTTGCATATCTAATCCACGCTTTCTAACGCCTTTCCTCTGCTCTTCATCGCTATACTCTGCCTCAGCCCGTCCTCGCCTTGCTCTGCCATTGCACCTCTGAGCCAAGCATTTCCTTTGCCACGCCGCGCTTTGCTCTGCCTTGGCATAGCTACTCTTTGCTGTTCCTTTGCATCTCAAAGGTTGGCTACGCTTTGCCATCGCAAAAACCAAATGCTTTTTTTGCTTTTTCTTTTTTATATTTTTCTTTTTACATAATCAATAAATATGTCTTATATAATCTAAAGCTTTAGGTATATATATAATTAATTAAATATATAGTGTTATATATATTCTTTTCTTTGCTTCTTTCTTTTCTTAAAAAACCAAAATAACCAAATGCTTTTTTTGCTTTTCTGAAAGACCATTTGCTTTATTAGCTTTTCAAAATAACCTTTTGGTTTTAAATTTCGGCGGCTTTTTTTCGCCGATCTGCTCACCTGATCTAAAAGCTATCCGCAGCCGCGCCACAACGAGGTGAAGACTCTATCCAATGAGCCGGTCAGTACTGGTACATGACGTCTCACGACCTACTGCTTTCGATTTCAGTTTCTTGCGTGTATTGATTATGGTTTATTTTTCTCCTATAATTTCCCTACAGGCACTGTCATGCCGAGTATGCTGTTTCTGGATTTTCTTCCAAAATAATAGTTGTTGCAAGAAAATTTCCTTCGAGATCCCAGTATTGAACTATTGGTCTGAACGGATCATCTTCTGTTCCAGATCCGATTGTTGACTTAGTTTCAATAACCTGAATCATTTTTACTGATTCTGTTCCTTTTGGTCTTGCCATTTTATTCCACCTCTCTTTTAGTTCAAAATTGTTACATACTGGTTTGCTACTCCCTCAAGGAACTTGTTAATAAAATACTCCTGACCTTTTCCGGTGATTTTAGGTGTGCGTGTAATCCTATTACATCCGTTCCCGTCAATGTGTACGGATTCCTTGATTTCAAATAGCCCCATCTCCATGCTGCGTTGTGTCGGAAGATTCCAGTCAGTTCCTTTCCGTTTTATGAGATAGCCATTTTCTCTTAACCACTCGAACAGTCGCTTTCCACCCACCTCAATACCATTCTGCCGGAGAATTTTTGCCAAATCACCAACGAGGATTGACGTATTGGCAGTGGTAATCGCCTGTCCAAGAACTGCATGTGGTTTCATACACTCGTTGTCAGACCGTAGCAATCTGTTCTTCTCCCTTTCTTCTTTTAAGGCTGTAAATGCCTTGATTGCCATATCTGGATTGTCCAGAAGCTCATCAACAGCATAAACACCATATTTTCTGATTGATGGAAGAATCTCATGTGTTACCCATCGCTTAAATTTCTTTGCTTCGGGTTTTCTACTTGCAAGAACCAGTGAGTATAAGCCATATTCACTCACAATATTTCCTTCTCCTTGACGCCCTAAGTTGAACTTAGACCGTTCATCTTCATCTAATCTTGAAATAGCTACCGAAACGTTTGAAATCTCCAATGCTTTGCAGATGTCGCTCGCTACAAACCACGGCTCATTATCAATAGTTACTGTCCGGACTACTCCGAACTCTTCATTGTTGAAAATTTGTAATCCGTTCATTTGCCCTCCTAACCGTTCTTACACCGAACAAAACTGTTTCTACTATATATTGTGTATATTTGAATTTATATATTGATTTTCTAAACAACATATAGTATTCTGTATGTGCAACACTTTCATATCAACATATACAGAAAGGATTTTGTAATGGCTAAAAAATATAATTTGAGTAAAAATTTGGACATGAAACATTTTGAACGCGATATAACAAATAAAGTACATTCCATAGCCGAAGATGCTATTGCATCAAAAATTTATGAAATTGAATGCCCTCATTGTCATAAAAAAGTATCTGTTCCAAGCGGATTCGGCTATTGTCCAGAATGCCATGAACCAATCAACGTTGACGTAAAAGTTACATGGAGATAGTGATTTTTATATCCTTTGAAGCCAGTTCATCCGCCAATGAATTGGCTTCTTTCAGTAACTTTCCTAAACGTCTTGCCTTTTTAAGTGTTTCTTTTAACTCTTTGTCGTCAACTTTTACTTCCACTTTTATTTCATCTTTCATTTAATGCTATTCCTTTCTCACTTGGTAATCTTGGTTTAAGGAACTTATCCGTATTCACTCCAAGCACGCCACAGATTAAAGAATATTCATCAAGGGTAAGCTTTCTGCGCCCATTCAGCGAAAGGCTTAACTTTGATGGTTCAATTCCGGTTTTTCTGCTTACATACGCTTGAGTGATTCCGTAATTTTCTAAGTACTCCCTGATTAACAATCCTACTTCTATATTACTCATCCTCCCTTCTACTCCAGAAAATACTCAATGCTCACGCCGAAGTAGTCGGCAATTTTTTTTAGGCTATCAAGACTAGGAGCGTTTCTTCCAGATTTCCAGTTTGAAAATGCTGTCTGGCTAATCCCTGTTTCCTTTGATACCTGATAGCTAGTTTTGTGATTTTTGTCTAATAATTCCTGGTATTTTTCGTACACTTTTTTATATCCATTCTTCTCACCTCCCTCTCTTCTTCCTAAAATAAATAATCCAGTGACTTGTCTTTTCTCTTTCTATCTCCTATACTTGAAATACAGGCACCGCCATGCCAAGTATTATGAAAGGAGATGTCAATATTGTCTGATTATTTCAAGTTGTATCGAATTGTCTTATCAACAATTCAAAGTTTGAGTCCTGAAACCGGACAGCAACTTTTTGATGCGTTATCAAGCGATGATTATATTATTCAGGAAAAATCATCTAATCCAAATCTTGTGTGCGAAACCCTTATTGTACTAGATAACTTGATCAGTGATGGACTGGTCAATGCAAAGCGAACTGTAACAAAAGATGTTCCGCTGTACATGATATATGGGCTGTCTACTTCGGGACAAAAATTTTTAGCCGAAACATGGAAGCCTACTTTTGAAGAAACATTCAAAAACTATCTGAAAGAAAATGGTATTCCACTATCACCGCAAAGCGTTTCAAAGTTTATTGCTCAATTGATTTTTCGGTAACTTTTTGCAATGAATGATATGGTAACAATTGTTGCTGTCTCACCTTGGCGCTCTGCCTTTACGCCATCAGGTGATATAACATTTGTTATCCGTTTATTATCGATGTAAACGGCTTCATTAGTCTCTATCACATCGTGATGTGGCGGGTTCCATATGCGCTCCCGCCATTTCTTTGTTCTTTTGTCGCGGAACCAAATCAGCATTTTCCTAAACATATTCTTCACTCCTTCCTTTAAGTGTCTTTTAATTCAACTTTTCTCGCAAAAAAATTTGGTCTCTTTCTTTATTTGAAAGACCTAATACTTTAGAAAGCGCAATAATTTCAGTAGCGGTAAATTCCCCTACTCCATTTATTCTATTGTATAATGTCTCTCTTAAAATATTTGACTTTTTGGATATTGCAACCATTGTCATGCCGCTCTCTTCAATTTTCTTTTTGAGTAAAATTACATCTGTCATTATTTCACCTCTCTTACGCTTTATAGTTGCATTAAATTCAACCTGCAATTACTATACATCGTCATTTAAAAAATGTCAATACTTTTTCACAAAAAAGTTGAATTATTTTACACCGCATGTTATCATAAGGGTACAGGAGGTGAGAAAATGCTTCAACTTTATTCAAATATAAAGACAAGGCGACTAGAACTTGAAATGACACAAAGTGAATTAGCTGAAAAAATGGGATATGCCGATAAGAGCATGATCGCCAAAATAGAAAAGGGCACTGTAGATTTACCACAATCTAAAATCATTGCATTTGCCAAAGCATTGCAAACTACCCCAGGAAAATTGATGGGGCTAATTGAAAACGAACCAGAAATACCAGTACCTACAAATATATATCCTATCGAACTAAAGCGTTTTCCCATGTTAGGCAAAATCGCTTGTGGAAAACCAAAATATGCAAACGAGGATAGGGAGAGTTACATTATGGCCGGGACAAACATTAAAGCGGATTTTTGTTTACGTGCCTCTGGCGACAGTATGATTAACGCTAGAATTTTAGATGGAGACATTGTATTTATCAGAAAACAAGATATGGTAGAGAATGGAGAGATTGCCGCAGTTATAACGAACGACAATAGCGAAGCTACATTAAAACGAGTCTTTTATTACCCTGAAAAGTCTTTATTGATTTTAAAACCAGAAAATCCAGCTTACGAAGATTTTATTTTTCAAAACGAAGAACTCAATGAAGTTCATATTTTAGGAAAAGCTATTGCTTTTCAGAGCGATGTAAGATAAATCTTGCGAAATTAAGTAAAAGTTACAAATGGGAGGTTTTTATGAATTTTATCGCTTTTATTGTTGTAATTCTTATACTTGCTTACTTAGTAAGCGTTGCATGGCCCATATTTATTGTTTTATTATCATTATTTATAGTATGGAAAATATATGAAATATGCTATTATAAAAGCAACAATTTTTTAGAAATAAAAGAAAGGATAAAAAATTACATTGATGATTGCAATAAATTAAACAGCCACATAGAAGATTTGAAAAATTCAAGTATAATTTCAGACAAAAAGGATTATGGTTCTGCTGTTTATAAAGACTCTAGTAAATGGAATTACAAAAGGGAACATTTGAAGAATCAAAAATATGCTCCAAATATACATAATTGTTCAAGAACTGTATGTGACAATGCTAGAAAAAAACCTTTTGAGTATGTGTGCAAATATTTTGGAATAAAGCCAACAGAAGAAACTTTATCTAACTTTGAATCTGTTCTGAATAATTTCGAAGCTGCAGAAGAAGGAAAGAAACATATACAAGAAGAAAAGAAAGATATCATAAATAGTGTTCAAAACGATGTTCCTTTTCTTATAAAAAAATTGAGCAAAAAGAATTTAGAAAAAAATCTAGGATTTGAAGAAATGGATTTAAGCACAGCGTATTTTCCTAAGTATATTTTCAAATATGTAAGCTCTGGAGGGAATGCTTCTACTGAATGTGATGTTATTATGGATATAGAAAATTTAAATAAATTTGTTTTATTCTTATCAGAAAAAGTCAAATTTAATAAAAGCGTTGCTGGTCAAAGGGCATTGATGACGAGTAAGCTAAGACAGAAAATAAAAGAGAGAGACCAATTCACTTGTAAAAACTGTGGTGCTTCAGTAGAAAAAGAGCCTAATCTTTTACTTGAAATAGACCATATAATCCCAGTTTCAAAAGGCGGTTTAACGACAGAAGATAACTTACAGACGTTATGTTGGCGTTGCAATCGTTCAAAAGGTGCTAAGGTATAACCGCATAAGCGATTATATAAAGGGTTTGGGTTTTCTCAAAAAAGAGAAAGAGAGGAATGGAAAATGAAAAAGAAAATTGTTGCAATGATGTTGGCAGGAGTTATGGCTTGTGGATTGTGGGCTTGCGGTGGATCAGAAAAGCCGAAAGAGACAGATAAGAAAGAATCTCAAAACAAAGAAGAAAATGTAGAAGTTCCAAAGGAAGATAAAAAAGATATATCATTTACAGATGATACATTGACAATCGAAGATGCTGTCATCAAAATTACAGGGACAGAAGTGGCGCCTCCAAATACCGAACTTGGCGAAGAAAAATCTACTCTTATATTTACATACGACTATACAAATACCAGCGATGAGCCACAGCAACCTGGGGTTGTTTGGATAGCATGCTTCAATGCTACACAAGAAACAGATTCTACTATCGAAGATTTAGATGTTGCAATGGCACCACAAGATCCGAAATATACGGAAATGAATGAAATGAGTTATACAGACGTAAAGCCTGGTGCAACTGTTCAGTCTGTAATTTCCTATGACATTAATGACACAACCAAACCAGTGACATTGACAGCCAATCAAGGAATGTTGGGAGAAGAACTTGGAACAAAAACAATAAATTTGCAATAAATAAAAAAACCGCCCCGGTGCTACCAACACTGGGACGGAACTCGAAACTCCGTTTTTCGCTATTTTGCAATATCGGCACGTTTCGACAGTAGACCACATCCGAAGATGTAAGATCAATCGCAAAAATATTGTATCATCTTCGGGCAGCCACCGCAAGCGGAACACACGTTCTTGCTGGCTGTTATTTTTATGTCCAAAATGAAAAGGAGATGATGTTTTATGGCAAACAAGAAAAAGCATCCGAACCTTCCGAACGGTTACGGAACGATCCGCAAACTATCCGGGAACAGGAGAAACCCGTACTCTGTACATCCACCAGTTACAGAATTTACAGTAGATGGAAAACCGATTATGAAAAAAGCACTCTGCTATGTGTCAGACTGGTATGTTGGATTTGCTGTATTGACAGCGTATAAAGCCGGAACATATAAACCGGGTATGGAAAAAGATCTGGAACAATTAAGAGGGCAGGAAGATGGAGACCTAGCCGAATTTACAAATAGAATCCTGTCAGATTATAACGTAGCAGTTCGCTCAAATTCCAACGATCAAGAATTGCTGTTTTCAGAGCTGTATGACCAATTTTATAACTGGAAATTTAACGGGAAAAAGAAATACTCCGCAAGCTCTAAACAAGCAACAAGAACAGCTTATAATAACTGCAAAACTTTGTATAACAAAAAAATAGGAGAAATAACATATGAACAGCTTCAGCGTATTGTGGACTCCTGCCAGTTAAAACATGCCAGTTTGGAATTAATCGTTTCTCTTTTAAAGCAAATATATCGTTATGCATTGGCGCAAAATCTAGTAGAAAAAAATCCTACAGAGCTTTTAAGGATTAACATTCCAGACGATGATGAACACGGAGTTCCGTTTAATATACGTGACCTGGAAAGGCTTTGGGAACATGCTGATAACTATATTGCCCAGCTTCTTCTAATTATGTGCTATTCTGGCTATCGCATTGGTGAATTATCTGTAATTAGCGTAGATTTAGAAAAAAGATGCTTCTCAGGGGGACTAAAAACAGATGCCGGGAAAAATAGGATTGTTCCCATCCACTCTTCCATACTCCCTATCGTACAAGATCGGCTAAATGAGAAAGGATCTCTCATGGGAATATCATACAGCGCTTTTAATAAATCTCTTTCAGAATTTCTTAAAAGTATAGGTATTGGAAAACATACGGCCCACGATTGCAGACACACCTTTTCTATGTTATGTGAAAAATACAAAGTAAGCGAAAATGACAGAAAACGAATGTTGGGGCATAGTTTTCGTGACATTACTAATTCCATCTATGGACACAGAAGCTTAGAAGATTTGAGGAAAGAGATAGAAAAGATACCGTGTTACAAACGTGTCGCAAACGATTATAAAAAAAGGGCTTAAGTGAGTACCGGAATCATTAGGAGACATTAATTAAAAACACCGAATTTATACCGTTTTCCCGGTATTCCCCTAAAATTCGGTGTTTCTAAAATTCTATTAGAATTAATCCGGCTTTAATTTGATCTGTCCATTTAACAGATTAGATCGGTGCACTCCGATTGCATTGGCAAGCCATTGTAACGTATTTTGATCCGGATTGAACACTCCGGCTTCAATCCACTTTAGCTGCTCCGGCGAAATCAGACAGAGCCTTGACAACTGCTCCACGGACATTCCAATCTCTTTGCGTCTTTCTGCAATCAGACTTCCAAATTTTGTAGGTTCCTCTAACGGGACCAGCTTCTTTAACTGTCCGGTCTGACATTGCGTATTCAGCCAGTGTTCAAACTCTCCGGTCTTTTGTTCTGGATGCCGAAAAAGCTCTTCCAATTGCTGTCTGGACAAAATTTCTTCCATTCCCTTTTGATGATAAGAGTACAATTCTTCTAGTTTCGTAGATGGTTCCATGAATCTTCCCCCTTATCGTTTTGGGATCTTTTCCGGTGTCGGGATCTGGATGCTGTTTTCGTACCATTTTCCTTCTTGATACATTTCCAGCCCGGTCTCCTTACTCCGATACCGATAGATATGGTCCGACAACTGTTCCCCATATTCCACCTCACTTTGGTTGATTTCCTGAACCATTTTTTCATACTCCGCATCCGGCTGATCAAATTTTTTAGGATCGACTGCGATCAACTCGTGCACCGATGACGGCAGGATATAGAACTCACCCTGAAAAATATTCTGAAGGCTTTCCATCACGTTCGGATTCATAATATGCGCAGCCCCAAAATACTTGTTGGAATTTGTAACAACATACATCGGAACCGGAAAGACTTCTTGTAATTCTTCCGCAGGTAGAATAGCTGGGATTATATTTTCATCGATCAGTACATCAGTTATAGACGAAATCACCGGTTTTTGCTCTATCAGATTTTTTGCAGCAATTCCCAGTATTTCTTTTCCTGAAAGATTCATGATTGAACAAAGGTCATAATTGATATCAAGCGACAGATTATTCGTAATCTCTACTACCGGATAGAATGCAAGATCCTGAAGCTTCATATAGGGTTTGTCCGCTAAAAACACCGTATTTCTTTCCCGATTGATCGCACGCAGCGTAACACGGTTCAAAATATTCTCTTCCCCTTTCATTTTTTCAACAAGCATTTCTATCAAATTCTGGCCGTTGGCAACAATATCCACATAATCTCTGGCTGTTTTTTTCAAGGCTGTTTCCGGATAAGAATAATCATATGCATCCAGATATAGCATTGGGGATACTGCCACTCCTTTCTGTCTAACTACCAGACCATCTTGGATTATTCCATTTCTTTTATTGACTTCATATACTTTTACGTCTGCCTGCTGATACTCCTGTGGTAGATAGTCCTTTATATGCTGCTCTACATATTGATTCCGTTCTTTTCTATTCATCCTTCTCTGCCTCCTGTTCTGCTTCATACACTAATTGTCCATCTAAAAAGAATGCTTCTCTTTCTACTACAGCCTTCTGAGTCTGATGAAACTTACCGTACAACTCCCACATTTTTTTTGTATTCTCTTCCATATTTTTGCTCCTTTCTATCCGCTTTTTGGCTCATACTTTGATAGAGTTCTAATTTCTCGTTGATTTGTTTATAGGTTTGAAAAACCTGTTCCAGCAGATGATCCATTTTTTCTTCAGCATGATCCCCAAATCCTTTCCACACAATTTGATAATGTACCTGAAAATGTCTCTTTCTGGATTCTGTCACTTCAATTCCCATGTTCCACTGCAGCATCATGGATATCATGTCCGCTCGTAATTCCGCTTCCGCTCTGTCCATCTCTTCCTGATAGGTGACACCATGTCTAATTTCATGGCTTAGCGTGGACAGCTTCTCCGTATCGTTCAGAAGGTGGTTCAAAACAATTTCTTTACTGTCCTCTTTATAACGGTAAAATCCTCTTAATGAAATGGATTCCATATCCTGATCCGTTACCCTGCAATACAGTTCCTCCTCCGCAAATGCTGTCAAAACCTCAATCCATCGACCGTGCTCTTCCGAATTTCGTCCCATCTGAAACAGGGCCGGGTATTGTTCTTTTGGAAAATTAGTCTGGGAAATATCGAAAACATTACCAATTCCATAAGTCAAGATCTGTTTCCCCTGGATTTCCCCTCGTTGATAAGCTGCTCTTTGTTCTGCAGTTGCCAGTTTCAATTGCACTGCTTCTTGCTGATCAATCATCAGGTATGTCACATATTTCGGCACATATACCCTGATTCCTTTCTGTCCTTTTACACTGACTCCCATCTGTTTCCATGCACTATAAGACTGTACAAACGTTGCGTTTGGATTTTGCTGATAAATCAGCTGGGTGTTCCGAAGGCTATAATGGTAAAACCGACTTCCAAACTCAAGAAATTCCATAATCTGCTGTGGGTCCTGCTGATACTTGGAAAATTCCTGCAACCACGCTTTCATCTGTTCCTTCTTGGCTTCATACCCCGCTTTCCATCCCGGTTCCTTTTTCTCCATTTTCCATCATCCTTTCACATTGTCTGCAACGGACTGGATCTGTGATTTTCTCCATCTCCGGGTGCATTGAGACAGAACAGCCCTTCCATACAGCTGTTTTCGGACAGCTCCACCGATAGTATGCGCCTTCTTCGTCTATCAGATAAGCACATGCTTCTTTGTCACTATATCCAATCACTGTCATCTGCGCCAAAATACCTTCAAAATTTTCTACTCCGATACAGTTTCCCTCCTTTCTCCACGGGAATCCAAACAAATACAACATTGCCTCCCGCTGTTCCCTATCCACTGTGGAATTTTTCTGAAGCTGCATGGCTAACAGATCCATCATGGCAGCTTCCCTTCTCTTGTAATCAAATCGAAGATCCGAAATCAATCCTCCATACTTATCGGCCAATTCTTCCAATACCCCCATGTAATCCACCTCTTTGCTGCAATTGCTTTAATCGTCTCATTACGTTGACACTAAAATTCGGATCTGCAAACTCCATAATCTGTTTGGGCGTCAGTCCTTCTTCCAGACAGTCAATCAAAAAATCTTTCTGCTCATCTGACATTTTTTCGTTCGTCAACAGTCCTTCCAGCTCCTTTTTTCTTTTCCGATACCAGAACTGTTTCTTGGCTCCTCGTGTTAAACTGACCGCCTGTTCCCTTTTTTTCTGGTGTTTCAGTTCTTCTTCAAGGAACTGAATCCGCTTCTCCTTTTCTTCTATCAGATGTTTGTATGATTCTGCTTCTCGTTTGAATGCGGTTTCCAGATTTTCTTCAACCAAAGTTCTGAGCTGTTCGCTCTGTTTTCTGGTATCCGTAATCTCATTTTTCAACTTCAGCACTTCCTCACCTAATTCGTCATGATCCGTATAAAGATTCTTTAGATAAAAAAGGCGTTCTTTTCTAATCTGACTGGTACTCATATCTTTCTGCTCCATCTCCTGCAGATCCTTACAGGACATGCCATCCAATGCTGCCAGATAATACCATTCTCTTTTTTTCCAGTCCGTAATACTCTCCAGAAACGAAACCACGTCCCGGTCTAATCCAATATTTCTTGCAATGACAATCTGGCACTGTAAAACCTGCTCAATTAACGTATCCTTTCTTGGTTCTGATTTTTCCTCGGACATGCTGCTCCTTTCTTTTGCATTTCCAATGCTGCTTCTTGCTCTTTGCGTTCTTTCCGTACCATTCGCCTCAGGACTTTGACATCCGGATTTTCCTTTGTCTCCCTTTCCTGTGCCATGAGCAGACCGCCTGGGTATTGCCTCTCCAATTCTTCCATTTGATCTAGTATCATTTCCATTTGGTGATCATCCATTGTCTTTTTTTCAACTTGTTTTCTTAAAGCCTGATATTTCTGACGCACGGCAAGTTCCTCCGATCCAAGTCCAGATTTCCCGCTTTGCCGATTTTCCAAACGGAGTTCCTGATATACAGCTTCCGCATCTTCCACGGACCGAATTCCGTACTTCAGCATTACCCCCACTTCTGCAGACAAAAAGTGGATATGAAGCAATTGTTTCCGGATCGCACTTTGATTCACTGCATAGGGATTCAAGTAGTGAAAATATCTGATACGATATAATTTTTTCACCTTTCGTATCTGATAACGGGACTGAAGCCGGCTGCAGAGTTTCCCTTTTTTCACTGCTTTTACGATGGGCGGCATCTGCCGGTGTTTTTCCTGAAGTTGGATTCTTTTCTTGATTTCTGCATAGCGATATCCCATTCCAAGACTGCGATCTCTTCTTCCATGTTTTGCTCCCGGTGCATAAAAAGTCAGGTATGTTTCCGTTTTCTGCCAAGTACCATACCGGATCTGATACCCATCCTGCTTTAGCCGGCCACAAACTCCTCCATAGTCCTGGATCGTGAAATCGCATAGTCAATATCCATCTGGATAATTTTTTTCCATGTCATCCTGCCCTCTTTTTCTGCTAGATACTCTCCGTACTGTTTTCCGGTACGTTCTTCTTGAAATTGAAGTTTCATCAGACCATGCTTTTCACAAATCCGGTCTGCCATTGGCTGGATCTGTTTTTCCCAGTCTCCTTTCACATAGCGATACTTATACCCGGTTAATCTGGAAACCGAATTGAAGCAAATATGAGCATGCAGGTGCTCTTTGTCATTATGGACAGCAAATACATAATCATAAGCGTCTCCTAAGTATGCTTCACAAAATTCTTTTGTTATTTGATACACCTGCCCTTCGTTTCCTTCTCCTTTGGTAAAAGACAAGACAAAATGATAGCCTTGCCTCCCATCCAGTTTTTCAAAATCCCGTTTTGTGTCCATCATAGTTTCATAAATTTCCTGCGCCTCCGTTCCACAGTTCCCACCTATCCATATCTGATGTTCCGTTTTTTCTTCATTGAGAATATAACAGATACAGGCATAAAGTCCTGCCGACGGATTCCCTTGTTTTCGCTCTTTAATGTGCATCAATTTTGTAATTGCCATACTCACTTATCTCCGAGCATAAAGCTGAATCAGTTCTTTCAGCAGATCCTCAATCTTTTTCTGCTCTTCCTTGAGCACTTGGATATCAGAAAGTTCTCCAAACTCAGAATCCATTTTTCTCGTGACCTGATGAATATTGATTCCGATTTTTCGAATTTGAAAAATCAAATCCTCCATCTTTCTTTCAACCCGAATTGCATTTCTTTCCGGCATTAAAACCCTGTTTCGGATAAACTTACTGATATTGATTGTCCCGCTTTTCGACCTGCAGTCTGGATCATGTTCCGCTTCACTCTTAACCATCTGATATTCTTTTTCTGATAGTCGAATTCCAATATATTTTTCTTTTTTACATGAGTTCATCGCCGGAATCATTTACATCAGCCAACTCTCTTTCAGCCTGTTCGCCATTGTCTTTTTAACTTGGTCATGCCATTTTTCAAAATCCATTTCATTCCTCCTGTTACAACAAATGATCAAAAGTATCCAGATCAAACTCCTCATTGATCTTTTGTACATGTTCCGTCTTTTTTCCCTTTTGAAGTTGAGAAAGAATTTCCATTCCCAGCTGCTCGTTTTTGTGCACTGCACTTAGGATAGATTCCAGTTTTTCATCTGTTTTGTCATCTGGATTCTCTGCGAATTTCCTGACTGCAGATTCCAAATAAAATTCCCTTGATGGGTATTTCGGCTGATCTCTGTGATCCATCAGTTCAACAATATCCTCTGACAGCCGGAATGTTTTCTTTATTTTCATTCCATCCCCCCTTTCCCTTTATCTACAAAAAAACAAGCAGCCTCAACTGCTTGTTTCCACTTATACTATATCATTCTATCTCTCGTTCCTCTAGGTTTCTTTAGGTTCCTATCAGGTAGTCCCCCTACTGTACCTGATGTATGGCTTTCTGCCATTGCAGGATGTCCGACTGCCAGTTTTTTGTATGGCAGACTGCCAGTATAATACGATATGTTTTGGGCAAGATACGCATTTTGTTTAACAAAATGCCATCTTGTTAGGGAGTACTGTTCCCTAATACCCTTTTTAAATCCACTTTTAATTTCTTGCTCTCTATGTATGCCAAAATATTATTCATTTATTTTAATTATCTTGTCAAACCAAAGACTCCTCTTTATGTGTCACCACAATTACTGTTTTATCTTTTTGAATAGCCCTTAATGAATCGAACACTATATTTTCTGTTTTCTGATCCAAGCCACTTGTGCCCTCGTCTATCACCAATATTTCTTTATCTTGTAGAAACAATCTAGCCAAAATAAGTCGTTGTCTTTGACCTCCTGATAATTTTTCTCCCCTTTCTCCAATAACTGTTTTCAATCCTTCTGGCATTTTTTTAATATCATCATATATTCCTGCTTTATGGCACGCATTATATATTTCTTCCATACTAGCTTCTTCTTTCCCATAACGCAAATTTTCTTCTATTGTATCATTAAACAAAAGACTATCTTGCATAACAAATCCGATACTTTTATATAATGATGATAACTCTATTTTTTTTAAATCTATCCCTGATAGCAAAATCTTCCCCTCTGTAGGTATCAAAATACCTGCCATTAATTTAATAAGTGTAGATTTTCCGCTTCCACTCTTTCCAATAATTGCAACACGTTCTCCTTTTCTACTACAATATATTTATGGTTAATATCCCTTACAACCAGTAAGGAATTATCC
>OGYY01000206.1_pt1 | contig 61879 bp, 49 predicted proteins | sample 1576671 | NCBI WGS metagenome assembly OGYY01 (sample SAMEA3541593, study PRJEB24748) | human gut metagenome | biome: human gut; feature: human-associated habitat; material: faeces | place: China | collected 2012 | reverse complement strand
CGGGCCTCAAACCCTACACAAGTACAGCATACCACAACGAGGAGCTGAAGTCACTAACCAGATACCGTTTTGACAAGGTAAAGGAACGCGCCAAACTGAAAAGTTCTGTTGCACGGCTGGTCTGCATTCTATTCCCGGAATTGGAAAAACTCGTTCCTTCTCTGCATATTGCTTCTGTCTACGCCCTGCTGGAGGAGTTCCCCAGCGCCAAACAGATAGCCGCAGCCCACTTAACAAGGCTGAAAGCACTTCTTGAAACCGCCTCCAAGGGCCGCTACAAGAGGGATACGGCGCTTGCGATTCGCGATGCAGCCCGAAACTCCATTGGCTCTTGGATGCCTGCCAAGTCCCTTGAACTTCAGCATACCATCCGCCTTATCCGCGAACTGGACGCTGAGATTGCAGAAATCGAAGAACAGATCCAGTCCATTATGGATGGGCTCCATTCTCCTATTATCACGATTCCCGGATTGGGGTTCCGTATGGCTGCCATGATCCTGGCTGAGGTTGGGGATTTCTCTCGCTTTGACTCCCCGGACAAGCTGTTGGCTTATGCCGGGATGTCCCCCTCAACTTACCAGTCCGGACAGCTCAAAAATTGCTACCCGCACATGGAAAAGCGTGGTTCCCGATACTTACGCTACGCACTTTACAACGCAACCAAGTATGTTTGCTACTGGAACCCGGTTTTTGCCGATTATCTCGCCAAGAAGAGGGCGGAGGGAAAACACTACAATATTGCCATCTCTCATGCTGCCAAGAAATTGGTGCGTTTAATTTTTGCCTTGGAGAAATCCAGACAGCCATATTGTTCAGCAGCTTAAGTACAACTACCTGAATAGCCAGCAGGGGCCTGACAAGACCTCAGCTTTGCTATACCTTTTTGAGCCATCTCTTTTTCACCACCACCATTCATTTTGAGGATTGACTTTTAATAGTTAATCTTTTAACGGGAACAGGCTGACTTTTGTCGGACAGCCTGTTTTTCGTATCTTTCTTTTGTCAGGTCGGCATAATCGCAGCCTTCTTTTTCCGGAAGATTCCTGACCATGCGGTACTTGCCCTGATAGGCTTTCTCAATATGATCGGCTGCCCACCTTCCCGCAAAATCGTTATTGGTACAGATTTCGATTTCTTCAATCTCCGGGTGACGGGCGAGAAAAGCGTCCAGCGCAATGGGGTTTTTCATATCCCGGCTTGTCTGTGTTCCTTCTTCGGGCGCATAAATCCCGCCAAGGGACAGCCGCCATTTATCTGTTGTCCCTTCCAGCGTTAAATGTGCGAGTGGCTCTATTGCGGCTTCATATATGGCGAGTTTTTTGCTTTCCCTTTTCGGCGGGAGACAAAAACAAAACCGCTTATCGCTGCCGGACACCTCTGCCTTGAATGGGTTTCCCCGTGTATAGGTACCACGCAGAAAAGCATACCGGGCAGTACCGGTTTCGTCCTTCCCAACAAACACAGCGTTGTGGTAGTCGGCGCTTTCGTAGAGGATTCCTGCCCGGATGCAGGCTTCGATGACCTTGCGGTCGATACCACGCTTCAAAAGATAGGCAAACACCCTGCGGTTATTTTCCGCTGCCGGCGGCAAAAGGAATTCCTTCGGCTGTTCCGGCTGGGAAACAGGCGGAACATAGCTGGGGTTTTCCTCGCATAAGGTCTGCACCGCTTCTACAAATTTCAGCCCCTCAACCTTAATAAGATAGTCAAGGGCGCTTTTGCCGCCGACATCCCGGCTTTTCCAATGCCAAAGGCTTGTGGTTTCGTTGATTTTAAAGCTGTCATGTTCTTTCAGCTGGAACTCACCCCGGCTTTCGGCTTTCACCAGTTGTCCGGGACGGTAACGCCGCAAAAACTCAATGGCGCTCATCTGTTTGGCAGCGGTGATTTGTTCTTCGGTGACTCCGGGCATGGGAATTCTCCTTTCTTACTTAAATGACAGCCGCCCGCAGGATTTTCGCCTGATCTGTGCGTTCCCACGGGAACTCCGGCCTGCCGAAATGTCCATAGGCGGCGGTTCCAGTATATCTCGGTGATAACAGATCCAGCTTTGCGATAATCTCGGCAGGCGTTAACCCAAACACCAGTTTTACCGCATCTGCCAGACAGTCATCGGCGCAGATCGTTCCGGTTTTAAAGGTATCTACTTCCACCATCACCGGTTGGGCTGCCCCAATAGCATAAGCCAGTGTAACCTGACACCGTTCGCACAAACCCGCCGCCACAAGGTTTTTAGCAATATATCGGGCCATGTATGCGCCGGAGCGATCCACTTTGGTGGCGTCCTTACCGGAAAAAGCACCGCCGCCGTGAGGCGCGAACACTCCGAAGCTGTCCACCATGAGTTTTCGTCCAGTGAGACCGGTATCTGCTTCCGGGCCGCCCAGCACAAACCTTCCGGCTGGATTGATTAAAATTTTTGTATCCTCATCCGGAGGCAGGACCTGCAAAGCAGGAGCGATCACTTTATCCGTCAGTTCGAAGCAGAGTTCATCGGCAGGGATTTCAGCACTGTGCTGGGCAGACATCACAACGGTATCCAGCCGGAATGGTTTTCCATCCTCGTCATATTCCACGGTGACTTGTGCTTTCCCGTCCGGCCTTAGTCCTTGAATTGCCCCGGATTTTCGGGCGATGGTGAGAGCACTGGTCAGACGGTGTGCCAGCACAACCGGCAGAGGAAGCATTTGCGGGGTTTCCGAACAGGCATATCCCACCATGACTCCCTGATCGCCAGCGCCGAGCTGCAGAGAGGGACTGCTCCCATCCACATTTCTTCGTTGCTCTAACGAACAGTCCACACCTGCGGCGATGTCCGGGCTTTGCTTATGGATGAGGCACTGGATGGCAAAACAGACCGGATCGTAGCCTACTTTCCTGAGAACCGAACGGACAATCGACGGGATAGAAGGTTCATACAGGCTGGTGATCTCCCCGGCGACAATGATCTGCCCTCTGGTAGCCATCACTTCGCAGGCCACACGGGAGAGGGCGTCGTGGGAAAGGCATTCGTCCAGCACACTGTCGGCAATGAGGTCGCACAGCTTATCAGGATGCCCTTCCGTAACAGATTCGGCAGTATAAAATTGATTCATGGCATTCTCCTTTATCGTTCATGATTCGGGGGCTTTCTGGTTTTGGGTTTTGGGCTTACCACCGGGTTTATTCGGATACACAAAAGCCCTTCCGGTGTTTGGATGAATTTCTCAGGGCTTAAAAACATCTGCTGATACTTTTGCATTTGTTTTTCAGTCAGGCTGGAGAAGTTTTCCCCCTGAATACCACAGACAAAAAAAGCTCCCGCAATTATGTCATAGTTCTCAAGCACACGGTTTAGCGGCAGCCCCATATTTTTTCCTTCGTCATTGCAGACAACAGCAACCGGTTCTTCCCACGGATAAAGTGCCTGAATGGGGCCGCCTACCATTTGCTGCATTTCATGAAGGTCGTTTTTCATCTCAACAGGCCGGGCTGGTTTGCCCGGTTCTACAAACAATACTCGCATTCTGGCAGATCACCTCACTTGCAGGGAAAAGGGCTTCAGATTTTTCCCGATTGCTTCATAGTTTTCAAAATGCACCTCGCAGCCCAACAGATAGGACACCGCTTCTTCCCATTCCTTTAAAGGGTATCTTTCCTTGTCCGGCAGGCGGTACAGATCGCCAAGCGCCGCCCATTTGAGTTCCGGCAGCAGACGCAGGTTGGAGATAAAGGTGCGGTGCTGTTCGGCTACCACATCCAAAAGTCCAAGTTTTTTCAATCAATCCCTCCAGTATAATAAAAATAGGGACGGAGCGCTCTGCAGCGCCCCGTCCGATTGGTTCTTACGCTATTTTTTCCTGCGGTTACGAATATGCAGGAACACAAGGCCGCCCAAAATGACAGCGCATAAACAGATCAAAATAATTGCTTTTGGTTCCATTGATTGATTCTCACCTCACTTCTGCGGCGATGACCACCGTGCGGGCGTTTTCCCATTCATAGGAACAGGTGACGAGCGTCAGCAGGCGGCAGTCCTCGCCGGGGATGGTTTGGGATTCGTATAATGACTGTGCGAAGAGCTCTTTCTGAAAAAACAGAAAATCCGCATGATCCGCAAATTCAGTGCGGTTAAACGGGAGCTTTGTGATATCGGTTTTCAGCACAGCCGCAATTTGGTATTCCCGCAGTCCATCGCTGGTCTGCAGCAGGATTTTGGAGTGTTCTTTGCGGAAGGCTTCATCAGCCATCTTTTGAAGAACAGCGAACATGGTCCCGTCATTCATGTTGTGCCCGTAGACCACGGTATTTTGGCTCTCTGCGGAACAATCCCATTGAAAAAAGAGGCTTCCGGCAGTGCGCCATTCTCCCTTGTAGGTACGCCGCAGATAGTATTCGGGATCATCGGCGCTGCTTTGCAAAACCGGGTAATCCACACAGGTGCCGGGAATAGAAATCCAGCCTTTGATGTCCGGGTATTCAGCCTGCAAAGCGGGAAGGTCCACAAGGGATTCCGGTTCCGGCTGTTCTTTCCCAGCCGGTAAAACCCCGGAGCTTTCGGCTCCGGGGAGAGGCTGTGCGTATTCTTTTTTCAGGGCTTGTGTTTCTCCATTGGTCAGCCCCGGCTGTAAAACCAAAAACCAGAGAAGTCCCAATAAGCTCAGGCACAAAAGGCCGATGCAAAATCCTTTTAGAAAGATTTTCATTCTTCTGTGCCTTGATCCTCATCGGCCTGATCAGCAGATTTGCGCTTTTTACCTGTATAGCGCAGGAAAAGCAGAGCGCCGCCGGACAAAACTGCCAAGCCTGCAAGAGTGCCAAGGATGGCAGGCATCCACGGGTTATCGCCGGTCTGCGGAACAGAGGGAACCTCCGGCACCAGTTTGTTATGCATCTTTATGGTCGTTGTTTCGCCTGCTTTGATTTCTACGGTCTGATCGTCAGGCAGAATATACTTTTCGGAATCTTCGCCAGCTACTTCAGATACGGTGTATTCTCCCACACGGAGAGTGAGGTTGATCTCACCGTTTTCATCCGTTTTGAATTCCTGCTCATAAGCATTGCCCATGAAGTCAGTACCGCTGATTTTGAAGGTGCGCCCTTCGATCTTATCATCATCGGCGGTCTTTACTACCCTCAGGGAACCAGTCTGCGCTTTGTTCAGGAAGCCTACGCCAGCTTCGGTTTCGATGCGGACAATCGCTTCATTCTCCGTAATGGAGAAAGGATAATATCCGTCATCCTTTTCGAAAAATTCTGGTGCTTCCTTCTCATGCAGGAAGTAATTTCCATACACAAGATCCTTCATCTGGTAAAGACCCGGTTCGGTTTCCGTCATTTCACCTGCCAGCTTGTCGATATCCGCATTGAATTCCCCGTTATTGTCCACATCGGCATAAACTTCAAAAACAGCCTCGGACAGCTTGTGGTCCGGATAATCGGCGTCCACCTTTATGGTTTCGGCGGTACCTTTGATGATCTGGTTTTCAATGGTGATTTCGATGGTCTGTCCGTCCTCAGTAATTTCTACCGGGAAGATTTCTTCCGTCAATACGAAGGCTTTGGGAGGTGCGATTTCACGCACGAGGAAGTTTCCAGCAGGCACCTTGTCAAACTCAAAGTACCCGATTTCATTGCTCTCGGTGACCATGAGGGCGGTTTCTTCGGTAAACTCCGTTTCGTCAAAACGGAACAGGCCGATAACAGCGCCGCCTAATTCAAAACCATCCTGATCGACCTTCCAGCCGGATACCTTGCCGCGCTTTAAGGTATTTTCAATGGCTTCTCCATCGTTCGCTTCAATTTCCACTTTCGCCACATCCTGACCGGCGTACTCAAACACCACAGGGTATTTTTTGTCGCTCAAAATGTAGTGATCGTCGGTTCCGATTTCCTGCACATACAGGGAAGCCCCGCAGGGGATGTCGGTTGTAAATACGGCATTTCCATTCTCGTCAATGCCGATGGTTTCCATCAGCCCGTCTGCCGGGATGGAGGTACCATCGGAGGCGGTCAGTTGTTCCGCAGCGAACAGTCCGAAAGTAATGTTTTTCCATTCCTCATTCATGCCGAGGGAGAAGGTTTCGTCCTGTTCCAGCAGCTTCTTGAGGGAAATCTCCACTTTCTGGCGTTCATTGACGAAGCCAACGCTTACAGAGGTGATCTCTACTTCCTGACCGGCATAGGACAAAACCACTTCCTTGGGTTCAGGATCGATTACCATGCCATCCGGCGCAGTGATTTCCTTCACCTGATAGCGGCTGAGATACAAAGGTTCCGAGGTGGCGGTCCCGTCACTTCCGGTAGTCAAAGCAGCCGCCAGTTCGCCTGCTTTCAGGTGGACGGTTCCGTCCGGGGTAATAACATCTTCCAGTGCTGTGATCTCATAAACAGCGCCCGGCTGGCCCTGCACCTCATACTGAGGCTGGTACATCCCGCCGGATTCTGCAACATGGCTGAATACTTCGCCCTCTTTGGAGACTGTAATCGTTCCCTTTTGCGGGATATTGTATTTCTCCACTGTAACCACGTCCTGTGAACCGTCCACCATAAAGGGAACCGGCTCTTTGTCAAGAACATATCCCCATGGACTCTGCTGTTCATGCAACTCGTAATTTCCAAACGGAAGCGGTTCCGGCAGCATGAGGGTTCCTGTGGCGTCCGTCACGAAAGTGTCGATATCGATGGGGCTGGGGTAGTTGATATGCTGTACCACCCACTCGCCGGTATCGGTGTTACGGATTTTGACTGCTGTTCCCGCCAGAGGAATGATTTTGCCGGATTCGGCGTCTTTCTTTTCAAAGCGGATGAGCGAGGTAAAGGTGGGGTTATTGAGAATGAAATAATAGGTTTTACCGTGCTCGGAAATGAACACGGAGAAGTCCGGGACAAATTTCTGTCCTTCTGCGCCTTTGGTCTGATGCGCCACATACAAGCCATACGGAAGATCCTTTGAACGGGCAAATCCATAGGAATCGGTGGTCAACAGGTCACGCTCGGTTTCTTTTGCGTTCTCATAGCTGCCAGCACTGGCCAGATAAATCTGGAACTGCGCTCCTTCTTCCGGCTGCTCGATCTGCACCTCATCATTGGATACTGTTTTCAAAAGGGAAGCGGAAGGATCGGATTTAAGCCCGGCAGCCAACGGGATAACTTCCGGCTCAGAATCAACATTTTCTACAGGTTCAGATTGGCTTTCCGGAACAGAACTGCTCTCCGCAGGCTGTTTTTCTGAAGGTGCTGTGGATTCTTTGCTTTCCGGAGTGGATGAGGAATCCATTGTTTCTTCCATTGAACTGTTCTCTGTGAGTTCAGTATCCGGTGTTTCGGGAACCGGTGTATTTTCTGCGGCGTTGCTTTCCTCATTGGGTGTTTCTACCTGCGGGACAGCTTCTTCCTGATCCGGATTGGCTGGTTTATCCGTATGCTTGGTGATAGCAATGCTGCCGAGGATAACATCCTCTGTAGCGGTCATGGGGATGCTGTTGTTTTCCAAGGTGAAATTTCCCGGTTCTGCGCCTACCGGATAGATAGTTTCGTCCAGCAGGTATCCTTCGCTGGGGGTAATCTCACGAATTGTATAATCCGATCCGCAGGGGTATTCCTTGGTGGTGAATTTGCCCCCGTTTGCTGTGGTATAGGTATCCAGCAGGTTTTCCCCTTTGAACATACCGTATAAAGCGCCATCCAAACTGGAATCGCCTTGTGCTTCCCCGGTTCTGGAATCCACTTTTTCCAATTCAACCGTAAATTTCTTCAGAATATTGGAAAAACTCACGCTGGAAGTCTGGCCGGGATAGATGGTTACCTGCTTGGATTCAGGCTGGACATATTTGTCCGGGGCACGTTCCGTTACGGTGTATGTTCCAGCTTGGAGATTGTCTACCCGGATGGTTCCGTCCGGTCCGGTCACCACGTCTTTTTCGATTCCATTCCCGGAAATATGAAAAGGAATACCGGAAACCTCGCCATCTTCGGAGGTTTTCACAAGCTGCAGGGTACCCGCCTTGATCTCAAGGGAAAAATAGCATTTTACGGGTTCAGCAGAGCCTTTGACGTCAAAAGTGACTACATTCTGGTATTCATCACGCAGCCAGTATTTGGTGCCGCCTGTTACAACACCGGGGATAGAGGAAGGCAGTTCCTTTTCTGCGGTGATTGTACCGAATTCCTTTTTATCCGTAGAAACATGAAGTTTGTTCCCACTGATGGAAAAATCCACTCCCGGATAACTGACGGAGAAATCTTTGAGAACATTGTTTTCATCCACCAGTGTGGTTTCATTTTTTCCAGTGTCCTCATTGTATTTGAGGTCATGGGTATATGCGCCGACCGCACTGGGATTGTCGGTGGCAAAGGATGGAATGGTGTGATAAGTTACCACGTTTTCCCTCAGCTTCTGAAAGATCGTCTTTGCCGCAGGGCTGTTGGCAGTAATTTCATTCACGATCTGGTTTTCATATCCGGTGCCAAGCTGCCCGTGGGCAATCAGCCAAATGAGGATTTGGGTGGCAATGTATTCATCCATGGCGCTCCCGCCGTACTTAGTGCCGGTTTCCACGTTATATCCCAAGGTCAGAGCAGTGTTGATCATTGCTTTCTGTTCCGTGGTAAGGGCGGCATAATCATCCGACTGGTCATAGCCAATCCCGGTATGGGTTGCCACGCCAAGCTGGATACAATAGGCAGTGCGGAAAGCTGTTAAATCGTTAATTCGCAGTTCAGTAAATTTATCTGTGCTGTATCCACCAAATGGTGCCGGAAGGCTGGAGCTAAGAGAATATCCTCTGCCGTTATAGTCGATCATGGAGATATATCCATCATAGTCGTATTCAGCGGCAAAAGCGTTGCTTGGTACAATACCAAAGCAAAGAAGCACCGCCATCATCATGGACAGAAATCTTTTTAGATGTTTTTTCATGAAGTTCTCCTTTCGGATAAAATAAAAAATGCCCCCGCAGGCTGAAAGAAAACTCTCAACCTACGGGGGCAAGTCAATTTATCGTTCTTCTTTGTGTTTGGGATGGCGCTGTTTTTTGTGAGGGACTACCTTCTGAGGCAGTTCCTGCTGTGTACAGCGAACCGCTTCGATCACAGTTTGGGTATCGATCCCATTTTGTCTGCACCCATTCAGAATACCTTCCAAATAGGAAACAGAGGGCATGGCGGGTTTGTCTTTATACGGGCTGTTCATGGTATAGGCCATGATTTCCCGTCTGACTCCGTCCTGATTTGTCACTGTAACAGGCTCTTTCCCATATAAAAAGGGAAATCCTTCGTAATGATCCAGATGCTGTTCGTCCCGTTCGGAAATACGCCAGAGGACGCCGTCCACATAGCTTCCTTCTTCCGGCAGAATGGTGGCAACGCCATTCCCGCCGCCATTGGTGCGGAACGCAAGGCGGTATCCCTCTAACCGGACGGATTCCACAACTTCTGCATCCGGACAGCGAAACGCCATCTGATTCAGGTTCATATTAGAACCATACGCAAAATAAAGTTTTTCTTTGGTTTTGATCATCTCCTATCGTTCATGGTTTTGGCGGTTCTGCAGGCTGGGATATTGGGATTTGTCATATCGCCATGCCCGGTCGCCGGGGAGGTTCGAGAGCAGATGCTCCCGCACATTTTTGTATTCCGGTCCGATGAGGCCAAGGCGCAAAAGAAAGGTGCGGAAGGTAAAGGCGGGGTTTTCGCTGATCTCGGTTTTGCGCATGACCGTCCGGCTCTGGTTGATGGCCTGTGCGGAGATCGCCAGCGCCAGCGTAATGTTCGCCCGCACCTTACCGGCATGGAGGGTGCTTTCAAAACAGCGCCATTCCAATGTCCCACGGTAAAACACAGAATGAAGGTTTAAGGCATAATACCTCGTCCAGTTGTAATGCTCATAGCTTCCGTCAGAACCCTCATACCATTCCTGCCTTAGCCGATCCATGGTAGTGTTGGTGGGAAGCTTGCGGATTTTTTCCAGCATGGGCTCCCGCACCTTCTGGCACCAGCGCTCCACCCGGCTCTCATTCACATTTAAGGCTTTGAACAGGATATCCTCTTTGGAATACATGATGGAGAGGGCGTTTTTCAGGCTCTGCGGGGTATGCTTGGAAGCGTCCACATGGACGTGCATCCCGCAGCTTGGATTCACCACAGCCCCCGCATGGCGTAAGGCACGGACGACTTCCTGCAGTTTTCCCATTTCGCTGTATTCCAGTTTGGGGGAATTCATTTCCACCTTGTAGGTTCCATCGCCATTGGAAACCTGCTGCCGCCCAATCCGTTGCGAGCCGTGGATGCTGGAATCGTAGACAAACCGCCATTTTTTGCCCTCGTTGTCTATAACCTCCCACGGATCGTAGATGCGGGATTCGTGAGTTTGACGGGCCATGGTGCCGAATAGGGAAGCCACCGCTTCCGCTGCTTTCTGGCGGGTGAGCCCCGTCATCTCGATTTCGCAGCCGAAGTATTGGTCTTTTAAATCAATCGATGGCATTCACCTCCCGATGGGCGGCGGCAAGGCGCTTCCCGATAGCTTCCACTACAGTAACGGTAACGCCGTTCCCGGCCTGCTTGTAGAGCTGGGCATCCGACTGGAGGGGTAAAACAATATCAATCCGGTCATCCGTCCATCCCTGCAATCGCAGGCATTCCCTTGGCGTCAAACGCCGGATTCTGCCGCCGAACAAAACGCCGTGGCGGTCTTGGGCGGTGAGGGTGAACATGGGTTCTTCCACAGATTTGATACGCCGTCCGTTCTGGCGAACCGTTTCCCGTTCCGGGGTGAGGACCGCACGGGCTTCCAAGGTGCCTTGGTCGCTGTTTGTGGTGAGGGTATGGGCGATTTTTCTGCCAACCCTGCCGCGGCGGGTGTTCCGTTGGGCGTAGGCCAGATTGATGCTGTCGCCGGGATACGCCATTTTATACCCCTTCTTGGTGTTCTCCTTGATGGGCAGGCCCACTTCATACAGTCCGGTTTTCCCGCCGAAACCGCCGGTCTGCGCCGCAAGGGTACAGCTTATCCCTTCGGGGGAGTACACTCGTTCTCCCTGCGCTCCGGGAAGGACTTGCACAAGAGATGTTCCTGCTGTTTCGGTGAAAGGAAATACTTTTCCTCTGCATCGCTCATCAAGATATCCGATAAGATACACCCTTTTTCGGGATTGGGGGACGTGGAAATCTTTGCTGTTAAGCACCTGCCATTCCACAAAATACCCCAATCCATCCAGCGTATGGAGGATGGCCGCAAACGTCCTGCCCCCGTCATGGTTAAGCAGTCCGGGAACATTTTCAAGCAGCAGATACGCAGGTCTTTTTGCCGCAGTCAGCCGGGCAATTTCAAAGAACAGGGTACCTCTTGGGTCGCTGAATCCTCCACGGTGTCCAGCAATCGAAAAAGACTGGCAGGGAAATCCGCCGCACAGCAAGTCGAAGTCGGGCAGGTCGCTTGGGTCGGCTTTTCGGATATCTTCACAGAACCACTCTCCTTTGGTGTCGAATAAGGCTTCATAGCTTTGATTGGCTTTTTTGTCGATCTCACAATGTCCTACACAGGTAAATCCTCCGGCACGGGTGAGTCCTTCCCGGAACCCGCCAATGCCGGAGAACAGGTCAATATATCGTATGGTTTTTCTTATCACACTCCTTTTCAGGCTTTATGAAAAGCTAACATACAATCAATGGACATCGCCCCTTTCTGTTGGATTAATTGAAAGATATATATATGAAAACAGCCCGCAGGTGCTGGGCTGTTTGACCCAATCCTGCGGGCTGTTGCTGGCTGCCTTATGCGTAGGTTTCTTCTTTGTTTTCATTGGTTTCGCCGGTTTCCATGGTATCGTTATTCAGTTCGGTTTCTTCATTCTCATCCTGATCCCAGCTTTCCGGCTCATTTTCCGGCATGGCGTCCTCATCGTCCTCGACGGGGCATCCCTCGTCGCCGCTGTCATCTTCTTCTGCCGGGGCTTCCGCTTCGCTGTTCTCGCCGCCCCAGCCTGCCGGTTCCTCATCGCCGGGTACTTCCTCATCCTCGTCGTTTTCAGGGCTTTCCGGGGGTTCCCAGCCGTTCTCTGCCTGTTCTTCATACTCGGCGGCTCGGATCGCTTCGAATTCTTCTTCCGCTTCTTCCAGCGCCTGTTCGATCAGCCCAATCACGAATTCCTTTTGGGTGAGGCGGCGATGATAGGCTTTCTCGTAGTTTTCAAGGTATTCCTTTACCCTCTGGAACAATTCCTCGCTCACCTGAAATGCTAATGTTCTTCCTTTTTCCATAATTCTGTTAGCCCCTTTCTCATAATGCTCCCGGATGATCATTTCGATGAATTTGCTCATCGTGCTTTCCGTTTCCCTGATTTCCTCGCTGATTTGGTTATGCAGATCCAGCGGGATTTTGCAGGTTACGCCCTTTGTTTCCACGCCTATCGCTCCTTTTTTCTTTCTTTCCCTTTCGGGCAACACAAGCATACTGCAACCCGCCGGATAAAGCTATTACCAAGACCAACAACCTTTCAGTCAAAGCAGGCTCGACAAACGTCACAACCAATAAAGGCTATGTGGAGGTTATTCTTCTCCCAACAGGGAACCAAGGAAGCCCATCATCTCCTGCGGAATGGCTTCTTCCTGCTGCGGTATGGGCTGGGAAGGCACAGCTTTGAGCTCTTCCCGCAGCACCCGGCGCAGGATCGTTTCCAGTTCTTCTCGCTGGGCATTTTCCAGAATCACCTGTACCAGAAAGGCGTTTTTCTGGCCTTCCGGCACAGTCTGCAGGATTTCCCATGCTCTGCGATGTTCTTCATTCTGGAGGTTGGGGCGGAACATAAATAGGGGCCTGCTCATGCCTTGCCCACACCGCCCGAAAACTGCCCCAAAATGCGTTCAAAACCTTCAGCGTTTACCTTGTCGTCTATCAGGGCAAAAACCCGACACAGGCTGTCCTGTTCGCTCACGTTGCCCTTGACTACCGATGCGCCGCCGCCCAGCATCACCACTGGAATGGCTTTCAGGTCAAACCCCGATTCCATGGCGGCCGAAAGAAGGCGCTCTGTGTAAAGCCGCCCTTGTTTCCGGATAATGTTTCGGGCGTCCTCATCCATGCTGCAGGGCTTTCCTGCAAGAACACGTTCTACCTGAGCATCGGTCACAGACAGCCCGGTATCCCGGCGGACCTGTTCTTTCGTTTCATCAATGCAGCGGATCATACCGAGTTCCAGACTTCGGCAGGTAGCTGCATTGGGAACACCATTATCCAGCCGCATCAGATCAACAGTCCAGCCGCCGACGTCCATGAGAAGAACAGAAGGCTCATTCTGGATGAGTTCCGGATGCAGCGCAATGGCGGAATAGCCCTGTGGGAACAGTTTCACATCCTCAATGGTGATTTTATAGGCGATTCCTTCAAACTGAAAGCACACCGGACGGAGGCCGTCTGCCAGCTGGGAAGAACGCATAAGATATTCCCGGAAGGGCTTTTTCTCCCGGCCAAATCCAGCCAGTGGCAGCCCGGCGGCAATGCGCACCGAACACTCTGTTTTTCCACCTCGCTGTTTGATTTCCTTGGCGATAGCTGCAAGGGTAAGCAGGTAGTAATTGTCGTTTTCCATTTTGTTGCGCAGGATCGGCTGTCTGCCGGTTCCGCAGACATAAAACTTCCCGCCGAATTCCAGTGTGTTTTGCAAGGTGTAGGGTTCATGGGAATACTCTGCAATACCGGCTGGGAAAGAAAAATGCCGGGTTTTGATTGCGTAATAGCCATGGTCGATGCCAATGTTCATGGTTTTACTCATCCTTTCTTGTTGGTTGTTGAAAACTTGAGATCTTTGCTGAGTTAGAGCTTAGAGTTATCTTGTTCTTTCCCAGCTGGTAAAGTATTAGGGGGGAGAGTGTGAGAGGGGGGAAGCGGAAAATCGCCCCGGCCATTCAGCCGGAGCGGTTCTAAAAAAGGGCGCACTACCCCCTTGTATTTTGAGGGCTTGAAATTGACCCATTTGGGGCTTTCGTTAATCTATCTATATAACTGTCGGAAACTTTTACACTTCCGACAACGGGAAAAAAGAGTGGTAAACGCAAAAAAGCGGAGTTCCCAGCCTGAAAAATCAGGTGAAAACTCCGCTTAGCTTTGCAGATATCTCTAAAAACGGGGATGACAGTAATGGGACACCAATCCTTTTTTGAAACGGAAAAAAGCCCGCAAACCCGCATGAATACTAAGAAAAATGTGCCTGACAGTAAAATCAGGCACATAATCTGGTGGGGGAAGGTGGATTCGAACCACCGAAGGCATAGCCAGCAGATTTACAGTCTGTCCCCTTTGGCCACTCGGGAATTCCCCCATATTGGATTGTTTAAGATGGTTGGAGCCGGTAGACGGATTCGAACCCCCGACCTACTGATTACAAATCAGTTGCTCTACCGGCTGAGCTATACCGGCCTCTCAAACAGAACACGCTTATTATAGCCATGCACGTCCCGGTTGTCAAGAATTATTTTCACCAATTTTCTTCATTTGAGTCCGGCTGTCGCGCAGTTTCTTCTGAGGGGAGAAGAAAAGCGGCTGCCGCCGCTTCTTCAGTCCTCAATTCTTCGAATATCGGCGCCCAGAGCGGTCAACTTGCCGATGAGATTTTCGTAGCCCCGCTCAATATAGTGGATATTTTCCACAAAGGTTTCTCCCTGGGCAGCCAGACCGGCGATGACCAGGGCGGCGCCGGCCCGCAGATCGTGGGCCTTGACCGTTGCGCCCCGGAGTCCGTCGCAGCCGGTGATGACCGCTGTTTTTCCGCTGACTTGGATGTTGGCTCCCATCGCCCGAAGCTCCTCGCAGTACGCGAAGAACCGGGTTTCGTAGATGCTTTCCGTAATCCGGCTGACGCCTTCGGCCAGGGTCATGCAGACGCCGATCTGCCCCTGCATATCTGTGGGGAAGCCGGGATACGGCAAGGTTTTCACCGTCGACCGGCGCAAACGCCGCACCTTCTGCACCCGGATTGCGTCGTCATATTCCGTAACCTTAGCGCCCATTTCCCGGAGCTTGGCGGAGATGCAGTCCATGTGCTTGGGGATGACATTTTTGATCAGTACATTACCGCCGACCGCAGCCACGGCGGCCATGTAAGTACCGGCTTCAATCTGGTCCGGAATGATGGAGTAAAAACCGCCGTGCAGGGCCTTGACGCCGCGTATTTTAATGACGTCCGTACCGGCCCCGGAGATTTTAGCGCCCATGGTGTTCAGAAAGTTGGCCAGGTCCACGATATGGGGCTCTTTGGCGGCGTTTTCAATGACGGTTTGACCGGGGACCAGGACAGAGGCGATGATGATGTTGATGGTGGCGCCTACGGACACCACATCCAGGTTTACCCGGCCGCCGCGGAGCGGCTCTTCTCCCGCGCGGGCGTCCACGTAGGCATCGGTTTCCTCCACCTCGGCGCCCAGGGCCAAAAATCCCTTGATATGCTGGTCGATGGGACGCGGAGCGAAATTGCACCCGCCGGGCAGGGCCACCCGGGACCGGCTGAACCGGCCCAGCTGCGCGCCAATGAGATAGTAAGAAGCCCGGATGCGCTGCACCAGGGCCGGGTTCGGCTCCGTGTAAACGACGCGGCTGCAGTCAATTTCCACCGTGTCGTTGGGCTCCCGCCGGACTGAGGCGCCCATTTGTTCCAGAATATCCAATAAAATGTGCACGTCGGAAATATCCGGCACATTTTCAATTCGGCAGCATCCCTGTACCAGAAGCGTAGCGGGGATGATCGCGACGGCGGCATTTTTGGCGCCGCTGATGGTGATGGTGCCTTCCAGCGGCCGGCCGCCCTCGATTTGATACCTTGGCATGGAATGATCCTCTCCCGTGAGTCGTGCTCGTTGCGGACGGTTTCCACAAAAAGCCAATTGTTACTATACCATGAATGTCTGGGATTGTAAAGAAAAAAGATGGATTTTCTCAGGACGGGCCCGGCAGACGGTTTCTCCGGGGAACCCGTTCGCCCGGGATTGCGTTTTGATTTCCGGACTGCTATAATGAAAAAATCAGGAGGGAACATGATATGAATACGTTGCTGCATATTTGCTGTGCGCCCTGTGCCAACCAATGTATTGAGGTTCTGCGGGCAGACGGATATGACGTCACCGGGCTGTGGTATAACCCGAATATCCACCCCTTTACAGAATATCGCGCCCGGAGGAACTGCCTGCGGGCGTATGCCGAGACCATTGCGCTGCCGCTGCTGGAGCGAAATGACTATGGCTTGCGGCCGTTTGTCCGGACCGTAGTCCAGGACCTGGCCGACCGCTGTGTAAAATGTTATGAAATGCGCTTGTTTGAGGCGGCCCGGCAGGCGCGGGAGGGGGGATTTGACAGTTTTACTTCCTCCTTGTTTATCAGCCCTTATCAAAAGCATGCGCTTATGCGGGATGTGGCGGAACGAGCCGGAGCGGAATATGGCGTCGCCTTTCTCTACCGGGACTTTCGCCCGTATTTCCGGGCCGGACAGGAGCGAGCGAGGGAGCTGGGATTTTACATGCAAAAATATTGCGGCTGTATTTTCTCAGAGGAAGAGCGGTATTTGAAGGCGTCGAAGATCATTCCTTAAAACTTTATGCGGGACTGCCCTCCGGGTGGTCCCGTTTTTTGCTGCCTGGGCAATTCTTAATTTTTGCTGAAAAATTGTGAAGTTTGCTTTTCAAATGTGGGGCCTTGTTGTATAATCGAAGCGTGTAAAATTTTGATTTTTTTCATTTTGCTGGTGCGTATAAGGGACGATGCGCATTTTTCTTAAGTAAAGAGATTATTTGCGAGAATAAAATTGAGAGATGAAAGGCAGCGCAGGGGATGTTGAAAATATGGAGATGGCTGAGGTTTTGGATTGCACTTTGGGGTGGAAAATTTTTCCTGTTCTGGTATTGCCGCACCGGACATGTGCGCAATGACAAGCCTGGTATGGCCGCCATGCGGCTATATGGAGATTTTTTAAAATATGTGGCCAAGCCGAAGTGCACCATCGTGGTGACCGGAACCAACGGGAAGACGACCATCTCCGGTTTGATTGCCGGCCTGCTGAGCAAGCAGGGGATGCGCGTTGCGTTCAATGATTGGGGCGCCAACCACCATGCCGGTATTGCCAGATGCCTTTTGGATGCAGTCAGTATTTGGAATCGTGCAACCAAGGATGCAGCGGTGATCGAAGTGGACGAGCTGATCTCTCTTTGGGATATTCCGGCGCTTCAGCCGGATTATATTCTGGTCAGCAACCTGGCGCGGGATTCCATGCTTCGCAATGCGCACCCGTCGTATATTTATGACCGCCTGGAGCGAGCCATAGCGGCTTGCCCTCATTCCGTGGTAATTGTGAACGCGGATGACCCCTTGAGTTGCTTTTTGGGAAGGAACAACCGGCGCGTCACCTTCGGCATAGCCGACCAGCACACCGATCCTCTGCCGGCCCGCGCCGATGATTTTGCCGTTTGCCCGGTTTGCGGCGGTAGGCCGGAGTATCGGTACCGGAACTACCGACAGATCGGGGATTTTTATTGCCCCAGGTGCGGCTTGCATGCGCCGGAGCGGGACTATCTGGTGACGGAGATCCACCGCCGGAACCACTGCTTGACGCTGCAAGACCCGGAGCAGACCCACAGCTATCCCATGGTCTCGTGTTCTTTGCACAATGCGTATAACTTGGCCCCGGTGATTGCACTGTTTCGGGAGCTGGGATATGCAGCGGCTGAGATCAGCAGAGGTCTGGATGGCGCGCATGTTTTGGCTTCCCGGGAGAGCTGGGAGACGGTGGGCGGCATCCAGCTGGTGACCCACATTGCCAAGGGCCAAAATCCCACGGCGGTATCCACGGTATTTGAATTTTTGGCCAAGGATACGGCGAAAAAAGAGATCATTTTGATTTTGGATGAAGTGTTTGACAATCCCCTCAAGACAGAGACGGTTGCTTGGATTTATGATACAGATTATGAATTCCTGAACCAGAGCAGCATCCGAAAGATTATTCTGGGTGGGGCCCGGTATCTGGACCACCGGCTGCGGCTGCTCCTGGCCGGAATTCCGGCGGAGAAGCTGGTTTGCCTGCGGGAGGAGGGGGATACGCCGGCATACGTGGACCTCTCCGGCGTGGAGAAAATTTTTATTTTGCACGATGTGAACGCCGTTTCCCGCGGGCGGATGATTCGGGATGCGGTGAAGGCGCGTATTTTAGAGAAAAGAGGGGAATTGGTTGAGAATTGAGGTGTTGTTTCCGGAGCTGGGAAACTTATATGGAGACCATGGCAACATCCAGTATTTGACTGCCTGCGTGCCGGAGACGGAAGTGATATACACTGGAAATTTACAAGAACCCGAATTTGTGCGGGGCACGGTGGATTTGATCTACCTGGGTTCCATGTCGGAGAAAAACCAGGAGCTGGCCATAGGCCGCTTGGCGCCGTATGCCGACCGGCTGAAAGGGTATATCGAGAAAAACGGCGTTCTCTTGGCTACAGGCAACGCCCTGGAGCTGTTCGGCGCTTACATCCAGGAGGATCGCCGCCGGATTCCGGCTCTGGGCCTTTTCCCTTATCACAGTGTGCGGGACATGGAGCACAGGCACAATTCTATGTTTCTCGGTACCTTTGGGGGCATGAAAATTGTGGGGACCAGGTCGCAGTTTTCCTTTTCCTATGGAGAGCTGCCCCATCCCTTTCTCCAGGTGACCGGCGGGATTGGGATGAACCCCGAGGCGAAAACGGAAGGCGTTCACTACCGGAATTTTTTTGCGACCTATCTGTTGGGACCGTTTTTGGTGCTCAATCCCCTGTTTACCATGTATTTGCTGGAGAAGCTGGGATATACGGGGCCGTTGGCCTTTCAGCGGGAGGCGATGGAGGCGTATACCTACCGGTTGCGGGAATTGGAGCGCCCGGGCGTCCGTTTTCAGATGGGAGAGCACGGCTGACAGCCTCTTCGGTACCCTTGACCCGTGCGGTATAATAAATAGTACGGCGGTGATTTTAAGAGGAGCATCTGCGGCCGGTTTGCCACGGGGCTTTTGCAGCGGCAGCCGGTTCCGATGAAAAGGAGAGGATGAGCCATGGGACTGGGAACGAAACTGGCCATTTTTGGCCGGCGTCTGAAGAGCGCCAGCCTGCGGCGTATGGGCCGGAATATTCAGGCGATTCATCAGGAGACGGGGAAAAACCGGCTTTTTTTGTTCTGTGATATGATTTGGTGTACCCTGCACTATGGGGTAGGCTATCTGGATTATCACGTGTTTGGCTTTGCCTGTAACCGGGGACCAAACCGGAAGACCTTCATGACAATGAACCACAATGTGGCATTGGCCAGAATGGTGAACGACGCAGCGTGCTACCCCCTGCTGCAGGATAAATTTCAATTCCTGCAGCGTTGGGAGGAGTTTCTGGGTCGGCGTTGGTTGGATTTGCGGCAGGCGGGCCCTGAGGACCTGGCGCAGTTCTGCCGGGAATGCGGCGCGGTGTTCATAAAGCCCCATGCTGACTTTGGGGGCAAGGGAGTTGCGCGCCTGGAGCCCGGCCCGGAGACCGATTTTGAAGAGCTGCACCGGTCCTGTGTGGAAAGCGGGCGGTATCTGGTGGAAGAGGCCATCGTACAGCACCCGGAGGTTTCAGCTTTGTGCCCTCAAAGCGTCAATACTCTGCGGGTGGTGACCCTCTGGGCGGAGGGAGCGGCTAAATTTGTATACGCCCTACTCCGGGTGGGCAGCGGCGAGGGAAATGTGGACAACATCTCCAGCGGCGGTATGTATACCTGGGTTGGGGACGATGGAATTCTGGATTTTCCGGCTTTTTGCGACCGGACCGGGCTGTATTACGACAGCCACCCGGTTACCGGCGCGGTGTTTCGTGGGTATTGCCTGCCCTTTTTCCGGGAAGCCGTCGCCTTATGCTGCCGGGCTGCCCAGGTGGAACCCCGGCTGGGGTATGTGGGCTGGGACGTGGCGATTACGCCGGACGGACCGGTTTTGGTAGAGGGCAATCATCTTCCGGGCTATGATATGGCCCAAAATGCCCGGTTTCACCCGGACGGCAAAGGGCTGCTGCCCACATTTGAAGCGCTTCTGGGCCGTCCGGTTCCCAAGGCGTAATATGGCACCGGAGCGAAGTTCCGGATGATACCCGTTTCCCTGGCGCCCCGTTGGGCAACATAGGGAGGCGGGTATTTTTTTGCCGGAAAGATAGGGTAGAAACAATTCGTTACAGAATTGAAAAATTTGGTTCATTGTGTTACAATTTTTTTCAAAAAGTACGGAGGAGGACGCCGATGAATCTGTTGGGCGTTTTGACCAATACGCTGGCCGTGCTGGTCGGCGGCGGGGTGGGCCTACTGTTCCGGCGCGGTCTGCCGGAAAAAGTGATGCATGGCGTGATGACCGGAATCGGCTTGTGCACCTTGTATATCGGCATTTCCGGTAGCCTGGCGTGCCGGGAGCCGCTGGTCTTCATCCTTTCCCTTGTGCCCGGGGCGGTCATAGGGTTTTTGCTGGATATCGACGGGGCCTTAGGCCGCTTCGGCCGCTGGGTGGAGCGCCGGTTTCCCCGGGAAGCCGGGAAGGACACGCCGGTGGCGGAGGCATTTGTCACAGCCAGCCTGGTGTTTTGCGTCGGCGCGATGACGGTGGTCGGCTCTTTGGAAGCCGGACTCACCGGCAACAATGGGACGCTTTTCACCAAATCCCTGCTGGACCTCATTTCCTCGGCCATGCTGGCAGCCAGCTTGGGACCCGGTGTTTTGTGTTCCGCCGCTGTGGTATTGGTGGGACAGGGCGGCTTGGTTCTTTTGGCAGGAGCGCTGTCTCCGCTTTTGACAGAGCCGGCGGTGACCGCCATGTCGGCGGTCGGCTCTTTGCTCATTGTGGGCTTGGGGCTGAATTTGCTGCATGTTGCCAAGATTCCGGTGGCCAATTATCTGCCGGCCATTGTTCTGGCGCCGGTGATGTGGCAGCTGGTTACTTTGTTTTCATAAAAGGAGCGGGTGATTCCAGTGAAGAAAATGCTTTTTCTCATGAATCCCTATGCCGGGATGCGACGGGCCAACCGGGTATTGACGGATATCCTCTCCCTGTTCAACCGGCGCGGGTATGAGGTGACGGTTCATATGACCGCCGGTCCCGGAGATGGAGCGAGCGTGGTGGAGGCGTTGGCCGGTAGCATGGACCTGGTGGTTTGCGCAGGGGGAGACGGCACCTTTAACGAGACGGTGACGGGACTGCTGCGCAGTGGAGCGGATGCGCCGGTGGGATATATTCCTTGCGGCAGTACCAACGACTTTGCCAATTCCCTAAAGCTGCCGGTCAATGTGCTTCAGGCCGCCCAGGTCATTGTGGACGGCGTTCCGGTGCCCTATGACGTGGGGCGGTTTGGAAACCGGTATTTTTCCTATGTGGCGTCCTTCGGCGCGTTTACCAAGGCCTCCTACTCGACGCCGCAGAACGTGAAAAATGCCCTGGGACATGTGGCTTATATTTTGGAAGGAGCCAAAGAGCTGTTTCAGATTCCCAAGGAGCATGTTGCCTTCGAGACGGACAGCGGCAGCTTTGAGGGAGACTATCTGTTCGGCGCCGTCAGCAACTCCACGTCTGTGGGCGGCATCCTGACCCTGGACCCCAGCGTTGTGGATATGCGCGACGGGAAGTTTGAGCTGATGCTGGTGCGTCCGCCCAAGGATGCCGGGGAGCTGGTCGGCTGCATTCAGGCTTTAATCAGTCAGCGGTATGATACGCCGATGCTGACCTTCCGCACGGCCAGCCGCCTTGTGATCACGGCGAGTCCGGAAATGCCTTGGACTCTGGACGGAGAAAAGGAAGAGGGGCACCGGCAGGTTACGGTGGAGAATTTGCACCGTGCCATTCGGTTGATTCAAATGGAGGGCGAAATATGAAAAATACCACATTGTGCTACATCACCCGGGGAGACCAGGTCCTGATGCTGCATCGGGTGAAAAAGAAAAATGATTTAAACCAGGATAAGTGGATTGGGATTGGCGGAAAATGCGAGGAGGGGGAGAGCCCGGAGGAATGCTTGCTCCGGGAGGCGAAGGAGGAAACCGGTCTGACGCTGACAGACTTCCGGTATTGCGGCCTGGTGACCTTTGTCTCGGACCGGTGGGAAGGAGAGTATATGCACCTGTTTCAGGCGGAGGGCTTCACAGGCAGCCTGTGCGCGTGCGACGAGGGGGAGCTGCAGTGGGTGGATCGGGAATGTCTGAAGCAGCTGCCCCAGTGGGAAGGCGACCAAATTTTTTTAGATCTGATGTGGCGCAGAGCGCCGTTTTTCTCATTGAAGCTGTCTTACACCGGCGACAAGCTCACGGATGCGGCCTTAAACGGAAAGCCGCTTGAGAGTTTTTCCTCTCAAGCGGCGGCGGACGGCGATATGCCGACATGCACGTAGCCGGTTCGGCGTTTTAAGTGGAAGACGCTTCCTTCGCCTGGCGCAATAAGGACAAAAGCGTAGGAATTTGCCCTTCAAATTCTACGCCGTACCAGCCGGCCTGGGGGTTGGCGGCTGTGGCGGCGATGCAGGCGGAGACAAAGGCGGCCGCCACTTGGGCGGAGCGCTCCAGAGACAGTCCGTTCATCAGGCCGCCGACGCAGACGGAGGCGAACAGGTCTCCCGTACCGTGGTAGGATTGGGGAAGCCGGGGCAGGGCGTGGGAGAAGCTGCGGCCGGTCTGATCCATGCCCCATACGCCCACTTGCCCGGGCTGTGTGGCCACACCGGTCAGCAGTGCCTGCCGGCATCCCAGGTCCAGCAATTTTTTCAGTAAATCCTCCATATACTGGGGGCAGGGGGCGGGATCATACGCGGTACCGGTGAGCAGGCACGCCTCGGTGAGATTCGGCGCGATGATGTCCGCCTGCGCGCATACCTGCGCCATGGCCCTTGGAAACTCCGGACCGAAGGCGGCGTACAGCTTGCCGTGATCGGCCATAGCCGGGTCTACGAAGATGAGGGGGCTGGAGTCTCGAAATTCCTGGAAGAAGTCCAGTATTTGCCCACACTGGGCGGGAGAGGCCAGGTAGCCGGTATAAATGGCGTCGAAATGAAAGCCCTGCTCTTTCCAATGCTTGGCGATGGGAGCGATTTGATCGGACAAATCCAGGCAGGTAAAGCCGGAGAACATGGTATGGGTGGACAGTACCGCCGTGGGGACCACGGCGCATTCCACACCCATGGCGGAGATAACCGGCAGGGCAACGGTGCTGGAGCAGCGGCCCAGGCAGGAAATATCTTGCAGAGTTACGATTCGCTTCATGTGACACAAACCTCCTTTTGTGAGATCATACGCCCTGGGGTGAGAAAAAGCAATTGCCAGAACGAAGACGAAATGTCAGGCCAGAAATGCAGGATAGAGTCGGCAAAAATTCATAGTTGTTCGTGATTCAAAAACATTTGACGCCGAAACTGACTCTGAGATGGGGACGAAGGGCAAAGAAGCCGCAGTTTGGTGAGGGAGAGACGAGGCGAAGCTGGTAAAACAGCCAAAAGAAGCCCGGAGAGACGACGGAATATGTTGTGAATTTGACGGAAAAATTGGAGAGGCTTCCAGTCTTCCCCAGACGGATTGTTGAGAATGCTGAAAAAACAGGTGGTAAACGCAGTTGCTTTTTATAAAATTGGACAATTTCTGCGATTTTAGGAGGAAAATTGCAAAAAGAAGTTGCTTTTAGCTGGACAATGTGGTATAGTACAGTAAAACTGTTGGAAATCGGAACTTTTGCAATGCAGTGGATAACAGCAGGCGGAGCTCCGGTTTTCCCAAGTAGACTGCGGTTTTTTATTCGTCAACTTGCATAAATATATAGTAAAATCCGGCAGAGACACTCTGCCATATGGAGAAATCGACGAAATGAATACCAACGCTGGAAAAATGCAAGATTGTGCTTGCATTTTTCCGGGGTGGGCAGTATACTTATCACATGTTAATATTTTGTTGCCGCGCCTGCGGCACGAATATTATAAAAATGCGGCTGGTTTTTCCAGTCCAAATCATGTTAAGGAGGAAAAGAAATGAAAAAGCTGTTAGCCTTGCTGTTGGCGGCGGTTATGGTCGTGTCCCTGGCGGCTTGTGCCGGTACCCCTGAGGAAACGACGCCGTCCACCGACCCCGCAACCGAGCCCGCGACCGAGCCGGTTGAGGACACCACAGAGCCCTCCACGGAGGCGACGACCCGGGAGAACAAGCTGATCTTCGGTACGACGACGGATATCACCGGCGACTGGACCGGCGGTATTGTGACCAACGGCGCTACCGATATGATGATCAGCAGCATGATCAACGACTATGCCACGCTGGTCACCAACCAAGACGGTAACTATGTGGAGAACCCCACGGTTTTGAAGGGCTGGGAGCGGACGGACAATGAGGACGGCTCCGCCACCTACACCATCTCCATCAACGAAGGCCTGACCTATAACAACGGTGAGCCCATCACCATTAAGGATTATGTCTTTAAGATTCTCCTGCAGTGCTCTTCTGCTGCTGCCGGCTTGAACTTCACCAGCGCTACTCACACTGCGGTGGTAGGCGGTACGGATTATCGTGATGACGCCGTCGATGTGCTGTCCGGCCTGAAGATTGTGGATGACTACACCATGTCCTTGAGCATTGTGCCGGATTATGCCCAGTACTACTATGCCGATACCTATGCTGCCGTCGGGCCCTGGAACATCGCCTACTGGATCGGCGAGGGCTACGATGTGGCCGACGACGGTGAGGGCGCGTACTTCACCAAGGACGGCGAGAAGGTTACCCTGGCTGTGGAAGATATCCAGGACCACTTCAACGCCGCCAAGGCTGCCCCTTCCGATGTGGTTTCCGCCGGTCCCTACAACCTGACCAAATTTGATGCGGCGACCCGTCAGGCCACTTTGGATATCAACCCCAATTACGCCGGTAACTTTGAAGGCCAGAAGCCTTCCATTCAGACCGTTGTAATCACCAAGGTAGAAGCCAGCACATGGGCGGACGCTCTGAAGACCGGTGAGATCAACGTGTACGAAGGCATTGCCGACGGCACCGAGGTCAACACCGTTCTGGACATGATTGACAACGGCGCCGAGCTGCAGACCGTTCAGTATGACCGCGCCGGCTACGGCAAGATTCAGTTCTTCTGCGACGTAACTCCCACGCAGTTTGTGGAAGTCCGTCAGGCCATTGCCATGCTGCTGGACCGCGCCAGCTTTGCCGATACCTTCTGCGCCGGCTGGGGCTCCGTGGTGAACGGCCCCTACTCTCCTGCCATGTGGCAGTATAACGAGTCCAAGGATGTTCTGGCCGACAACCTGAACACCTATCCGTACGACGTGGACGCTGCCAATGCCAAGCTGGACGAGGGCGGCTGGACCCTCACCGAGACCGGCGACACCTGGACCCAGGGCTCCGGCCTGCGGTACAAGGAAGTGACTGCCGAGCAGGCGGAGAACATGGAAGAGTGTGTCACCCTGTCCGACGGCCGCATCCTGATGCCCCTGATCATCAAGTGGTGCTCCTCCGAGGAGAACGCGGTTTCCGATCTGCTGGCTACCATGCTGGCCAATGCCGATGCTGTGAAGAACTCCGGTATGTCCATCGTGCAGGACGTGGTGGACTGGGATAGCCTGCTGAACGCCATTTACCGGACGGATGCCGACGGCAATGCGGTGGCTCCCTTCTACTCCATGACCAACCTGGCCACGAACCTGACCTCCACCATCTATGACTTCTCCTTCCAGTGGACCGACGATCCCGAAATGGTGTCGATTGGCTATAACACCTGCTACCTGTATGACATGGACGAGGGCGGCCTGGATCAGCTGTCCATGGACATGGTCTACGCGGTAGAGGCCGGCGATGACGCGGCTTATCTGGACCTGTGGCAGAAGTACATCCTCCGCTGGAATGAGCTGCTCCCCGAGCTGCCGCTGTACTCCAACATTTTGGTGACGGCGATTCCCACGTGGGTGGAGAACTACGAGGAGAACGCTTACTGGGATTTCGCACATGCCGTTTTGTACGCTTCCATTCCCAGCGCACAGTAATTCCGGTTTGACCGGCATTTGATCCCTGCGATTCGAATGGGGACGGGCGTCTGTCCGTCCCCATTTTCGTACCACAGGTTGCCGCTGGCAGACAGGCCGCAGCTGCAGGCTGCGGTATGAAGCTTCTGATCGCGTCGCAGAGAAAAAACTAGGGGAAACTCACCTCGGCCTGGCTTGAGTTGAATAGAGACCCCGGAAATGGATGGTGTTTGTTTTGACAAAATATGTTTTGAAGCGACTGGTGTACATCGTGGTAGTGTTCTTCATTGTCTCCTTCCTGATGTACTGCCTGTTTAGCCTGATTCCCTCAGACCGCGCCAGAACCCAGCTGGAGCCTTTAAAGCAGCAGCTGAAGCCCGAGGTGTACGAGCAGATGTACAGAGACCTGCGTGAGCAGATGGGCTTGGACGATCCGATCATCCTGCGCTATTTGCGATGGATGGGCCTCGCCAAGGACAAGATGACGGGAGAATTTAACGGCATTCTGGAGGGTTATTTCGGTTACTCTCAGATGCGACAACGAGATGCCATTGACGTGATAAAAGCGCCGATGGGCAATACGATCCTGTTCAATCTTGTTACCACGATTTTGACTCTGGCAGTTACCATTCCACTTGGTATCTGGTGTTCGGTGCATAAGAACAGTAAGTTTGACCAAGGGGTTCAGGCTGTTACCATCCTGGGTTACAGCATTCCCCAGTACATTATCGCGTTAATTTTCGTCTTTGTGTTTGCCGTGCTCTTACGATGGTTCCCGGTGAACGGCGCGGCGACGCCAGGCGCCAACTATACGGGACTTCGGGGCTTTGCAGACCGTATGTATTATATGGCGCTGCCCATCATTGTCAGCGTCTTCAGCGCCCTGGGCAGCATGAGCCGGTATGTCCGGGCGTCTATGATTGATGCTTTGAGCATGGACTGCATCCGTACGGCCCGGGCGAAGGGCGTGCGGGAGCGTGTGGTCATTTACTCCCACGCATGGCGCAACGCTTTGCTGCCGGTGATTACCTCTATCATCGGCTGGTTCCTGGCTATTTTCTCCGGCTCTTTGATTTTGGAGAATGTGTTCTCTCTGAACGGCATGGGTAAGCTTTACATCGACGCGTTGAACGCCAAGGATGCAGAGCTGTGCTTGGCAATTCAGATGTTCTATACGATTGTGGCCCTGGTGGGCAATTTGATTACGGACCTGGCCTATGGGCTTGTGGACCCGCGGATCCGGGTCAATAAATAAGGGAGGCGCGGAAAATGACGAAGAATAAAAAAAGCAGTACAATTGGAAGCGCGCTCCGCCGCATGTTCGGACTGCAAAAAAAGCAGCTGAGCTTTCAGGAGGAGGAGGCGCTCCAGAGCCCTGGCCGCGTGGTTGCCAGAAACTTCTTTCACCGGCCCACGGCGGTGTTCGGCTTGGTAGTCTTTGTTCTCATCTTCCTGTTTGTGATGATCGGTCCGATCTATATGCCCATAAACCTGGGATATTCCGACTCGAGCCTAGCGAATATTTCCCCCGGCTATTATATGATGGACGTTCCGAAGCAGCTGATTTCTGAGGGCATCCAGGATATCATTGCCGGACCGACTTACGGCTTTGGCTTAAGCAACACAGGAAAGATTTACTCCTGGGGCTATACCCGAGTCAGCGACTCCATTGACATGAAGGACATTCCCGCAGAGCTGACGGACGGCAGCGTAGACATCGCGTTTTTGGCCGCCGGCAGCGATCATGCGGTTGCAATTGATACAGAAAATAATTTTTATTTCTGGGGTAACACGCGTCTGCGTCAGGACCAATACGAGAGCAATTCCGAGCTGAATATGGCCTTGCGCCGGGGCGACCTGGAAATCAAACAGCTGGAGGCAGGCAACCAGTTTTCGATCATTCTGGATACAGCCGGTAACGTGTATCTCTGGGGTAACCCCTCCGGAAACGAGCTGGACTGCCGGGATAAAGAACGGATTGAAGAAGGCGAAGACAAGGAGCCTCGTCAGTACCAGGGCAATATTGAGAAGGTTGCCGTTACGGACCACTCCTATATCGCGCTGTTGAAGGACGGCACGGTGGCCTACACGGGATATGAAAAGGACAATGCGCTGAATACAAACCTTCCTGTAGAGCTGACGGACGGATCTGTTCGCGTGGTGGATATAGCCAGCACCAGCCAGAATGTGGCGGCTATTGATGAAAACGGTAAGATTTGGGTCTGGGGCGTTTCCACCCGTAATGAGAAGAATGTGCCGGAAATGGAATCCAAGCCGGTGAAGGTTTACGGCGGCCGCTTCCATTATACGGCGCTGCTGGAGAACGGCGACGTGGTCTCCTGGGGCGACGATATGTACGGCCAGGCCTCTGTGCCGGGCTCTGTAGAGGATGCAGACATCGCAGCTATTTACACAGGTGGCAACCAGAACTACGCTGTGACGACAGAAGGCAAAGTGCTGACCTGGGGTCTGAAGGGCTTCTTATGCGGTACCGATGATCTGGGGCGTGACATTTTGGCCCGTATTGTGAACGGCGGTAAGATGACGATGACGGTGGGCGCCATTGCGGTTGTAATCTCCACGCTCATTGGCTTGATTTTGGGCGGCATCGCCGGCTATTTTGGCGGGAAGGTGGATATGGTTTTGAGCCGTGTGGCTGAAGTGTTCGGCGGCCTTCCGTTCCTTCCTTTTGCGTTGATTCTTTCGGCGGTGATTCCAAGAGAGATTAGCGTGACGCAAAGAATGTACATCATCATGTGCGTGCTGGGCGTTTTGAGCTGGGTTCCCGACTTCCGCCTGGTCCGCGCTCAGATTTTCAGCCAACGGGAGCAGGAATATGTTACGGCTGCCAAGGCCCTTGGCGTCCGGGAGGGCAGCATTCTGCGTAAGCACATCATTCCCAACGTGATGAGTGTTTTGCTGGTGTCCATCACCCTGAACTTTGCCACCTGTATGCTGACAGAATCCACGCTGTCCTACCTGGGCTTTGGTATTCCCCTTCCTACGCCTACCTGGGGCAATATGCTGAACAGCTGTAATAACTCCATCGTCATCCAGCAGTATTGGTGGCGTTGGGTATTCCCTGCGGCGATCTTCGGCTTGTGCACCATCTGCATCAACCTGATGGGCGACGGCCTGCGGGATGCCATGGACCCCAAGAGCAATGGGCGCTAAGGAGGAAGAGACAATGGCATTACTTGAAACAAAAAATTTGCACACCTATTTTAAAACCCGTCGCGGCACGGTGAAAGCGGTCAACGGCGTGTCCTATTCCATTGAGCCCGGTAAGACCCTGGGTGTGGTGGGGGAATCCGGTTCCGGAAAGTCCGTCTCCGCCATGAGCATCCTGCGGCTGCTGGACGGCAATGGCTATATCGATTCCGGCGAGATTTTCTTTGACGGCAAGGACCTGACCAAGGTTCCGATGAATGAGATGTATCACATCCGTGGAAATCAGATTTCCGTAATTTTCCAGGAGCCCATGACCGCTTTGAACCCGGTGTTTTCTGTGGAGCGGCAGCTTTCCGAGCCGTTTCTCATTCACCGGGGCATGAGTAAGAAGGAGGCGGCTGAGGCTGCCGTCCAGATGCTGGCCGACGTGAAAATCCCCAACCCGGAGGTTGTGGTGAAGCAGTATCCCCACCAGCTTTCCGGCGGTATGCGCCAGCGCGTCATGATTGCCATGGCGTTGGCCTGCGAGCCGAAGCTGTTGATTGCGGATGAGCCGACCACGGCGTTGGACGTAACCATCCAGGCCCAGATTCTGCATCTGATGAACAACCTGAAGGAAGAGCATGGGACGGCAATTATGTTCATCACCCATGACTTGGGCGTCATCAATCAGATGGCTGACGATGTGGCGGTGATGTATTGCGGCCAGGTGGTGGAGCATGTGCCTGCCCGGGTGCTGTTCTCCAGAAAGGCAAAGTATTCTCATCCGTACACGGAAGGCCTTTTGGCTTCGGTTCCCCGCCTGGATACGAAGTCCAGCCGGTTGGACGCCATCCCCGGTGCAGTTCCCCATCCGCTGGATTTGCCGAAGGGCTGCAAGTTTGCACCGCGGTGTAAGTATTGCACCAAACGGTGCATGGAGGAAGAGCCGGACCTGATGAAGGTCGGGGAAAATCAGGAAATTCGGTGCTTCTATCCGGAGAAGGAGGCGCGCCATGCAAAATAAAGAAGGACGCAAGGTTTTGCTGCAGATTTCCAATCTGAAGCAGTATTTCCCGGTGGGAAAGAAAGGCCTGTTTGTCAAAGCCAACGATGGCATCTCCATTGACATTTATGAAGGCGAGACCTTCGGCTTGGTGGGAGAGTCCGGCTGCGGAAAGTCGACTCTGGGCCGTTCCGTCCTGCAGCTGTACAAGCAGACCGACGGCCGCACCATGTATTTTGGCCGTACCATTGATGAAATCGCTCCCCAGTACGCCTATCGGACGTTCCGGAATCTGGAGGCCCGCAAGGAGCATATGTTTGCCACCCGGAAGAAATACGAGGAATTCCAGGCGGAATATGACAAGCTTCCGGAAAAAGAGCAATACCTGAAGCATGCGGAGCTGACGAAGCTCCGCAAGGAAGCCAACGATGCCATGTTGGATGTGGCGACCCTGGTGGGCGGCTTAATTGTTGCAAAGGACATGAAGCCCGTAGCGGAAATCTACATGGAAGAGTTTAAAATCTCCAAGGAGCTGCGGGATGCTGAGGACCGGCGGACGGAGATTCAGCTGGATTTGGATGACGCCTCTTTCGCGCTACAAAAGGCAAAAGAGGCGGGGAAATCCACCTCTTCGGCGGAATCGGCTTTGAGCAAGGCAAATGAGAAGATGGCCCAGTGTCAAAAGCAGATTCAGGAGATCCAGAGCCGCATTCAAGAGGTCCATGGGCGGATTCAGAAGCTTCGCCAGGCTCATCAATCGGACCCCGACTATGAGACCTATGAGGCGTACCACAGCAACGGCATCGACCTGGCCCGCCTGACCTATTCGGAGATGCGCCGCTTGCGGAGCGATTTGCAGCTGATTTTCCAGGACCCCTATTCTTCCCTGAACCCCAAGATGACGGTGGGACAGATCATCGGCGAGGGGATGCTGGCGCACAAGTTTTTCCGCCGGAATGATGACCGGATGAAGGAAGAGATCATTCGGGTGATGGATGAATGCGGCTTGGCGCCCTACTTCCTCCATCGTTATCCGCACCAATTCTCCGGCGGACAGCGGCAGCGGATCGGCATTGCCCGTTCCTTGGCACTGCGGCCGAAGTTTGTGGTCTGCGACGAGGCGGTTTCCGCCCTGGACGTTTCCATTCAGGCGCAGATTATCAACCTCCTCCAGGAGCTGAAGGAAAAACAGCACCTGACTTATATGTTCATCACCCATGACCTCTCCGTTGTAAAATACATTTCGGACCGCATCGGCGTGATGTATTTGGGCAACATGGTGGAAATGGCCCCTTCGGACGATATTTTTGCCCATCCCCTGCACCCCTACACAGAAGCGCTTTTGAATTCCATCCCCACGACAGACGAGGAGGCTGCGAGAAAGCCGGAAGTGCTGGAGGGAGATATTCCCAGCCCGGTCAATCCGCCCAAGGGCTGTAAGTTCCACACCCGCTGCAAATACTGCACAGAGGTCTGTACTCATGTGGTACCCGAAATGCGGGAGATTCGCCCCAACCACTTTGTGGCGTGCCATCATATCCTGGAGAAAGGCTCCGGGGAAGGCTGAGCATGCTGCTGCAGCGTAAAATTGACCGGGCCATGAAATGGTCCCGGGATCGCGGACTGCGGGCGGAAGGGGTGGACCCGGAAAAAGAGGAGATTCAAGCGGAACTTCGCAAACACAGCGCCAAGAAGGAAGAAATTCCCTCCATGGAGGAGCTGATTGCCCAGGAAAAACAAAAGGAATTGGAAAAAGTGGAAAAGGGCGACGTAAAGGCCATGATCTTGTCGGCTATGATTACCATTTTTCCGGTTTGCCTCGGCGTCATCCTGCTGATCTGCTTGGTTGCCTACTTCTTTATGGTCCGATAGCGCGATGCAAATCAACAATGCCCCCATAGGGATCGGGAGGATAAGACCCGATTCCTATGGGGGCTTTTGCACATGAAAATCGTTTACGGTGTGGGCTCTAAGGCATCTACCTCCTTGAGCCACAGGGCTGCCGAAGCATCGGACGCCATACGCCAATCTCCCCGGGGGGATAGGGCGACAGAGCCGACCTTGGGCCCATCCGGCAGACAGCTGCGCTTAAACTGCTGCTGAAAGAAGCGCCGGTAAAAGTTTCGAAGCCATTTTAATATGGTTTCGTTTGTATATTTTCCGCGAAATGCCAGCTTCGCCAGGCGATAGACTTTCCCAGGCGCACAGCTGCACCGGACAATTTGATACAGGAAAAAATCATGGAGCTCATAGGGACCGACCAGGTCCTCGGTCCTTTGAGAAATCTCCTCTCCGGTGGGCGGGAGCAGCTCCGGAGAAACCGGAGTGTCCAAAATGTCTTTCAGAATTTCCGATAATGTCCCGTCTGCCCGGCAGGCCACATAATGCACCATGTGACGCACCAGCGTTTTGGGCACACTGGCGTTGACGGCGTACATACTCATGTGGTCGCCATTGTACGTAGCCCAACCCAAAGCCAGCTCACTCAAGTCACCGGTACCGACGACCAGACCGTCCAAACGGTTGGCCAGGTCCATGAGAACCTGGGTCCGCTCCCGGGCCTGACTGTTTTCATAGGTGACGGAGCGATCAGCGGGCGGCAGCCCAATGTCTTGAAAATGCTGTGCCACGGCCTGGCCGATGGGGATTTCCTGAAAGGAAACGTGTAACGCCAGGGCCATTTTTTCCGCATTGGAGCGCGTCCGGGCGGTGGTACCGTAGCAGGGCATCGTGACGGCGATCAGGCGCTTTCGATCCCAGCCCAAAATATCGGCAGCCCGGACCATAACCAACAGAGCCAGCGTGGAGTCCAACCCTCCGGACAGGCCCACCAGCGCGGTTTTGACTTGGGCGTGGCGGAGCCGCCGGGCAAGGCCTGCCGCCTGAATGGAGAGGATCTCTTCACAGCGGCTTTCCCGGCCGGTGGAATCGGCAGGCACGAAAGGATGTGGGTCAATCGTTCGGGTCAACAGGGTTTCTTCCGCCGGAAAATCCAGAGGTATTTCCAGAAAATGCTCCGGTCGAACCGTCGTGAAGGTGGTTTGACGGGAGCGCTCCACGGACAGATGCCGCACATCCATTTCCGAAACCAGAAAATCGGGATCCATGGTGTGGGATTCCGCCAAAATTGTGCCGTTTTCCGCAATGAGATTGTGGCCGGAGAAGACCAAATCCTGGGTGGACTCCTGGCTACAGGCGCAGGCGTACACATATCCGCAGATCAGCCGGGCGGATTGCCCGGACACCAGGTCGCGGCGATAGGCTCCTTTGCCGATGGCGGCTGGAGAGGCGGATAGATTGACGATGACGGTTGCGCCGGCCAGAGCCAAATCCTGTGACGGCTGCCGGGGGGCCCAGAGGTCCTCACAGACTTCACAACCAACGGCCAGCTCAGGAAGCTGTGGACAAGTGAACAAAATGTCCGTTCCGAAGTAAACCTGTTTCCCGTTGCTCCAGTCCCCGCTGACCCAGAATGAGCTTGCGGGAGCCGGTGTAAAGTGCCGGGCTTCATAAAATTCTCCATAATTGGGAATGTGGGTTTTGGGAATCAGGGCCAGGACTGTCCCATGGTATAAAGCGGCCGCGCAGTTGTACAGCTGCCCGTTCCAGGCGAAAGGCAGGCCGACAAAGGCGAGGACCTGCGTATCTTTTGTGGCCTGAGCGACTTGCTTCAGGGCCGAGAGCGCCTCCCGGCGCAGCGCCTCTTGACTGAACAGATCCTGACAGGTGTAACCGGTTAAGCACAATTCCGGAAACACCAGGATCCGCACTGCTTGGTCCGCCGCCTTATGGATGGCTTGGATACATGGTTGGGCATTATAGGCACAGTCTGCCACCCGCAGGGGGAGGGATGCGGCAGCTACTTTTACAAATCCGTCTTTCATATTCTTCTCCTCACAATCTGACCGGCAGTTCCATTTCACTCCAGCTGATCCAAGTTTAAACTAAATGCGGGGAGGAACTCCTGAAGGAAATAGTCCAGCTCTGGCCGGTTCATGGCCTGCATGGCTTGCATGGTTTGTCTGGCGGCGGATTCAAATTCCAGGTTTCCCGCTTTTAATTCTTCCACGCATTTGATGTAAGCAGATAACTTGTCCGCAGCCTGGATGATGGGGCGTATTTCCGGGTCGTCCTCCAAAATGAGGTGCTCATAATGAGGCCGTAAAACCTCCGGCAGCATGGACAAAAGCTTTTTTCCGCTGACCCGCTCCACTTGTTTGTAGGCTTTCTGAATCTCCGGATTTGCATATTTCACCGGAGTGGGGAGATCCCCGGTCAGGATCTCCGAGGCATCGTGGTAAAGTCCCGCTGCAGCGCACTGCTCCGGCTCCGGCCCCGGCAGCTGTAGGATATCCCGGCGGATGAGGGCCAGACCGTGGGCCAATACAGCGGCCATGTGGCTGTGTTCCTGTACATTTTCAGGAAAACTGTTGCGCATCAGCCCCCATCTGGCAATATACCGCATGCGGGAGATCAGGGCGTAAAACTCATTTGCCATGGGCGAGCTCCTCCAGGACGGCGGGAATTTCCCAAGGGGTCCGGCACAGGTAAGTGGCGCCGGCGGACAACAGCTCCGCCTCGTCCCGGTATCCCCAGCAGGCGGATATACACGGAATCCCGGCGGCCCGGGCGGTGGCGATGTCCACCTCGGAGTCGCCGATGTAGACAGCCTGTTCTTTTGGGGTCCCCAGCTGCTCCAAAGCCCGGATGACCATATCGGGAGCCGGTTTTCGCGCCACGCCCGGCGCCTCCCCCAAGGCCAGGTCAAAGTCTGGGAAATAGGCCCGCCACAGAGACTTCGTGGCGTCGTCCGGCTTGTTGGAGACAATGGCCAGCCGCCACCTGTTGGCCTTCAATTGAGAAGCGGTTTCCAGAATGCCGTCATACGGGCGGGTGGTTTCGTTGCAGTGTTGGGGATAATATGCCCGATAAAAAGCCATGATCTCTTCGAAATTTTCCGGTTCGCCGCCGGCGGACCGGCGCATTTGCTGTGCCGCGCCGTTTCCCACGAAGGACCGCACTTCCTCCAGGCTCCGCTCCGGTAAATGAAAGGCCCGCAAGGTGGCATTGGTTGCATTGGCGATATCTTGTAAGGTATATAGGAGCGTTCCGTCCAAATCCCATAAAATTGCTTGCTTCATTCCTTGACCTCCATCCGTCACCATCACATAATCTGTAAAATGTATCCCTTCAGATACCAGGCGTTTTCCGATGCCAAGTCTGCCGGGTGGTCCCGGCTCTGCATCATGGTTTCCAGCAGGCGAACGGGACGTTCCGCATCTGCGGCTGCCTCCTGCAGCATTTGCAAAAAAAGCGGAGGCGTCATAAATTGACTACAGGACCAGGTGGCCAGGTATCCTCCGGGCCGGACCAGGCGCATACATCGTAAATTCAGCTCCTTATAGCCGCGATAAGCCCTTGCCAAGGCGCTTTTACTTTTGGCAAAGGCGGGAGGATCGCAAAGGACCAGATCGTATTGCCGCCCGGACAGACTGTAATTCCGCACCAGGTCAAAAGCATTTGCGCAAAGGGGGGTAATTTTTTGCGCTACGCCGTTGTTCTCGGCGTTTCGAGTCAGCATATCCAGGGCGTCTTGGGAGACATCTACAGACTCCACGGATTTGGCGCCATATAGTGCGGCGTGAATGGAGAAGCCGCCCGTATGGCAGCACAGGTCCAGAACCCGCGCATCGGCGCAATAGGGCCGGATGCGGCCGCGATTTTCCTGCTGGTCCAGAAAATGCCCGGTTTTTTGGCCGTGGTGTAGATCTGCCAGCATTTGGGCGTCGTGCTCCCGGAAGGAAACAAGCTCCGGAACCCTGCCGTACAGGCATCCTGTGCTTGGAGGGAGGCCTTCTTTTTCCCGAACGGATAGATCATTTCGTTCATAAATTCCCAAAGGCGAGAACAGTTCGGCCAGGCACTCTACGAGGACAGGCTTCCAGGCTTCCATGCCGAGGCTTACAATCTGTAACGAAAGATAATCTCCAAATTTATCTACAGTGAGCCCCGGCAAACCGTCGGACTCTCCAAAAACCACCCGGCAGGTCTGAGAAAAACCCAGGGCCTTCCGGTAGGTCCAGGCCCGGGCCAGGCGGCGGGCAAAAAAATCCGAATCGATGACCTCGTTTGGATCCTGCGTCAGAATGCGCACCAAAATCTTAGAGCGACTGTTTAAAAAACCCCGGGCGACAAAGTTGCCCTTCCCGTCGACAACGTCCACCACTTCCCCATCGGTGCAGCCTTCGTCGATCCAGGCGGCCTCGTTGTCATAAACCCGTCGTTTTCCCCGGCGTAGATCCCGCTCCTCTCCCCGGCGCAGGCAAACCTGTCTCAGCTCCATTTTGACTCCTCTCCGCGGGGTGCAGTTGACAGGTGCGCCCCAGCATGTTATAATGTCATAATATCAGAATAAAACCTTCCCGCCCGGAAGGAGGGGGATCATTGGCAGATTCCAATGCAACCAAACGTGCCCTTGCCGCAGCCATGAAGCAGCTGATGGCGAAGATGCCCTTTGCCAAAATCAGTGTCGGAGACATTTGCCAAGTGTGCCAAATGAACCGCAAAAGCTTTTACTATCATTTTCAGGATAAGTATGACCTGGTGAACTGGATCTTTCAGACCGAATTTCTCATGGCTGTGCAGCGCCGCCCTTATGAAAGCACTTGGGCTTTGATTCGGGACCTGTGTGAGTACTTTTATGAGAACCGCGCGTTCTATTGGAACGCGCTGTCCGTCGAGGGGCAGAATTCCTTCCAGGACTATTTCCGGGAGGTGCTGGATCCGGTGGTCCGGGCTTATGCCGAGGATCTTTTTGACGGAGAAGGGGAGGACACAGCCTTTTTCATCAACTTCTTTAGCGATGCCTTCATTGCGGCGATGCTGCGGTGGCTCTCCAGCCGGAACTGCATGCCGCCGGACCGGTTTACCCGGCTGCTACGCCGCAGCGTTTTAGGCGGCGCACAGATTCTGGCGGATAGTACCCCGTAAATCCCTTCCTATGATACCCTGTTTTCCACGAAATTGCAACGCCCCGGACCGGCTTTTTCCGAACCGGTTCGGGGCGAAATGCGTTGGAAAGTCCTGTTTGACCCCACGTGGCAGAGGGCGTTTCCATGCTTTTAACGGCCTTTCCTCTGGTTCGGGTCTCGGATCAGCTCCAAAATGACTTGCCCGGCCAGCTGGAGCCCGGCGCAGGAGGGAACCCAGGACACAGACGCCGGGGTGCTGCGGCGGCCGGGCGGCGGGCTGTCTAAGGGGACGGGGGTGAGAGCCGGCTCCGGGCTGAATAGGACCTTGTGGTGTGTGATACCGCGCGCTTTTAATTCCTTTCGTATGACCCGCGCCAGGGGACAGAAGGAGGTTTGCTGGATGTCTGCAATCCGGAAAGCGGAAGGATCCAGCTTGTTGCCGGTGCCCAAAGCGCTGAGAATGGGAATCCCCAGGCGGTGCGCGTTTTCAATGAGACTCAGTTTGCAGGAGACCAGATCAATGGCGTCGATGATATAGTCATAAGCCGTGTCCAGAAAATAGGCCTTGTCCGCTTCGTTGTACTGCTTGGTGATGGCGCGGACTTGACAGCTGGGGTTGATATCCAAGACCCGCTCCGCCATGACCTGGGCCTTAAATTGCCCCAGGGTGGAGTGGAGGGCGCAAAGCTGCCGGTTTAGATTGGTCAGACTTACGGTGTCGTGGTCGACCAGGGTGAGGGATCCGACTCCGCCACGGGCCAGCGCCTCGGCGGCGTAGCTTCCCACACCGCCGATTCCGAAAACGGCCACGTGACACTGCGCCAGTCTTTCCAAAGCGGATGTACCCAGGGCCATTTCCTCACGGAGAAAAGGATGTTCCATATGCATACCTCAAAAAGAAGGCGTACTGCAAAACAGCGTTTGCAGTACGCCCGATTTTTTGTCGAAGAATCTACAGCCGTTGCTTAGTTGGTGCTGGACGAAGACTGCAGGGACACACCGGTATTGACAAGCTTGGTACCGACTTCCCGTGTGGGGGTGATGGCGTCGGTCAGACCGGTATACCAGGTGTTGTAATCCTCATTGGTTTTGGCGTTTACAATGAGAGAATCCCGATAAGAATACTGACCCGGGCCCACAAAGTAAATCAGATGGCAGCCATACTCGGTTTCTACGATGCCGGTATCGCCGGCCTTCCGGCTGGTGTCGAAGATCCAGTCGTTGAAGGCGTCTACCATTTGGCCGGGGGCGACATTCTCATACAGACCGCCGTTGGTGTTCGAGCCGGTGTCGGTGGAGTGTTCCTCAGCCAGCTGGGCAAAATGCTCCTCGGTGGGATCCTCTTCGTACTGCGCTTGAAGCTCCTCGATTTGCTCCTTTGCCTCTTCGGCAGTGATGTTGCCGTCCGTTGTGGAAATCAGGATGTGCCGTACGTTCACCGTGCCCACGTCTGCGTTGTCGGTGGAGTCCAGGAACATGACCACATAATAGCCGGCGTCATTGTCGGCGGCAAGGTATGTGGTGTCTCCAGCTTGCCGGCCGTCTTCTACGATCCAGTCGGACAGGGCGGAGGGCAGACTGGACTTCAGGACGTTTTCATAGAGCGTGGTGTCCTCTTCCTCCTCTGTGGATTCGGTTTCATCGGCGGCGTCCTCGTCGGTGGAGTCTTCCTCTTCAGCGGCTTTGGCGTCAATCAGCTCCTGCAGAGCGGCTTTCAACCCTTCCTCATTGCCTTGGTTGGATTCCGCCAATTCCTTCGCGGCGGCTTCGGCGTCGGCCAGAGCGGCGGCCGCCTGCTCCTCGGTGGGATCTTCCACGCCGTCTTCGTAGTAGTCGTCCGTGTTCAGAAGATAGTAGCGGTACGAATAAGAGTTGTAAGCAGTGGGATCCTCAGCGCCGTAGGCGTCGATTTCTTCCTGCGTATAGTCCAGATCGCTCAGATACTTGTTGGCATAGCTGCTGGCAACCTGCTGAACGGTCAGATAGTCCCGGTAGGTAGACTCATTGCAGCCCCGGCCGTAATTGGCACGGATCATGGCGGAGGCGCTGTTATAACCGTATAGACCGGCATAGTCGGACATGCTGGAGACAATCTGGTCGATTGCGCCTTGCTCTTCTTCCGTTAGGGTATAGCCGTTTGCCAGGGCTTCGTCATACACGGCGTAGGTATTGCGGGCTGTGGTGATGGCGGTATCCAGGAAATAGTCCGCCCAGGTATCATATTCATCCCCGGCATACTCCTGCTCGTCCAGGGGCACGCCGGCGGTAACCATGTAGCTGATGTAAGCATTGCTGTTAATGGAATCCAGGTAATAGTAATTCAACTCGGCGGCAGTCAGCTTATGACTGCCAATGGTGACGGCGGTCAGGGTGCGCTCCAACACGCCGGTGTTGACGACGGCGGCCAAGGCGATGCCGATGACCATGAGACCAATTACCACGTAAAATACGATGGTCCAGGCCTTGAGCCGTCTGGCAGCTTTTTCTTCCTCCGTTACGGCTTGCCGCTTGGTCGTGGGGGCGGCAGCCGCTTGCTCCTGGCGGAGCTTCTTGTGGCGCGATGCACTCATGATTGATCAGATCCTCTCATTATCCTTAGGAATTGGGTACCGGCGGGTAATCCGCATAGACGAAAGCTATTATACCCGAAAATCCCCCTGGTTTCAAGTATTCTGCCGGGAAAAAAACAGAAATGGCAAAAGTTTTTTATCAGCGAAGCTTATTTGGGTTCTGCCCCGGACCGGAATACTTCAATCATTTCACCGGTGAGGCTGTCGGCGGAGTGGTCGGTGGGAAGGGCCTGCCGGGAAAACCATCTCGCCTCGGCCAGCTCGTCGGTCTGAAGGCGAATGGCGGCCGGACCGGTGAGATCGGCGAAAAAGCCAAGGAGCAGACTGTCTGTCACGACCCAGGGCTGGGATTTATAAAACCGAAGATTTCCCACCTCCAGTCCCGTTTCCTCCCGAACCTCCCGGCGGACGGTCTGTTCAATGGTCTCCCCGATCTCGTGAAAGCCGGCCACCAGCGCGTAGCGCCGGAAGCTGCGGCCGGCGTATTTGGTCAGCAGGAGCAGATTGCCGTGGCACACGGCCACGATGACCGCAGGGCAGATCTTGGGATAGACGGTTCGGCCGCACACGGGACAGACCAGGGCCCGTTCGGTGGTGCTGCGGATCATGGGTTTGCCGCAGGCGCCGCAGAACCGATTTCCGGTGTACCAACGGGTCAGGCTCTCTCCCACGGCGCATGCATAGACGGTCTGCTTGGGCCCCAGCGCCCGGTAATGGGAGATGAGGGAAAAGCCGGGAACCTGCGGCAGTTGCCCGGGTAAGAAATAGCGGGTCCGGTCGATGGAAAAGGCGTAGGTCCAGCGCGAAATGCCGGTGCACTGCCCGACGGTGGGGAGGATCAACATACCGGATTCCACCCTGGCGAAAACTCCTCCAGGGGCGCAAGCCAGAACCAGATCGTCCGGGTCCGGCGGAGCAAAGCGCATAGCATTACAATAGGTGTACGGCGCGATATCTTGCAGCATGATGTAGCTCCCTGTATGTAAACGTTAAGAAGTGGAGAAGAAGACGGGAATATCCCGTCGGGGGATCTTACTCCAGTGAAATAGAGGAATCAGATCGTCCGGCCGGATTGGCTCCGGCTGGGGCAAAAGGCCGGCCCAGCAGGCCAGCAGTCCGGTCAGCGCTTCAGGACGCATTTGCCGGGAGAGGATCTCCAAATCCAAATCCCGGTCCCGCTTGGACAGACGGCGGCCGTCCGGCGCCAGCAGCATGGGCACGTGGTAATAGCGGGGATGGGGGTAGCCCAGGAGCTCCTGCAGGTAAAGCTGCCGGGGAGTGGAGGACAACAGATCCCGCCCCCGGACGACCTCCGTGACACCGGCTGCGGCGTCATCTACTACCACGGCCAGCTGATAGACGAACACAGAGTCTGCCCGGCGAACGATGAAATCGCCGCAATCTCCGGCCAGATTTTCCGTGTACGCTCCCTGAACGCCGTCCCAGACGGAGAGGGTCCGGTCCGGGACCCGGAGTCGCCAGGCGGGCGGACGGTCAAACGCAGCCCGTTCTGTGGGGGACAGATTTCGACACCGGCCGTCGTAAACATAGACGCCGTCGGCCCTATGAGGGGCGTTTACGCTGTGGAGTCGGCCCCGGGTACAGTAGCAGGGATACAGCAGGTCCCGATCCCTCAGCTGCTGAAAGGCCTCTTGATAGGCTTCTGTCCGCATACTCTGAGGGGGAGCCTCCCGGTCCCAGGTGAGGCCCAGCCGGATGAGATCCTGGCGAAGCCGCTGGGCATAGTCCTGTCTGCACCGCTGAGTATCCAGATCCTCCATACGCAAAATCCATTCTCCCCCCTGGGACCGGACGGAGAGCCAGGACAACAGGGCAGAAAACAGATTGCCCAGGTGCATCCGCCCGCTGGGCGTGGGGGCAAAGCGGCCCACGGCGCTCATAGGTCCTCCTCCGGCAAGTCCACCCAGATGGGGCGATGCCCCAAAGCGGGAATGACTTGCTCCAAAATGTCTGTGGTGGCGATGCGCAGGGTGGAGGTGTTCCGGCAGGGGTGCAGGCCCCAAAAATCGAGCTGCAGCAGCGGCCGGTCCAGGACCAATTGTATGGCCTGCCCCTGGTCTTGTAGGAGGCATAAGAGACTGGCGGAGCCGGGCTGGACGCCCAAGAGTCGGGTAAAGTCCTCCGGCTCGGCAAAGCTCAATCGGCTGCAGCCCAGCTGGGCGGAGAGGTACTTGGTTTTAAATTTTTTATCTCCCCCCAGCAGGAGCAAATAAAACTGTGTTTTTTGGCGGTTGCACAAAAACAGATTTTTCGCAATGGGCGCGCCTAATATCGTCTCCACCTGGTGGCAGGCTGCGATGTGGAAAGCGGCGGCATGATCTACCCGGTGGTAGGCAACGTGCAGGCGATCCAAAAAATCGTAGCAGGCGGTCTCCATGGGGTCCCGGACGGAATCATGGGAGGGCCGTCCGCAACGGAGTTGCCCTAAATTAAAATCCATAAAATTTCCTCAATATACAATGTTCAAATCGTCTGCATCGACGTCCTGCCGGTAAGGGTTGCAGCTGCTGTTGATGACGTCGGCTACGCCCTCCGGGTCCAGGACGTAGTAGGAAGCGCCGTCAATCATGTCGGCGTACCCCGGCAGGGTGGCGGTCTGCATATTGCCAAAACCGGAACGCCAGGCGTTCAGGGCAATCCAGAGCAGGTTGCCTGTGGTGAGGTCGGAGGTGGAGGAGGCCTGCATGGTGGATAAGACCTGGGGGACTTTTCCGATGTTGGATATGGTCAGCCACTGATCCATGCAAGCGGAAATGAACTGCCGTTGGACATCAACCCGCCCCAGATCCTGGTCGGCATAGCCTTTCCGGAAACGAACCAGTCCCATCGCCTCATAACCGTCCAGCTTTTGCAGGCCGGCCTTGAGATCAATGTACAGGTCCTGAGAGGGGTCTTCGTAAAACATATCCATGGGTACGTCAAATTCTATCCCGCCCATCAGATCCACAATGTCCACAAAAGCGTCCAAACTGACCAGCATGTAGCCGTCGGGCCGGTAGCCGATGATATCCGACACATAGTCCAGGAGAGCTTCCATACCCTCTTCTCCGCCGTTGTTGCGGCCGTAAGCAGAGTTCAGCTTGGCGTTGCTGCCTGCGGTTGTGTGGGTCAGGGTGTCCCGGGGCAGGCTGACCAGGTTGACGGCCTTTTCCTGGGCGTTCAGGTATAGCAGCATCATGGTGTCGGTTCTGGTTCCCTCCTCGTCGGTGCCGCACAGCAGAACGGTGGCCGCGCCGGGCTTTCGTGCTCCAATGGGGGCGTCTGTTTGCGGCATCCGTATGATGCTGCTGAGCCACAGGTATACCCCTGCCGCAGCAATCAGAAGAACCAGCAGGAGCACCAGGAAAAATTTCAGCACCCGGTGCTTTTTCCGGCGCTTCTTTTTGGGCGCTTTTCCGGCGGGAGCCGGGCGGCTCGGGGCGTAACCGTCCAACCGGTCCTCTTCCCAGGCGCTCCGGCGGGGCGTCTGGGTTCCCGCCGAACGGCTGGTTCGGGCGCGGCCCTGCTCCTGAAAGTCTACGTTATATGCAGGAATGGCGGATTCCCGTACCGGTTCCCGCTCTTGGGGAATGGGCTCCTGGGGGCGTCCGTAATTGTTCTGGTAATTCCGAACATCCCGGCCGTAGTGGTTGCTATAGTTGGCGTAAAAGCGAAGATCCTCCCAAGGCGCGGGCGTGGAGTCTTCTTCTGGCGCTTCCGGCGGCACATCGTCCAAAACCTGATCGGCCTTGCGCAGGAGTTCTTCCAAATCGTCGTCATTGCCGTTGGATTGCCTGGAATAGGCCATGGAGTCTACCTCCTTTTTCTCAATATTGTTTAGCCTATATTGTAGCGCAAACCCCGGGGAAAGTAAACGGCTTTTCCGCCGGGAGAAGATTTTTATGGATTTTTTAATGATTTGTGATATAATAGCTCTGTCTTTGCGCCCGGTTTTGCAGGTCCGGGCTCCGCATGTCACGATGGAAAGGATGATAACAGATGGGACTTTCTGCTTCCGCCCCTTGGGTGAATTATTACGGCAATACGCCGAAATCCATTGACTATCCCCGCAAGACCATGTATCAGCTGCTTTTGGATACTGCCCGGAGATATCCGCAAAACATTGCTTACGAATTTATGGGAAAATCCACGGATTATACCACGTTTCTCCGCCGGATTGAACTGACCGCCCGGGCTTTTGTTGCCCTGGGCATTCACAAGGGGGACCGGGTGACGATTTGTATGCCCAATTCTCCCCAGGCGGTGGACTGCTTTTATGCGTTGAACCGGATTGGTGCAATCCCCAATATGATCCACCCCCTGTCGGCATCTCACGAGATTGCGTTTTATTTAAATGTCTCGCACAGCAAGGCCATTGTGACGCTGGACCAGTTTTACTACAAGGTGGAGCAAATCCTGCCGGATCTCAATGCGACCTGCCGGATCATCATTGCCAAAATTGGAGACGAGCTCCCCGGGATCAAAAAAGCGCTGTTCCCTCTGACCAAAACGGCCCGTTCCGTCCAGAAGCTGCCTAAGACGGGTTATATCCTGTGGAACGATTTCTTAAATGCAGGACGCCGCTCCAAAAAGGAGTTGCCGCCTGACGACGGCAGATATGACGACTGCGGCGCCATTCTCTATTCCGGCGGGACTACGGGGACGACCAAGGGAATCATGCTCTCCAACTTAAATTTTAACGCCTTGGGACTGCAGACCATTGCTGCCTCCGGGTATGACTCGGTGGCCGGGATGAAGATGTTATCTATTATGCCCGTTTTTCACGGATTTGGTCTGGGCATTGGAATTCACACAGCCCTCATCGGCGGCGCAACCTGTATTCTGGTTCCCCAGTTCGGTGTGAAGCTTTATGCAGATATTCTGAAAAAGCAGAAGCCTAACCTCATTCCCGGTGTTCCGACGCTCTTCGAGGCGTTGCTCCGGGCGGATTCTCTGGACGGCGTGGACTTGAGCTTTTTGAAGGGAATTTTTTCCGGAGGAGATTCTTTATCGCCGGAATTGAAGAAAAAGGTGGACCTGTTTTTGAAGGAGCACAACTGCGCCGAACAGATCCGGGAGGGTTACGGCACCACGGAGTGCGTCACGGCTTCCTGTCTGACGCCCAAGAACTATGCCCGGTCGGGCTCTATTGGCGTTCCGTTCCCGGATACATACTATAAGATCGTGAAGCCCGGTACGTCCGAGGAGCTGCCGGCCAACACAGACGGTGAGATTTGCATCTCCGGGCCTACAGTGATGCTGGGCTATATGGACAATCCGGAGGAGACGGCGCAGACCCTGCGCCGTCACGATGAGGGCCGGATCTGGCTCCATACCGGCGATCTGGGCCGGATGGATCAGGATGGCTTTGTTTACTTCCGGCAGAGAATCAAGCGGATGATTATTACCTCCGGGTATAACGTCTACCCATCTCAGCTGGAGAACATCATCGACGGCCATGAAAAGGTTCTGCTGTCCTGCGTAATCGGCGTGAAGGATCCCTACCGGGTTCAACGGGTCAAGGCCTATGTGGTGCCGATGCCGGGAATTGAGCCTACGGAGGAGCTGAAAGCGGAAATTCTGGCGTATTGTGAAAAGCGAATTGCCAAATACGCCATGCCGCGAGAAATTGAATTCCGTACGGAGCTGCCCAAGACTCTGGTGGGAAAGGTTGCCTACCGGGTTCTGGAGGAGGAGGCCAACAGCCAGGTCCGGCCGGAGGAGAAATGAGAAAGCGGATTTGGGAGCTGGATGCCCTGCGGGGACTGTGTATTTTAGGCATGGTTCTGGTGCATCTGGTCTATGACATCCGGGACCTGTACGGACTGGCGGATTTTGCCTACCCGGCGGTGTTTACCTTCGTGATGCACTGGGGCTCGGTGTTGTTCCTTTTGATTTCCGGAATCTGTGTCACGCTGGGACGCCATCCGGTGAAACGGGGTCTGGTGGTTTTAGGCGGCGGGATGCTCTGCAGTCTGGTCACGGCGGGAATGTATGGGTTGGGCTTGCAGGACCGGAGCATTATCATTTGGTTCGGCATTCTGCATTGCCTGGGGATTTGTATGCTTTTGTGGCCCGGGCTGAGCCGCTTGCCCAACTGGGCGTTGGGAGGGCTGGCTCTGGTGCTTTTGGCGCTGGGCTATTGGTTCCAGACGCTTACCATGCCGGTAACCTGGCTGTTTCCCCTGGGGCTGACAGCGCCGGATTTTGCGTCCAGCGATTATTTTCCCCTTCTGCCCAACCTGGGGTGGTTTTTGGTGGGCGCATTTCTGGGCAGAACGGGATACCGGCGAAAAGAGAGCCTCCTGCCGCGGTTCCCGGCGGAGGCGCGACCGGTTCGCTTCCTCTCCTGGTGCGGCAGGCAGTCGCTGTTTATTTACCTGCTGCACCAGCCGGTTTTGGCAGGCCTTTTGGAGCTCTATGTTCTGCTTTTCCGATGAATTGGCTGAAAGTGGATCCAATAAGAGGCGATATACACCCGGGGGAGGGGGATATCGCCTCTTTTCTGGCATTTTTGGGAGCGGGTTTTGAAACCGGCCGAGCATCTGCAAAGGGCATGGTGCACGACATAAGAAAAAACCGTCGGCTCCTTTGCAAAGCCTGTCCCGGTACGCCGGACGGAGCACAACGGCCGGTTGACCGAAATCAAATTCTCCCGCCGGAGAAACGAGACAACAGGGGGTGTCGTGCAGACACTCCCTGTTGTTGTGATATTACGTTGTTGCGTTTCCTAAATTCTCATGCTTCGGGCGCTGACCGGACGGCAGAACTGACAGAAGCTTTTTTGGCACAGCGGCGGCGCCTGCGGCGGCGGGATGGGCGAGCGGCTTCTGCCTTTTCCGCCCGTTTGGCGTAAGCCTGAGCGGCCTCAGAGTCCCCGCGGTAGGTCAGGCGGCTCACGCGCAGGGTGCCGTCTTCTGCCGGCGACAGCCGGATTCGGACCAAGAAGTCGCCGTGCTCCGGACATTGGGCCAGGGCCATATACCGGCGGCCCGGCTGGGAAAACCAGCGGCGGCAGGTCATTTGCGCGCCACAGGTGGGGCACAGGTTATCCGGACCGGCCATCTGTGCCAGGGCTTCCTCTTTTCCCGCCAGGCCGGCGTACACTTGGCGGGTCAGACAGCCGGGCAGCTCCGCTCCATGAAAACCGTTTTCATGCTCCTGCAGCGCCTCGTTGTACTCCCGGATGCCACGAGCCAGGTCCAAGCGGGCGCAGATCAGGGCGGTGTGGTATGCGTCGCCCAGGGCGTCGTGGGCAGGGCGACTGGGAGAAATCTGAAAAAGCTCCATGGCTGTTTTCAGCGCCTTCTGGGCATTGGAGCCGTCGGTTTGGGCGTTGAACATCATTTGCGCGTTGTACCACCGGCTTGTCCACTCCGCCGGCAGCGCAAACAGAGCTAAGTTTTCCTGTAAAATGGCAATGTCGTCAAAGCCCCAGGTGAGGAAGATGACGTCCGTTCCGCACCATGTGCGGAAGCGTTCCACGGCTTCCGGGAAGGGGAGCCCCTCAGCTTTGAGCTGCGCTTCCTTAATACCGGTGAGTTTGGACACCCGTTTGTTCAGGTGACGGTAAAACTTCGGCTTCACCATAATTTGAAACTCATCGGCCACGGTCTGATCTTCTAAAATGCGCACGGCGCCGATCTGAATGATTTCACCTCGAATTTGCACCGGGAGCGGCTTCTTGGCGGTGGGGGATCCCGGCCAGGGCTGGTTCCATTCCATGTCCAGTATGATATAATCCATGGGGACAACGACTCCTGTCTGTCAGCTTTGCGTCAGTTTTTACATCATATCACATGTTTGCACAAGCTGTAAACAGAAAGTTTTGCCTTTGCTGAAAAGAGGATTACCGCTCTCTGTTTTTCTCCATTTTTTGCTGCTTGGAAGGCAGCTGTTTTTTATCGATATCCCCCTCGGCCCAGCCGGCTTCCTTTTGGCAGACGGGGCATTTGGCGTAAGGCTTCTCGGCGACATAGCTGTAGCCGCAGTTGATGCAGCGCCAAATAATGGGCTGGGGCTTGTGGTACAGGGTCTCCTGGGTGAGCTGGTTGTGAGCCTGCTGGAACACGTTGTGGTGCAGCCCCTCGATGGAGGAAATTTGCTCAAAAAGTCTGGCCACATCGGCGAACCCTTCCCGCCGGGCCATTTCCGCAAAGGCGGGATAGGCGGTGGTGAATTCCTCCAGCTCGCCGGCTGCGGCAAAGGCCAGATTTTGGGCGGTGTTGCCCAAGGGGAAGGGGTAGCCTGCGTCGATCTGAATGTTTTCCTGAGGCTCCGGCGCATGCTTTTGGATCATTTCCAAAAATTCCTCTCCATGCACCTTTTCGTTGTCTGCCGTTTCCAAAAAGATGCGCGCCAAATACTCCTGGCCTTCTTTTCGGGCGATATCGGCGTAAATGGTGTACCGGTTTCTGGCCTGGGATTCGCCGGCAAATGCCCGGGCCAGATTGATGCGGGTTTCTGACTGCATAAAGTCCATAGAAGGTTGCCTCCATTTTGTAATCTTTCCATATCATGCCCGGAGATGGAGAAATTATACTGTGCGCTCCGGCCGAATGGGGTTCTCGCCCGGAGCATTCGGGGGAGGGCAAAGGGCGTCCAAGGGGGTTCTTGCCGGTCTGGTTATCAAAATATCTTTCATAATTTGAATTTTAGCGAGTTGCATCTACGGTTTCCACAAATCGAACCGCAGGAAATTGTGGCTTTTTAACAAACTTTTCTTTTTGTAAAAGTTGCGGATTGCACAGAATCACGGAGCGTGCTACAATCCGAGTAATGATACGAGATTTCGTAACAGAATTTCGCTACTCGTTTTCCCGACCCGCATGGGAAAGCAGGTGCGAAAGAAAAATGAAGGGAGTAAGATGTATATGAAGGAAACCTGTTTGAAACGGCTGTTATCCTTCGCCCTGGTCATTGCCATGGTCGTGTCTCTGTGCCCGACGATGGTCTTTGCCGGCGACACGCTGCCCTATCGGGGCGAAAGCGCCTTGGGCGAGAATGAGCCGACTTCCCATGGCTACCGGGCAGAGGACCTGCTGTCCTGGGACCCGGCCACGGACCCTTATGCGGATTTGCTGCGGGCCCGGGTGCCGCTGCAGAACCGGATTGAAGCGGTGGCCGCCACCCAGGCCAATCCGGAGTTAAACCCGGAAATTCAGTATCTGACGTTGGCCGGAGATTACGGCAACGCCTTTTTCGGCGGAACGTCCTATACCAATGAGTTTAGCGAATACTGCTTTAATTTCTGGCAGTACATCGACTACTATGCCCCCTGGCACGGTCAGACCACGGCCACCACGCCCATAGAGCTGTGGGATGCCGACGGCGAGCGGAAGGGAACTTCCAACTGGGAGATGCGGGCCTTTGAGTTCGGTATGATGAACCTGCCCAACGCCGCCTATACCAATGCAGCTCACAAGAACGGCGTTTTGTCTCTGGGCTGTATCTTCCTGCCCCGGGCTTATCAGTCCTGGCGGACGCTCATCCAGCGGGATGAGGAGGGGAACTTCCCGTATGCGGACAAGCTGGTGGAGATTGCCGAGTACTACGGCTTTGACGGCTGGTTTGTGAATCTGGAAGGCTCCGACACGCCCACCGGCGAGGCCAAGACCGAGCTGGCTGCCATGCTGAAGTACATGCGGGACAAGGGCCAGTACATCCAGTACTACAATGCCGGCGGCAGCATCGACACCCAGATGATGGATGCCGGCGCGGCGGATTCCTTCTTCAAGGATTACGGCTGGAGCACCTCCGGCGCCATCTCCGAGGTGGAGAAGTACGGCATTGGGGCCGTACACGGCGGCTTTGAAGCCGGCGGAAACCGCTGGACCAACAACTTCTCCAAAATGTGGAGCAACGACCAGGTGGTGTGTTCCATCGCCACTTTGGGTACCGACTTCGTTCATGCGGGCCTGGACGAGGACTTCGGCAATTATCTCGATTTGCGCCGGGAGACGGATGAATTCCAGTGGATGAGCGCCGTTCGGGAGCGGATGTGGTTCACCGGCTCCTCCGGCAATCCCACGGATTCCTCCACTTCCACCAATTCAGAGGTGGGCGTGAGCCGCAACAGCATGCCCGGCATTGCCAGCATGATCACCGAGCGGTCTGTGGTATCCGGCGATACCTTCTATACCAATTTCAACACCGGCCACGGCCTGGTCTATGCGGAAGATGGAGTGATCTCCAACGAGCATGAATGGGCCAATGTCAACATTCAGGACATTTTGCCCACCTGGCAGTTCTGGTTTGAAACAGCGGGCACGGAGCTGCAGGCGGAATATGACTACGGAACCAAGTACAAGAAGGCGTTGACCGGTACCTGGTCTGAAGGCGAGCAGCAGGGAGATTTCACCTACGGCGAATTTGATTTCGATCTGGTGGATCCCTATGAGGGCGGCTCCTCTCTGGCTGTTTACGGCAAGGTGGATGCAGACAACTACATGCATCTGTACAAGACCGATCTGGAAGTTACGGCTGAGACGCAAATGCAGGTGACCTTCCAGAAGACCTCTGCCGACGATGTGGCCATGAGCCTGGGACTGGTGTTTGCCAAGGACATCGACACCGAGCACAATACCTATACCGTGACGGACATTCCTCTGGAAAATACGACGGAGGTATCCGACGGCTGGATCACCGCCACGGTGGACCTGTCTGCGTTTGCCGGAGAGCAGGTAGCTGTCATAGGGCTGAACTTCAAGGGGACGGCCGACAACTATCAGATGCATATTGGCAGCATTTACTATACCTCCGGCAGAGATTTGACCCCGGATGCACCTACCGGTCTGACGATTGACAAGGCCTACGATACCAACGAGATGGTAATCTCCTGGGATCTGGGCGATTATGACACCGTCAAGCAGTACAATGTCTATGCCGTTCTGGACGGTGTGGAAATGTATATGGGCGGTATTTACGACGAGATCTACTATATTAAGGATCTCTACGATGCCGACGGAGAAGTGACGGTGAAAGTGACCGCCGTCGGCGCCGACGGCAGCGAGAGCGAGGCCGCTTCGGTGACCTATGATTACAGCAAGGCGGTTTCCGATGTGAAGGTGGAGACGGCTGACGGGGTGGTACGCGTTTCCTGGACCCCCGCCGATCCGGCTGCTGCAACCCAGCTCTCCCTGTACGTGCCCATGAACGGAGAGACCTACACGGCCACGGCGGCTGCAGGCGAGACCTCTGTGGAGATTGCGGTACCGACCGGCGCCGACGCCGACGGCAAAGCCTTCGTCCTGACCATTGCCCCGGAGGGCGGCGCGGTCAAGACCTACGACGGAGAGCTGGACGACAGCTACTGTATCCCCTATGATGCGCCCATGACCAACCACAAGCTGACCTCTCCGGTTGCCTGTACGGATTGGTACACCCTGGAGCTGACCTATACCACGGAAAGCGGCGCTTCTTCTACCACCACCTACACCAGAGGTAAGAAGAGCCACGGCGAGACCAATAACGACTGGTCCCGCTTCCAGAGCCTGCCCAATGACATCGCCACTCTGGTGGTGACCCTGACGGACTATGACGGAAACGTCTCGGCTCCGGTGTCCTATCTGTTTGTGGACGGAGAGCCTGTGGATGTAAACCGGGAAGTCGATGAGGAATATATCCCCGACCCCGCCCTGCTGCAGGCGGTTCGGGAGCAAATCGGCACCACCCTGGGCGAGCTGATGGAATACACCGGAGGCTTGGATTGCTCCGGCCTGGAGGTAAGCGACTTGACCGGTCTGACGCTTATCTCCGGCCTGACCGACTTGAACCTGTCCGGTACGCCGGTTCAAGAGCTGACCTCTTCCATGATCCCCGGGAATTTGAAGACGCTGGACCTCACCGGCTGCACGGGCCTGGTTTCCGTGGAGCTGGAGCAGTATCCCGACCTGGCGGTGACCTTTACCGGCTGCAGCGCCCTGGAGACCCTGGAGCTGGACGGGACCCACATGACCGTGGTGGATCTCACCGGCTGCACGGCGCTGAAGACCCTCTCGATGCAGAACGCTGAGACGGAATCGGTGAATTTGTCCTCCTGTGTCAATTTGGAGAATCTGGATCTGTCCGGCGCGCAGACGGCGGAGCTGGATATTACGAAGCTGACCCGGCTGCACAATTTTGATCTGTCCAACAGTGCAGTGGAGGCCATTGTCGCGGCAGACGCCGCCAGCTATACCAACGTTTACCGCTGGAATTGGGAGAACGCCAAGCTGGACCTGTCCGACAACACGGCGGAGGGGAAGCTGAAGGCTGGAATTGCCGATTATTTTGCCACCCATGAGGTGCCTGACGAGGTTAGTCAGGAGGGAACGCAGGTGGGCAGCGGCGATCTGGACTCTTGGAGCGGCGGTACGCTGAATCTCACCCTCAGCAGCGAATGCTTCCTGGCCGACGTCACGGTTACGAATCCGTACAGCTCGTATGGATGGTATGACAACTTGACTCAATTTTCCGTGGCGGTTTCCGTGGACGGAGAGGTCTATGAGGAGGTTGCCGAGCTGTCCGGCATTACCACCGATACGGCTACGCTGCAAATGCCGGAAGGAACCCGGGCCAAGTATGTGAGAATCACCAGCACCGACACCGGCGACTATTACAGCTGGTTTACGGTAAACGGTTATCTGGTAGCGGAAAAAGGCTTCACCTACGGCGGACAGAAGCCTGCCACAGAGCGGGATGCGGTGAAGGATTTGCAGGTCATTGCCGACGGCACGACCTATCAGCTGCTGGATCTGCTGACGGAAAGCTACGCCTCCACCCATACGAGAAGCGGCAATCTGCTGCGCGACCTGACGGATGCCGACTGGATTGATTCCAGCTATGTGACCCAGCAGATTACGGCGCCCAAGGGCGTCACGGTGGCCATCACCGATGCCGAGGGCGGCGCGTATGTGCCGGAAGTGGAAGGACCCTCTCTGGGCGTATTGGATGATACCACCAATGTGGCCCTGAATGCCACGCCTTTGGCAGCTTCCGGAAGCAGCTCTTACTCCGAAGGACCGGAGAAGCTGTTTGACGGCTTGTCCGCCACCAAGTGGTGTACCAGCGGAACCTCCGGCTGGCTGGGCTTTGCCCTGGATGAGCCTGCCATTGTGGGCCAGTGGCATACCTTGAACGCCGGCTCCGAGGGAGCGCAGTACATCACGGTGGGCTGCCGCCTGCAGGTTCTCAATCCGGAGTCCGGTATCACCGATGAGGATTTCCTGTCCATGTCTACGACAGAGCAGAGAAATATTTTGAGAAATTCTTCCTACTGGAAGGACCTGAGCGCTTACGCAGACAACACGGAAAACGAAGTCACGGTGGATGTGGATCAGGAGAACCTGACCTCTGCCCAGGTGTACCGGTTCTATGTGGACAAAGCTATGCCCGGTTCCACCTATGGCGCCATTCGTGTCTATGAGCTGGAGCTCTATGCCTACACCGGAGAGCTGGGTGCAAACATCAACGGCGTGTTTGTGGCGGATACCGTTGGCCAATACCATGCGTCCTTCATCAAGGCCAAAGAGGAAATTGCCTCTGCGGAGATCCACGTTGCATTTCCCACTGTGCAGGACGTGGAAAAGCTGATTGATGCCATCGGTACGGTGACGCCCGACAGCAAGGAGGCTCTGCGTGCGGCCCGTACCGCCTATGAAAACCTGCCGGAGGACCAGAAGGAGCTGGTGGGTAACTACGAGAAATTGGTCAAGGCCGAGGCAGCTTATCTGGCTCTGGCCGATGCGGTAGAGAAGCTGATTGACGCCATTGGTTTTGTTACGCTGGACAGCAAGGAGGCCATTGAGGCTGCCCGCACCGCGTATGATGCGCTGAACGACGAGCTGAAGGCCATGGTTTCCAACTACGAAACTTTGCAGAAAGCGGAACAGGCCTATGCGCTTTTGACCGAAACCGAGGATTTGATGGAGCAAGCCAAGGCTGCACAAGAGGCCGCAGAGGCTGCCCAGGCCGCTGCGGAAGCTGCCCAGGCTGCTGCGGAGGCCGCTCAGCAGGCCGCCCAGGAGGCTGCAAGCTCTGCAGCAGAGGACAAGGCTGCTGCGGAAGCGGCTCAAGCGAAGGCTGCCGAGGCTCAGGCGAAGGCAGAGGCTGCCCAGGCTGCCGCTGAGGCTGCCCAAACTGCTGCGGAGCAAGCTGCCGCCGCTGCCGAGGCCTCGAACCAAGCCGCCGCTGCCGCTGCCGCTCAAGCTGCCGAAGAAGCCCAGAAGGCTGCCGAGGAGGCTGTGGCCGCTGCGAAGAGCGCGGCCCAGGCCGCTGAGGCCCAGGCCAAGGCCCAGCAGGCCCAGGAGGCTGCTGAGGCTGCTGCCAGAACGGCTGCCGAGGCCCAAGCCAAGGCGGAAGAGGCGCAAAAGAAGGCGGAAGAAGCGGCTGATTCTACGTCAGAGGATCAGGAGGCTGCCGAGCAGGCGGCCAGAGAGGCGGAAGCTGCCAAACAGGCTGCAGAGAATGCCCAGGCGGCTGCCGAAGATGCCCGGAAGGCGGCAGAGACGGCCAAGCAGGCTGCCGATGAGGCGAACCGGGAAGCGGCCGAGTCCGCTGCACTGGCTGCAGAGTACGCCAAGAAGGTGGCTGAGACCTACGCCGAAATCGTACAGATTAAGACTGAGCTGATTGAACGCCTGGCTGAGGCCCAGGAAGCTGCAGATCGGGCGGAAGAGGAACGGAAGGCGGCTGAGGAAGCCCGGAAGGCTGCGGAAGAGGCCCAGAAGAAGGCAGAACAGGCAGCTTTGAATGCGGCAAAATACAATGCGTATACAGAGCTGGCCAAGGTGGACACCAGCGAATGCAATGCCGAACAGCTGGAGCTGGTGCAGGCCATCTTGGTCGAGACCCGGCAGGTTGTTCAGGATGCCGCCACCACGGAGGAAGTAGACGCCGCCTTGGAGGAGGCCTGGAAGGTAATTGAGGAGGTCATGTCCCTCGTCTGTGCCTCCGACCTGTTTACCGACGTGAAGATGGGCACCTGGTATCACGAAGGCGTGGATTTCATGGTTCGTGGGGGCTACATGGAGGGAGTCGGCAACGGCCTCTTTGGCGTGAACAGTCGGGTTACCCGCGGACAGATGGCGACGATCCTGTACCGGATTGCAGGGGAACCCGGCGTAGAGGGCCTGGAGAATCCCTTCCGGGACCTGAAGAACGGCAGCTTCTATTATGACGCCGTGCTTTGGGCTGCCAGCGAGGGAATTGTGCAGGGCTATGAAGATGGGACCTATCAGCCTGATGCCTATATTTCCCGCCAGCAGTTGGCCACCATTTTGTACCGCTACAGCGGGCAGGCCAAGGTGGAAGAGAACGTGCTGTCTCAGTATCCCGATGCCGGGCAAGTGGCGGGCTATGCCGAAGAAGCCATGAACTGGGCTGTGGCCAACGGCTTCATCCGCGGTGTCGCCAACGGCTCTGTCACCACGCTGAATCCGGCGTCCACGGCAACCCGGGCCGAGCTGTCCACCATCTTGATGCGTTACCTGACCGAAGGGTAAGGCGGCGTGCCGTTGTGTGGATGATCACGTAAGATAAACTGGGAGCCGGTCAACCCAACGGGTTGACCGGCTCCTAATCCATACTTGCAATTTGAATGCCGGGAACAACGGCCGCCGCGTACCGGGAACCGGGCCGTCTGGGCGTCTATCACTCCACGGTGACGGATTTTGCCAAATTGCGGGGCTTATCTACGTCGCAGCCTCGGGCCAGAGCGGCGTAATAAGCAAAGACCTGCAGGGGAATGACGTTCAGGCTGGGCTGAAGCAGAGGGTGGGTCTGCGGGACGGTCAGGATGTGATCTGCCGTCTTGGCGGCTTCCTGTGCCAGAGAATCCAGAGTCAGACATATGACCTCCGCCCCCCGGGCTTTGACTTCTTTTACATTGGACATGGTTTTGTCAAACAGATCCCGGACGGTGGCTACGGCCACAACCAAAGTGCCGGGTTCGATCAGAGAGATGGGACCGTGTTTGAGCTCTCCGGCGGCGTAGGCTTCGGAGTGCACATAGGCAATTTCCTTTAGCTTCAGGCTGCCTTCCAGACAAGTGGCGCTGTCCAGATTTCGGCCGATGTAAAACACGTCGTGATGTCTGGACAGGTCTGCAGCATAATCCTGCGCCCGAGTCATGTATTCCGAAGAAAGCGTTTGACTGACCAGCGCAGGCAGCTCGGTCAGGGCGTTTAAAAGGGCGCTGCGGCTTTCCCGGGACAAGGTGCCCAGCTGCTGGGAGAAGTACAGCGCAAGCAGGTAAACCACGGCCAATTGTGTGGAATAGGCCTTGGTTGTGGCGACGGCAATCTCCGGACCGGCCCAGGTATAAATGACCTCATCGGCGGCCTTGGCAATGGCGCTGCCTACCACATTGACAATGGCTAGGGTCCGGGCGCCCTGCCGTTTGGCCTCCCGGAGAGCTGCCAGAGTATCTGCGGTCTCACCGGATTGGCTGATGATGATCACCAGGGTGTTCTCGCACAGCACCGGATCGGCATAGCGGAATTCGGAAGCCTGAATGGGCTCCGTGGGAATCCGGCAGGTTTGCTCCAGAATGTATTTCCCCAGGCAGCCTACGTAATGGGCCGAGCCGCAGGCTACGATGTAGATGCGCTTCAGACCGGACAGATACTCCCGGGACAGCTGGATGTCGTCCAGAACCACCTGCCCATTTTGAACCCGGGGCCCAATGGTATCCCGGAGCGCCCGGGGCTGCTCATGAATCTCCTTCAGCATGAAATGAGGGTAGCCGCCCCGCTCTGCGTCGGCGAGTTCCCAAGTAATTTGTTCCGGTTTTTTTTCCACCGGCTCGCCGTGGACGTTATAGAACGCAGCGCGGTCTGCTGTAAATGCCACCATGTCGCCGTCGTCCAGATAGGCCACCTGGCGGGTGTATTTTAAAATGGCCGGCACGTCGGAGGCGATAAAATGCTCTCCGGCGCCAAATCCGAAAATCAGAGGGGAGTCCTTTTTGACTGCGACCATGCGACCCGGCTCCTCCCGGCATATTACGCCCAGGGCATAGCTGCCCTCCAATTTGGCCGCCGCCAGCCGGACTGCCTCCAGGAGGTCTCTCTTTTCCCTGTAAAATCCGGCGATCAGATTCGACACCACTTCTGTATCGGTATCGGAGGAAAAGGAGACCCCTTCCCCAATCAGCTGTTCCCGCAACGCCAGGTAGTTTTCGATGATGCCGTTATGTACTACGGCAATTTCTCCGTCCCAGGAGAGCTGCGGGTGGGAATTTTGATCGGAGGGGGCGCCGTGGGTGGCCCAACGGGTGTGACCGATCCCCACAGAGCCGGGCAGTTCCTCGTTTGCTTGGATTTTATCACAGAGTACCTGGAGCCGGCCTTTGCATTTTGCCACCTTCAGCCCATTCGGGCTTTGGATGCAAACCCCGGCGGAGTCATAGCCGCGGTATTCCAATTTGGATAAGCCGTCCAGAAGAATGGGGGCGGCTTGCCGGTACCCGACATAACCAACAATTCCACACATATATGGTGACCTCCAGAAAGCAAATTGAGCCGGCGGCAGGGGCTGCAGCCGGTATGTGCATTATACAACTATTTGGGTGCAAAAATCAACTCCTATCTGAATTTTTTTACACGGCCTGGGAAAAACCTGTTCCGCAGGCCGTGTATGGTCAAAAAAACACGGTTTGTGCCGGTTGCAAGGAGGAAAAATCGGTTAACTGCGAGATGGTAACCCCTGTGGCGCCTCGCTCCAGAAGCGCCTTGGCGCCGGGAGAACCGTCGGTAAAGCAGAAAACCGGACTCCACCCACGTCGCAGATTCTCTGTAGCCCCGGCCCAGGTTCCGCCGGAGCCGAAGGCAGCTTGCGCCACCAGAGTTTTTTCTCCCAGGATGTGAATCAGCCGGTTTCGGGACAGGGCTCTGGCAGGCGAGAAGGGCAGGTCGAAGCTGTCTTCGCAGCACAGCAGCAGGTTCCGATGGGAAGCTCCTGTCAGGGGACCGGCTAAAACGGAAATCACTTGCCCGCCCCCGGTCAGGCAGGAGGCTTGGGCGGCAGCGTCTGCACCGCGCGCCCCACCGGAAACTAGGACATAACCTTGCCGGGCCATTTGCAGTCCGGCGGCCTGGGCAAAGGCGCGGTTTTCCGGCCGCAGCTCCCGGCTGCCGACCAGGGAGAGACCGGTACGTTGCAGAAGATCCAGGTTGCCGTCGAACCACAGGACGGACGGCGCCCGGTCTCCCAGAGCGCGCATCAGGCGGCGGGGATACCGGGGATTGGCCCGGGTCAGACACTGCAGGCCCAGGGCGCCGGCGCGGTCTAAGTATGCAGACAGCCGGTCTGTTTCGGACAGAAGGGACACGATATGTTCCGCTTCCGAATGGGAACAGCCCAGCTTGAAAAGATGGGCCGGGGTCAGCTCCTCCTCGCCTGCGCCGGGTATGGGATGCAGGCGCACCCGAGCGGCCAGGCGCTGGAGCTGCGGCGGGGTAAGCGGGCGGCGGGCCGGATCCCCCAGACAGGAGCCCAGCAGGAGGAAGCCCGCTTCCCGGGGGTTCACCGGAACCGCTTCCGGACGGCGGGGGCCTTCACAATCTCCTCGGTGAGCGTCCCGTCTTCCCCCAGAAGCATGGGGCGAATGGTAAAATGGGAATATTTGGCGATTTCATCCAGCTTGGCTTTCTCTGGGAAGTTCCCTATGATAGAATATGCAGCGCCCTTGCGCTTTGCCCGCCCGGTGCGGCCAATTCGATGAATATAGTATTCGTTTTCCTCGGGGATCTCATAGTTGATGACACAGTCCACGTCTTCTACGTCAATGCCCCGGGAGGCCACATCTGTGGCGATCAGGATGGGCAATTCTCCGCTGTGAAACTTCCGCATGGTCTTCTCCCGGAGGGATTGGCGGATATCCCCGTGTATGCACTCTGCCGGAGCGCCGGCCCTTTGAAAATCGTCGCACAACCGCTGGCACATGTGTTTGGTGTTGCAAAAAATCATCACCCGTTCAAAACCCTGGGTGCGGATGAGCCGCAGGGTGGTCTCGGCTTTGGACATCGGCGTGGTGGCGATGGAATACTGATCGATGTCGGGCCGGTCGTCGGACTTGGGCTCCACCGTGATCTCCACCTCGTTGCGTTGGTACATCCAGCTGACGGTCATGACCTCTTGTGAGATGGTTGCAGAGAAGAGGCCGAGGTTTTTTCGGTTTCGAATCTTTTCGATGATTCGGGTGACATCTTTGAAGAAACCCATGTCCAGCATCCGGTCCGCCTCGTCCAGAATCACCGTTTGCACTTGGTCAAAGCGAATGTTTTTCCGGTTGAAGTGATCCATGAGCCGGCCCGGCGTTGCGACGACGATTTGCGGCTTTTTTTCCAAAGCTTTGGCTTGGGAGACAATGGAAGCGCCGCCGTAGAGCACCGCAACCCGAATCCCGGTATAAAAGGCCAAAAGGCTACGCAGTTCGTCGCAGATTTGGATGGCCAGCTCCCGGGTGGGAACCAGGATCAGACCCTGCACCTGCCCCTGTTCCGGGATTACGTGTTCGATCATGGGGATGCCGAAGGCAAAGGTCTTTCCGGTGCCTGTGGGCGCTTTGGCGATCACGTCCTTCCATGCCAGTAAGGGAGGGATGGCCTCTCGCTGGATGGAGGTGGGATAACCATAGCCCTTTTTCTCCAGAGCTTTCTGCATGGCTTCGGAAAGCCCCAATTCCTGAAATGTAGTTGCGGTATCTGCCATTTTCCGTCGTTCCTTTGCCGTAAAGTAAATAAGAATTTAGTTTAGTATATCAGATATTCCGCCGGTTTGCAACTCATGCTGCGTTTTTCTCAGGCTTTGACCCGGCCGGTGTTGCAATCGGGCCGCCCGGCTTGCACAAATTTTGCTCGCAGCGTTTTGTGCTTTCACAATTTCGCAAAATGTGATAGAATATCTCATAAGACGCCGTCGAGAAAGGAAGAAACAGGTCATGAGTCAAGCAGATGCGTTGTACCGGGCGACCTGCCTGGACATTCTGGAACACGGAGTATGGGACACCGAACAGGCAGTGCGGCCCCGCTGGGAGGATGGGACCCCGGCGCACACAATCAAAAAGTTCGGGGTGGTAAACCGGTATGATTTGCGGGAGGAATTCCCCATTATGACCTTGCGCCGGACTGCGTTTCGCAACTGCGTGGATGAACTGCTTTGGATATGGCAGAAAAAATCCAACAATGTAAACGACCTGCACAGCCACGTCTGGGACAGCTGGGCCGATGAAACCGGCTCCATTGGGAAGGCCTATGGCTATCAGCTGGGGATTCGGCATCGGTATCCGGAGGGCGAGTTTGACCAGGTGGACCGGGTTTTGTACGATTTGAAGCACAATCCGGCCTCCAGACGAATCCTCACCAGTTTGTACAATTTTCAGGATTTGCATGAGATGCACCTGTATCCCTGCGCCTATTCCATGACCTTCAATGTTTCCGGGCGCACGCTCAACGCGATCTTAAACCAGCGTTCCCAAGATATGCTCACAGCCAACAACTGGAATGTATGTCAATATGCGGTTTTGCTGCACATGTTTGCCCAGGTATCCGGTCTGGAGGCGGGGGAACTGGTTCATGTCATTGCCGACTGCCACATTTACGACCGGCATGTGCCCCTGGTGCGGAAGATGCTGGACAATCCCAGCTATCCCGCCCCGGCGTTTTCGATCGACACATCCGTCACGGATTTTTACCGCTTTACTCCAGACAGCTTCCGCTTGGAGGGGTACCGGTATGCGCCGTTTGGGGAGAGAATCCCTGTGGCGGTATAGGAGGGCTTATGGACGCTATAGTTGCCGTATATCAGGATTGGGGCATCGGCGCGAACGGGACGCAGCCGGTGACGCTGTCCGCCGACCGCCGGTATTTTCGGGAGAAAACCCAGGGAGCTTGGGTGATTGTGGGCCGGAAGACCCTGGCGGACTTTCCGGGAGGGCGGCCCCTGCCCAATCGGACCACCGTGGTGCTCAGCCGGTCCTGCCGGTCGATTGCCGGGGCGCAGGTGGTTTCCAGTGCCCAAGAGGCGGTTCGGGCCACAGCCGGTGGGAGTCCGGTTTTCGTCATCGGCGGCGCCGCCGTATACCGGAGTATGCTGCCGTATTGCAGCCGGGTTTACGTGACCCGGGTGGAGGCCTGTCCGGTCTCGGACGTGTTTTTTCCCAATTTGGACCGGGATCCGGACTGGATTTGCACCCATGCCGGCCCGCTTTGCCGGGAAGGGGAAATTGCTTACCGGTTTTGCGTATATGAGCGGTCCGTTGGACTCAGGGGTTGATGGTGGCCTTTGACGGGGCGTTCTGGTGGGCCTCAGTCCGGCGTAGACGGAATCTGTCCGCTTTATGGAAGATACGATCTGGACAAAGGCGGATTCCTAGGATATAATAGAACTCTGAATTTACTGCGGGAGAAGGCGCCATGAGCTTTTTCGACCAACTGATGACTGCAATCAAATATATGGCCTTGATCGGCATTTTGGCCCATGTGATTGGGGAGGCGCTGCCCCGGCGCTGGTTTCATTGGGAACGTTTTCCTTACCGAGCTTTTGCTTGGGAGCGGGAAGGACGCTTTTATGAATCCCTGGGCATTCGAAAATGGAAGGATCATCTGCCGGACAAGAGCAAGCATACGAAAAAAACCTTCACCAAGCAGATGAAGGGACACGATAACACGGACAGCCTGGTTCGTTTCCTCCAGGAGACCTGTGTGGCGGAATGTGTCCACTGGTGCCTGGTCGTGTTTAGCTTTCCCCTGTACGGCTACGTGCCCACGCCCTTCGGCGCCGCAGTTAGCACGCTGTACGCCTTAAGCAACATCCCCTTTATTATAATTCAGCGCTACAACCGCCCTCGTCTGCTCCGCGTGTTAAACCGCAAACTGGACCGGGCATAACGGCAATATGCAGGTCCAGGCAGCCGCTTGGAAGCTTACGGCAGGGCGGCGTGCAGGACCTGCCGGACGGCCGTTGCGGCAGAGCAGACAATGACTTGACGCGCCGGGGAAAAGGTGGTAAAATTACCTCATGCGCCGCTATGGTGGAATAGGCAGACACAAAGGACTTAAAATCCTTCGGTAGCAATACCGTACCGGTTCGACCCCGGTTAGCGGCACCACAATGCAAAAAGAGCTGAAAAACACCAACTTGGGGTGTTTTTCAGCTCTTTTTGGTAAGCGTCAAACCTACCACCGACTTGCGGAAGGCTCTCCAATATGAAACAATAC
>OGYY01000198.1_pt1 | contig 62610 bp, 52 predicted proteins | sample 1576671 | NCBI WGS metagenome assembly OGYY01 (sample SAMEA3541593, study PRJEB24748) | human gut metagenome | biome: human gut; feature: human-associated habitat; material: faeces | place: China | collected 2012 | reverse complement strand
AGGTCCACGAGGCCGCCCTGGCCTATGGGGTGAAGGTCACCGGCGCCACCGTCCACTTCGTCAACGAAGTGCCGGATGGGGGAGAGATCCTCCTCCAGAAGGCGGTAGAGGTGCTGCCTGGGGACACCCCGGAAGTGCTGCAGCGACGGGTGATGGAGCAGGCGGAGTGGATCCTCCTGCCCCAGGCCACCCAGATGATATCGGAAGAGATCAGGAGGGAGAAGGACCAATGAACGTCTACGAAACCCACGACCTGGCAGCCCTGCTGGCAGGGAACCCCTACCCCGGCCGGGGCATTGTTCTGGGAAAGACCACCGACGGGAAGCAGTCGGTGGCAGCCTACTTCATCATGGGCCGCAGCGAGAACAGCCGCAACCGGGTCTTCGTGAAGGAGCCCGACGGCATCCGCACCCAGGCCTATGACCCGGCGAAGCTGGCTGACCCCAGCCTCATCATCTATCACCCCGTCCGGCAGATGGGCCGGGGCCTCATCGTCACCAACGGGGACCAGACCGACACCATCCGGGACTTCCTGGAGCAGGGCCTTCCCTTTGAGCAGGCCCTGTCCACCCGGGCCTTTGAGCCCGACGGGCCCAACTGGACCCCCCGGATCTCTGGCCTGCTCTCCCCGGACGGCAGCTACAAGCTCTCCATCCTGAAGAGCGCCGATGCCGAAGGCACCGCCTGCGCCCGGTACACCTTCGCCTACCCGGGCCTGGCCGGGGTGGGCCATTTCCTCCATACCTACGTCACCGACGGCAACCCCATCCCCACCTTCCAGGGGGAACCCGAGCGGGTGGCCATTCCGGACACTCTGGAGGACTGCGTGAACCTACTCTGGTCCAACCTCAACGAAGCCAACAAGATCTCCCTCTACGTCCGCTACACCGACCTGGCCACGGGGACGTGGGAAGAGCGCATCGTGAACAAATATCAGTGAGAGGAGAGGGAGAATCCCATGAACGAACTGGAACTGAAATACGGTTGTAACCCCAACCAGAAGCCTGCCCGCATCTTCCTCCAGGGCGGGGGTGACCTGCCCCTGGAGGTCCTCAACGGCAAGCCGGGGTACATTAACTTCCTGGACGCCCTGAATTCCTGGCAGCTGGTGAAGGAGCTCAAGGAGGCCACCGGCCTGCCTGCCGCGGCCTCCTTCAAGCACGTCTCCCCCGCGGGGGCTGCCGTGGGCCTGCCCCTGAGCGAGACGGACAAGGCCATCTACTTTGTGGATCCCGCCGCCGAGCTCAGCCCCATCGCCTGCGCCTACATCCGGGCCCGGGGGGCGGACCGGCTGTGCTCCTACGGCGACTGGGCGGCCCTCAGCGACACCTGCGATGCCGCCACCGCCGCCTACCTCAAGCACGAGGTCTCCGACGGCATCATCGCCCCGGACTACACCCCCGAGGCCTTGGAGATCCTCAAGAGCAAGAAGAAGGGCAACTATAACGTGGTGAAGATCGACCCCAACTACATCCCCGCTCCCCAGGAGCGCAAGGATGTCTTTGGCATCACCTTTGAGCAGGGCCGGAACAACTTTCAGATTGACGAGTCCCTGCTAACAAACCTGGTCACCGAGAACCAGGACCTGCCCAAGGAGGCCAAGATCGATATGATCGTGGCCCTCATCACCCTCAAATACACCCAGTCCAACTCCGTGTGCTATGTAAAGAACGGCCAGGCCATCGGCGTGGGTGCCGGCCAGCAGAGCCGCATCCACTGCACCCGCCTGGCAGGGAACAAGGCGGACAACTGGTACCTCCGCCAGCATCCCAAGGCTTTGGGACTCCAGTTCGTGGATGGCATCCGCCGGCCCGACCGGGACAATGCCATCGACGTCTACCTCTCCGATGAGTATGAGGACGTCCTCCGGGATGGGGCCTGGCAGGCCGTGTTCAAAGTCCGTCCGGAGCCCCTCACGGCCCAGGAGAAAAAGGACTGGATTGCCACCCAGACCGGGGTCACCGTGGGCTCTGACGCCTTCTTCCCCTTCGGGGACAACGTGGAGCGGGCGAGAAAGTCCGGCGTGACCTACATTGTGGAGCCCGGCGGGTCCATCCGGGACGACAATGTGATTGAGACTGCCAACCGTTACAACATGGTCATGGCCTTCACCGGCATGCGCCTGTTCCACCACTGAGAAAAGGAGGACCTTCCCAATGAACATTCTCGTTGTGGGCGGCGGCGGCCGGGAGCACGCCATCATCAAGAGCCTGAAAAAGAGCCCCCGGGTCACCCAGATCTATGCTGCCCCCGGCAACGGCGGCATGGCCGCCGACGCCATTTGCACCGGCATTGGCGCCAAGGATCTGGACGCCATCACCGCCTTTGCCCAGGAAAACGCCATCGACTTTGCCGTGGTGGCGCCTGACGATCCCCTGGTCCTGGGGGCGGTGGACCGGCTGGAGGCCGTGGGCATTCCCTGCTTTGGCCCCAACAAGGCTGCCGCCATTCTGGAGGGCAGCAAGGTCTTTTCCAAGGACCTTATGAAGAAGTATCACATCCCCACGGCCCAGTACCAGGTCTTTGACGACATGGACCGGGCCCTGGAGTACCTGAAAACCGCCCCCATCCCCACGGTGGTCAAGGCCGACGGCCTGGCCCTGGGCAAGGGGGTTACCGTGGCCATGACCCGGCAGGAGGCGGAGGACGCCGTCCGTGCCTGCATGGAGGACAAGGTCTTCGGGGAGAGCGGCAGCCACATCGTCATCGAGGAGTTCCTCACCGGGCCTGAAGTCTCGGTCCTCTCCTTCACCGACGGCAAGGTGGTGGTGCCCATGGTCTCCTCCATGGATCACAAGCGCATCGGCGATGGGGACACTGGCCCCAACACCGGCGGCATGGGCACCGTGGCCCCCAACCCCTACTACACCGACGAGATTGCCCAGGTGTGCATGGACACCATCTTCCTGCCCACCATGCGCGCCATGAACGCCGAGGGGCGCACCTTCAAGGGGTGCCTCTACTTCGGCCTCATGCTCACTGAGAAGGGGCCCAAAGTCATTGAATACAACTGCCGTTTCGGCGACCCGGAGACCCAGGTGGTCCTCCCCCTGCTGGAGAGCGACCTGCTCACCATCATGGAGGCCACCGCCAACGGTACCCTGGCCGAGACCGAGGTGAAGTTCCGGGACCAGCACGCCTGCTGCCTGGTGCTGGCCTCGGAGGGGTATCCCAAGAAGTACGAGACGGGGTTCCCCATCACCATCCCGGAGGATCTGGACGCCCAGGTCTTCGTCGCCGGGGCCAAGCTGGAGGACGGCGTGCTCAAAACCTCCGGCGGCCGGGTCCTGGGGGTCACGGCCCTGGGGAACACCCTGAAGGAGGCCATCGACAAGGCCTACCAGGAGGGGGCCCGGGTCACCTTCCAGAACGCCTACTGCCGTAAGGACATCGGCGCCCGTGCACTGCGGGCGGAGGAAGAGGTAAAGTAAATGGTATATCGGGTATATGTAGAAAAACGGCCGGGCCTCACCGCCGAGGCCGACGCCCTGGCCAGCGACATCCGCACCCTGCTGGGGATCTCCTCCCTAAAGGGGCTGCGGCTGCTCAACCGCTACGATGTGGAGAACATCTCGCCGGAGCTCTTTGACCACAGTGTCCGGACCATCCTGTCTGAGCCCCAGCTGGACCTGGTGACGGACACCCTCCCGGAGGGGGGCATCCTCTTTGCCGTGGAGTACCTCCCCGGCCAGTTTGACCAGCGGGCGGACTCTGCCGCCCAGTGCATCCAGATCCTTTCCCAGGGGGAGCGCCCCCTGGTCCGCTCCGCCCGGGTCTACCACCTCACCGGGGACCTGACGGCGGAAGAGGTGGCTGCCATCAAGAAGTACCTCATCAACCCCGTGGAGTCTCGGGAGGCCTCTCTGGAGCCCTTTGACACCCTGGCCATGGATTACGCCATCCCCGAGACGGTGGCCACCCTCAACGGCTTCCGGGACCTGGACGAGGAGGGCCTGGCCGCCATAGTGGCCGACTACGGCCTGGCCATGGACCTGGACGACCTGCGTTTCTGCCGGGATTACTTCCGCTCTGAGGACCGGGACCCCACCATCACCGAGCTGCGGGTGATCGACACCTATTGGTCCGACCACTGCCGCCACACCACCTTCCTGACCACCATTGACGCCGTGGAGTTCCAGAGTCCCATCCTCCAGCAGACCTATGAGGACTATCTGAACACCCGCAAGCGCCTGGGCCGCACCAAGCCGGTGAACCTCATGGACATCGGCACCATTGTGGCCAAGTACCTGAAAAAGCAGGGGAAGATGCCCCACCTGGACGAGTCCGAGGAGGTCAACGCCTGCACGGTGAAGATCAAGGTGGACACCGACCACGGCAAGGAGGACTGGCTCCTCCTCTTTAAGAACGAAACCCACAACCACCCCACGGAGATTGAGCCCTTCGGCGGCGCAGCCACCTGCGTGGGCGGCGCCATCCGGGACCCCCTCTCCGGCCGGTCCTATGTCTACTCCGCCATGCGCCTGACCGGCGCAGCCAACCCCCTCACCCCCATTGAGGAGACCATGGCCGGTAAGCTCCCCCAGCGGACCATCGTCACCAAGGCGGCTGCGGGGTACTCCTCCTATGGCAACCAGATCGGCCTGGCCACCGGCCAGGTGGACGAGCTCTACCACCCCGGCTATGCCGCCAAGCGCATGGAGATCGGCGCGGTGATCGCGGCTGCCCCTGCCGCCAACGTCCGGCGGGAGCGGCCTGCCCCCGGGGATGTGGTGATCCTCCTGGGCGGCCGCACAGGCCGGGACGGCTGCGGCGGGGCCACCGGCTCCTCCAAGTCCCACACCACCGCCTCCCTGGAGACCTGCGGGGCGGAGGTGCAGAAGGGCAACGCCCCGGAGGAGCGGAAGCTCCAGCGCCTCTTCCGTAACCCTGAGGCCTCCCGCCTGATTAAGCGCTGCAACGACTTCGGCGCCGGCGGGGTCTCCGTGGCCATCGGCGAGCTGGCCGAGGGCCTGGCCATCGACCTCAACCAGGTCCCCAAGAAGTACGAGGGCCTGGACGGCACGGAGCTTGCCATCAGCGAATCCCAGGAGCGGATGGCTGTGGTGGTGGAGGCCCAGGACGCCCCCCGGTTCATGGAACTGGCCGACCAGGAGAACCTGGAGGCCACGGTGGTGGCCACGGTCACCGACCAGGGCCGCCTCACCATGACCTGGAACGGCAACACCATCGTGGACATCGCCCGCGCCTTCCTGGACACCAACGGGGTGGAAAAGCACACCACCGCCATCACCGCCGCTCCGGAGTCCATCCTGAAGGACCAGGTGAAGGACTTCCGCCAGGGCTACCTGGATCTGGCGGCGGACCTGAACGTCTGCTCCAAGCGGGGCCTGTCGGAGCGGTTTGACTCCACCATCGGCCGGGGCACCGTCCTCATGCCCTTCGGTGGCAAGTATCAGCTCACCCCCACCCAGGCCATGGTCAACAAGATCTCCCGGGAGGAAGGGGAGACCGACACCTGCTCCCTGATGGCCTGGGGCTATAACCCCTATATCACCGAGAAGAGCCCCTACCACGGGGCCTACCTGGCGGTCATCGAGTCGGTGTCCAAACTGGTGGCCACCGGCGCCGATTTGAAGGAGACCTACCTGAGCTTCCAGGAGTACTTCCAGAAGTTGGGGAAGGATCCCCACCGCTGGGGCCAGCCTTTGGCTGCCCTCCTGGGGGCTTACCGGGCCCAGAAGGAGCTGGAGATCGCCGCCATCGGCGGCAAGGACTCCATGAGCGGCTCCTTCGAGGACCTGGACGTCCCCCCCACCCTGGTGTCCTTTGCCGTGACCACCGACAAGGTGAGCCGCATCCTCTCCCCCGAGTTCAAGGGGGCCGGCCATCCGGTGGTGTGGCTCTGCCCCGAGTACGGCCCGGACGGCCTGCCGGTGGCAGCCTCCCTGAAAAAGGTCTACCAGACGGTGAACCGCCTGGTGAAGAAGGGCAAGATCTTGGCCGCTTATACCCCCGGCTATGGCGGGGTGGCAGAGGGGATCTTGAAGATGTCCCTGGGCAATGGCATCGGCCTGGCCTTTGACCCCGGCTGCACCTTGGACGAGCTCTTCTCCTATGCCTACGGCTCCTTCATCCTGGAGCTGACCGATAATCAGGAAACCATCGGCCTGTCCCTGGGCACCACCACGGAGACCGGCGACCTCACCTGGAACGGCCAGACCCTCACCGCCCAGGAGCTGCTGGCGGCCTATGAGGGCAAGCTGGAACCTATCTACCCCTGCAACATCCCCCAGGGCGAGGGGACCATCCCCACCCTGTCCTACGAGAGCGACAGCTGGAAGAAACCCCTCATCAAGGCCCCCCAGCCCCGGGTGCTCATCCCCGTCTTCCCCGGCACCAACTGCGAGTATGACGCCGCCAAGGCCATGGCCCAGGCGGGGGCCGTGCCGGAGATCGTGGTCATCAAGAACCTCACCGCAGGGGACATCGCCCAGTCCATGGACCTGGTGGCCCAGAAGCTGGCCCAGGCCCAGATGGTCTTCCTCCCCGGTGGCTTCTCCGGCGGCGACGAGCCCGACGGCTCGGCCAAGCTCATCACCTCCTTCTTCCGGGCAGAGAAGCTGAAGGATCAGGTCCATGACCTGCTGAAAAACCGGGATGGCCTGATGCTGGGCATCTGCAACGGCTTCCAGGCCCTCATCAAACTGGGCCTGGTACCCTACGGGGAGATCGTCGACACCGACGAGCATTGCCCCACCCTCACCTTTAACACCATCGGCCGGCACCAGTCCCGCCTGGTACACACCCGGGTGGCCTCCAATAAGTCCCCCTGGCTCATGAACACCAAGCCCGGGGAGGTGTACACCGTGCCCATCTCCCACGGGGAGGGGCGGTTCCTGGCCTCCCAGGAACTGGTCCAGCAGCTGGCGGACAACGGGCAGATCGCCACCCAGTACGTGGACCTGGCAGGCAATCCCACCGCCGATGTCCACTTTAACCCCAACAACTCCGTCTGGGCCATCGAGGGCATCACCTCTCCCGACGGGCGGGTCCTGGGTAAGATGGGCCACAGCGAACGCACCGGCCCCGGCCTGTATCAGAACGTCCCCGGTGACTATGACATGAAGCTCTTCCGCTCGGCGGTGGAGTATTTCCTGTGAGAACGAAAGGAGGAGCCCCACATGGCTTATTACTATCCCGAACCCTCCCACACCTTCAGTGAGTATCTGTTGGTGCCGGGTTACACGTCTGAGGAGTGCATCCCGGACAACGTCTCCCTCAAGACCCCCCTGGTGAAGTATCGGAAGGGGGAGGAGGAGTGCCCCATCAGCCTGAACATCCCCCTGGTCTCCGCCATCATGCAGGCCGTGTCCAACGACACCCTGGCCGTGGCCCTGGCCAAGGAGGGGGGCCTGTCCTTCATCTACGGCTCCCAGTCCATCGCCGATGAGGCCGCCATGGTCCGCCGGGTGAAGAGCAGCAAGGCCGGCTTCGTCATCAGCGCCTCCAACCTCACCCCGGACCATACCCTGGCGGATGTGCTGGCCCTGAAGGAGAAGAACGGCTTCTCCACCGTGGCCATCACCGAGGATGCCACCCCCAACGGCAAGCTCCTGGGGCTGGTCACCAGCCGGGACTACCGGGTGACCCGGATGAGCACCGACGTTCCCGTGCGGGACTTCATGACCCCCCGGGAAAAGCTCATCACCGCCCCTGCCTCCACCACCTTGAAGGAGGCCAACGACATCATCTGGGACAATAAGCTCAACGCCCTGCCGGTGGTGGACGACGAGGACCACCTGATGTACTTCGTCTTCCGCAAGGACTACTCCGAGCACAAGGAGCACCCCCTGGCCCTCCAGGACGCCGACAAACGCTACCTGGTGGGGGCCGGCATCAACTCCAAGGACTATGAGGAACGGGTGCCCGCTTTGGTGGAGGCCGGGGCCGATATCCTGTGCATCGACTCCTCCGAGGGGTACTCCGTCTGGCAGAAAAAGACCATCGACTTCATCCGGGAGAAGTACGGCGACACCGTCAAGGTGGGCGCCGGCAACGTGGTGGACCGGGAGGGCTTCCGCTTCCTGGCCCGGGCCGGGGCCGACTTTGTGAAGGTAGGCATCGGCGGCGGCTCCATCTGCATCACCCGGGAGACCAAGGGCATCGGCCGCGGCCAGGCCTCTGCCCTCATCGAGGTGGCAGCAGCCCGGGATGAGTATTTCAAGGAGACCGGCGTCTATGTGCCCATCTGCTCCGACGGCGGCATCGTCTTTGACTTCCACATGACCCTGGCCCTGGCCATGGGGGCCGACTTCCTGATGCTGGGCCGGTACTTCGCCCGGTTCGACGAGAGCCCCACCAACAAACTCATGGTCAACGGCGCCTACGTGAAGGAATATTGGGGCGAGGGGTCTAACCGCGCCCGCAACTGGCAACGCTATGACCTGGGCGGCAAGAACGACCTGGCCTTTGAGGAAGGCGTGGACTCCTACGTGGCCTACGCCGGTTCCCTCCACGACAACGTGGAGAAGAGCCTGTACAAGGTCAAGTCCACCATGTGCAACTGCGGTGTGATCACCATTCCCGACCTGCAGCAGAACGCCAAGCTCACCCTGGTCTCTGCCACCAGCATTGTGGAGGGCGGCTACCATGACGTCACCCTCCGCACCACCAGCGGCGGCCAGTAAGCCCATTGATCCAGCCAAGTTTTCCAGAAAAGAAAGGAGAGGATTCCCATGCGGAGTGACATTGAGATCGCCCAGGCCTGCCCCATGCAGCACATTCGGGACATCGCCCGGGAGGCCGGCATTGCGGAGGAGTACCTGGAGCAGTACGGCAACTACAAAGCCAAGATCGACACCAAGTTTTTCCAGGACCACCAGGGGCCAGACGGCAAGCTGATCCTGGTCACCGCCATCACCCCCACCCCTGCCGGGGAGGGGAAGACCACCACCACCGTGGGCCTGGCCGACGGCCTGCGAAAGATCGGCAAGAAATCCGTGGTGGCCCTGCGGGAGCCCTCTCTGGGCCCGGTCTTCGGCCTGAAGGGCGGGGCTGCCGGCGGCGGCTATGCCCAGGTGGTGCCTATGGAGGACATCAACCTCCACTTCACCGGGGACTTCCACGCCATTGGCGCAGCCAACAACCTGCTGGCCGCGATGTTGGACAACCACATCCAGCAGGGCAATTCCCTGGGCATTGACGTGAAGAAGATCACCTGGAAGCGCTGCGTGGACATGAACGACCGCCAGCTGCGCAACATTGTAGACGGCCTGGGCGGCCGGATGCAGGGCGTGCCCCGGGAGGACGGGTTCGACATCACCGTGGCCTCCGAGGTTATGGCGGTGCTGTGCCTGGCCACCTCCATCACCGATTTGAAGGAGCGGCTGAGCCGCATGGTGGTGGCCTACACCTACGATGACAAGCCCGTCACCGCTGGGGATCTGAAGGCCGCCGGGGCCATGACCGCCCTGCTGAAGGACGCGCTGAAACCCAACCTGGTCCAGACACTGGAGGGCACTCCTGCCCTCATCCACGGGGGCCCCTTTGCCAACATCGCCCACGGATGCAACTCCATCATGGCCACCAAGGCGGCCCTGAAACTGGGGGACTATGCGGTCACCGAGGCCGGCTTCGGCGCCGACCTGGGGGCGGAGAAGTTCCTGGACATCAAGTGCCGCATGGCGGACATCCACCCCGACGCGGTGGTGGTGGTGGCCACGGTGCGGGCCCTGAAGCACCACGGTGGTGTCGCTAAGGCCGACCTGGGCACCGAGAACCTGGAAGCCCTGGAGAAGGGCCTGCCCAACCTCCTGCGCCATGTGGAGAACATCACCAAGGTCTTTGGCCTGCCCTGCGTGGTGGCCATCAACCGCTTCCCCCTGGACACCGAGGCAGAACTGGCCCTCATCGAGACCAAGTGCCAGGCCCTGGGGGTGAACGTGGCCCTCTCCGAGGTGTGGGCCAAGGGAGGCGAGGGCGGCCGCGCCCTGGCCGAGGAAGTGGTCCGCCTGTGTGAGCAGCCCCACGACTTCCGCCCGGTGTACGACCTGGACACCTCCATTGAGGAGAAGCTCCACACCATCGTCACCAAGATCTACCGGGGCAGGGATGTGGTCCTCATCAAAAAGGCCAGAAAGCAGGCCGCCCAGCTTACGGCGGAGGGGTATGGCAACTACCCCATCTGCATGGCCAAGACCCAGTACAGCTTCTCCGACAACGCCGAGCTGCTGGGCGCGCCGGAGAACTTCACCGTCACCGTGCGGAACCTGAAGGTCTCCGCCGGGGCGGGGTTCATCGTGGCCCTCACCGGGGACATCCTCACCATGCCCGGCCTGCCCAAGGTCCCCTCCGCCGAGAAGATCGACGTGGACGAGAACGGCCGGATCGAAGGCCTCTTCTAAACACAACCTATTTGCGAAAGAAACAACCGCACCGGCCCTGTTTGGGCCGGTGCGGTTGTAGTTTTGGTGGTTAAAGACGGATGGGATTCTGCGTATACTCATTCTTTCCAGGGGTTTGGCCAAACTTCTGGCGGCACAAATCGTAGAGGGCGGTGCACCGGGCCTCCAGCGCGAAGAGGCGGCGGGCCTCCTCCGGCAGGCGGGCAGCGTGGGCAGGCTTCACCAGAACGGGCAGGGAGGCGGCAGCCTTCATCCGCCGCAGGAGGATCTGCCCCCGTTGGGTGAAGCCCAGGACCCGAAGATAGGGGAGGGCAGCAGGCCGGTCCTCGGCTGTGAGCCCCAGGAAAGCCCACAAGACCAGCCGCCGAATCCGGGCCAGGGGATAGCGTTTGGTTTTGGCCAGGGCATAGAGCTGGGGCAGGGACGTGGCCGCCTGGGCGGCGGCGAAGAGGCGGTGGTGCAGCCCCTCCCCGCTGTCAGGCAGCCGGGACCAGTCTTCCTCCGTCATGGTCCGCAGCCGGGCCAGCACCCCCCGACGCCCGAAGTCCAGCGCGGCGGGATCCTGCCGCAGGGTGGCCTCCTCTGGGGCGGTGAGGTATGGGGTGAGGGGGGCAGGGTCCCCGGCCAGGATCCTCTCCCGCAGGTAGCTGGCAGAGGCATGGGGGGAGGAGGGGGAAGGCCCCTCATCGTGCCCCGCCCCCTGGCGAGGGACGGTGTGAGGCCGCAGCGGGCTCTCCAAGGCACGCAGGGCGAGCAGGTACTCTACCCCTAAATTGTTGTTGGGCCCTTGGAGACAGCGGGCAGCGTCCCCGAGAAGGGCCGTAGCGGCCTGCTGCCGGGCCACGGGGAAGGAGAGACCCTCTGCCAGCCCCTGGCGCAGCACTTTCTGCCAGGCAGGGGAGGCCAGGCAGTCCGCTGCGGCCTGCAAGGGGGGCAGCGCCCCCGCTTCGCTGCCAAAGCTCAAGGTGTCCACCACCCCGGTGGCGGTGAGCAGGCCCACCCCACCCCGGGCAAAGGGTTCCGCCGAGGACACCGCCCAAGGGGTGGGCAGTTCCACCACCAAGTCCACCCCCTGGTGGAGGGCCAGGGCTGCTCGGGTCCACTTGTCTGCCAAGGCGGCCTCGCCCCGCTGGACCCAGTTGCCGCTCATGGCACAGACCACGGCGCAGTCTGCGCCAAAGGCCTGGCGCACCGCCTGGATGTGGTGCCGGTGGCCGCTGTGAAAGGGGTTATATTCCGCGATGATGCCGATTGTACGCATGGCCCAACCACCCCTCGGAAAAATTTTGAAATTTGGGGAAAAAACAGTTGTCCTTTCCCGCAAAATGGGCTAATATATTCCTGTATGAACTATTTTACCCCCTAGGGGGCAAACAAGCAAGAACCATCCCAAGGATTTACGAGTAAGGAGTGGAAAATACCATGAAAATTTTGGTCATCAATGCAGGTAGCTCTTCCCTGAAGTATCAGCTGCTGGATCCCGATACCAAGGAAGTGCTGGCCAAGGGCCTGTGCGAGCGGATCGGCCTGGACGGCCACATCAAGCACACCCCCACCGGTAAGGACGTCTATGACGCCGACCGTTACATGCCCGACCACGAGGCCGCCATCAAGCTGGTCATGGAGGTCCTGACCCACAACTACTACGGCGTCATCAAGGACATGTCCGAGATCGACGCGGTGGGCCACCGTGTGGTCCACGGCGGTGAGGAGTTCACCCATTCCGTGATCATCGACAAGAACGTGATGAAGGGCATCCGGGAGTGCATCCCTCTGGCCCCCCTCCACAACCCCGCCAACATCACCGGCATCGAGGCCTGCAAGGAAGTCATGCCCAACACCCCCATGGTGGCTGTGTTCGACACCGCCTTCCACCAGACCATGCCCCCCAAGGCTTACATCTACGCCGTGCCTTACCGCTGGTACACCGAGAACAAGGTCCGCCGCTACGGCTTCCACGGCACCTCCCACCAGTACGTCACCGAGCGGGCCGCCGCCCTGCTGGGCCGCCCCATTGAGGAGCTGCGCATCGCCAGCCTCCACCTGGGCAACGGTGCCTCCACCTGCTCTGTGAAGTTCGGCAAGTCCATCGACACCTCCATGGGCTTCACTCCCCAGGACGGCCTGCCCATGGGCACCCGTGCCGGCGCCATCGACGCGGCCATCGTGGACTACATCGTGGACCAGCGGGGCAACTCCACCAAGCGCGTGGAGAGCGCTCTGAACAAGGAGTCCGGCGTGCTGGGCATCTCCGGCATCTCCTCCGACTTCCGTGACCTGGAGGCCGCTGCCGCCGAGGGCAACGAGCGTGCTCAGCTGGCCATCGATGTGTTCTGCTACAAGGTCACCAAGCGCATCGGCTCCTGCGCCGCTGCCATGGGCGGCCTGGACGCCGTGGTCTTCACCGCCGGCGTGGGCGAGAACTCCCCCACCCTCCGCGCCCGGATCGTGGAGGGCCTGGAGTTCCTGGGCCTGAAGCTGGACCCCGAGAAGAACAAGGTCCGCGGCAAGGAGGCCATCATCTCCACCGACGACTCCCCCAACAAGATCCTCATGATTCCCACCAACGAGGAGCTGATGATCGCCCTGGACACTGCCAAGCTGGTCCGTGCCGCAGAGGCGGAGAAAGCCCAGCCCGAGGAAGAGGCCTGAGCTTCTATCCTTCTGTTTCCAACAATATAACCGCAAAAAAACCGGACCCGTCATGGGTCCGGTTTTTTACGGTGTTGGGAAGGGGGACGTGCCTCTCGTTGTGGTGTTCAGGCAGCGCGCTTGCCGCCCTCTGCTTTCTGCAGAAGGAGCAGGAGCCCCTCCAGGGCCTTGTTCAGCAGCCAGATCACCGAAGGGATCAGCAGGGTAAACAGGATCAGAATGAGATATCCACCGAAGGACAAGGGGGACAGGGAGAAGAGTCCCGGGAGGAAGAGGACAATGAACACCAGGGCGGCGATCAGTCCGGCCATCATGCCCACATGGAGTCTGTTCACAGGCTTGGCCACCTTCCAGAGCATGAAGAAGCCCACAATGGTCACCAGCAGCGCGGTGATGGTGGAGATCTCCCGGTTGTCGATCTGGAAGGCCTGCTGGAAGAGCAGGACGAAGATGATGATGAACAGGTCCGTAAAAGCCGCCGGCAGGGCCCGGACGATGGCGTTGCGGAGGAACTTCCCCCGGACCAGGTTCTCGTTGGGTTCCAGCGCCAGGATCAGGGAGGGGATGCCGATGGCCAGCAAACTCATCAAGGTGAGCTGGGAGGGGGTGAGGGGATAGGAGAAGGCGGCGGTGATGGAGATGATGGCCAGGATCAGGGAAAAGATGTTCTTGACCAGGTACAGGGAGGCCGCCCGCTCAATGTTGTTGATCACCCGGCGTCCCTCGGCCACCACCGAGGGCATGGAGGAGAAGTCGGAGTTCATCAGCACCAGGTCAGAGATCTGGGCTGCTACGTCACTGCCGGAGGCCATGGCCACGCTGCAGTCGGCCTCCTTCAGGGCCAGCACGTCGTTGACGCCGTCACCGGTCATGGCCACGGTGTGTTTCTTGCTTTGGAGGGCTTGGATGAGCTGTTTCTTCTGATTGGGCTTCACCCGGCCAAAGACGTTATAGGTCTCGCAAGCGGCGGCGACCTCGGCCTCCGTGGTCAGGGTGGAGGCATCCACGTACTTGTCGGCCCCTTCAATCCCGGCCTCCCGGGCGGCGGCAGCCACGGTGACGGGGTTGTCCCCGGAGATCACTTTGATGGTCACGCCCTGGTCCCGGAAGTAGGCGAAGGTCTCCTTGGCGTTTTCCCGGACGGGGTTGCGCAGCAATATGAAGGCCAAGGGATGGGGGTCGGCAATGCCCCGGCCGTTGGGCCCCGGGCGGCAGGCGGCCAGGAGAAGGACCCGGCTGCCGTCGGCCATGGCCTCCTCTGCCACGGCCCGGTGGGGGGCATAGCCCTCCGCCCCTAGAATGAATTCCGGGGCCCCCAGGACGTAGCTCTCCTCCTCGCCATAGGAGACAGCGCTGTATTTGGTCTCAGAGGAGAAGCCCAGGACCTGGACGGCCTTGCGGAAGTCATCCCGCTTCAGGGCCTTCTGCAGGGCCTGCATGGTTTCGTTGTCCGGCTCCATGTTGGAGACAAAGTCGGACAGGACGGTTTCCAACCCCTCCTGGGTCAGCTGGGTGTCCAGAGGGAGCAGGCCGCAGTAGGCCATTTCCGGCTGGGTGATGGTGCCGGTTTTGTCTACGCACAGCACGTCCACCCGGGCCAGGGTCTCGGTGCACTTGAGGTCCTGTACCAAGGTGTTTCGCTGGGCCAGGCGCAAGACGCTGGCGGCCAGGGCCAAGCTCACCATCAGGTACAGCCCTTCGGGGATCATGCCGATAACGGCGGCGGCGGTGGTCTCCACCCCTTCCTTTACAGTCAGGTGGAGGAGGGAGTACTGCCGGTAAAACAGCAGCCCTCCGATGGGGACGATGAGGATGCCGATGCCGATGAGCAGCCGGTTCAAGGAGCGCATCATCCCAGGCAGGTGGCTCTTTTTGGATTTTTTGGCCTCGTTGGTCAGGCGGGAGGCATAGGACTCTGCCCCCACATGGGTGAGCACGGCGTAACACTTGCCAGAGACGACAAAGCTGCCGGAGAGCAGCTCGCTGCCCTCCCCTTTGGTGATTTCGTCCGACTCACCGGTGATCAGGGACTCGTTCACCTGGACACTGCCGGAGACCACTTTGGCATCGGCCGGAATTTGGTTGCCGGCGGAGAGGATGACCAGGTCATCCTGTACCAAGTGGCTGGTGGGAATAGTGCCTTCGATTCCATCTCGAACCACTTGGGACCGTGGGGCAGAGAGGAGGGAGAGGGAGTCCAATTTTTTCTTGGCATGGAGCTCCTGGATGATGCCGATGGCAGTGTTGGCGGCCACCACCAGGAGGAAAATCAACTCTCCGAAAGAGCCCACCGCAATCAGGAAACCGGCGATGATATAGAAGATGATGTTAAAGAAGGAGAAGAGGTTCTCCAGGACAATCCGCTTCACCGTTTTGGTGGGAGATTCTGGCGGGGTGTTGACCTGGCCAGCTTGGATCCGTTTTCGAACCTGGGCGGTGGTGAGGCCCACAGGTCCCTGTCCGGAGGGGCCGGCGGGTTGGTTCAGTGCAGGCATAGGCGTGCCTCCGATTTCTGGGAGTTTGGGAAACAAAAACCGGAGGCCCAGGGCACATGGCCCATTAGGCCTCCGGTCCGTGTAACCAAAGGTAGTATACTATTTTTCGTCAGGAATAACAAGGAATAGATTGTAAACTTTGGATTACTTCCCCGCAGCCATCTTCTGGCAGGAGGCACAGCCGTGGGAGCATTCCCACAGGCGGTCGGCAGTGGGCTGCCAATTCTCTGCGTAGCTGTCACACTTGGCGCACAGATCGTCGACCTCTTCCACAGCAGTGACATCGCTGGGATGGGCGCCGGACTTGTGGACGATCTCCCGCAGCTTCTCGGGATTCTCCAGCATGGGGCAGGGACGCAGGTGGTTGTCGTTGAAGGGCTGCCCGTCGTGGTAGGCCATGAACAGGGGGGAGCGCAGGGCCTCCAGCAGGGTCTTTTCCCGGATGTTGGAGTCGGAGTAGTGAATGAACACGCAGGGGTCGCAGTCGCCATTGGCGTTGATGTGGAGGTAACGCCGGCCGCCGGCGATGCAGCCGCCCACATACTCGCCGTCGTTCTGGAAGTCCAGCATGAAGATGGGCTTCTTGCCGCGCAGGGTACGAATCTGGTGGTACATGTGCTCTCTCTGCTCGGGGGAGGGGAGCAGCTCGGGCACGGCATCCTTGCCCACGGGCATGTAGTGGAAGTACCACACGAAGTAGGAACCCCAGTCCACCAGCTGGTCCACATAGGCCTCGGTGCTGACGTCCTTGATGTTGACGCTGGTATAGCAGATGGAGTTGCCGAAGGGCAGGCGGTGGCTCTTCAGCAGGTTCATGGCCTTCACGGCTCTCTGGTAGGTGCCGTCACCACGGCGGGAGTCCATGGACTCTTCGTACCCCTCCACGCTGATAACGGGGACAAAGTTCTTCACCCGCATCATGTCGGCAGCGAACTGCTCGTCAATGAGGGTGCCGTTGGTGAAGCACATGAAGATGGCGTCAGAGTGGACTTCGCAGAGCTTGATGAGGTCCTTCTTCCGCACCAGGGGTTCGCCGCCGGTATAGATATAGAAGTAAGTGCCCATTTCCTTGCCCTGACGGATGATGCTGTCAATCTCGTCGTAGGTGAGGTTCAGCTTATTGCCATACTCTGCGGCCCAGCAGCCCTTGCAGTGCAGGTTGCAGGCAGAGGTGGGATCCAGCAGGATGGCCCAGGGCACGTTGCAATTGTATTTCTTACGGATTTCGTCGCCCTTCTTCCAACCAGTGATGCTGGCGTTGAGGAAGAAGTTGGACAGCAGGGTTTCGGTGAAGCCGAGGTCCATTTCGGTCATCATACGAACCACCAGCTTATGGGCGGTGGAGTTCTCGTTGGTGACAGCATCGCGGATGGCTTTACGCTGACGGGGGAAGGACTGGGGACCGTCGCCCGCGAATTTGTCCACCATGTCCATCACGTGGACCAAGTTTTTGATGGGATCCTTTTCAATGTAGGAAAAGGCCTGACTCAGTGCAAATTTTTTGATGCTGTTGCCTAACATAATAAAATTTCCTCCCTTTTTATGTGCGATATCAGGAAACTCCGATCATTGGGAAAGCAGAGTGGAAAATCAGAGACCAAAAACTATCAGCCTACATCATAGTACGTTCTCTCTCTTTTTGCAAGGGTCAACCTATACAAACTGTGAGAATAGAATTTGTTGTTTGCCGCTAAAACTGATCGAAGATGAGGCAGGAAAAGCCTATCGCACATTATAGGACTTTCTTTTTTATTTTGCAAGAGTTTTTTACAAAAGTCTTTACAAAAATAGAAAAAATAATTTGATCATCCATATTTTCCCAAGTAATTGCAAAGCGATCTGCTTTGTGATAGGATAAAAAACCAGCCGCTGCGTTGGGACAGGCAGGGGGAATCTCCTATGGTTCACTTTGCCCCGGCAGCAGAATCTTATGCGTGGGGAGGTCATTTTCTCCCCAGTCCAAGGAGATCATAGAATGTTTCAAGGTTTTTCACAGGCCACCAATGATTTTCTCTGGGGCATTCGCTTCAACAACGAGCGCCCTTGGTTTGAGGCCCACAAGCAAACCTATCTGGACCATGTGCAAACCCCGATGCGCCAACTGGCCCAGGAGGTATACGAAAAATTTTCGGCCCGCCACGAGGCATTGCCCCTCATGGTGCGGGTGAGCCGAATCTACCGGGATGCCCGGCGGCTCTATGGCCGGGGGCCCTACAAAAGCCATCTCTGGTTTTCCCTGCGTATGTCCGGGGACCGCTGGGCAGAACGGCCGGTGCTGTGGTTTGAGATCTATCCCGCCGGCTACGCCTATGGCATGGGGATTTATGAGGCGAAGCCCGCCACCATGGCCCGGTTCCGTCAGGACATGGATGAGCATCCCCAGACCATGATGAAGCTGGCCCGGGCCTTCCAAAAGCAGACGCGGTTCCGGCTGGAGGGGGAGGAGTACAAGCGGGCCAAGGGCCATCCCCAGCCGCCCCTGGACCAGTGGTACAACCGGAAGACCATTGACCTCACCTGCCAGCGGGAGATGGATGCCCTCCTCTACAGTCCTGGGCTTGTGGAGGAACTGCTGGATGCCTTTGAGGAGCTGCTGCCCTACTATCACTACTTCACGGCACTGTGCAGCCGGGGGGAGTGAGCGGCGCAGGCTGTTTCGAAACCCACTTTGTAAACCGGTGGAAACACAGTTACTTTAAGATACGAAACTGGTTGCGATGATAGTCCAAAACCCCTTCCTTCCGGAGGTGAGACAGCTCCCGGGACAGGGCGCTGCGGTCGGCGCCCAGGAAATTGGCCATGCTGGCCCGGTCGAAGGGGACGGTAAACGTGTCCCCCTGGGCCGTGGCGTATTGGGACAGGAAGGTGATGAGTTTCTCCCGCAGCGTGCGCCGGGAGAGGATTTGGATGCGCTGATTCAGGGAGAGGGTGCGGGAGGCCAAAGCCGCCACAAACCGGTTGGCCAGCATTTGATCCCGCTCCTGGAGGGGGAGGCGGGGCGCCTTGACCCGGGTAGGGCGCATCCAAAGCACCTCTGCCTCGGTGACCGCGCAGATGTAAATGGGGGCATCGGTGCCCAGGAAGCAGTAGGCCTCCCCGAAGAGGCCGCCGGCGCTGACGTTGTTCATGATGATGTGGTGGCCATCCATGTCGTCCATGGAGACCTGGATGGTGCCGGACAACACCAGGCCAAACCGCTCCAGGGGGAAGGAGACCTGGTGGAGAAAGTCTCCCTTTTCGTAGGCTTTGACATGGGCCTCAAAGTAGGACAGGGCATAGTCCAACGCGTCCGGCGGGAGCCCTTGAAACAAGGGGCATTGCAGAATCATGGGGTGGTGCAGCATGGATGGGTCCTCCGTTCTTCCAAGGGGATGCCCTCTATTATAAAAGAAGTCCGTTGCTTTTGCAACGGACTTCTTTTTGCTTTCTACGGTATCTCCATGGGTTTGTCGAGGTTAGGCGGCCTCTTGGGTGGGGGGAGTCCCGGCGGTGTCGTACTGTTCCCCTAGAATGGTGTGGCAGCCTTCCAACGCGTACTCCAGTTTGGAATAGACGTCGGCAGTCACCAGGGAGGTGTCCCCGGCGTTGTAGTCGGCCATGGCGTCGTTGACGTCTAGGATGACATACTGGTCTGCCACGCCAGTGCCTCGGTTCAGAACCAGCAGGGGGACGTAGCTGACGTTGGTCACCGTGGTCTCTCCCGTCTCAAAGTTTTTGGTGAGCTCCAAGTTGAGGATGGCGGTGGTGTCGGTGTAATTCACCTGCACCGTAGCGGGACTCTGGTTGGAGACGAAGTTCCCCAGGGAGTAAGCCACAAAGGCAGACCGGGTGGACCCGTCCTCCAGGGTGACCGTGCGGGTCTCCATGGGCTGGGGCACATGGGAGTGGCTGCCCAGGATCAGGTCAGCCCCATGGGCGATGAGGAAATCGGCCGCTTCCTCCTGGTAGGCGTTTTGCTGGGTTTGGTATTCAATGCCCCAGTGGATCATCACGGCGATGAGGTCGGTGTTCAGCCCTTCCGCGTAGGCCAGCGCCTGGGAGAGCCCCTCCTGATCCAGGGTTTCACAGTTTCCGGTATAGTCGGTGTTGAAGCGGTTCAGGCAAAAGTCCCGGTCCTCGGGAATGGCAATGCCGTTGGTGCCATAAGTGTACCCCAGGAAAGCCACCGAGATGCCGCCTACATCGGCCACCACCACGCCGTGGTTGGCGTTCCACTCTTCCTGGGTACGGTAGCTGCCTACGTGGGCCAGGCCGGCGGCATCCATGGTGTCCAGGGTACGAACCAGGCCATCGTACCCCTTGTCCATGGAGTGGTTGTTGGCAGTGGTCACCAGGTCAAAGCCGGTGTCCTTGATGTCTGCAGCCAAGGCGTCCGGGGCGGAGAACTGGGGATAGCCGGAGTAGGGTGGGCCGTTGAGGGTGGTCTCAAAGTTGGCCACGGCATAGTCGGCATTTTCGATCCAGGGCTTCACATATTGGAAGCAGGGGCGGTAGTTGTAGGTGTCTGTGGCGGCGTCATAGGCGTCGTTGGTCTGGGGGGAATGGCTCATAATGTCCCCGCACACCGACAAGGTGGCGGTGATGGGGGCTTGGACCTCGGTCTGTGTAGAAACACTTCCCTCCTCTGCGGTGCTGCCTGTGGTGAGCGCACCGCTTTGCCGCAGACCGAGAAGGATGAGAACCACGCAGAGGGCGACGAGAATAATGGCAGCAAAAAGATATTTCTTGCGCATGGTGGCACCCTCCCTTATCGCACAAAGTTGGTGTAGACTTTTCTGGGCAGGGGAGGCAGGGGGACCTGCGCTTTGCCGGCGTCCAGAACCTTCATCACATAGACCATTTCCTGGGCTAACACTTGGAGAGTCTGGATGCCCTCCGCATCCTGGGCCACTTCCCCAGGGGCCTGCCCAAAGGCCAAGGGCCAGTAGAGGGAACCGGGGATGAGCATCTGAGCATAGTTGAGGTAGTGGAAAAGCTCGTCCACGGCGTTTACGGCCCCTGCCCGGCGGGCCACGGCCACCGGGACGCCCACCTTCATCCGCAGCTTCCGGCCGTTGTTCATGTCGATGCAGCCGATGCGGTCCAGGAAGCAGCGCATCCCGCTGGTCACCGAGGCGAAATACACCGGGGAGGCCAGGACGATCCCGTCCGCCTGGATGAGCTGATCATACATGGCGTTCAGGCCGTCGTCCGGGAGGGTGCAGGTGTGGGTTTTGGCGCAGCGGAAGCAGCCGGAGCAGGGGGAGAGCTTGTGGCCAATGTGGAGGATGTCAAATTCCACCCCTTCCTGGGCAAAGACCTCTCCCATGGTGTCCAGTGCCAGGCGGGTGTTGCCCTTGGCCCGGGGGCTGCCGTTGATACCAATGATTTTCATAGTGGTTCTCCTTTGTAGTTTCTTTCGTTTGCAAAGGGGTCAGCGAGAATAGAGGGCCTCGGCGGCGGCGCCGGTGGGGAGCATATTCTCGCCATAGCATAGCGTGACGGAAAGGCCCAGGGTGTCCCGCAGGTAGGTCTGTACCTGGTGTTCCCATGCGGCCTTCACCGGGGGGAAGGAAAAGGCGGCGCCGTGCAGGCCCACGCAGGCCGGCGCCTTGGGATCCCGCCCGGCCCCTACGAACTGGAGGACCGAGGCCAGGCCTACGCACAGAAGTTTGGCAGCCCGGTCCAGGACGGCCTGCCCCACGGCCAGGCCGACTTCCCGGTCCTCTGGCTCCCGGCAGAAGTGGGCTAGGGTGCCTCCTTTTTCTGGGTCGGTGAGAAACTCGGCCAGGGTATCCAAGTCCAGCCACCGCAGGGAGAGCACATCCCGGCTGCACCCGAAGGAGAGGAGTTTGGCCTCTGCGGCCTTGATCATCACCAGCCGGTAGACCTCCCCCAGGTAGTCGGTGGAGACCATCTTTAGATAGAGATCTTTGCCAGGGGCATAGCTGTCCCGGTCCTTGGAGAAATCCACCTGGCCGAAGGGGACGCATTGGGCCTGGGAAAGTCCGCTGTCAAACAGCATCAGGTCTCCCGGGATGCCGCGCCACCGCAGGACGATGCTGCCCGGGGCGGCAAAGCCAACATCGACGCTGCTGCCCCAGGTAAGGCCCACGTACCGGCTGCACCCCGGCTGCTGGACCCCAGCGGCCAGCAGGACGGCGTCGGGCTCGCTCACCAACGTCATGGGAAGGGGGGGACATCCCCGGTCCTGTAACTCAGCCTGCAAAGCGGCCAGTACGGGCTGCTGGGAGAAGTCCGTCACCGTCATGGTGCCAGGGAAGCGGCGGATGATACCGTCTCCCTTCCCGTCAAAGTCCACGGGGAAGGGCAGGCACAGGGCCAAGGCCTGGGCCTGGTCCAGCAGGGGCTGGATCAGCTCCGCCACGGCGTAGATCAGGTCGGCCAGGGGGGCGGGATAGTCCCGGCCGGGGACAGGGAAGCTGTCCTGGCTGGTGCACTGAGCCTGGCCGCCGCGGAAGGTCACCAGGCTTACCCGGACTTCCTGGTCATCCACCTCGGCCACCGCAACGGGCACGCCGTCGGCCAGGGCACCGAAGGGCTTAGAAAAGGTGGGAAGCATGGGGATGGAACTCTCCCCCCCGTAAAGGGAGATACGCATTTGGGAGAGAAAGAGTTGGGTCAAAGTGGGCCCGTCTAAGGTATCTGGGGTCATGCTGTTGGCCCGAAGGAGATTGGTCAACGCTTGTTGGGTGGTTTGCTTCATGGAATACCTCCTCAGGCAGGGAAGGGAACCCCCTCCCCCAATGGATCAACTTTTATATATATTATACCATCTTTTCCCCTGCCTGCAAACCTGGCGGCAGCAAAAAGCCGCACCAAGGCGGGATGTGCGCGGAAAAAAAGAGACCGGCCGAAGCCGGTCTCTTTTATGGTTTGCGTATCCCAATCCCTCAGAAGGATTACTTGTCGGCGTACATAGCCTTGTGATACAGGGCCTCTACGTCCTTCACGGTGGTCAGTCTGGGGTTGACGGTGACGTTGCCGCTCTTCATAGCGTCGATGGCCATCTGAGGAATCTTGTCCTCGGTGACGCCCACGTCGGCCAGGCAAGCGGGGATGCCCAGATCCTTGTTCAGCTGGCGCAGAGCCTCAACCAGCATCTCGGGCACGAAGTCGGGGCCGGCTTCCTTGCCGGTGATGTACTGATAAATGTTGGCATAGCGCTCGTCAGCAGCCAGAGCGTTGAACTCGAAGATGGTGGGCATCAGCACAGCGTTGGCCACACCGTGAGCCACGTGGAAGAAGGCGGACACGGGGTGAGACATAGCGTGGATGTCGCCCAGACGGTTGTTGGCGAAAGCAATGCCGGCGAAGGTGGAACCCAGCATCATAGCGCAAGCGGCATCGGCATCGTTGCGGCGAGCCACGAACTTACGGATGTTGCCGCCGATGAGTTCCATAGCCTTCTCGCCCATAGCCATGGCGAAGGGGTTGGCATCGGTGTTGATGTAGGACTCCATAGCGTGGATCAGAGCGTCAACGCCGCAGGCAGCAGCCACGGAGGCGGGAGCGGTCATGATCAGCTCGGGATCCAGAACGGCATAGGTGGGGGAGATTTCGGGGCCCAGGACGGACAGCTTGTAGTTACGAGCTTCGTCGGTGATAACGGCAGCCACGGTAACCTCGGAGCCGGTACCAGCGGTGGTGGGCACGGCGATCAGGGTGTCGATGGGGCCGGGAACCTTGCCCACGCCTTCATAGTCGCCGATGGTGCCGCCGAACTTAGCGACAACGCCGACAGCCTTGGCCACGTCCATGGGGGAGCCGCCGCCCAGAGCGATCAGAGCGGTGCAGCCGTTGGCCTTGTACTGGGCAGCGCACTCGTCCACGATGGTGGTGGTGGGGTTGGGCAGCACGTCCAGATACTCGCTGTACTTCAGGTCAGCAGCCTTGATGATCTCGCGGACCTTGTCCACAACGCCGATGGCTTCCAGGCCACGGTCAGAGATCAGCATGACATTGTCAGAGCCAGCGGCCTTCAGGAAGTCAGGCAGCTTCTTCAGAGCGCCCATGCCGAACTGGCAGTTCTGAGGGATGATAAAACCAAAATCTTTGATCATAGGGAATCGCATCCTTTCCAAATACTCAATGGTTTTATACGGTTTGCCCACAAAGTATGGGCAAACCATCTATGGCTTTAGTATACCATTGATAAAGGGAACTGGCAAGTTGTAACCAGACGAAAATATGCAACAAGAATTAGAAGAGAAAATTGGGCATGTTGTACACATAGACAAAAGGCTGCGGAAATCAAATTGGAAAAAACAAACGATCCCCGTTGTTTTGCTGAAAAGAATTCAGGGAAACCGGGAAGAATTACAAAAAGTCCCCCTTTTTCAAGGGGGCGGAGCAGGAAAAAGAGGAAGAAAAAGTAAAAACAGAAAGCCCCGCTCTGGCCGTGGGGACCCAATTAAAACCTGCACGAGATGGCAGGTGGGTTGCCTCCGCCAAGTTTCGTTGCTTCCAACTTCCAGCTGAAGCCGGGAGGCCTGCAGTCCACAGGGCGAGTGAGCATCCCGTTTAAGAAATGTGGGTTTAAAAGGGTCCAGATTCCACGCACCGAGCAGGGCGCCTGATTGTGTCATGTATGGGGAGCGGTGAGGTGGGAAGAGAGGGGATTAGGAGTCCTCCTCATCCTCTTCGGCGAAGAGTTCCTTCATGAACTCCTCATAGACGGCATCCATTTCCTCGTCGCTGTCCAGGGTAGAGAGGATTTCCTCGCCGTTTTCCTGGATGGCCTTTAGAATGACCAAGCCCAGTTCCTCTTCGGGGGTTTCCTCCCCTTCCTGTTCAGCAGGGAAGAACGCCAGATAGGTTTGGCCGTTCCACTCAATGGTGTCCAGATGTTCCAGTTCGAATTCGTTGCCGTCTTCGTCGGTGACGGTGATAAAATTCCCGCCGTATTCTTCTTGCATAGAGATGGTCTCCTTTGCTGTTCTGTCTGTATTGTACCCTGTCAAAATGAAAAAAGCAAGACCAATGAGACGAAAAGTTTCGGTAAAGTTTCCTGAAAAACCTCCTTTTCCACGGATAGACAAATTGGAATCCTGTGGTATAATACATAGAATAAACGCGGTTTTCCCTTTCTGGCGCAGGCCAAAGAAGAAAAGCACCCAAACAGAAACGGCCGGCCGCTTCTAGGCAGGAGCGCGTCGGATTCCACGATACAGAACTTTTGGAGGTGTCAATTTGGACCGTAGAGACACACACGCTTCCGCTGACCGGCGCGACCCGCGGGATGCCCGGGACCGGCGGGGTGCCAGTTCCAAGCGAAAACGGAAAAACCACGGTCGGGGATTCAAGGCCGTGATGACCGTTGTGCTGATCCTTGTCATCACCATGGTCATGCTCCTGTGCATGGCAGCCATCTACATTAAAAATGTAATCATTCCTGAGGCAAGTTTGGAGATGGCGGACTTCAACCCCAACCTGACCAGTGCGATGTACTATAAAGATCCCGATACGGGAAACTATGAAGTGATGCAAACCCTATATGGCAGTGAAAACCGCGTTTGGGTCGATCTCTCTGAGATCCCGAAGAACCTGCAAAACGCCGCCGTGGCCATCGAGGACAAGCGATTCTATGACCACAACGGAGTGGACTGGGTTCGTACCGCAAAAGCTATCCTGCTGATGTTCACCGGCGGTGACATTCAGGGGGGCTCCACCATCACTCAGCAGCTCATTAAAAATATGACCGATGACGATGAGGTAACCGTCAAGCGAAAGGTCATGGAGATTTTCCGGGCCCTGGAGTTTGAGAAAAACTACTCCAAAGAGGAAATCTTGGAGGCTTACCTCAATTATATTTACCTGGGCCAGGGCTGCAACGGGGTATACACCGCAGCGTACACCTACTTTGGAAAGCATGTGTCGGAACTCTCCCTGGCAGAGTGTGCCAGCTTGATCGCCATTACCAACAACCCCTCTAAGTACGATCCCCTGAGCAAGCGGGAGATCACAGATGCCGAAACCGGGGAGACCAAGACCACGGCGCAGTACAACAAGGAGCGCCAGGAGTTGATCCTCCAAGCCATGCTGGAGCAGGGGATGATCTCCCAGGAGGAGTACGACCAGGCCGTGGCAGAGGAGCTGGTGTTCAACACTTCCGGGGACGATGGCGAAAGTGAGAGCACACAGACCACATCTACGGTTTATTCCTGGTACGAGGATCAAGTCATCAACGACGTCATCGATGATTTGGTGGCAACCTACGGTTGGTCGGAGACGTATGCCCAAGACATGGTGTTCTCTGGCGGCCTGGAGATCTATACCTGTATGAACCCCGATGTGCAAGCGGCGGTGGATTCGGTCTATCAAGACCAAAGCAACCTGAACTACACATCCAGCAGCGGACAGCAGCTCCAGTCGGCCATTACCATTGTGGACAATTCGACCGGCGAAGTGGTGGCCATGGCCGGCGGGATGGGCGAGAAAACCGTCAGCCGCGGTTTGAACCGAGCCACAGGCAGTTTGCGGCCCCCAGGGTCCTCCATTAAGCCCTTGTCCGTGTATGCACCGGCCATTGAGCTGAACCTGGTGACCCCCCTGACTGTGGTGGAAGACAGCCCCCACAGCCAAGTGGATGGCAGAGACTGGCCGGTCAACGCCATCGGCGTCTATAAGGGGGACATGACCGTGTCCCAGGCGGTGAAGGAATCCACCAACACCGTGGCTGTCAAGGTGCTGGACATGGTGGGGGCAGAAACCAGCTTTAATTTCATGCAGGATAAGTTCCACATTGAGCTGGTCCGCTCCCTCACCAAGAACAACACCACCTATACGGACATTAACCTTGCCTCTCTGGCCCTGGGTGGCCTGACCCAGGGGGTCAGCACCTACGACATGGCCGCTGCCTACTCTACCTTTGCCCGCCAGGGCACCTATATCGCGCCGAAGACCTATACGATGGTCACGGACAACAATGGTCAAGTTCTCCTGCGCAATGAGAGCGAGGAGGAGACCATCCTGGCCGAGCGCACCACCTACTACATCACAGAGATGCTTCAGCAGGTGGTGACGGGAGGTTCCGGGGCCACCGGTAAGGCCGCCAATTTCAGCGGCCAGGAGATCGCCGGCAAAACCGGTACCACCACCTCCCGGCGGGACCTGTGGTTTGTAGGCTATACCCCTTATTACACCGCTGCAGTGTGGACGGGGTATGACCAGCAGGAGCGGTTGTCCAGCAGACTGGGCAATCCTTCTACCGGGCTGTGGCGGCAGGTTATGTCGGCCGTTCACCAGAACCTGGCTTACAAAGACTTCACCCAGCCGGATTCCTCCAACCTGCGCACCGTCACCTACTGCCTGTCCAGTGGGATGCTGGCCACCTCTGCCTGCGGCAGCAATGTGGCCACGGGTACCTTCTATGCCGACGATGTGCCCACCAGCTCCTGCACCTATCATCGCGTAACGGTGCCGACAACGGACCCGGATACCGGTGCTACCGGAGACGGGACTGGCGACAACACCGATTCTGGGACCACTGATCCCGGTACCGATCCTGGGACGGATACGCCGCCTACCACCGATCCTGGGACCGATCCTACCACGCCTCCGGCAGAAGGAGGCACCGAGACCACTGGCCGGCGCAGGCGGAACTACGCCCTTCGCCCCGTCAGTTAGCATCCTTCCCATTCACTTTGAAAGGGACTCTGCTTTGGCAGAGTCCCTTTTTGCAGGAAATGACCGAAACGACGGCCATTCCTCAGGAAAAACTGTCGTTCAGACAAGTACTTTGGGTTGCCATGGAAGGACAGATGTGATAGAATATCCCTCGCACCAACCCAAGCGGCGACGAAATGGAGGCGAACTATGTCCAAGACGCCAAACTATTATATTGTAGAAGCCGATGCGCTGCCGGAGATCTTCCGCAAAGTGGTGGAAGCCCGGCGCATGCTGGACACGGGGGAGGCCGAAACGGTCAACCAGGCGGTCCAGCTCACGGGGATCAGCCGCAGCGCGTTTTACAAATATCGGGACGCGGTCCGGCCCTTCCAGGATATGCTCCATGGCCGGATCGTTACCTTTCAAATCATGATGAAGGATGAACCGGGGATCCTTTCCCAGGTTCTGAACTTTTTTGCCGACTCTGGGGCCAATATCCTCACCATCAACCAGGGCCTGCCCATCAACGGCTGCGCCGTGGTGACGGTGAATGCAGAGACTTCCGGCCTGCGCGGGTCTTTGCAGGAACTGCTGGCCCAGCTCAACGAGGCAGAGGGGGTTCTCCGAGGGGAGATCCTGGCAGGCTAACGGCGCAAGCCTATAGAATATAGAACAAAGGATGGAAACAAACCATGGTAAATGTTGCAATTTTAGGTTTCGGTGTTGTGGGCTCCGGTGTGGCGGAGGTCCTCACCGGCACGGGTGAGGGGATCCACAAGAAAGCAGACGATCTGCTGGCACTGAAGTATATTTTAGACGTCCGTCAATTTCCGGACAGCCCCTTTGCCGGCTGCTTTGTCCAGGACTTTTCCGTGATTGAAAATGATCCGGAAGTTCAGGTGGTGGTGGAGACCATCGGGGGCATGGGGGCCGCCTTGGACTTCACAGAACGGGCCCTGAAGGCGGGCAAAAGTGTGGTGACATCGAATAAGGAACTGGTGGCGACCCACGGCCGCCGGCTGTTGGCCCTGGCGGCAGAGCACCAGGCGGTCTATCTCTTTGAGGCCAGCGTAGGCGGGGGCATTCCCATCCTGCGCCCCCTCAGCGAGTGTATGGCGGCCAACGCCATTCTGGAGATCTGCGGCATCCTCAACGGTACCGCCAACTATATCTTCACCCGGATGGTCCAAGACGGCATCCCCTTTGCGCAGGCCCTGAAGGGGGCCCAGGCCAACGGGTATGCTGAGCAGGATCCCTCCGCCGACGTGGAGGGGAAGGACACCTGTCGGAAGCTGTGCATCCTCTCCTCCATTGCCTTCGGCTGGCAGCTGCTGCCGGAGCAGGTGCCCACCACCGGCATCACCCAGATTACCTTGGAGGACGAGGCCTATGCCGCCGCCTGTGGCCGGCGGATTAAGCTGCTGGGCCGGGCCATTGCCCAGGCGGACGGGAAGGTCTGCGCCTATGTGGAACCCCATTTTGTGGGCCAGCAGGACCCCCTGGCCGGCGTGGAGGATGTGTTCAATGCCATTCTAGTGAAAGGCGACGCCACCGGCGATGTGATGTTCTACGGCAGAGGGGCAGGGAAGCTTCCCACCGCCAGCGCGGTGGTGGCCGATGTGATTGCCGCTGCCCGGCAGCTGGAGCGGGCCAGCTATCGTCCTTGGAGCCCCAACCGGCCGGAGGCCGTGGTTTCCCCGGATACCTTGGCCACCCAGTGGTATGTCCGCCTGGCGCAGGGGACGCTGGAAGGGGAGCGGCTGACCATCCCCGGCGCAGCCGAGGGGGAGAGCGGCTGGCTTACCCCCGCCATGACCCGGCCAGAGCTGGAGCAGCAGCTGGCAGGCAAAGCGGTGCTGGCCGTCATCCGGGTGTTGGACTGACGGTTTCTCCCCCTGGAACATAACATGGGGGAAAGGTGATCTTGAGCAATCTCGTTCCCAATGGCCCGGCGGGGCTGGGCCGTTTGACTGGAGGTATGTGAGATGGGACTGATTGTACAAAAATTTGGAGGGACCTCCGTAGCCAATGCAGAACGGCTGCGGAACGTCGCAGAAATCATTGCGGAAACTTACCGCCAGGGCAACCAGGTGGTGGCGGTTCTCTCTGCCCAGGGGGACACCACCGACGACCTCATTGAAAAGGCCCAGGAAATTAACCCCAAGGCCTCCCGGCGGGAGATGGATATGCTCCTGTCCACCGGGGAGCAGATCTCTTGCTCCCTGTGTGCCATGGCCGTGGAGGCCCTGGGTCTGCCGGTGGTTTCCCTCACAGGTTGGCAGGCTGGGGTGCAGACCAACAGCAGCTACAGCAGCGCACGGATCAAAAAGATCGACGTGGAGCGCATCCAGTCTGAAATTGACCGGAACCACTCCATCGTCATTGTCACCGGCTTCCAGGGGATCAACAAGTATGGTGACATCACCACCCTGGGACGGGGGGGGTCTGACACCTCTGCCGTGGCCTTGGCCGCGGCCTTGAAGGCAGATCTCTGCCAGATCTATACCGATGTGGATGGCATCTACACTGCCGACCCCCGCCACGTCAAGGGGGCCCGGAAGCTGGAGGAGATCACCTTCGATGAAATGCTGGAGCTGGCCAGCTTGGGGGCCCAGGTGCTCCACAACCGCTCTGTGGAACTGGCCAAGAAGTATCAGGTGAATTTGGAAGTGCTGTCCAGCTTCGAGAGAAAGCCGGGCACGAAAGTCAAGGAGGTTGCAAAGAACATGGAAAAGACCCAGATCAGCGGCGTAGCAACAGACAAAAACGTGGCCCGCCTGGCCCTGGTGGGGGTGGAAGACCGGCCTGGCATTGCCTACAAAGTGTTCTCTCTGCTGGGACAGAAAAACATCAACGTGGACATCATCGTCCAGTCTATTGGCCGGCAGGGGACCCAGGACATCAGCTTTACCGTGCGCCGCAGCGACGTGGACCAAGCGGTGGCGCTGCTCCAAGAGCACAAGGAGAGCTTGCCCTTCGATCACATCGACGTGGATCAGAGCGTGGTGAAAGTTTCCATTGTTGGCGCCGGTATGGTGGACAACGCCGGCGTGGCTGCCAAGATGTTTGGTGCACTGTACGATGCAGACATCAACATTCATATGATTTCCACCAGTGAGATCAAGGTTTCTGTCCTGCTGGACGAGTCGGATGCCAAGCTGGCGGTCCAGGCCATCCACGACAAATTCTTTGGCGAATAAAGGAAAAATCGGGAGAAAACAGGGGAGCCAAGGAGCACGATTGGCTCCCCTGAAGATTTCCTTGTCATATTTAGGCGAAACGCCTAAAATCGACGAAGAAAGCGGAATTTTTTTTCTCAGATGCGATACATTCCCTGCTTGTAATTTGAGAAATCCTTTGCTATAATACACCACGTAACGTACAGGAGGGGTGCGCGATTTGACACTCTTCCAAGAAACGTCTGCCACCGGGGGGAAACTCTGGGTCGGCGTTTATCTGGCGGGTGTGCTGCGGCTGCCCAGCGGAACGGAAAGAACGCAAATGCTTCTAGTCTTCCCATTCCGATGGAGTCCCAGAACAACCACCAAAATAAAACAAATCAAAAATAGGGGGAAATCAGAAATGAACATACTTGTTTGCATTAAACAAGTGCCGGACACGACCATTATCAAAATTGATCCCGAGACCAACACCCTGATGCGTGAGGGCGTTCCCGCCATCGTCAGCCCCTTCGATGCTTATGCACTCGAAGCTGCTGCCCGCATCAAGGACAAGTACAAGGACACCAAGATTGTCGTCCTGTCCATGGGCCCCGAGCAGGCTCTGGCCGCTCTGAAGGAGTGCCTGTCTGTCGGCGGCGACAAGGCTTACCTGGTCTCCGACCGCGCTTGCGGTGGTTCCGACACTCTGGCCACCGGCTACATCCTCTCCAAGGCTAAGGAGAAGGTCGAGGAGCTGGAAGGCATCAAGTTCGACATGCTGATGTTCGGCAAGCAGGCCATCGACGGCGATACCGCTCAGGTTGGTCCTCAGGTTGCCGAGGATCTGGACATTCCCCAGGTTACCTATGCTTGGGAAGTTTGGCCCACCGAGGACGGCCAGCACGTGCGCGTGAAGAAGGAGCTGGAAGAGGGCTTCGAGATCCTCGAGATGGCTTGCCCCTGCGCTGTCACCGTGACCAAGCCCGACTATGAGCCCCGCTTCCCCACCATCAAGTCCAAGATGGCTGCCAACAAGGCTAAGATCCCCGTTCTCAGCGCTGCCGACTGCGGCCTGGACGTGGAGAGATCCGGCCTGAAGGGTTCTCCCACCAAGGTTAAGAAGAGCTTCACTCCTCCTCGTAAGGAAGGCGGCCTGAAGATCAAGGAGGAAACTCCTGAAGAGTCCGCAAAGAAGCTGTACGACCTGCTCAGAGACAAGGGCATTATCTAATCGAGGGGAGGACGAAGAACAATGTTACAGACTAGCTACGAAGCAAAGACCAAGGACCTGTGGGTCTTTATTGAAACCAAAGACGGCAAGGCCAGAAACGTTGGCCTGGAGCTGCTGAACCCCGGCCGTCGTCTGGCTGGTATCCAGGGCGGTAAGACCGTTGCTCTGGTCATCGGCTACAACTGCGACGAGGCCGTGAAGGAAGCCATCGCCCACGGCGCTGACAAGGTTCTGGTCGTCGACAACGAAGTGTATGATCACTACAGCACCGACGCTTACACCGCTGCCATCGTGCACTGCGTCGAGGCTGACTGCCCCACCACCATTCTGATGGGCGCTTCCCCCATGGGCCGTGACCTGGGCCCCCGTGTGGCTGGCCGTCTGAAGACCGGTCTGACCGCCGACTGCACCTCCCTGGACATCGACGAGGCCACCGGCAAGGTTGCTTGGACCCGTCCCGCTTTCGGTGGTAACCTGATGGCTACCATCCTGTGCCCCTTCACCTTCCCCCAGATCGGCACCTGCCGTCCTGGCGTGAACAAGAAGCTGGAAGCCGACTACAGCCGTACCGCTGAGGTCGAGAAGGTCGATTTCGTCTTCCCCGCTGACCAGATCCGCATCAAGGTCATCGAGACCATCGCCGAGGAAGGCGAGAAGGTCGACCTGGAAGGCGCTGACATCATCGTGTCTGGCGGCCGTGGCCTGGGTGGCCCCGAGGGCTTCGACACCACCATCAAGCCCCTGGCTGATGCTCTGGGCGCTGTTGTGGGCGCTTCCCGTGCCGCCGTTGACGCCGGCTGGATCCCCCACTCCCACCAGGTTGGCCAGACCGGTAAGACCGTTGGCCCCAAGCTGTATGTTGCCTGCGGTATCTCCGGCGCCATCCAGCACCTGGCTGGCATGGGTTCCTCCGACTTCATCGTTGCCATCAACAAGGACGCTGAGGCTCCCATCTTTGGTGTGGCTGACCTGGGTGTCATCGGCAACCTGTATGACGTCTGCCCCGCTCTGACCAAGCTGATTCTGGCAGACAAGGACTAATTCCTTACTTCGTTTATAAAAAAATTTAACATATTCCGGAGGCGCCCCCTTCAGGGGGCGCTATCCAGGAAAAAGAAAGGAAAACATTATGGATTTCAAACTGAACGAAATGGAGCAGGAAATTCTCGACATGCTGCACGACTTCTGCATCAAGGAAGTCAAGCCTATCGCTGCTGAGCTGGACGAGAAGGAAGAGTTCACCCAGAACGCCCGCGAGAAGCTGGCCGAGATGGGTATGCTGGGCACCTACATCCCCGAGGAGTACGGCGGCGCTGGTCTGTCCTATCTGACCTACATCGTCTGCTGCGAGGAGCTGGCTAAGTACTGCGCTTCCACCTCCATCATGTTCTCCGTGCACGGTTCCCTGTGCTCCTGGCCCATCCTGGAGTTCGGCACCGAGGAGCAGAAGCAGAAGTACCTGGTTCCCCTGGCTCAGGGCGAGAAGCTGGGCGCTATGGGTCTGACCGAGCCCGGTGCTGGTACCGACGCCAACGGCGTGCGCACCACTGCTGAGCTGAAGGGTGACAAGTACATCCTCAACGGCACCAAGATCTTCATCACCAACGGCTACTATGCTGACACCTATGTCATCTTCGCCCGTACCAACCCCGATCTGAGCGTGGGCCACAAGGGCCTGTCCGCCTTCATCGTGGAGAAGGGCTTCAAGGGCTTCTCCTTCGGCACCAAGGAGAAGAAGATGGGCATCCGTGCTTCCGCCACCTACGAGCTGGTCTTCGACAACTGCGAAGTGCCTGCTGAGAACCTGCTGGGCAAGGAAGGCGAAGGCTTCAAGATCGCTATGATGCTGCTGGACGGCGGCCGTATCGGCGTTGCTGCTCAGGCTCTGGGTATTGCTCAGGGTGCTATCGACGAGTGCATCCCCTACCTGAAGAACCGCAAGCAGTTCGGCAAGCCCCTGTCCTCCTTCCAGAACACCCAGTTCGAGCTGGCTGACATGCAGACCAAGGTTGACGCTGCTCGCCTGCTGATCTATCGTGCTGCTATGGCTAAGCAGGACCACGAGCCCTACAGCCACCTGGCTGCTATGGGTAAGATGTTCGCTGCTGAGGTCGCTTCCGACGTGACCCGTCGTGTTGTCCAGCTGGTTGGCGGCTGCGGCTACACCCGCGAGTATCCCTTCGAGAGAATGATGCGTGACGCTAAGATCACCGAGATCTATGAGGGCACCACCGAAGTTCAGAAGATGGTCGTTTCCGGCTGGATGCTGAAGAAGTAATTCGGTTTATCATTCAACGGATAAGTAAAGAGAGGGCAGTGGTTCGCCACTGCCCTCTTTTTTAAAAGAGAGGAAGCCTATGCATATTGATCCCACCCTCTATACTGGACGGCCCCAGAATTTGGAGGGCCGTCTGCCGCGAGAGGTTGCCTGCTATGATCTGCTGGATCGCCTGGCCATCCCCTATACCCGGGTGGACCATGATCCGGCGGATACCATTGCAGCCTGCCATGAGATTGAGAAGGTCCTGGGCGCTCCCATCTGTAAGAATTTGGTGCTGTGCAATCGGCAGAAAACTGCCTTCTATCTTCTCCTGATGGAGGGGGACAAGCCCTTCCGCACCAGGGATCTGTCCAAACAGATTGGCTCGGCCCGTCTGTCCTTTGCTGCACCGGAGGATATGGAGACCTATTTGGGGGTTACCCCGGGCTCCGCTACCGTTTTGGCCCTGGCCAACGACCCGGACCATAAGGTGCAGTTGATCCTGGACCGCACGGTGGCAGAGACCGGCCACTTTGGCTGCCACCCCTGCATCAATACTTCGACAGTAAACCTCTCTATGGAAGAGGTACGGAAGACACTGTTGCCTGCCTTGGGGATTGTTCCCCTGCTGGTAGACCTTCCCGATCCTAGGGACGAGGAAGCCTGACGGGGCAGTTGGACCCATGCTGCTGACCATGCCGGCGGCGTGGGTCTGTTTGCCTTCTAGGGCTGGGGAAAGGAGAACAACCATGGTTCGGATTCGGAATATCGCCTTGCCCGCCACTTGGGACGAGGCCCTCCTGCGGAAAAAGGCGGCGCGTGCCTTGGGCGTCCCGGTAGGGAAACTCCACCGATGTGTCCCAGTGCGCCAATCCATCGATGCCCGCAAGAAAGGGGACGTCCATTATGTCATGACGGTGGATGTCTCCTTGCCCCACGAGGAGGCGGTGGTAGCCCGGGGGAAGGGGAATCAGATTTCTCTGGTGGAGCCGCCGGTGCCCTACGCATTTCCTCAGGTGACGCGGGTTTCCACCTTGCCGCCTGTGGTGGTGGGCAGCGGGCCGGCGGGGCTGTTTGCCGCCCTCGCTTTGGCCCGGGCGGGCCTCCGGCCGGTTTTGCTGGAACGGGGCAAGCCCATCGAGCAGCGGGTGCAGGACGTGGAGGCCTTCTGGAAGGGCGGGGACCTGGACCCGGAGTCCAACGTTCAGTTTGGGGAAGGGGGCGCAGGCACCTTTTCCGATGGAAAACTCACCACGGGAACCCATGACCCCCGCCTGTCCCAGGTGATGAAGACCTTCGTGGCGGCAGGGGCCCCTGAGGATATCCTTTGGCAGCATAAGCCCCATGTGGGAACCGACCTCCTCCGCCAAGTGGTCCGCCGGCTCCGGGAGGAGATTTTAGCCGCCGGCGGCGAAATCCGGTTTGGCCATCGCCTGGAGGGACTCTCTTTGTCGGGCCATCAACTGCAGGAGATCGTCGTGGCAGAGGGGAATACCACCTACACCATGCCGTGCGATGCCCTGATTCTGGCCCCAGGCCACTCTGCCCGAGACACCTTCCAGATGCTCCGAGATGCTGGGGCCGCCATGGAGCAGAAGCCCTTTGCCATCGGGGTGCGCATAGAGCACCGGCAGGACCGGATCAGCCGGGCACAGTTGGGGGAGCAGTGGGCGGCCTTTCCCCCTGTGGACTATAAGTTGGTGTGCCATTTGCCCACGGGCCGGTCGGCCTATACGTTCTGCGTCTGCCCTGGGGGGCAGATTGTGGCGGCGGCCTCCCAGCCTGGCGGCCTTGTGACCAATGGGATGAGCAACCGTGCCCGGGATGGGGCCTTCATCAACGGTGGGTTCCTGGTGGGCGTGGGCCCAGGGGACTTTGGCAGTGAGGATCCCCTGGCCGGGGCGGCCTTTCAGGCCCTATGGGAGGAGAAAGCCTACGCCTTTGGCCGCCCTGGGTATGAGGCGCCGGCCCAGCGGGTGGGGGACTTCCTCCGGGGGCTTCCCAGCCCGGACCATCTCCAGCATCGCAGCACCTACCGGCCTGGCGTGTGCTTTGGGGACTTGCGGGACACCCTGCCCCCCTTGGTCACCGACACCTTGGCCCAGGCCCTGCCGGTGCTGGACCGCAAGCTCCACGGCTTTGCCGCCCCAGATGCCCTGATGGTGGGGGTGGAGACCCGCTCCTCCTCGCCGGTCCGTCTGCTGCGGGACAAGGGGTTTCAGTCAAACCTGCGGGGACTCTATCCCTGTGGGGAGGGGGCGGGCTATGCCGGGGGCATCGTCTCGGCAGCGGTGGATGGTCTCCGGGTGGCGGAGGCGGTGGCCCATCCCCCAGAAACATAAAAAAACAGATCCCCCGGCGATGGTTCCGAGGGATCTGTTCCGTATTCTGCGTATCGAAGTGGGTTAAAGCAACCCATGGCTGGAGAGGAAGTCCGCGGCCACCTGGGCGGGCTCCTGCCCTTCCTCGTCCACCAGGTAGTTCATGTTCTGCATTTCCTCGTCGGTGAGGGCCGCGGAAAGCTGATTGATGGGATCGGCGAGTTCCGGGTACTCCTCCAGAACTTCGCCCCGGAGCATGGGGATGGCATTGTAGGGCGGGAAATAGCCATCGGTGTCTTCCAACGTCACCAGGCCATACTTTTTCAGCAGGCCGTCGGTGGCGAAGGCGTCCACAATGTCAATCTCTCCCTGTTCCAGGGCGATAAACCGGGGGGAGCCGTCAATGCCTACGGTATTCTTAAACTGGAATCCGTACTTGGCCACCAGACCCGGCAGCCCATCATCAGGCCGGTTTTGGAACTCCAGCGTGGTCCCAATGACCAGCTGATCATCGCACCTCTGAAGGTCGGCGATGGTGACAAGCCCATATTCCTCAGCGGTTTCGGGCTGCACCGCGATGGTGTAAGTATTGTTGAGGGGGGACTTATCCAGCACCACAATGTCGTAGTTGGCAGCCAGTTCGTCCTTGCATTCCTGGTACACCGCCTCCATGTCGGACTTGGCAGGGTGGTTCAAAAGGCTGACGTAAACGGTTCCCGTGTAGTCCAGGTACATGTCAATTTCCCCGGCCTGGAGGGCTTCGTAGCACACCTGGGTACCACCCAAGTTGTCCTCCACATCCACGTCAATGTCCGTGTGGGCCTCGATCATCTGGCCGTAGAGGTGGGCCAACACGATGTTTTCCGTGAAGTCCTTGCTGCCGATGACGATGCTCCGGTCGCTGGTGTTGGCCAGGTTGTGGTAGGCGGTGTTGCCCACCATGAGGACCAGCAGAGCAGCGGCGACGCCCAGAATCGCTTTGCTACGGGTTCTGCGGCGTTTCAGCTTTTCCTTAGAGGTGCCGAACTGTTTCTGCAGGCTGATGGGGGTCACCAGTTTTTCGATGAGCCCCATGAGGAAGTCCACCACCAGGGCCAGGATACAGGCGGGGATGGCGCCTGCCAGGATCTGGATGTTGTTCACCGTCCGGATGCCGGAGAACACCAGATACCCCAGGCCCCCAGCGCCGATGAAGGCGGCCATGGTCATCAGGCCCACGGCGGTGACGGTGCTGATCCGCACTCCCGCCATGATGACAGGCAAGGCCATGGGAAGCTTGATCTTATAGAGCACCTGCCATTTGGTCAGGCCGATGCCCGTAGCGGCTTCCACCAACAGAGGGTCAATGTTGGTGATGCCGGTGTAGGTGTTTTTTACAATGGGCAACAGGGAATAGATGATGACCATCACCACAGCGGGCAGGGTGCCAATGCCCAACAGGGGAATGGCCAGGCCCAGCAGGGCCATACTAGGGATGGCCTGCACCACGTTGGCAATGCCAATCACCGGTTTGCCCAGTTTGCGCACATAGCTGACCAGAATCCCCAGAGGGACGCCAATCAGAATGGAGCAGCCCACCGCAATGGCAGTCATTTCAATATGCTCAATGGTGAGGGAGAGGATCTGCTGCCACTGGGTGACGAAATAGTCAATGAGGCTGGCAAACCCGTCCAGGAAGGCATTCATCCGTCTGCCACCCCCTTTTCCTCGGTGAGGAACTGGCGGCTCAAGGTAGCCACCAGGCTGGAGTTGGTGAGCAGACCCACCAGCTTCTCAGAGGCATCCAGCACAGGGACAGCGTTGACCTCTGCCTCTTGGACCATACGGAGGATGTTGACAATGTTGTCATCATCCCGGGCAGTGTAGCGGACAGGCTCCATGATCTCCTCTGCTCGAGCCAAAGGGGACTCCGCCCGGAAGAGGGCCCGGCGGGTGACCACCCCCCGTAAATGGTGCTGCTCGTCCACCACCAGGAGGGAGTCGATGTGATGGTCCCGCATACGCTTGATACAGAGGTTGCGGTTCAAATCGCCATGGCAGGTGATGGTCTCCTTGATCATGAAGTCAGACACACGGATGAACTCCGGGGAGTCCCAGATCCGTTCGGTGCCGACAAAACTGGCGATGAAATCGTCGGCGGGGTGTTTGAGGATCTGTTCTGGCGTGTCAAACTGCAAAATGTGCCCGTTGCGCATGATGCAAATGCGGTCGGCGATCTTGATGGCCTCGTCCATGTCGTGGGTGACAAAAACCATGGTTTTTCCCATCTTTTCGTGCATTGAGACCAACTCGTCCTGCAGGCTGCTCCGGGTAACCGGGTCAAGCGCAGAGAAGGGCTCGTCGAAAAGCACGACCTCAGGGTCGTTGGCCAGGGCGCGAATCACACCGATACGCTGCTGCTGGCCACCAGAGAGCTCCGTGGGATAACGGTCCAGGTACTCCGCAGGATCCAGATCCACCATCTCCATGAGTTGGTTGGTTTTGCGGGAGATGGCTTGGGGGTCGCCCTTGGCCAGACGGGCAATGATTTCGATGTTTTCCCGAATGGTCATGTGGGGGAATAGGCCGCCCTGTTGGATGACGTAACCGATTCGCCGGCGCAACTGCACCTTGTCCAGCGTTTCAATGTTCTTTCCATCTATCCAAATTTCGCCGCTGGATGGGGAGAGAAGCCGGTTGATCATCTTTAGGGTGGTGGTCTTCCCACAACCGGAAGGGCCGATCAATACGGTGAGTTCCCCTGTGGGGATTTCCATGGATATATCGGATAGAACAACTTTGCCGTGGAAATCCTTGGAGACGTGCCGGAATTCGATCATTCGCATACCTCCTTTCTATTACTTATTTTTATTATACCATAAAATGGTGAAACATTCAAATCTTTCGAAGAAATTTAATAAAATCTTAGTAATTTCACCAGAAAAAGAGACAATTTGCAAAGGATGTAAAAGAATGTAAACCTTCTTGCAAGCAATTTCTTGACGAAAAGAAGGAAATGATATATAATATTGTGAATTTTCTAGCCCTGTTATGATCCAAGAAAAAAGGGAAGGTTGCCTTCCCTTCTGGTTTTTCATACAGAGTATGCCAAAGAGAGGGAACGGCGCCTGCCAGAACAGGTGCCCCGCTTTTCTGAGAAAACAGCCAGAAAGAAACCTATTTTGATTTTGATTGGAATGCACCAAAATCCAGGGAGAGGGAGCGTGAGGACCATGGCGGAAGAGACCATGAGCACCAATTTCATTCACAGCATCATTGAGGAGGAACTGCAGCCCGGTGGCCGCTGCGAGGGGAAACAGGTTCACACCCGGTTCCCACCGGAGCCCAACGGGTATCTCCACATCGGCCACTGCAAGGCGCTGACCATTGACTTTGGCACGGCGGAGAAGTACCAGGGCATCTGCAACCTGCGGATGGATGACACCAACCCCGCCAAAGAGGACACAGAGTACGTCGACGCCATCCAGGAGGACATCCACTGGCTGGGATTTGATTGGGGCGACCGGTTCTTTTACGGTTCAGACTATTTCACTCGAACCTATGAATTGGCAGTGGACCTGATCAAGAAAGGCCTGGCCTATGTCTGTGAGCTGACCCCCGAGCAGTTCCGGGAATATCGGGGAGACACCACCACCCCCGCCAAAAGCCCTTGGCGGGACCGGCCGGTGGAGGAAAACCTGGACCTCTTCGAACGCATGAAGAACGGGGAGTTCCCGGAAGGCAAGTACACCCTCCGCGCCAAGATTGACCTGGCCTCCGGTAACTTCAACATGCGGGACCCGGTGCTCTACCGTATCCGCTACATTGAGCACCACCGGCAGGGGACCAAATGGTGCATCTTCCCCATGTACGACTTTGCCCACCCCATCCAGGATGCCCTGGAAGGGATCACCCACTCCCTGTGCTCCTTGGAGTATGAAAACCACCGCCCCCTCTACGACTGGGTGGTGGAGCACTGCGACGTGCCCAGCCGGCCCCGGCAGATCGAGTTTGCCCGCTTGGGCATCAACTACACCGTTCTGTCCAAGCGGAAGCTCCGGGCCCTGGTGGAGAACGGCCAGGTAGCCGGGTGGGATGACCCCCGGATGCCCACCCTCTGCGGCCTGCGCCGCCGGGGATACACCCCCAAGTCCATTCGCAACTTCTGTGAGCGCATCGGTGTGTCCAAGGTGGACTCCACCGTGGACTGGGCCTTCCTGGAGTCCTGCCTGCGGGAGGACCTGAACGAGACAGCCCAGCGGGTCATGGCCGTCCTGCGCCCGGTGAAGCTGACCATCACCAACTATCCCGAAGGGCAGCAGGAGACCGTCACCGTGGAGAACAACCCGGTGGATCCTACCGCTGGGGAGCGGCAGGTGCCCTTCTCCCGCCACCTCTATATTGAGGCAGATGACTTTTTGGAGACCCCCATTCCCAAGTATAAGCGCCTGACCCCCGGCGGTCAGGAGTGCCGCCTGAAAGGGGCCTACCTCATTCGCTGCACCGGCTGCGTCAAGAACGAGGCCGGCGAGGTGGTGGAGGTCCTCTGCGAATATGACCCGGAATCCAAGGGAGGCAACCCCGCCGATGGGCGGAAGGTCAAAGGGGCCACCATTCACTGGGTGGATGCTGCCACCGCCGCCGATGCAGAGGTGCGCCTGTACGATTACCTGTTCACCGACCCCGCGCCGGATGCGGCGGATAAAAATTTCCTGGACTATCTGAATCCGGATAGCCTCCAGATCCTTACCGGCTGCAAGGTGGAGCAGGGGCTGGCCCAGGCGGCCATGCCGGAAAAGGGGAAAACCGCCACTGCCTACCAGTTCATGCGTCAGGGCTACTTCTGCCTGGATAACCAGGACGCCGCCCCGGGCCATCTGGTGTTTAACCGCAGTGTCTCGTTGAAGGACAGCTTTAAGAAAAAATAAAATCCGATGCATAGATATCGGAAATTTTGGGAAAAGCAGGGAGGAGAAAACACCATCTCTGCCTTGCGAAACCGTTCATTTTCTGGTACAATAGCAAAGATCCTGTGAAGATGCCCCGGCATGGGGGATCGGTTCCTAAAGTGGGAGTGTTGTCACGAGTATGAAGAAACATGAAATCAAATCCGGAAGAACCAAACCGCCAGAAGTTCGTACGCGGGAACAGATAGAGAATGAAACCTTTAACCGGATGCTTCTCTGGGTGGCAGTGGCCGCCGTGGTAGAAGTGGTTATGGTTCTCATCAATCGCTTTTATATCAACACCAGAGTGAGCGAGCTCAACGCCAAGATCGTGCTGTACTATGTGCTGACAGCACTGCCCTTCGTGGGGGCGGCCCTGTTCGTGATCCTCTTGGTGGTGGCCGTGCGGATGCGTCGAAGCGATACAGGGAAGGACGGAACCCTTCAGGTGGCGATGGCCTTCGGATTTTTGTGCATGGGCGTGTGCGGCCTTCTGATGCGGAATTATGAGAGCACCGTTGCCCCCATGGTGCTGGCCGTGGTGCCTGGGCTTGGGGTCCTGATGATGGTGTTTTACCTCTACCCCAAGGAGTTCTTCGCCTGCGGCATTGTGGGCGGTTTGGGTCTCCTGGGCCTGTGGGTTTACCGGACCCTTTCCAGTGGTACCATCTATTACGCCTATCTCATCCTAACGGTGGTGATCGCTGCCGCAGGAGCTGTGTTGGCCTGGAAGCTGAAGAAAGCAGGCGGGGTGTGGAAGGGCAAGAACCGCAGTTGGACTCTGCTGCAGTCGGATGCAGCCTACCTGCCGTACTACCTTACAGCAGTCATTACCCTGGTTCTGCTCCTGCTTCCTCTGGTTGTGAGTGCCATGGGCTACTATGGCGTTTGGGCAATGGCAGCTTGGCTGTTCATCCTGGCGGTCTACTTCACGGCAAAACTCATGTAAATGGAAAGAGAAACCATGCCGGCCGGCACCTCTGTCTTGGGGTGCCGGCCGTTTCATCTCTGTCAATCGGTTGTTTTCAGGAGGGACTCCTGTCGCAGCGGAAGGGGATTCTCTGTGGCTTGCTCCCAGCCGACGAGCAGGCAGCCGTGTTCCACTTGGATCTCCACCGGGTTTCCCAGGAAATGGTTGCTCACCCCCAGGGGGAAAAAGGGGGAGAGGGTTCCCCGGTCCAACGGGTACTGCCCCCCCCGAATGGTGACTCCCCTGGCCTCCTCCCCCAGACAGAACAGGGAGAAGATTCCGGCCTCCCGGGCAGGCAAGGTGAGGTGACCATCGGCCAGGGCGGTAAATACATAGGTCTCATCATAGAGATAGCCTGCGGCCCCTGCCTGGGCCAGGTAGCCCAGGGTTTGCAGGTTGGCCAGGGTGTGGTCCAACCGCCCACCTGTGCAGCCGTAGAGGTGGACGGTGGTGCATCCCTGGGCCAGGGCGTATTTTACAGCCAGCATGGTATCGGTGTCGTCCTTTTCTGCCGGGAAGGTTTGCACGGGGAGGGCTTGGGGGGGCGTTTCCAGGGAGTCCAAGTCTCCCAACAGGAGATCTGGGCGCAGCCCGGCGGCCTGGCAGTGGCGGTACCCCCCGTCGGCGGCCAGGATGAGATCCCCTGGCTGAGGCGGTACCGGCAGTCCGAAAAAGGGGCCGGCGCCAAAGAGAAAGCAGGTATCGTAGACTTGGGGCATGGCGATGTCTCCTTTCCATAGGGTCCATGGATGTCCCCATCTTACCACGGTTGGCGCCTCTTGACCAGGGGGCGTTTTTTTGTTACACTGGGCGGCAGTGCAGTCAGAGAGAAAGGAAGAACCAATCAATGATCCAAGGGGTTATTTTTGATGCAGACGGAACCCTGCTGGACTCCATGGGGATGTGGGATACGGTAGGGGAGCGGTACCTGGCTTCCCTGGGGATCCCCGCCCGCCCAGGGCTGCGGGAGATTCTCTTCCCCATGAGCCTGACCCAGTGCGCCGCATATCTCAAGCAGACCTATGGGCTGCCCCAGTCCTGCCAGGCCATTGCCGATGGCATCAATGAAAGTATTTTCACCTTTTACCGGGACGAGGTGCAGGCCAAAGCCGGCGCGAAGGCCTTTTTGAAAGCCCTGCACCGCCAGGGCGTGGCAGTCACCTTGGCCACTGCCACCGACCGGGAAGTGATTCTGGCGGGGCTGCGCCGCACATCCCTGTTACCTCTGTTGGACAAAGTGTTCACCTGTGGGGATTTGGGGGTGGACAAGCGCACCCCCACCATCTTCCACACGGCCCGGGCGGCCATGGGAACGGCCCTGGCAGACACTTGGGTTTTTGAGGATGCCGTGCACGCTGCTCAGACGGCCTATCAGGCGGGCTACCGCGTGGCCGGTGTGGCAGACCCTTATAGCGACCAGAAAGCGCTACAGGCCACGTGCCACCTCTATCTGCCCGATCTCACGGATTTTTCCGGGTTTTATGAGAGGGCCAAACAGTGGTAATTGGAAATTGCCCCACCCAATTTGGGTGGGGCAATTTTTGTAAGAGACGGTGACAGGGGAGGCGTTAGGCTTTGGGGATGAGTTGGATGTTCAAGTCTACATTTCCCTCAATGCCAGGCACCGTGCCGGTGCTGGAGTACTGCCACATGGAAAAGTGGTAGTAGAAGGTGGGGGTTTCGTTGTACTGGGCCAGCCACAGGGGGAAGTCCACCAGCTGCGCCAGGTCGTAATGGAGGTAGAAGTAGGTGAGGTTGGAGTAGACCATGCTCTCGTACCCACTGTCCTCTACGGCTTGGCAGAAGGCCACAGCACATTTGGTGAGCATCTCATCGGAGAGCCCGTCTGTGCGGGGATTGAGGCTGCTGTCGTAAGGTTCCCAGTCAAAGACGATGGGGTAGGTGATGTCATAGTCCTGGAGGAGATCCATGCAGTACTGGGCTTCCTCCACGGCCTCCTCCTCGTTGATGGCTTGGGAGAAGAAGTACACCCCAACTTCAATGTCGTTTTCCAAGGCACCCTTCAGATTGGTCTCAAAGTAGGTGTCCGTGACAATCCGCCCCGTTCCGTACCCACGGTAACCCAGACGGATCATGGCGAAGTCCACGCCAGCGTCCTTCACAGCGGCCCAATCGATCTCCCCTTGGTAGCGGGAGACGTCGATGCCGATCCGGTAATCATAGTCATCGCTGTTGTAGGTGAGAAACCCGTTTTCATTCACCTGGAAGAGGGAGGAATCATAGGTCCGTTTTGGCATTTCTTCCACCACATAGACCTTTTTGTTGCCGAAGTAGAAGTAATCCCCCTCCTCCTCGGGGTCGTCTGGGTCCTCTGGTGAGGTGGGTGGCGTCTCAGGGGTTTCTGGCGGGGTGTAGTGGTAGATTCGCCAGATCACGGTGGTGATCTCCGCGCGGGAGATGTCATCCTGGGGTTGGAAGAGGATTTGGTCCCCCGAGGCGGATCCCTCGAAAATACCGTGGTCCCACAGGATCAGTGCGGCCTCCGCGTCGGTGTCGTCAAAGGGGGAGGGATCTTGGCTGGTCCGGGAGAGGTCCATAGCCAGAACGGTGATCTCGGCAATCTCCAGCCGGGTAATGGCATTGTCCAACCCTAGATTGAGCCCGCTGGGGAGCAGCCCCTCTCGCTGGGCCAAATCGTAGAACCCACTGGCCCAGTGGGTTCCTGTAGGGGCCTGGTTCTCATAACCAGCGGCCATCAGGACGAGCTTCAAGGCCTGCCCAAAGGTCACAGTGCCCTCGGGGCGGAAGGCCGTGGAGGTGACCCCGTCTACAATGCCGGCGTCGTAGAGGTCTTGTACGTAGGTGTAGTACCACTCCGAGGGGTCCACGTCGGTAAAGGGCAGGCTGCCTGCGGCACTGGCGGGGACGGCCAGGGAAATGGTAAGGGCAGCCAGCAGGAGCAGGGCATGCAGTCTCTGTCGAATCGTTTGCATGGGAAAGATACCTCTCTATCTCTTTGGTTAAGAAAAGTGCCGGGGAAAGAGTTTGGGGCGCAGGCGGTAGACATACAGGTCACTGATCCTGGCCAGCAACACGTCATAGATCAAGAAGGCCACATTGCCCAGCACCAACATGCCGGCCACTACCAGCCCCGTCCAGTTGGCGGCATCGGCCTGCCAATCCGGAGAAACCAGGACAAAGAGCAGCAGGGCGATGATGACAGCCAGGGCAGCGTTAAACAGAACCAGTTTTAAGACCACCCGCAAGGGTTTACGCCGCAAATGCTGCAGCTTGGGCCGAGCCAGGGGATACCAGCCGAAGAGGAGGGCAAAAAACAGGGCAGCCTCTTTGTTGGGGGAGAGGATCAGGCTGAGCAGTGCTACGGCAAGGTAGAGCAGCGCCCCTGTCTTGCCGCCAAACTCCCACACCACAGGGATGATGAGCACGCCAGCGACAGCAGGGCACAGGTACTCCGTGGCGGGAATCATGGTGCCCAGCAGCATAATGACGATCATCAGGGCAGCCAGGACGCCGCAAAAAGCCACACGAAAACTTGGTCGGTTGCGCATGTGTGGAATCACCTCCCAGGTGGAAACGCGCAAGAAAAAGGAACATACCATAGTATAGCAAAGCTGGCAGAGGCTTGCAAGCGGCAGGCGGCGATTGGGGCACTTTCTTTGCGCCCAAGCCCCCAGCGGGTCGAACCCAGAGAGAAACACCAGAAAATAGCAGTTGCCACACTTCTGTAGATATGGTACAATTATTTTGTAAGTTCTCAAAGTGAATTCGTGGGTTTTGATACCCGGGAAAGGAGGAAACCGATGCATTACCAGACCATCTGGCTGATCCTTCTTATCGTCTTTGCAGGCATTGAGGGGATAACGGCGGGGTTGGTCTCCATTTGGTTCTGTGCTGGCAGTCTAGTGGCCCTGGTGGCGACGTGGCTGGGGGCATCTTTGCCGGTACAGATTGGGCTGTTCGCCATTGTCTCCGTAGTGGCCATGGCCTTGGTGCGGCCCATGGCGCGGAAATGGCTGCACCCTAAGATGGAGAAAACCAACGCAGACCGCATCCTGGATCAGGAAGGCGTGGTGGTAGAGGAGATTGATAATCTCAATGCCTCTGGCCAAATTAAAATTGGCGGCGCTGTCTGGTCCGCCCGAGCAGAGGGGGAGGAAGTCATCCCCCCAGGGACCCGGGTACGGGTGGCGCGGATCGAAGGTGTCAAAGCCATTGTAAGAAAACAGACCGATTGAAACCCAGTAGACCCAAAGAGAGAACCCGCCTTTTGAAGAAGAGAAAGGATTGTTACTATGGAAACAAGGATTGTCCTCATTGTTCTGCTGATCATCGTCCTGGTGATTCTGGCTCGCTGCATTCGAGTGGTGCAGCAGTCCAAAGCATACGTGATTGAGCGCCTGGGTGCTTTCCACACGGTATGGAGTGTGGGCCTGCATTTTAAGATTCCCTTTATTGATCGCGTCCAACGGGTGGTTTCCTTGAAGGAACAGGTGGCGGACTTCCCACCCCAGCCTGTCATTACCAAGGACAACGTCACCATCCAGATCGACACGGTCCTCTACTTCCAAATCACGGACCCCAAGCTCTACGCCTATGGGGTGGAAAACCCCATGAGCGCCATTGAGAACCTCACCGCCACCACCCTGCGGAACATCATTGGTGAGTTGGAGCTGGACCAGTCTCTGACCTCCCGAGATATCATCAATGCCCGGATGCGCTCCATTCTGGACGAAGCCACAGATCCCTGGGGGATTAAAGTCAACCGGGTGGAGCTGAAGAACATCGTGCCGCCCAAGGACATCCAAAACGCCATGGAGAAGCAGATGCGGGCCGAGCGGGAACGGCGGGAGCAGATCCTTCAGGCCGAGGGCCAGAAGCAAAGCCAGATCCTGGTGGCCCAGGGCGAGAAGGAGTCTATGATCCTCCGGGCCGACGGCGAAAAGCAGGCCCGCATCATGGAGGCCGAAGCCGAAGCTGCTGCCATTCTCCGGGTGAACGAGGCCATGGCAGACTCCTTGAAACTCCTCAATGAGTCCGCCCCCACCGATGGCGTCATTAAGATCAAGGCCTTGGAGGCTTTCCAGGCCGCTGCCAACGGAAAGGCCACCAAGATTATCATCCCCTCGGAGATCCAAGGCCTGGCCGGCCTGGCCGAGGGCATCGTGGAAACCGTCAAGCGCCCGGAGACCGGGAGCAGGCCAGTTTCCAAGGAACAGGCGTAACGAAACCTTTGCCTAGAAAAACGCTCGCTGCCACGCAGCGAGCGTTTTTTCGTAAGAAACCGGTTCCGTGCAACCTGGTTCCAAAAATCTCGGTAATATGGGGGAAGGGCCCTTTGAGAATATGGTAGGAGGGGAGCGGTATGGACGACAAGGAAATCCTAACCCTGTATTGGAACCGAGAGGAAGCAGCCATTGCAGCCTCTGCACAGAAGTATGGGCACTACTGCGGCCGCATTGCGGGAAACATTCTCTCCCAAACGGAAGATGTGGAGGAATGCGTCAACGACACGTGGCTCCGGGCCTGGAATACCATTCCACCCCACAGGCCGGCGAAGCTCTCCCTCTTCCTGGGAAAGATCACCCGGGAGCTGGCCATCGACCGGTATCGTGCCCAGCGGACCCAGAAACGGGGCGGCGGCGTGTACGACGTGGCGTTGGAGGAGTTGGAAGAATGTCTATGGACAGAGCGCGATACGGTGGAGCGAGCGGTGGAAGGGAACCTGCTGGGGGAGGCCATCAGCCGCTTTCTGTGGGAACAGCCCCCGCTGCACCGGGATGTGTTTGTCCTGCGGTACTACCATTTCAGCTCCATCCAAAGGATTGCCAAGGCGTACGCCATCGGAGAGAGCAAGACGAAATCCATCCTGTTTCGGACCCGGAAAAAACTGCGGGTGTTTCTGGAAAGTGAGGGATTGCTATGAAGGCAGAACACTGGATGGATGCCATGGGGCAGATCGACATGAACCTGGTGGCGGAAGCGGAACAGCGGTGTCTCACCACCCCGGTCCGGCGCCCCCCCAGAAAGCTTCTGCGCTGGGCCGCTTGCCTAGCGGTGGCTCTCCTACTCTCCCTGTCGGTGGCCTTTGCAGCTGGGGTGTTTGACCCGCTGTCGCAGTACTTTCAAGGGCGGACAGAGGCGGATTGGGACCGTTTCCTCTCAGCCTCGACCTCGGTGGCCAACGACACCGTGGAACTCCGGCTGGAGGGGGCCGTCGCAGACGAACACCTCTGCCATCTGCTGGTCTCCTTTGTGGGGCAAACCCAAGCGGTCAAAGAGCAACTGACCAAGCACAGCGCGGAGACGCAGCGCGGCTTCCAGCTCCATGCCACCGCTGAGGATGGGACCCCAGTGGACAGCACCCAATGGACCAGCGGGGTATACACTGAGCAGAGGGGGTTCCACAGCGTCGCAAGCACCCCCTTTGCGGGGGCAGATCTCACCGCGCTGGTTACAGTGACCTTCCCGGAGGATCTCTCGCTGCAGGAGATTGAGAACGTCTGCTTCACGTACGAAGGGCTTACCTTGGAGGTAGACGTTTCGCAGTATCTTTTGCCCGGATACCTGCTGGTCCCGGAACATCCTGCGGAAGGGGCGGAAACGGTGTGCTATCTGTCCCCCATTGGGTTTCAGTGCACGGTGCCAGGGGAAGGGGAGGTCACCCTAGAGCTCCTTCGAACCGACGGAACCGTGGTGGAGATGGGAGAGGACTTGGGCTGCCATATGGCAGGGTATTCCGGCGGGGACACGCAGTGGTTCTCCGGCTACTGGTGTGCCGGCAGCCCTCTGGCCGTCCGTGTCCTGGATTTGGAGGACTACCGCGGCCTGCGGATCAACGGCGTGTCGTACATTTTTCCCCAACCAACGGAGTAGTGTTACAGAGAAAGCCCCCCTCGAGGCCAGAAACCTGCCTCGAGGGGGGCTTGCGTACAGAGAAGAGGGCGGCTCTTACAGGGTCAGGGAAGGTGCGCTGTAAGTCCGTGCGCCCATTTCAGAGTCCAGTGCATACAGACCCTTGATGTCAGAGGCGAACAGATCGAACCGGCCCAGCAGATCGTTGGCGTTCTTCTCCTCCTCGCCCTGCTCCTTCACGAACCAATCCAGGAACTGGAGGGTGCGGAAGTCGTTGGCCTTCATGGCCTCGGCATAGATGGCGTTGATCAGGGAGGTGACATACTCCTCGTGGGCCAGGGAGGCGGCCAGGGGATCCCGGAAGGACTCATACACCTTGTCGGGGGCCTCAATGGCGCTGAGCTTGGGGCACTCGCCGTTGTTCTGCAGGTAGGTCAGGAAGAGCATGGCGTGGTCCCGCTCCTCCTGGGCCTGGATTTTAAACCAGTTGCCGAACCCATCCAGGTTCTTGCCATAGTAATAGTTGGACATGTCCAGGTACAGATAGGCGGAGTAGAACTCCTTGTTGATCTGCTGCTCCAGCAGAGCGGCGACTTCTTTCTTCAGCATAGAAAACATCCTTTCTTTGTTAGAATTGGTTGGGATTGGCCATTGTATCCAGTGGGCAACTGCAGTCACAGAAAACCCAGAGAAACCATAGGGAGTTTATCCGGAATGATCATATCATAACCGGGGGACAGTGTCAATTCTTGCCAAAGGGGATCCCTTGACGGCCTGAGAAAACTATGCCACAATGGGGGTAACCATACTTCCAGGAAGAAGGAGGAGGGAACACCATGCAACAAGAATGGGTGGTCAGCCGGCACGGCTACCGGATTGCCTGCCGGAACAACTGGGATGGGCAGAACCAGGTAGCCATAGTCTGCCATGGGTTCGGCAGCAGTAAGAACAGCCCCATGGTACAGGCCCTGGACCAAACCTTGCCAGCCCATGGGATCGGGGTATACAGTTTTGATTTTCCCGCCCACGGAGAAAGCCCGGTGGGGGAGGAGGGCCTCCGGGTGCCCTTCTGCATAGACGATCTGGCAGAGGTGGAGGCCCATCTCCTGGCCAGAAATCCCCAGGCCGAGATCTCCTACTTTGCCTCTAGTTTTGGGGCGTATATCACGCTGCTCTACCTGGCACAGCACCCGCACCGGCAAAGGAAGGCCTTCCTGCGCTCGGCAGCTGTGACCATGCCGGCCTTGGCAGCTGGGTGGCTCCTGAACCAGCGGGCCCAGGAGGACCTGGCCCGGCAGGGCTACTTTGTCCCGCAGTACGACTACGTCCGAGAAATGCGGATCACGCCGGCCTTTTTGGATGATCTGGCGGAGTACAATCTCTTTACCCGGTACCGGCAGGGCAGTGCCCAGGTGGCCATGGTTCACGGAGGGCAGGACCAGGTGGCACCAGTGAAGGCGGCACAGCGGTTTGCCACCCGATTTGGTGCCCGGCTTACCATCCTTCCCCAGGGGGAACACAACCTGATGGGGGCGGGAGAATTGGAGCAAGTACTCTCCCTTGCGGTGGCATTTTTGCAAGGGAGAGGTACGGAAAACCTGGAGAAAATGTGAGGAATTTGGTTGCAATTTCAGGGGGAAAACAGTATAATAAAACGAAGTGGGCCTCTGTAGATACCAGGAAATTCTATCGGAAAATACAGCTGGCACTGTTACACTTTTGTTAAACTTTTGTTTTCTTCTTGCAATTCTTTCCAGAGTGTGTTATACTGCCCCTGTTAGTAGGATCAACTTACGAGAAGAAAACGTTACGAGGTGAATCTACTATGCAGCACATCCTATGCTCTAAGGAGCGGGGGAAGCGGTTCGTCGCATGGCTTATGACGGCGATCATGTTGCTGTTTGTCATGGCTTCGGCTCTGCCGGCAGCCCAGGCGGTGACCCAGGACGAAATTGATGATATGAAGTCCCAGGCCTCCAGTCTGAAAGAGCAGCAAGCAGATCTCCAGAGTAAACTGGACGAGCTGGAAAACTCCCAGAACGCTGCCTTAGACCAGAAGTTCCTGCTGGAAGAGAAGATCAACGTACTCCAGGAGCAGATTGCTCTCTCTGAGCAAGCCATCCAGGATTACGGCGAGATGATCGACCAGAAGGAAGTGGAACTGGCAGAAGCCCAAGAGGAAGAAGCCAAGTACCAGGAGGAGTTCAACCAGAGAGTCCGCAGCATGGAGGAGCGGGGGAATGTGTCCTATTGGTCCGTTCTCTTCAATGCCAACAGCTTTTCGGACTTGCTGGACCAGATCAACGCCATTTCGGAAGTCATGGACTATGACAACCAGGTGATGGACAACTTGGCTGCCGCCCGTCAGGCTGTGGCAGATGCCAAGGCAGATCTGGAGGAGAACAAGGCTGCCGAGGAGGCTGCTAAGGCGGATCTGGAAAGCCAGAAGGCGGAACTGGAAACGGAGCAGGCCAACGTAGACGCGGTGATCTCTGAGATCGAAAGCCAGTCTAGCGTGTATGCCCAGAAGATGGACGAGCTGGAGGATGACTCCGCTACCATTGCCAGCCAGATTGCCCAGGCGGAGAAGGACTATCAAGCGCAGCTTGAAGCCCAGCGGAAGGCCGAGGAAGCCAAAAAGGCGCAGGAAGAGGCCTCGAAAGGCCAGTCTAGTAGCAGTAACAGCGGCAGCACGACCACCCCCAGCGGTGGCGGCAGTGCCAGCTCCAGCGGGTTCCTGTGGCCGCTGTCCGGGTACACCCGGGTCTCGTCTCCTTTCGGTTACCGGAACTGCCCCTTCCACGGGCAGGAGCTCCACGGCGGTTGTGACGTGCCCGCTCCCAGCGGAACGCCCATCATGGCCACCAAGAGCGGCGTAGTCGTGGTCTCTACCTATGGTTCCTCCTATGGTAACTATGTGGTCATCGCCCACAGCGACGGCTCCCGGTCCCTCTATGCGCACCAGTCTCAGCGGGCTGTTTCCGTGGGTCAGACGGTGTCCCAGGGCCAGGTCATTGGCTATGTGGGTACCACCGGCAGCTCCACCGGGAACCATCTCCACTTTGAGATTTGGCTCAACAGTTCCAGCAGCAGCCGGGTGAACCCCGTGGCATACTGCTTCTGAGCAACCGTACACAATCAAACAAGAGAGAAAGCGGACCGTTCCCTTGGGAACGGTCCGCTTCTGTTACCCGGAGATTATTCCACCGCCACCACCGTGAGGACGCCCTCCGCCACGGTAAAGCGGATGTTCTGTCCGCCGAAGGCCATGCCATAGACCCGTTGGGGATCGGCTTGGTAGGAGGGACGAGGGTCCTGGGCCAGCACCCCCTGGAGGGCCTCCCGGTTCTCCAAGGGAACGGCAGCCAGGAGTTCTGGCGGAAAGTTCACCTCCAACCGGTACCCCTGGTACCCGTCGGTGAAGCCCCCTGCCGCTTCCGGGTGGGCATCGGCGTAGGGGAGGTAGGGTTTCAGGTCCAGAATGGGGGTGCCGTCCAGGAGATCGGCCCCCAGCACATGGATCACCGGCCCCAGTTCTGGGTGCTGCTCCACACGGTCAATCTTCACGCAGGACAGGCCGATGGGGTTGGGCCGGAAGGGGGACCGGGTGGCAAACACCCCCATACGGGTGTTCCCGCCCAGCCGAGGCGGGCGGACCGTGGGGGACCAGGTGTTCCGAACCGCTTGGGAAAACACCCACACCACCCAGAGGTGGGAGAACCCCTCCAACCCCCGCAGGGCGTCTGGATTCCGGTATTCTGGCTGAAATACGATGGTGGAACGCAGGGTGTCCACCAGCCCGCTCTGTCGGGGGATGCCGAACTTGGCGGGAAAGGCGCTGTGCATGGTGGCGATGACGTGCATGGGGAGGGTATCCTGCATAGAAACACTTCCTAACGGCAAAGGGAAATTCTCTGTTCCCAGTATAGGCAGTTGCCGGGCAAGATGCAAGGAAATCTTAGAAAAATGATGAGAAAGGGGAGCCGCCTGCTTGTCCGTTGCCATTTCCATGGTATAATATCCCATAGAAATGGCAGCGCTGAGGCAGGGAGTGCCCCCGCAGCGCGAGACAACAAGGAGAGCAATGCCCATGGAAAAGCGACTCACCGCCGCCCAAGCAGCGGCGTTGGTGAAAGATGGTTGTACCCTTGCCACCACAGGGTTCAACGGTTTTGGCTGCCCAGAGGATCTGATGATGGCTCTGGCAGAGCACTATGATAAGACAGGCCACCCCAGGGATCTGACCCTGGTCAAGTGCACCAGCCAAGGGGATGGAAAGGGCCGAGGCATCAGCCGCCTGGCCGAGAAACCCGGAATGTTCCGGGAATTGATCCTCTCCCATATGGGCTATGACCCAGGCCTACGGAAATTGGTTCAGGAGGAACAGGCGGCTTGCTACATGCTCCCCCTGGGGAATTTGATGAAACTCTTCCAGGCCATTGCAGGGGGGCTGCCCGGTGCCATTGCCACCACTGGCTTGGGCACCTTTGCCGATCCCCGCAACGGCGGCGGCAAGATCAACCAACGGGCCAAAGACACGGGCAGGGAAGTGGTCTCCCTCATTGAGCTGGGGGGAAGGGAGTGCCTGTTCTATCCGGCCTTTCCCCTGGATGTCTGCTTCCTCCGCGCCACCTATGGGGACGAGGCAGGCAACCTCTCCATTCGCAATGAGGCCATGAATGTGGAGCAGTTTGAGGTGGCGGCCGCCGTCCACAACGCCGGCGGCATTGTCATTGCCCAGGTGGATCAAATTGTCAAACGGGGCACCATTCCGGCCAAAGAGGTCCTCATCCACGGGTTCATGGTGGATTACCTGGTGGAGGGCCGCCCGGAGTACAGCCACCAGAGTTTTGCCAACGACCGGTTCCGCCCGGAGATTGCCGGTTTGGCTCAGATCCCCACGGAGGAGGTGCCCCCCCTGGCCATGGGGCCCCGGAAGATTTGCTGCCGCCGGGCCGTAATGGAGCTGCGCCCAGATTCCCTCATCAACCTGGGCATAGGGATGCCCGGCGGCATTGGCTCTGTGGCTGCGGAAGAGGGGCTGTCAGACCTTTTCACCGTCTCGGTAGAGTGTGGCCCCATTGGGGGCATCCCTTTGGGGGGGATGGAGTTTGGCGCTTCGGTGAATCCAGAGGCCATGTACCGGATGTCGGATACCCTCCAGCTCTACGATGGCGGCGCCTTGGACATGGCGGTGCTGGGCTTTGCCGAGGTGGACCGGTACGGCAACGTGAACGCCTCCAGCTTCCACGGGCGGATGGTGGGCCCGGGGGGCTTTATCGACATCACCCAGAACGCCCAAAAACTCTGCTTCATCGGCACGTTCACCGCAGGCAAGCAGGACGTGGGCCTGCGGGACAATGGCCTGGTGATCCACACCCAGGGTCCCCAGAAGAAGTTTTTGGCGGAGGTGGAGTCCATCACCTTCTCCGGCCGGGAAGCGGTGCGGAAGGGGCAGGAAGTCCTCTATATCACCGAGCGGGCGGTGTTCCGCCTGGAGAAAGAGGGCATCACCCTGGTGGAAATCGCCCACGGGGTGGACCTTCAGCGGGACATCCTGGACCAGATGGAGTTCCAACCGGTGATTCCTGAATACATTCGGTATATGGATCCCCGCCTCTTCCGGGACGGCCCCATGGGGCTGACCCCGGAGCAGATGGAGATGGTGGACCCAGAGTACGAGTTCTGGCGGGACCTCCGCCGGCCCAAAGGGGAAGGAGGGGAAAACCGTGGATAGGCAGCCTTCTGCCCGCCTGCCGATGATCCAGGACATTGCCCCTCACCGCTATCAGGTGGCATATGCTCCCTGCCCGCCCCAAGAGAGCAGCCGTTGTTTCCTGTTTCGCGGCCGGGAAATTTTGGAGCGGGAGGTGGATGGCCAGCTGACCCTTCCCACTTGGGGGGAGCTGGGGGCAGCCCTGGGGGAGAGCCGTTGGCTCTTCCGGATCGACGAGACGGATTACTATCTGTGCACGGAAGGGAGGAAAGATCCCCTGCCCCTGGGGTATGCCTGGTACAACCTCCGGGAGCACCGGGCCAAGAAGCCCCGCCTCCTCCGCTTTGCCGAGTCCACGGCCTACCACCTGTCCCTTTGGTATCGGGACAACCAGTTCTGCGGCCGCTGCGGCGGGGAGACCCAGCCCGACGATAGGGAGCGGATGCTCCGCTGCCCCCGCTGCGGCAACCTGATCTATCCCAAGATTGCGCCGGCGGTCATTGTGGCCGTGACGGACGGGGACCGTATCCTTATGACCCGTTACCAGGGCCGGGCCTACAAAGGCTATGCCCTGATTGCAGGGTTTACGGAGATCGGAGAGACCGCAGAGGACACCGTCCGCCGGGAGGTGATGGAGGAGGTCGGCCTCCAGATCAAAAGCATCCGCTACTACGGCAGCCAGCCCTGGGGGGTGGACTCCAACCTTCTCCTGGGATTCTTTGCCCAGCTGGACGGAACGGGGGAGATCCACATGGACCGGCAGGAGCTCTCCCAGGCAGGCTGGTACCGCCGGGAGGAAATTGACCTGGCCCCAGACGGCTATAGCTTGACCAACCATATGATCCAGGCCTTCCGGGAAGGGACCTGGTAAGAACAACACAGGAGAGGAGAATCGTAACATGATTTCATACGACGAAGCCCTGGCCCTGCTGAAGGAGTACAACCAGGGAGAGTTTCACTTAAAACATGCCTATATTGTCTCTGATGTGATGGGCTGGTTTGCCGAGCAATTGGGTTACGGGGAGGAGAAGGAATTCTGGTCCATCGTGGGCCTGCTCCACGACCTGGACTTTGAGCAATACCCCGACCAGCACTGCATCAAATCCCAGGAGATCATGCGGGCGCGGGGGGTGGACGAGGCCATCATCCACGCCACCGCCAGCCATGGCTATGGCATCACCGTGGACATTCAACCCGAACATCAGATGGAGAAGGTCCTCTTTGCCACCGACGAGCTCACCGGCCTCATCGGGGCGGCCGCCATCATGCGGCCGTCCAAGAGTGTGTCCGATCTGGAGGTCAAATCGGTGAAGAAAAAGTTCAAGGACAAGAAGTTTGCCGCCGGCTGCTCCCGGGAGGTCATCCTCCAGGGGGCGGAGATGCTGGGCTGGGATCTGGATCACCTTATCGACCAGACCATCCAGGCCATGCGGGCCAGCAGCCATGTGGACTAAGGGGGATACCCCAACCACGCGTGTACCAGGAGGAACCGGAATGAAGAAACTCTGCTTGGGGGTGCTGTTGTGCGCCCTTCTCCTCTGCAGCTGTCAGGGGAACACAGACCAGGGAACCCAGGATGCTACGTCCTACGGGGAGACCATCGCCAAGGCCCAGACCGTCCAGGTGTTGGACTCTGCAGGCCAAACGGTCAACACCCTCTCTGCCCAAGAAGACCTCACGGCATTCGTGGAAAACCTGGATTTGGCGCATTGGACCTACCAGGCGCTTCCCGAGGAGGTACAGCCACTGGGATCCTTTGTGCTCTTCCAGGAGAATACCATCCAGTTGGGCCAGACCGAGCCCGACGGCTGGACCGAACTCTGCCGGATCACCCTCTACTCGGAACACTGCCTGACCTTAGAGATCTTGGACCTCGCCCTGCCATTCACGGTGGCAGCAGAGACGGGAGAGCGTCTGGCCAGTTATTTTTGAAAGGGCCTAAGTATTTTGCGGAAAGAAGCGGGAAAAGCCCAAACGGGAGCTAGGTATATGGCATTGGCGGAAGACTTCTCCTTCTGCTTCTTGCTGGGGATGGCATAGAAATATCTTAGTATGGTGCTGGGTTTCTCGGAGAAGTCCGCTGATATGTGGAAGAGCACGAACGCTGCCAGGTTATATGAGATGTTCTGTTCCTGGCAACAAGTTGCCATAGGCTTCTGTAAGAAAGAAGATGTTGAAATGAGTAAACTAATGACAGAAGAAAAAGTATTGAAAAAACTTGGGATTGATGATTTTAGGCATATTACCAAGAACAAGGTCATTCAAATGGCGTCAATGCTTGATAGAGTAGACCCAGAGGTTGCTAAAAAAGCTATTGAGCAATTTCCTGATTTTTCAAATACCGCTAAAGAAATTTTAAAGGAATATAAAGAGTCGCTGGACAAATCCCTCGAATTAAATGCCGATAGCGTAAAATCGTACTACGATGCCTGCAATTCGATCATCAGCAGTTTACAAAAGGAAGTAGAAAATGAAGATCTATCGTTTGAAGAGAAAAAATACTTTTTTGATCAGATGATTGAAGTCTCCAAAATGATGGGAGAAAAAGACTCGGAAAACAAAAAATTCATTGCTGGTTGTGTGACTCTGGGTGCAGTCGTCGTAACAGGAGTAGTCGCCATTTTAGGTTCAGCATTAGGTGGGAATACAACCATCCATGCAGATGAAAGGGATTTATTAGATCAGTGAGAGTTTTACTCAGCAAATAAGTTTTAGTCGCATTACAAATTGCTTTTAGAATACAAAAAGAGAGCTAACTGACGAATCAAAATCAGTTAGCTCTCTTTTTATGAATAATGAAAAAGTGTTGCCAAATCGTTGCCACAGAGGGCGTTAACCCCTCAAAAAGCCAGCAAAATCAAGCTTTTCCGGGCTTCTGAAATCATTCCCACTCAATCGTCGCCGGCGGCTTACTGGTAATGTCATACACAATCCGGTTGATCCCCTGCACCTCGTTGACGATCCGCACGGAGATCCGGTCCAGCACGTCGTAAGGGATCCTAGCCCAGTCAGCCGTCATGAAATCATCGGTGGTCACCGCCCGGAGGGCCAGGGTGTAGTCGTAGGTCCGGCCATCCCCCATGACCCCCACCGAGCGGGTGTTGGTGAGCACGGCGAAGTATTGGCTCAGGCACTGGTCCTCCCCGGCGCGGGCCAACTCCTCCCGGAAGATGAAGTCCGCCAGGCGAAGGGTGTCGGCTTTTTCCTTGGTGATGTCTCCGATGATGCGGATGGCCAGGCCGGGTCCCGGGAAGGGCTGGCGGCTGACCAGATACTCCGGCAGCCCCAGCTCCCGGCCCAACTGGCGGACTTCGTCTTTGAAGAGCATCCGCAGAGGCTCGATGATCTCTTGAAAGTCCACAAAGTCGGGCAGGCCGCCTACATTGTGGTGGCTCTTAATGGTGGCGGCCTCCCCGGCGCCGGACTCAATCACGTCGGGGTAGATGGTACCCTGTGCCAGGAAGTCCACAGCGCCGATTTTTTGGGATTCCTCCTCAAAGACCCGGATGAACTCCTCCCCAATGATTTTCCGTTTGCGCTCCGGCTCGTCCACCCCAGCCAGTTTGAGGAGGAAGCGGGACTCTGCGTCCACGCGGAGGAAACGGATGTCCCACTTGGCAAAGGCGGCTTCCACCTCGTCCCCTTCGTGAAGGCGCATGAGGCCATGGTCCACAAAGACGCAGGTGAGCTGCTTGCCCACGGCTTCTGCCAAAAGGGCGGCAGCCACGGAGGAGTCCACCCCGCCGGAGAGGGCCAGCAGCACTTTGCCATCTCCTACTTTTTCTCGAATGGCGGCGATGGCGGTGCGGCAGTAGTCCTCCATGGTCCAGTCTCCCTTGGCGTGGCAGACCTGGTAGAGGAAGTTGCGGATCATCTGGGTGCCGTGCTCCGTGTGGTTCACCTCTGGGTGGAACTGAACCCCATAAAACCCTCGGGCCGGGTCAGCGATGGCGGCGGTGGGGCACATGTCGGTGTGGGCGGCCAGGGCAAACCCCTCAGGCACCTTGGCCATGTAGTCCCCATGGCTCATCCAGGAGATGCCCTCTGTAGGCAGCCCTTGGAAGAGGGGGAAGCTGGTGTCGTACTGGGTGGCTGTCTTGCCGTACTCCCGGGCGGTGTCCTCCTGGGCGGGGGTGACCAGCCCGCCCAGGCTGTGGGCCATCAGCTGGCAGCCATAGCAGATGCCCAGAATGGGGACGCCCCAGGTGAAAATGTCCGGGTCCACGTGGGGAGAAGTGTCCAGGTATACGCTGTTGGGCCCCCCGGTAAAAATGATACCGATGGGATCCAAGGCTTTCAACTCTGCCAGAGGTGTGGTGTAGGGTTTGACTTCGCAGTAAACCCCGCACTCCCGGACCCGCCGGGCGATGAGTTGGTTGTATTGTCCGCCAAAATCCAGGACCAGGACAAGTTCATGCTTCATGGGGAGACCACCTTTTTCTCTTGTTTTCTCTGAGGTGTGTTGCAGTCAGAGACAATGCTTGCCTTATTTTACCCCTTGCCGGGGGGAAAGACAAGTCCTGCGGTGGGATTTTCCCGGGTATAATCGTGCCTCCCTTGGGAGACACTAGGGCAAAGCGTTGCTGCACAAAAGGGGGAGAGGCCTGTGATGACCGCCGTCATCCGCACCATCATTCTGTATCTCTTGATCATTGTTGGCATCCGCCTCATGGGCAAACGGCAGATTGGAGAGTTGGAACCGTCGGAACTGGTCCTGTCTCTGATCATCGCAGACCTGGCTGCTGTGCCCATGCAGGACTTTGGCACACCGCTGATTATGGGGGTGATCCCCATTTTAACCCTCCTGTGCCTGTCGGCCATCCTGTCGGTGTTGACGGTGAAAAGCATCCGTTTCCGCGCCCTGCTGTGCAGCCGGCCCAGCATTGTGATACAGGATGGCAAGATCATCGTAGGGGAGATGCGGCGAAACCGCTTCACCATCGATGAACTCATGGAAGAACTGCGCATGGCAGGGATTACCGACCTGTCTCAAGTGAAGTATGCCGTGCTGGAGACCACCGGCCGCATTTCCGTGCTGCCCTATGCGGAGGCCCGGCCGGTGACCAACCAGGCCATGGGGCTCAAAGTCCAGGAAAAAGGGCTGCCTACGGTGGTGGTCAGCGATGGCCGGGTGCTGTCGAAAAACCTTCGGGCCAGAAACCTGTCCATGGGTTGGCTCAAAGGGGAGCTGGCCAAACGGGGCGTTACAGACGTTCGCCAAGTCTTCCTGCTCACGGTGGATGAGAAGGGGAACTTGTATCTGACCCAGAAGGAGGGGGCGTCATGAGACAGCTTTGGATTGCGGTGGCCATCCTCGGCGGCATGTTGGCGCTCACGGCCTGGAATGTGACGGTCATGCACCAGCGGGTGCAGCCCATTGTGGAGGAGCTGCACCAGGCAGCCGCCGCAGCCCGGGAAGAGGACTGGCCCCAGACGGAAACCCTGACCCAGACCATCCGAACGCAGTGGCAGGAACAGGTGCCCTACCTACAGATGGTCCACGCCCACGAACACACCGATGAGGCAACCCTCTCCCTCCAGACCCTGGAGGGGGCCTTGGCCAGCCGGTCCCCGGGGGAGTATGCCACCGCGGCAGCCCGCATGGCGGGCACGCTGGAGATCATACTCCACCGGGAACGCCTCACGGCGGAAAACCTGTTATAGGGATGGAAAAACTCCCCTCCTCCGCACCGGTGGCTCCATCGGCGCAGGGGAGGGGATCGTTATGGGGTTTCCTGGTCCTGTTGGGCTTTCCAGGCTAGGATCTGCTCCAGCCGGGTTTTAAACTTGCCCTCCTGCCCCTGGTCTGTGGGGCGGTAGTACCGCTTGCCCAGGAGGGAGTCGGGCAGGCACTGCATGTCGGTGAGCTTTTCCTCTGTATTGTGGGCGTATTGGTACCCCTTGCCGTAGTCCAGCTCCCGCATCAGTTTGGTGACGCCGTTGCGGATCACCAGGGGCACCGGTTCGGCCAGTTGGGTGAGGGCATCTTTTTTGGCGCTCTCATAGGCCAGGTACAGGGCATTGGACTTGGGCACCAGGGAGAGGTAGACCACGGCCTGGGTCAGGTGGACGGAACACTCCGGCATACCAATGAAGTGGCAGGCCTGGTAGGCCGCCACCGCCACATCCAGAGCTCTGGGATCGGCCAAGCCCACGTCCTCGCTGGCAAACCGGGTCACCCGCCGGGCGATGTAGAGGGGATCCTCTCCAGCCTCCAGCATCCGGGCCAGCCAGTAGACCGCGGCATCCGGATCAGAGTTGCGCATGGACTTGTGGAGGGCGGAGATGAGATTGTAATGCTCCTCCCCTGTCTTGTCATAGAGGAGGGACTTTTTTTCCGTGCACTGGGCCAGAGTCTCCCAGGAGACCGTGGTGGTGTCTCCCTCCCGGATGCCGTTGAGGACCACCATCTCCAGGGTGGACAGGGCGGTCCGGGCATCCCCGTTGGCAAAGGTGGCGATGGCCTCCAGCATGGCCGGTTCCATTGCCACCTTCTGGTCCCCAAAGCCCCGGGGGTCGGTGAGGGCCCGCTGGAGCAGGGTCACCAGGTCCTCCTGGGTCAGGGCCTGGAGGACGAACACTTTGCACCGGGAGAGCAGCGCCCCGTTGATCTCAAAGGAGGGATTCTCCGTGGTGGCCCCGATGAGCAGGATGCTCCCTTTCTCCACAAAGGGGAGAAAGGCGTCCTGCTGGGCCTTGTTGAAGCGGTGGATCTCGTCCACGAAGACGATGGTCCGTTCCCCGAACTGCCGGTTGCGCTCGGCCTGCTGCATCACCGAGCGGATCTCCTTGATCCCGCTGGTGACGGCGGAAAAGTCGATGAATTCCGACTTTGTGGTGTGGGCGATGATCCGGGCCAAGGTGGTCTTTCCCACCCCCGGTGGCCCCCAGAAGATCATGGAAGAGATCTGGTCCCGTTCGATCAGCTGGCGAAGGACCTTTCCTGGCCCCAGCAAATGCTGCTGCCCGACGTACTCTGCCAACGTGCGAGGGCGGAGCCGGGCGGCCAGGGGCTGGGTGTCCTCCCGTGCAAATAGGCTCTGTTGCTGCATGGCTGCCTCCTTTCCGGGCATCGTACCCTACTGCTTATGGTGTTATCCTATCACAGAAGGGGGTTGGGTTCAACCAGGGGCCACTCTGCCGGTCCCGCAAGAGGGAGTGACAGGGAAAAAACGGAAAACAACGGGAAAAATCGTCGAAGCAACGAAAAAATTTTTGTCCAGAGACTTTCCGTTTTTCCCTCGGTAGTGCTATAATAACGACGATATAACCCAAAACACCGAGACACTATGAAAATAGGGAGGAAACACACATGAAAACCCTGTACGACGGAAAGACCAAAACCGTCCTGCTGAACGAGGACACCGGCGTGGTGAATCTCTTCTTCAAGGATTCCGCCACCGGCGAGAACGGCTACTTTGACCCCGGCTTCAACACCGTGGGCGGCAGCGTGGAAGGCAAGGGCAAGATCGGCCTGCAGATCTCCAAGCACTTCTTCGAGATCATGGAGAAGAACGGCATCCCCACCCACTACCTGGGCGCTGATGTGGACAAGTGCCTGATGCAGGTGCGCAAGCTCACCGTGCCCAAGCTGGAGTTCGTGCTGCGCTACTTCACCGCCGGCTCCATGTGCCGCCGCTTCAGCCTGGAGGAGGGCATCGTGTTCGATCCTCCCTACACCGAGGTCACCCTGAAGGACGACGAGCAGGGCGACCCCCTCATCAGCGAGCGGCTGTGCATCATGAAGGGTCTGCTGGCCCCCGGCCAGTATGACGAGGCCCTGGGCATCCTGGTGAAGGTGGGCGAGGTCCTGAAGAAGGAACTGGCCGGCATGGGTCTCACCCTCATCGACTTCAAGATCGAGGTGGGTTACGACGAGAACGGCAAGATGTACGTGGTGGACGAGATCACCCCCGACATCTGGCGCGTCCGGGACGAGCAGGGCAACATCCCCAACCAGATCGACTGCGCCAAGCTCATCCTGGAGAAGATCTAAGGAAACGGCATTCCCGGTTGCTGTCCGGAACGGACAAAACCAAGCTTTACTATACGCTGACGCCTCTGACCCGCA
>OGYY01000191.1_pt1 | contig 63600 bp, 58 predicted proteins | sample 1576671 | NCBI WGS metagenome assembly OGYY01 (sample SAMEA3541593, study PRJEB24748) | human gut metagenome | biome: human gut; feature: human-associated habitat; material: faeces | place: China | collected 2012 | reverse complement strand
TATGATGAGGAGTCCGGCCTGTATTACAACCGCCACCGCTATTATGACCCGCTGCTGGGGCGGTATATCACTCAGGATCCGATTGGACTGAAGGGGGGATGGAATTTTTATCAGTATCCGTTGAATCCGGTCATAAATGTAGATCCGCAAGGTTTGGTTGATATAAATTTATACCCCGAAAGTGATCTTATCCATTCTGTAGCTGATGAGATTAATATCCCAGGCGTTTTCACAATCGGGGGGCATGGTACCCCCACATCTATTGAATCCGCAACGCGCAGTATCATGACAGCTAAAGATCTAGCATATCTAATTAAATTTGATGGGAATTATAAAGATGGGATGACAGTTTGGTTATTTTCTTGTAATACAGGTAAAGGACAAAATTCATTTGCTAGCCAATTAGCTAAAGAGTTACATACAAATGTAATAGGACCTGACACGCTATGGACGTGGTGGGGGCGAGGAACTAATGGTAAGTTAAAAATGGATACAGTGCTAACAGCACCAACGAACCTTAATTCAAATAAGGATCTAATGGCTATAACAACAAAAGACCTTGGTAATTGGATAACATATGGGCCATCTGGGCACCCCATTTCTAATATGCAAGGTACGCCAGAAAAACCCAGTGATATAAGATAGGTTGTAGATGTATGAAAGCATGCTTGTTACTATTTTTTTATTTCTCTTTTATTTGTCAATTGCATGGTGCTGATGTGAAAATAAAACAAAACGAAAGTATGATGGGGTCTACAGCAATGACCTATGATTTAAGTGAAGAAAAGTTGATGAAACTGAAGTATAAATCACAACATGGTGATTCAGAGGCATCATTTCGACTATATCAATATTACTGCTTTACTAAAAATAACATTTACAAACAATTGCGATTCTTGGAAAGATCAGCATCTCAGGGGAATGTTACAGCGCAGTTTAATTATGGGGTCTTTTTATCAGATACAAATCCAACATTATCAGAATATTATAATTTGAATAGAGCTATTTATTGGATGGAATTCGCTGTAAATAACGGTAATATTGATGCAAAGAGCAAACTTCAAGAGCTCAAAAAGCTAAAGCGAATGGATAGAAGGAAGAATAAGGAGAATCCGTAAAAGCAATAGTTCATCAGACTGCCGCAGCAGTAGTATGATGATGAATCAGGGCTGTACTATAACTATTATCGGTAACATTAACCGCAGCAGGGGCGGTATAACACTCAGGCTCCGATTGGGCTGGAAGGTAGGTGGAATTTTTATCAGTATCCGTTGAACCCGATTTCTGGAATCGATCCCCTTGGGATTAGCCACCTGTTTATACAGCATAACTTTAGGTATGCTTTCGTGTGTTTCAGATATACCATGTGATGATAATTTTTATGATGTGCTTAGTATTCCAGTCGCTTCTGGTAATAATATGCAATGTAAAAATAATCCCCGTTGTACACATTTATAAATAGATGGCCAATACCTCAAGGCCTATGGAGTTGGAATGTTAATGACCCGGGAGCAAGCAATAGAAAACCTGACGGCATACGATTAGTACCGTCAGTTAATACAGGAACTTATAATCGCAATGGATTTTCAATACATAGTTGTTTAAACGCTTTTGGTCCGTCTTTAGGACCTCGATTCTGTTCCGAGGGTTGTATAACTGGTTTATCTAATGACATGCAAAAATTAAATGAGTTAATATTTTCAGAGCCAGATAGCACATTAACAGTTACGGACTAAAAAATATGGCAAGGTTATTAACAATTGTATTTTTTTCTCTATTTCTGCGAGTGCAGTTACTGCAAGACAATTTCAGAGAGAGTTAGATTTGGCAGACAAAGCAATATTATGGGCATTAATATCAGCCAGTACTAAAGAAGGACGAAAAGCGTGTTCACTAAGCTATTTTGCCTGTAAGGCCGCAGAGGCTGAACTCGGACTGGCATATATGGCTGCGAATGATAACAAGGAATTTCTCACATCCTTATCTAATATAATGAGGTACAAAATAGATGCTGGACTTTCCGAATCCTATACATGCTATTTATTAAGTAAGGGAAAGATCATAAGACCATATCTGAAAAATCTAAATCCACTCCAACTTGCCGCTGATTGCATTGAAACAGTAAATAAAATAAAAGATAAGAATAAAAAAAATCATTGATATAAATTCAGTTAATATTTGTAGTGATGATAAAAATATAAAATTGAGAGTTAATAGTACTATTATGGCCATTGATGATTCTATAAAGTGCATCGATGAATGATAACTTAATTTTATTTAAAAATATATTAATAACTCACTCTCCAGGAGTTTTTTTAACTTAGTTTTATAATGAATACGATAATTAAAAGTGAAGAAGAAAATAGTTGTATACATATATTCCATGACCCTACATTGTGATCTATAGATTAAATATTTTTTAAATGTGACTGTCATCCTTCAGATAATAAAGCCATCATCGCAATAGATGGAAAAGCACTCCTGCTCTTTTTTGATTAGAGCCGTCGCAGGAGGAACAACTCATATCATCATTGCGATCTCGACGATGTATAGTCTCATCCTGCGGCAGAACAAGACGGATAAAAAATCCAATGAGAGCACACTCATCCAGAACTTATTAACATAATGAATATTAAAGAAAAATCATCGCAGCTAATGAAGTAATATGCAAAAATAATTAGTCCTTACAAGGAGCAAAGTTCCATAATCTCCCCCCTCCCCCTCAATGATCCAAATAAAGATAATGCATCCAGCTGGTCATTCTTAGCAGCACTTTCCGCATCACCGAAACATGGCTGAAATGGTCGGAGTAAACCGCCACCTGGGCGTAGATGCCGTCGGGTAAGGCATCGATATCATCGTTAGGGTCCAGTTCAATGGTTCCCAGCACACCGTCCGTGCCGGGCACGACCGTTAATGATTGCAATACCCCCTGCGCCTGATAAGAACCGCCTGGCACGACAGGTAAAATACTAGTCAGTTTGCCGTGAAACACCTGCCCAGGTAGCGCGTTAAACACCACTTCCGCATCATCGCCGGGTTTCAGACGTAACAGCGAGTTTTGCCGAAATTGGGCGACAATTTGCCGTTTTTGCTCGGGGATGAAGACCATCACCGGACGCAGCGGCAAGGCAGCTGCGTATGTACCTGGGCGGATCAGTACCTGAGTAACGTAGCCATTGCTCGGCGCGCGAATGACAGTCTGCTCAAGGTTATATTTTGCTTCAGTAAGTTGCGCTCTTAAGCTCACAATCTGCGATTGCTCGCCGTTAACCATACTGTCGAGCTGGCTCTGGATCTGCGCCTGCTCCGCCACCGAGCCTTTCACCAGCGCATCCTGCGCGAGGAAATTTTGCCGCGCATCGTCGATGTCACGTTCCGAGAACGGATTCACCGCCGCCTGGCTGCCTTTCAAGTAACGTTGATAATTTTTAAACAGACGGTCGCGCTCCGCTGAAACCTGGGTGGTGTTGACCTGCGCTTCAGTGAGCTGCGCACGCAGCGTCTTTATATTATGCGTCGCCGTCATCAGGTCAGCCTGAAGTCTGTCAACTCGCGCCTGGTAACGAACCGGGTCGAGCTTAAAAAGCACCTCGCCCTTTTGAATAAGCTGATTATTCTTGTCAGTGACTTCAGTAACAATTCCCGTCACCTGTGGCGTGATAGGGATCGCTATCACTGCCTTTTGCGCGGTAAAAGTGTAAGGGTGGTTGTAGTTCATCAACAAAATCAAACCACTCACCAGAAACACGCCTCCCAGCGCCGCCGTCGCCAGCGTCCACTGATTTACCGGAATGCGGAAGATTTTAAAGACCGCCCACGCCAGCGCCACGTAAGTTAAAACAATCAATAGATCCATAATTAGATCTCCGGGAACGTGGAATAGTCAGTCTTTTTCTCGGCGGCGAGTTGATGCTCCAGCCGGGAAATTCGGTCAGAAAGTGCGGCGATTTCCGGGTCAGTCGCTTTCTCCTGCGACGCAACATGTGACTGCATACCCCAGCCACGCTCCGGTTGATAGAGCGTCGCCCAGATCCACAGAAACGGCCAGATAACATGCAGAGTAAACAGGCTCACCCAGCCCGCCGTATGAATAGCGTCGGCATGGGGATGGTTGCGCTTTTTGGCAATCAGATAAGGGATGTCATGTATCGCGATGATTCCATAAAAAATCACCAGAAAGACGAAGATCAGCACTCCCAACGCGAAATAGTTTAGAAACATATCTGCCTCGGATTCACGTTTATCAGTGTTGTTTTTGGGCTGGCAGCCAGAAGGGAGTCAGGCTGATATTTTGACAATAATCCGGGTTCGCGATTCTCGCCATAACACCAAAGAATAATTTTTAGAGGTGATGAGTTGCTTAGTTACATAACGATTGTATGACGAAGGCATAACATGCTGTAGATCACATCAGGTGAACGCCGTAAGAAAATATCTTGTGATTCAGATCACAAAGATTCAACAAACCATCAAAACAAAAATGTGACACTACTCACATTTAAATGCCATTTTTAGCGAAAATCGCCGCCTTGTTGCTTTTTTACACAAGCGTTTTGTGATGAACGTCACGTCAATTACCTCTCTACCCCCTATATTTATGTGATTGATATCACACAAAAGGCCGTCGACTGGACAGTTAACCGATTCAGTGCCAGATTTCGCAGTATCTACAAGGTCCGGCTACCTCTGCCGCCACATTAACAAAAAACCTCGGGCTTCCAGCCTGCGCGACAGCAAACATAAGAAGGGGTGTTTTTATGTCATCCGATATTAAGATCAAAGTGCAAAGCTTTGGTCGTTTCCTCAGCAACATGGTGATGCCAAATATCGGCGCGTTTATCGCGTGGGGTATCATCACCGCGTTATTTATTCCAACAGGGTGGTTACCGAACGAGACGCTGGCGAAGCTGGTCGGGCCGATGATCACTTATCTCCTGCCGCTGCTGATCGGTTATACCGGTGGTAAGCTGGTAGGCGGCGAACGTGGCGGCGTAGTCGGTGCCATCACCACCATGGGCGTTATCGTCGGCGCAGACATGCCGATGTTCCTCGGTTCTATGATTGCAGGTCCGCTGGGCGGCTGGTGCATTAAGCACTTCGACCGCTGGGTAGACGGTAAGATCAAATCCGGTTTTGAGATGCTGGTGAATAACTTCTCCGCAGGCATCATCGGGATGATCCTCGCTATTCTGGCATTCCTCGGCATTGGCCCGATTGTTGAAGCCCTGTCCAAAATGCTGGCTGCGGGCGTTAACTTCATGGTTGTCCATGACATGCTGCCGCTGGCGTCTATCTTTGTTGAACCGGCGAAAATCCTGTTCCTCAACAACGCCATTAACCACGGTATCTTCTCGCCGCTGGGTATTCAGCAGTCCCATGAACTGGGTAAATCAATCTTCTTCCTGATTGAAGCTAACCCAGGTCCAGGTATGGGCGTGCTGCTGGCGTACATGTTCTTTGGTCGTGGTAGCGCTAAACAGTCTGCGGGCGGTGCGGCAATCATCCACTTCCTGGGGGGTATCCACGAAATCTACTTCCCGTATGTGCTGATGAATCCGCGTCTGATCCTCGCAGTCATCCTCGGCGGTATGACTGGCGTGTTCACGCTGACTATCCTGGGCGGTGGTCTGGTTTCTCCGGCATCTCCGGGTTCTATCCTTGCTGTACTGGCGATGACACCAAAAGGTGCTTACTTCGCTAACATCGCGGGTGTGTGTGCGGCGATGGCTGTCTCCTTCGTTGTCTCTGCTATTTTGCTGAAAACCAGCAAAGTGAAAGAAGAAGATGATATTGAAGCAGCAACTCGTCGTATGCAGGACATGAAAGCTGAGTCTAAAGGCGCATCTCCGCTGTCTGCTGGCGATGTGACTAACGACCTGAGCCACGTACGTAAAATCATCGTTGCCTGTGACGCCGGTATGGGTTCCAGTGCGATGGGCGCAGGCGTTCTGCGTAAGAAAATTCAGGATGCAGGTCTGTCGCAGATTTCTGTTACTAACAGCGCGATCAACAACCTGCCGCCAGATGTGGACCTCGTCATCACTCACCGTGACCTGACCGAACGCGCTATGCGCCAGGTTCCGCAGGCACAGCATATTTCGCTGACCAACTTCCTCGACAGCGGCCTGTACACCAGCCTGACCGAACGTCTGGTTGCTGCCCAACGCCACACGGCAAACGAAGAGAAAGTAAAAGACAGCCTGAAAGACAGCTTTGACGATTCCAGTGCTAACCTGTTCAAGCTAGGCGCGGAGAACATCTTCCTCGGTCGCAAAGCGGCAACCAAAGAAGAAGCGATTCGTTTTGCTGGCGAGCAGCTGGTGAAAGGCGGTTACGTTGAGCCGGAATACGTTCAGGCGATGCTGGATCGTGAAAAACTGACCCCGACTTATCTGGGTGAGTCTATCGCGGTGCCACACGGTACGGTTGAAGCGAAAGATCGCGTACTGAAAACGGGCGTCGTGTTCTGCCAGTACCCGGAAGGCGTGCGCTTCGGTGAAGAAGAAGATGACATTGCCCGTCTGGTGATTGGTATTGCTGCCCGTAACAACGAGCACATTCAGGTTATCACCAGCCTGACCAATGCACTGGATGATGAGTCCGTCATCGAGCGTCTGGCACACACCACCAGCGTGGATGAAGTGCTGGAACTGCTGGCAGGTCGTAAGTAATCCAATCCCACCCTCTCCACATGGAGAAGGTGGGGTTAATTGCCTGATGCGCTACGCTTATCAGGCCTACAGGATGCATCACAATTTGTTGAATTTGCACGTTCTTGTAGGCCGGATAAGGCGCTTACGCCGCATCCGGCGCTGCCCCTCTCCTCACGGAGAGGGTTTGGGTGAGGGAAAAGCCTCACCCCAGCCCTCTCGGGTAAAAACATTGATGAAGGTTAATACTATGAAAGCATTACATTTTGGCGCAGGTAATATCGGTCGTGGCTTTATCGGTAAACTGCTGGCAGACGCGGGTATCCAACTGACGTTTGCCGATGTCAATCAGGTGGTACTTGATGCCCTGAATGCCCGTCATAGCTATCAGGTACATGTGGTTGGTGAAACCGAGCAGGTAGATACCGTTTCCGGCGTCAATGCTGTCAGCAGCATTGGTGATGATGTCGTTGATCTGATTGCTCAGGTTGATTTAGTCACTACCGCCGTTGGCCCGGTTGTGCTGGAACGTATTGCTCCGGCAATCGCCAAAGGGCTGGTGAAACGTAAAGAACAAGGTAATGAATCCCCGCTGAACATCATCGCCTGTGAAAACATGGTACGCGGTACCACGCAGCTGAAAGGCCATGTGATGAACGCCCTGCCGGAAGACGCCAAAGCGTGGGTAGAAGAACACGTTGGCTTTGTCGATTCCGCCGTTGACCGCATCGTACCGCCTTCGGCTTCGGCAACTAACGATCCGCTGGAAGTGACGGTAGAAACCTTCAGCGAATGGATTGTCGATAAAACGCAGTTCAAAGGCGCACTGCCGAACATCCCAGGCATGGAGTTAACCGACAACCTGATGGCATTTGTCGAACGTAAACTCTTCACCCTGAACACGGGTCATGCTATAACCGCGTACCTCGGAAAACTGGCCGGTCATCAGACCATTCGTGACGCGATTCTCGACGAGAAAATCCGCGCGGTGGTAAAAGGTGCGATGGAAGAAAGTGGTGCAGTATTGATCAAGCGCTACGGCTTTGACGCTGACAAGCATGCGGCGTACATCCAGAAAATTCTCGGCCGTTTTGAGAACCCGTATCTGAAAGATGATGTAGAGCGCGTAGGCCGTCAGCCACTGCGTAAACTGAGTGCTGGCGACCGTCTGATCAAGCCACTGCTCGGTACGCTGGAATATGGTCTGCCACATAAAAACCTGATTGAAGGTATTGCCGCTGCAATGCACTTCCGCAGTGAAGATGATCCGCAGGCTCAGGAACTGGCAGCACTGATCGCTGACAAAGGTCCGCAGGCGGCGCTGGCACAGATTTCCGGTCTTGATGCCAACAGCGAGGTTGTATCCGAGGCGGTAACCGCTTATAAAGCAATGCAATAATGGTGGACCAGGCGCAGGACACCCTGCGCCCGAATAACAGATTGTCAGATATGCAGGCAACAATGGAACAAACCCAGGCCTTTGAAAACCGTGTGCTTGAGCGTCTGAATGCTGGCAAAACCGTGCGAAGCTTTCTGATCACCGCCGTCGAGCTCCTGACCGAGGCGGTAAATCTTCTGGTGCTTCAGGTATTCCGCAAAGACGATTACGCGGTGAAGTATGCTGTAGAACCGTTACTCGACGGCGATGGTCCGCTGGGCGATCTTTCTGTGCGTTTAAAACTCATTTACGGGTTGGGCGTCATTAACCGCCAGGAATACGAAGATGCGGAACTGCTGATGGCATTGCGTGAAGAGCTAAATCACGACGGCAACGAGTACGCCTTTACCGACGACGAAATCCTTGGACCCTTTGGTGAACTGCACTGCGTGGCGGCGTTACCACCGCCGCCACAGTTTGAACCAGCAGACTCCAGTTTGTATGCAATGCAAATTCAGCGCTATCAACAGGCTGTGCGATCAACAATGGTCCTTTCACTGACTGAGCTGATTTCCAAAATCAGCTTAAAAAAAGCCTTTCAAAAGTAAGCAACGTCTGCTTACTGCCCCTCTACCTGCTTCGGCCGATAAAGCCGACGATAATACTCCAGACGTTGTAGATATAACGGCACGCTTTCATCGGGTATTCCGGACGGAATCGCGTTACGGGGAGGAAGTTTTTTCAGATACTCCCGGAACGCCTGGCTTGATGCCATGAAATCTACGGCTTTATCGATAAGAAGCGGAACGTTTTCACCTAATTTGCCCATGATGATATCTCCGTATTACCCCGCGCCGGGAATGCGCGGCCGCCAATTTTAGTTTAGGTTCCCGGTAAAGATGACATTAAGGAAAACGTGCTGAATCCTCAATAATCATCCGCTGCTGTTTATTATCTTTTTTCTATAGATTTCTTAATTAATCAACGAATTGCGTAGTTTTTGAGCATGTTAATGATTACGTTACAGAACTATTACAATGTCATTAGTTGTGAACAAAGCACCTGGTCGCGCATACTAGGGGCTATAAATTTATCTTTATCAGAAGCCATCACATGAAAGAAGTCGAAAAAAACGAAATCAAACGTCTCAGCGATCGCCTGGACGCCATCCGCCACCAGCAGGCCGATCTTTCGCTGGTTGAAGCCGCAGACAAATATGCCGAGCTGGAAAAAGAGAAAGCCACGCTGGAAGCAGAAATTGCTCGCCTGCGTGAAGTTCATAGCCAAAAACTGAGTAAAGAAGCACAGAAGCTGATGAAGATGCCATTCCAGCGCGCAATTACCAAAAAAGAGCAGGCTGATATGGGCAAGCTGAAGAAAAGTGTTCGCGGACTGGTCGTTGTGCACCCAATGACCGCACTGGGCCGCGAAATGGGCCTGCAGGAGATGACTGGGTTTTCAAAGACCGCGTTTTAAGAACACAGTATCTACAGGGTGATTCTGCACATTCCTATAGGCCGAGTAAGGTGTTCACGCCGCATCCGGCAAGATAAGGCGCTCTGGATCAACAACCTAAGGGCAATTCTCTGATGAGGATTGCCCTTTTCTTTACCAGACATCTCCCCCCACAAGAATTGGCCCTACCAATTCTTCGCTTATCTGACCTCTGGTTCACAATTTCCCAATTAAAACTCACATCAATGTTGCCAATACATAACATTTAGCTAACCATTCATTGTCATTATCCCTACACAACACAATTGGCAGTGCCACTTTTACACAACGTGTGACAAGGAGATGAGCAACAGACTCATTACACGATGTGCGTGGACTCCAGGAGACCTGCAATGAATCTCTGGCAACAAAACTACGATCCCGCCGGGAATATCTGGCTTTCCAGTCTGATAGCATCGCTTCCCATCCTGTTTTTCTTCTTTGCGCTGATTAAGCTCAAACTGAAAGGATACGTCGCCGCCTCGTGGACGGTGGCAATCGCCCTTGCCGTGGCTTTGCTGTTCTATAAAATGCCGGTCGCTAACGCGCTGGCCTCGGTGGTTTATGGTTTCTTCTACGGGTTGTGGCCCATCGCGTGGATCATTATTGCAGCGGTGTTCGTCTATAAGATCTCGGTGAAAACCGGGCAGTTTGACATCATTCGCTCGTCTATTCTTTCGATAACCCCTGACCAGCGTCTGCAAATGCTGATCGTCGGTTTCTGTTTCGGCGCGTTCCTTGAAGGAGCCGCAGGCTTTGGCGCACCGGTAGCAATTACCGCCGCATTGCTGGTCGGCCTGGGTTTTAAACCGCTGTACGCCGCCGGGCTGTGCCTGATTGTTAACACCGCGCCAGTGGCATTTGGTGCGATGGGCATTCCAATCCTGGTTGCCGGACAGGTAACAGGTATCGACAGCTTTGAGATTGGTCAGATGGTGGGGCGGCAGCTACCGTTTATGACCATTATCGTGCTGTTCTGGATCATGGCGATTATGGACGGCTGGCGCGGTATCAAAGAGACGTGGCCTGCGGTCGTGGTTGCGGGCGGCTCGTTTGCCATCGCTCAGTACCTTAGCTCTAACTTCATTGGGCCGGAGCTGCCGGACATTATCTCTTCGCTGGTATCACTGCTCTGCCTGACGCTGTTCCTCAAACGCTGGCAGCCAGTGCGTGTATTCCGTTTTGGTGATTTGGGGGCGTCACAGGTTGATATGACGCTGGCCCACACCGGTTACACTGCGGGTCAGGTGTTACGTGCCTGGACACCGTTCCTGTTCCTGACAGCTACCGTAACACTGTGGAGTATCCCGCCGTTTAAAGCCCTGTTCGCATCGGGTGGCGCGCTGTATGAGTGGGTGATCAATATTCCGGTGCCGTACCTCGATAAACTGGTTGCCCGTATGCCGCCAGTGGTCAGCGAGGCTACAGCCTATGCCGCCGTGTTTAAGTTTGACTGGTTCTCTGCCACCGGCACCGCCATTCTGTTTGCTGCACTGCTCTCGATTGTCTGGCTGAAGATGAAACCGTCTGACGCTATCAGCACCTTCGGCAGCACGCTGAAAGAACTGGCTCTGCCCATCTACTCCATCGGTATGGTGCTGGCATTCGCCTTTATTTCGAACTATTCCGGACTGTCATCAACACTGGCGCTGGCACTGGCGCACACCGGTCATGCATTCACCTTCTTCTCGCCGTTCCTCGGCTGGCTGGGGGTATTCCTGACCGGGTCGGATACCTCATCTAACGCCCTGTTCGCCGCGCTGCAAGCCACCGCAGCACAACAAATTGGCGTCTCTGATCTGTTGCTGGTTGCCGCCAATACCACCGGTGGCGTCACCGGTAAGATGATCTCCCCGCAATCTATCGCTATCGCCTGTGCGGCGGTAGGCCTGGTGGGCAAAGAGTCTGATTTGTTCCGCTTTACTGTCAAACACAGCCTGATCTTCACCTGTATAGTGGGCGTGATCACCACGCTTCAGGCTTATGTCTTAACGTGGATGATTCCTTAATGATTGTTTTACCCAGACGCCTGTCAGACGAGGTTGCCGATCGTGTGCGGGCGCTGATTGATGAAAAAAACCTGGAAGCGGGCATGAAGTTGCCCGCTGAGCGCCAACTGGCGATGCAACTCGGCGTATCACGTAATTCACTGCGCGAGGCGCTGGCAAAACTGGTGAGTGAAGGCGTGCTGCTCAGTCGACGCGGCGGCGGGACGTTTATTCGCTGGCGTCATGACACATGGTCGGAGCAAAACATCGTCCAGCCGCTAAAAACACTGATGGCCGATGATCCGGATTACAGTTTCGATATTCTGGAAGCCCGCTACGCCATTGAAGCCAGCACCGCATGGCATGCGGCAATGCGCGCCACACCTGGCGACAAAGAAAAGATTCAGCTTTGCTTTGAAGCAACGCTAAGTGAAGACCCGGATATCGCCTCACAAGCGGACGTTCGTTTTCATCTGGCGATTGCCGAAGCCTCACATAACATCGTGCTGCTGCAAACCATGCGCGGTTTCTTCGATGTCCTGCAATCCTCAGTGAAGCATAGCCGTCAGCGGATGTATCTGGTGCCACCGGTTTTTTCACAACTGACCGAACAACATCAGGCTGTCATTGACGCCATTTTTGCCGGTGATGCTGACGGGGCGCGTAAAGCAATGATGGCGCACCTTAGTTTTGTTCACACCACCATGAAACGATTCGATGAAGATCAGGCTCGCCACGCACGGATTACCCGCCTGCCCGGTGAGCATAATGAGCATTCGAGGGAGAAAAACGCATGATTATTTCCGCAGCCAGCGATTATCGCGCCGCAGCGCAACGCATTCTGCCGCCGTTCCTGTTCCACTATATGGATGGTGGTGCATATTCTGAATACACGCTGCGCCGCAACGTGGAAGATTTGTCAGAAGTGGCGCTGCGCCAGCGTATTCTGAAAAACATGTCCGACTTAAGCCTGGAAACGACGCTGTTTAATGAGAAATTGTCGATGCCGGTGGCACTGGCTCCGGTGGGTTTGTGTGGCATGTATGCGCGTCGTGGCGAAGTTCAGGCAGCCAAAGCGGCGGACGCGCATGGTATTCCGTTTACTCTCTCGACGGTTTCCGTTTGCCCGATTGAAGAAGTCGCGCCAGCCATCAAGCGCCCAATGTGGTTCCAGCTTTATGTACTGCGCGATCGCGGCTTTATGCGTAACGCGCTGGAGCGAGCAAAAGCAGCGGGTTGTTCGACGCTGGTTTTCACCGTGGATATGCCGACACCGGGCGCACGCTACCGTGATGCGCATTCAGGTATGAGCGGCCCGAACGCGGCAATGCGCCGCTACTTGCAAGCGGTGACACATCCGCAATGGGCGTGGGATGTGGGCCTGAACGGTCGTCCACATGATTTAGGTAATATCTCAGCTTATCTCGGCAAACCGACCGGACTGGAAGATTACATCGGCTGGCTGGGGAATAACTTCGATCCGTCCATCTCATGGAAAGACCTTGAATGGATCCGCGATTTCTGGGATGGCCCGATGGTGATCAAAGGGATCCTCGATCCGGAAGATGCGCGCGATGCAGTACGTTTTGGTGCTGATGGAATTGTGGTTTCTAACCACGGTGGCCGCCAGCTGGACGGTGTACTCTCTTCCGCCCGTGCACTGCCTGCTATTGCAGATGCGGTGAAAGGTGATATAGCCATTCTGGCGGATAGCGGAATTCGTAACGGGCTTGATGTCGTGCGTATGATTGCGCTCGGTGCCGACACCGTACTGCTGGGTCGTGCTTTCTTGTATGCGCTGGCAACAGCGGGCCAGGCGGGTGTAGCTAACCTGCTAAATCTGATCGAAAAAGAGATGAAAGTGGCGATGACGCTGACTGGCGCGAAATCGATCAGCGAAATTACGCAAGATTCGCTGGTGCAGGGGCTGGGTAAAGAGTTGCCTGCGGCACTGGCTCCCATGGCGAAAGGGAATGCGGCATAGTCGTTTGCGCCCCCTCACCCTAACCCTCTCCCTCAGGGAGAGGGGACCGTTCGGCGCTGTATGTACTCCCTCACTCTGAAACGACACCGCACTCTTTTTTTCTCCCTCGCCCCTCCGGGGAGAGGGCCGGGGTGAGGGGAAAAGGCCGCACTGCTCACCAATTTTCTGCTATCCTGCCCCCGCACTAAGGGGGCAGTATGCTAAACATCGTACTTTACGAACCAGAAATTCCGCCAAATACTGGCAACATCATCCGTCTTTGCGCTAATACCGGCTTTCGTCTGCATATCATCGAACCGATGGGATTTGCCTGGGACGATAAGCGCCTGCGCCGCGCGGGGCTGGACTATCACGAGTTTACCGCCGTTACGCGTCATCATGACTATCGCGCGTTCCTCGAAGCAGAAAATCCCCAGCGCCTGTTCGCCCTCACCACGAAAGGTACACCTGCTCACAGCGCCGTAAGCTATCAGGATGGCGATTATCTGATGTTCGGCCCGGAAACACGCGGCCTGCCAGCGAGCATTCTTGATGCCCTGCCCGCTGAACAAAAAATTCGTATTCCGATGGTGCCGGACAGCCGCAGCATGAATCTGTCCAATGCGGTGTCGGTAGTGGTGTATGAAGCCTGGCGGCAGTTGGGGTATCCGGGAGCGGTATTGAGAGATTAGTTACTGTAGGCCGGATAGATGATTACATCGCATCCGGCACGATCACAGGACATTAGATCCCATCCCCATACTCAAATGTATGGTTAATACCGTTGAAATGCTGGTCCATATCCATTGATGGCTTATCGCTGTCTGGTTTACCGACAATACGAGCCGGAACGCCAGCGGCGGTGGTATGCGGCGGCACCGGTTGCAGCACCACGGAACCTGCGCCAATCTTCGCGCCGCGACCAACTTCAATATTGCCGAGGATTTTCGCGCCCGCGCCAATCATCACACCTTCACGAATTTTCGGGTGACGGTCACCACCAGATTTACCCGTACCGCCAAGCGTCACAGATTGCAGAATCGATACGTCGTTTTCAATTACCGCCGTTTCACCCACAACGATGCCCGTGGCGTGGTCGAGCATAATGCCACGGCCAATTTTTGCTGCCGGGTGAATATCGACCTGGAACGTCACAGAAACCTGGTTTTGCAGAAAGATTGCCAATGCGCGACGCCCCTGATTCCACAACCAGTGACCGATGCGATAGGCCTGCAAGGCATGAAAACCCTTCAGGTATAACAACGGGGTTGAGTATTTATCGACTGCCGGGTCGCGGGTACGCACCGCCTGAATATCACAGGCCGCAGAGGCGATCATTTCCGGGTCAGCGGCGTAGGCTTCTTCCACCACTTCACGGATAGCAATAGCAGGCATAATTGGCGATGACAGCTTGTTCGCCAGCATGTAGCTCAGTGCACTTCCAAGGTTTTCGTGCTTGAGTAGCGTCGCGTGGTAAAAACTGGCCAGCATTGGCTCACAGTCCGCCAGCGTTCTGGCTTCGGCTTTAATATTGTTCCAGACAATTTCCAGTTCTTCACACGACATTGCTTACTCCACACGATGAGATAATGACCGGCCCGTTCTGCGCGGGCCGGGTCATAGCGGTAACAAAGGTTCCCTGGGGTTAGTGGCTGCTGCGCTCGTCCTTGCGTGCACGACCTAATAACGTCAATGCTGCCTCGCGCGCGTTTTTTCCGCAATATAATACTTGATAAATTTCCTCGGTTATTGGCATTTCTACGCCGAAGCGATGCGCCAGTTCGCGGACTTCTTTCGTATTGCGGTAGCCTTCCACCACCTGACCAATCTTCTCCTGCGCGCTTTGTACATCCATGCCCTGACCGAGCATCATGCCAAAACGGCGGTTACGCGACTGGTTGTCGGTACAGGTAAGCACCAGATCGCCAAGCCCCGCCATGCCCATAAAGGTGGCAGGGTCGGCACCCAGCGCCGCGCCAAGACGCGACATTTCAGCCAGCCCACGGGTGATCAGCGCCGTACGCGCATTCGCACCAAAACCGATACCGTCGGACATCCCCGCACCAATGGCAATGACGTTTTTCACCGCGCCGCCAAGCTGCACGCCAATGAAATCCGGGTTACTGTAAACGCGGAAACTTTTGCCGCAGTGCAGCAGCTGCTGAAGATCATCAGCAAAGGTCTGATCGGTCGAGGCCAGCGAAATAGCTGTCGGTAAACCTGCCGCCAGTTCTTTCGCAAACGTTGGGCCAGAGATAACCGCCAGCGGAATTTGATCGCCTAACGCCTCGCGGGCCACGTCCTGTAACAGACGCCCGGTTTCCGCTTCCAGCCCTTTGGTCGCCCACACCAGACGCGCATCAGGACGCATCAGCGGTTTAATCTGGCGCAGCACTTCACCAAAGACATGGCTGGGTACGACGACGAGAATATTACGGCTGGCTGCCAGCGCAGTGGCGAGATCGCTTTCAAGATGGAGCGTATCGGGAAAAGGCACATCGGGGAGAAACGCGGCGTTACAGCGGTCGCGTTCAAGCGTTGCGATATGTTCAGGGTCATGGCCCCAGAGGACAACCTCGTGGCCATTTCTTGCCAGGGTAATGGCAAGAGCGGTGCCGTACGAGCCGGCACCGATCACAGTCATTGAAGCATTACGTTGGTTCATCAGGCATCCTGATGTTCTTCAGTACCTTCGCCAGCCTGCTGCTGCAAATAGTTCATGAACAGCGCATCGAAGTTAACCGGCGCAAGGTTCAGTTGCGGGAATGTACCGCGGGATACCATGCTGGTGATGCACTCACGAGCATACGGGAACAGAATGTTCGGGCAGTATGCGCCCAGGCAATGTGCCATCTGGGTGCCTTCGATACCCGCGATGGAGAAAATACCGCCCTGCTGAACTTCACACAGGAACGCGGTTTCTTCGCCCAGGGAGGCCGTTACGGTAACACGCAGTACCACTTCGTAAACGTCATCTGCCAGTTGAGTAGATGCCGTATCCAGATCAAGTTTAACTTCTGGCTGCCAATCTTTCTGGAAAACGTGCGGCGCGTTCGGCGCTTCGAAAGAAATATCCTTGGTATAAATACGTTGGATCTGGAAAGTCATTTCGGTGTTGTTTTGTTCTGACATGTGTAGAAAACCCTTAAGTGTTGTCCTTAAATACTGCGCAATGTAATGCCAACGTTCACACGTTATTTCAGCAGGGGATCCAGTCCACCACGTGCATCCAATGCATACAAGTCATCACAGCCGCCAATGTGCTGTGCGTCAATAAAAATCTGGGGAACCGTGGTGCGACCGCTGCGTTTGATCATCTCTTCACGCTTGGCGGCATTGCCATCGATCGGCAACTCCTGAAAACTCACGCCCTTGCTGCTCAGCAGTGCTTTTGCACGATGGCAATACGGGCAGGTTTCTTTGGTATAGATTTCAACATTGGCCATAATTTAGCTCCTGTTTTTTTACCCTGAAATTTCATGTTGCAGGGCGGCTGCAAAATGGAGTGTCCCCAGAAGCTTATAACAATAAGTCGCTGGGGGCCTAATTGCAGCTAACGGCCTGCATCATGAAAGACGACAGGTAAATTATTTGCCGCGCACCAAAGGCAAGTTTTCGCCAGCCCAGCCAGCGACGCCTTCTTTCAGCACGAATACTTGCGCAAAACCAGCTTTCGTCAGTGCGTTTGCAGGCTCCTGGCACTGCATGCCAGAACCGTCTACCACGATAACCGGTTTGTCTTTGTGCTTCTCAAGCTCACCAACATTGTTGGCTTTGATTTCGCTCGGCAACAGATTGATAGAACCTGCGATATGGCCTTTACGGAAGTCATCACGCTGACGTAAATCCACAACCACAGCGTCTTCTTTGTTGATCAGACGCGTAGCTTCACCACGAGTAATCACCTTCACTTTCGAGGTCAGGCTCTTAAACGTAGTCACAAGAACCGCCACCAGTAACGCGATCCAGGCGATACTCAGTATGGGATGACGGCCAACAAATTGCATAATTTCTTGCATGGGGGGTAACAACTCCCGACGTAGTGATTAAAAAAACCAGGAAAGGAGTATACCTGCGCGGTGCGGCAAATACAGCCAGCGCGTTAACTGGAATGCAATTTTGCGGGGCACGACGAAAAAAAAGCGCAAATCTGGCATCGGCTTGCCGCGAGCGGTCGTATATTTTGATCTTCAGAGGCTATTTTATCGATTCAGCTGTAGTAAAATTACGCAAATTTTGACTCTTGAGTATGAGGTTGTCGCAATGTCGGTTTCTAAAAAACCTATGGTACTGGTGATTCTGGATGGCTATGGCTATCGTGAAGAACAGCAGGATAACGCCATTTTTAGTGCTAAAACCCCGGTAATGGATGCACTGTGGGCCAATCGTCCGCATACCCTGATCGACGCTTCCGGTCTGGAAGTCGGTCTGCCTGACCGTCAGATGGGTAACTCCGAAGTAGGCCACGTTAACCTGGGTGCCGGCCGCATCGTGTATCAGGACCTGACTCGTCTGGACGTTGAAATCAAAGATCGCGCTTTCTTTGCTAATCCAGTGCTGACTGGCGCGGTAGATAAAGCGAAAAACGCAGGTAAAGCAGTACACATTATGGGTCTGCTCTCCGCAGGCGGCGTACACAGCCACGAAGATCACATCATGGCGATGGTAGAACTGGCAGCTGAACGCGGCGCAGAAAAAATCTACCTGCACGCATTCCTTGACGGTCGCGACACCCCGCCGCGCAGTGCTGAATCCTCGCTGAAAAAATTTGAAGAGAAATTTGCTGCGCTGGGTAAAGGCCGCGTAGCGTCCATCATTGGTCGTTACTACGCGATGGACCGCGATAACCGTTGGGATCGCGTTGAAAAAGCCTATGACCTGCTGACTCTGGCGCAGGGTGAGTTCCAGGCCGATACTGCCGTTGCTGGTTTGCAGGCAGCTTATGCTCGCGACGAAAACGACGAGTTCGTGAAAGCGACCGTTATTCGTGCAGAAGGTCAGCCAGATGCGGCAATGGAAGACGGCGATGCGCTGATTTTCATGAACTTCCGTGCTGACCGCGCGCGCGAAATCACTCGTGCATTCGTAAACGCAGATTTCGACGGCTTCGCGCGTAAGAAAGTGGTTAACGTCGATTTCGTGATGCTGACCGAATACGCCGCTGACATCAAAACTGCGGTTGCTTACCCACCCGCTTCCCTGGTTAACACCTTCGGCGAGTGGATGGCGAAAAACGACAAAACTCAGTTGCGTATTTCCGAAACCGAAAAATATGCCCACGTTACTTTCTTCTTCAACGGTGGCGTAGAAGAGTCGTTCAAAGGCGAAGATCGCATTCTGATCAACTCACCGAAAGTGGCTACCTACGATCTGCAACCGGAAATGAGCTCCGCAGAGCTGACCGAAAAACTGGTTGCGGCCATCAAGAGCGGCAAATACGACACCATTATCTGTAACTATCCGAACGGTGACATGGTAGGTCACACCGGGGTGATGGAAGCGGCGGTTAAAGCGGTTGAAGCACTGGATCACTGCGTGGAAGAAGTCGCGAAAGCGGTTGAGTCCGTGGGTGGACAACTGCTGATCACCGCTGACCACGGTAACGCTGAACAGATGCGCGATCCGGCAACGGGTCAGGCACACACGGCACACACCAACCTGCCAGTTCCGCTGATTTACGTTGGTGATAAGAACGTGAAAGCGGTTGCAGGCGGCAAACTTTCTGACATCGCGCCGACCATGTTGTCGCTGATGGGTATGGAAATCCCGCAAGAGATGACTGGTAAGCCGCTGTTCATCGTGGAATAATCCCTCCCCATGAGGGGAAAGGCGATTAATACCATGACACGGGCCGTGAAACCGCGCAGGTTTGCAATCAGGCCCATCATCTACGCCAGCGTTCTTAGCGCTGGCGTATTGTTGTGCGCCTTTTCCGCCCATGCGGATGAGCGTGACCAACTCAAATCTATTCAGGCCGATATCGCCGCGAAAGAGCGCGCGGTACGCCAAAAGCAACAACAACGCGCAAGCCTGCTCGCACAATTGAAAAAGCAGGAAGAAGCGATCTCTGAAGCCACCCGTAAGCTGCGCGAAACGCAAAACACGCTCAATCAACTCAATAAACAGATTGATGAGATGAACGCGTCGATTGCCAAACTGGAGCAGCAAAAAGCCGCCCAGGAGCGCAGCCTCGCCGCACAACTGGATGCCGCATTCCGTCAGGGCGAGCATACCGGTATTCAGCTGATTCTCAGCGGTGAAGAAAGCCAGCGTGGACAGCGTTTACAGGCTTATTTCGGCTATCTCAACCAGGCGCGACAAGAAACCATTGCCCAGTTGAAGCAAACGCGTGAAGAAGTCGCCATGCAGCGTGCTGAACTGGAAGAGAAACAAAGCGAGCAACAAACGCTGTTATATGAACAGCGCGCCCAACAGGCGAAACTGACTCAGGCTCTGAATGAGCGTAAAAAGACGCTGGCGGGGCTGGAATCTTCCATCCAGCAAGGTCAGCAGCAGCTAAGTGAACTGCGTGCCAACGAATCCCGTCTGCGTAACAGCATTGCCCGTGCGGAAGCCGCGGCGAAAGCGCGTGCAGAACGAGAAGCACGTGAGGCCCAGGCGGTTCGCGACCGCCAGAAAGAAGCGACGCGCAAAGGCACCACCTACAAACCGACCGAAAGCGAAAAATCGCTGATGTCCCGAACTGGTGGCCTGGGTGCGCCGCGTGGTCAGGCATTCTGGCCGGTTCGCGGGCCGACGCTGCATCGCTATGGCGAGCAGCTACAGGGTGAATTACGCTGGAAAGGGATGGTGATTGGTGCCTCTGAAGGTACTGAAGTTAAAGCGATTGCCGACGGTCGGGTGATTCTGGCTGACTGGCTGCAAGGCTACGGTCTGGTGGTGGTGGTTGAGCATGGTAAAGGCGACATGAGTCTTTACGGCTATAATCAGAGCGCACTGGTGAGCGTTGGTTCGCAGGTTCGCGCGGGCCAGCCAATTGCACTGGTGGGCAGCAGTGGCGGTCAGGGTCGGCCTTCACTCTATTTCGAAATTCGCCGCCAGGGTCAGGCGGTCAATCCACAGCCGTGGTTGGGAAGATAAGTTTTGTTTCCATTTCGTCGTAACGTTCTTGCATTTGCCGCTCTGTTGGCGCTCTCCTCCCCCGTACTTGCTGGCAAACTTGCCATCGTCATTGATGATTTTGGGTATCGCCCGCACAACGAAAACCAGGTGCTGGCGATGCCCTCCGCTATCTCCGTCGCTGTATTACCCGATTCACCGCACGCCAGAGAGATGGCGACCAAAGCGCATAACAGCGGGCACGAAGTGTTGATTCATCTCCCGATGGCACCACTGAGTAAACAGCCGCTGGAGAAAAATACGCTGCGCCCGGAGATGAGCAGCGACGAAATTGAGCGCATTATTCGTAGTGCGGTCAATAACGTGCCCTATGCCGTGGGGATCAACAACCACATGGGTAGCAAGATGACCTCTAACCTGTTTGGTATGCAGAAAGTGATGCAGGCACTGGAGCGTTACAATCTTTACTTCCTCGACAGCGTAACCATCGGTAATACCCAGGCGATGCGCGCCGCGCAAGGTACTGGCGTGAAGGTGATCAAACGGAAGGTGTTCCTCGACGATTCGCAGAACGAAGCGGACATCCGTGTGCAATTTAATCGCGCAATTGATCTGGCGCGTCGCAACGGTTCAACCATTGCCATTGGGCATCCTCACCCTTCAACGGTACGCGTGCTACAACAGATGGTTTATAACCTGCCGCCAGACATTACGCTGGTGAAAGCCAGCAGCTTGCTGAATGAACCGCAGGTTGATACTTCTACACCGCCGAAAAACGCTGTGCCTGATGCACCGCGTAATCCGTTCCGTGGCGTGAAGCTGTGCAAACCGAAGAAACCGATAGAACCTGTTTATGCTAATCGCTTCTTTGAAGTATTAAGCGAAAGCATCAGCCAGAGCACGCTGATCGTTTACTTCCAGCATCAGTGGCAAGGCTGGGGCAAACAGCCCGAAGCGGCGAAGTTTAACGCTAGCGCAAATTAAAGGCGCTACGCGTAATGCGATGGTGCGACCGCGTTTTGTCGCGCCATTGCCATAAGCGGAAAGACCACAGTAACGCCTGGTAACCGACCTTCACGCTGCGCACATTGGTAATCAGGCGCTTATACATACCGGAAGTAAATATCTCGGCAATCATCCGTTGGCGGGTAAGAATATCCGGCTCTTTGCGCACCGCATGGCAAACACGCAATGCCTCGTAAGTTATTTGCTGATGAAATTCCGGATAAATCATAATTTTGTCGGCATAATTTCGATTTAATTTCTCCAGCAGGCGGGTAATCTTAATATAGTGACGTTGATAATTAAGGTTTTTATTCCCTTGTCTATGCAACCGACTCACTGACGTATTATGCAGATAATATTTATATAATGATTGCTCGGTATATCGCGCACGCAGCGCGTTAAACATGAATTCTGTTGTCCAGACAATATCCTGATGATGTAATCCGGCAATAAATTTAATGTTATTTTTAACAATAACATCACGGCGATAAACCCCCATCCAGACAACGTGAGTCCAACGGCGCGAAGAAAGCCCCATCCGCAGCCAGTCCGGGCCGGTTAAGACGCCGGTTGAGCGAAGGCGATCGGTGGGGATGGATTGCCAGGTTTCTCCCGTTTCACGAAAACACCAGTCAGCGTTGCACTGCGCCACGTCGAGGTCGTCCTCTAACGCCATGGTCATCAGCGTTTCGTACATGGTGGGATAGACTTCATCGTCAGCATCGACAAAAGCGACATATTTGCCCGTTGCCACTTCAATCCCACGATTACGCGCCACCGATGCGCCAGCATTCGCCTGATGCAACAAACGAACGTGCGGATAGTTTTCTGCGTAATGCTTTGCTATTTCAACAGAATTATCCGTTGAACCATCGTTAATAATAATGATTTCCAGAGCAGTCCAGGTTTGCGTAATTAAAGATTCCATACAAGTGCGGAAATCATCGCCCGCATTATATAACGGAATAATAACACTAAGTTTATTGGTGCTGTTCATCATAAATTACCGACGACCTCTGAAGTTATCCTGACGTTTTACAGGCTTTGTATTAAGAAACTATTAAGCCTGTGAGATATTATTTTTACAGGTGAGAGAGTCACTTCAGGGTAGAGAGATAATGAGAGCAGCTATATAAGAGATCAGCACAATTACGAACTCTTTATTACACTGACAGGATTTTACATATTTAACAGATTATCCTCAGATAAAAGGGCTGGAATACCAGCCCTTGTTCGTGTTAATCCCAGCTCAGAATAACTTTCCCGGACTGGCCCGAACGCATAGCGTCAAAGCCCTTCTGGAAATCATCGATAGAGAAACGATGGGTAATGATCGGCGAGAGATCGAGGCCAGACTGAATCAGCGCCGCCATCTTGTACCAGGTTTCAAACATCTCACGACCGTAAATGCCTTTAATGAACAAGCCCTTAAAGATCACTTTTGTCCAGTCTATCGACATGTCAGAAGGTGGAATACCCAACATCGCAATACGACCGCCGTGGTTCATGGTGTCGAGCATGGTACGAAACGCTGGCGGCGCACCGGACATTTCCAGACCGACATCAAAGCCTTCGGTCATACCCAGTTCTGCCATCACATCATTAAGGTTTTCTTTAGCGACGTTGACCGCACGGGTGATACCCATTTTGCGCGCCAGTTCGAGACGATATTCATTAACATCCGTGATCACCACATTGCGTGCACCAACGTGTTTCGCCACCGCCGCAGCCATAATACCTATCGGACCTGCACCAGAGACCAGCACATCCTCGCCAACCAGATCGAACGACAGCGCGGTATGCACGGCATTACCGAAGGGATCAAAAATGGAAGCCAGATCGTCGGAGATATTGTCGGGAATTTTGAAGGCGTTGAACGCCGGAATCACCAGATATTCGGCGAAGCAGCCCGGGCGGTTAACGCCGACGCCGATCGTGTTGCGGCACAGATGGGTACGACCGCCACGACAGTTGCGACAGTGACCGCAAGTGATATGGCCTTCGCCAGAAACGCGATCGCCAATCTTGAAGCCTTTCACTTCCTGACCAATACCTACCACTTCACCGACATATTCATGGCCCACGACCATCGGCACCGGGATGGTTTTTTGCGACCACTCATCCCAGTTATAGATGTGAACGTCAGTCCCGCAGATGGCTGTTTTACGGATTTTAATCAGCAGATCGTTATGACCCAGTTCCGGCTCAGGAACGTCGGTCATCCAGATGCCTTCTTCCGCTTTCAGTTTGGATAACGCTTTCATTTCACATCCTCAGGCGATAACGCCCAGTTGTTTACCAATACGCGTGAATGCTTCTACTGCGCGCGTAATTTGCTCAGAGGTATGCGCCGCAGACATCTGGGTACGAATACGCGCCTGACCTTTCGGAACGACCGGATAGAAGAAACCGGTGACGTAAATCCCCTCTTTTTGCAGCTCACGAGCAAATTTCTGCGCCACTACCGCATCGCCAAGCATGACCGGAATAATGGCGTGATCGGCTCCCGCCAGGGTAAAGCCCGCCGCCGACATTTGCTCACGGAACTGACGCGCGTTCGCCCACAAACGGTCACGTAGCTCGCTGCCCGCTTCAACCATCTCCAGCACTTTGATGGAAGCGGCGACAATCGCTGGTGCCAGCGAGTTGGAGAACAGGTACGGACGAGAACGCTGGCGTAGCCACTCAACCACTTCTTTGCGCGCCGCGGTATAACCACCAGAAGCCCCGCCCAGCGCTTTACCAAGCGTACCGGTGATAATATCGACCCGGCCCATCACATCGCAGTATTCATGGGAACCACGACCGTTTTCACCGACAAAACCGACCGCGTGGGAGTCGTCTACCATCACCAGGGCATCGTATTTATCTGCCAGATTGCAAACGCCCTTCAGATTGGCAATCACGCCGTCCATCGAGAACACACCATCGGTGGCAATCAGCACATGACGCGCACCGGCTTCACGCGCTTCTTTCAGACGAGCTTCAAGCTCCTGCATATCGTTGTTGGCATAGCGATAGCGTTTAGCTTTACACAGACGCACACCATCAATAATAGACGCGTGGTTCAGTGCGTCGGAGATAATGGCGTCTTCCGCACCCAGCAGTGTTTCAAACAGGCCACCGTTAGCATCAAAGCAGGAAGAGTAGAGAATCGCATCTTCCATCCCCAGGAATGCAGCCAGCTTCTGCTCAAGCTCTTTGTGGCTGTCCTGAGTGCCACAAATAAAACGCACCGAAGCCATGCCGAAACCATGAGAATCCATTCCCGCTTTTGCTGCCGCAATCAGTTCCGGGTGGTTCGCCAGCCCCAGGTAGTTATTGGCACAAAAGTTAATGACGTGGCTACCATCCGCCACAGTGATATCCGCTTGTTGAGCGGATGTGATAATGCGCTCTTCTTTAAACAATCCTTCCGCACGAGCGGTTTCCAGATCGTTGGCTAACTGCTGATAAAAATCTCCACGCATCGCGATTCTCCAGACTGGGCAAATTTCAGCACATATTACCGAAAGCCATAGGTTGATACGAGATGAAGCATTTGTACTTGTCAAAAAATAAGCATAAATCACGCTCAGGCATACCACTTTCGGTGAATGGCTGTAGCCAGCGCCGTGTAGTGATATGATAGAAGTATTCGTGTCTGAGATTGTCTCTGACTCCACAATTCGAAGGTTACAGTTATGATCATCGTTACCGGCGGCGCGGGCTTTATCGGCAGCAACATCGTTAAAGCCCTGAATGACAAAGGCATCACCGATATTCTGGTGGTGGACAACCTGAAAGACGGCACCAAGTTTGTGAACCTGGTGGACCTGAATATCGCAGACTATATGGATAAGGAAGACTTCCTGATCCAGATTATGGCTGGCGAAGAGTTCGGCGATGTCGAAGCGATTTTCCACGAAGGCGCGTGCTCTTCCACCACCGAGTGGGACGGCAAGTATATGATGGATAACAACTATCAATACTCCAAGGAGCTGCTGCACTACTGCCTGGAGCGTGAAATCCCGTTCCTGTACGCTTCATCCGCAGCCACTTACGGCGGTCGCACTTCCGACTTTATTGAATCCCGCGAGTACGAAAAACCGTTGAACGTCTACGGTTACTCGAAATTCCTGTTTGATGAATATGTTCGTCAAATTCTGCCGGAAGCAAACTCACAGATTGTTGGCTTCCGTTATTTCAACGTTTATGGACCGCGTGAAGGCCATAAAGGCAGCATGGCGAGCGTCGCTTTCCATCTCAACACCCAGCTTAATAACGGTGAATCACCGAAGCTGTTCGAAGGTAGCGAGAACTTTAAACGCGACTTCGTCTATGTTGGCGACGTGGCAGATGTAAACCTGTGGTTCCTGGAAAATGGCGTTTCCGGCATCTTCAACCTCGGTACTGGTCGTGCGGAATCCTTCCAGGCGGTAGCCGATGCAACGCTTGCTTATCACAAGAAAGGCCAGATCGAATACATTCCGTTCCCGGATAAACTGAAAGGCCGCTATCAGGCATTCACGCAGGCAGATCTGACGAATCTGCGCGCGGCGGGTTATGACAAACCGTTCAAAACCGTTGCCGAAGGCGTAACGGAATACATGGCCTGGCTGAATCGCGACATCAACGTAAATTCACAAAATCATTCGAGCGGTATCAAGGCAGCAACTAAGTGAATCTCCGGGAGCTTACAAAAGTAAGTGACCGGAGTGAACGCAGGCAGCCGCCGCAGAGACAGCTTGAAGGATGAAGTGAATGAAAATATTGGTGATCGGCCCGTCATGGGTGGGCGACATGATGATGTCGCAAAGTCTCTATCGCACGCTCCAGGCGCGCTATCCCCAGGCGATAATCGACGTGATGGCACCGGCATGGTGCCGTCCATTATTATCGCGGATGCCGGAAGTTAACGAAGCCATTCCTATGCCGCTTGGTCACGGGGCGCTGGAAATTGGCGAACGCCGCAAGCTGGGTCATAGCCTGCGCGAAAAACGTTACGACCGCGCCTACGTTTTACCCAACTCCTTCAAATCCGCATTAGTGCCTTTCTTCGCGGGTATTCCTCATCGCACCGGCTGGCGCGGCGAAATGCGCTACGGTTTACTCAACGATGTGCGTGTGCTGGATAAAGAAGCCTGGCCGCTGATGGTGGAACGCTATGTGGCGCTGGCCTATGACAAAGGTATTATGCGTACCGCACAAGATCTGCCGCAGCCATTGTTATGGCCGCAGTTGCAGGTGAGCGAAGGTGAAAAATCATATACCTGTAATCAATTTTCGCTTTCATCAGAACGTCCAATGATTGGTTTTTGCCCGGGTGCGGAGTTTGGTCCGGCAAAACGCTGGCCACACTACCACTATGCGGAACTGGCAAAGCAACTGATTGATGAAGGTTATCAAGTGGTTCTGTTTGGCTCGGCGAAAGATCATGAAGCGGGCAATGAGATTCTTGCCGCTTTAAATACCGAGCAGCAGGCATGGTGCCGGAACCTGGCGGGGGAAACACAGCTTGATCAAGCGGTTATCCTGATTGCAGCCTGTAAAGCCATTGTCACTAACGATTCTGGCCTGATGCACGTTGCGGCGGCGCTCAATCGTCCGCTGGTTGCCCTGTATGGTCCGAGTAGCCCGGACTTCACACCGCCGCTATCCCATAAAGCGCGCGTGATCCGCCTGATTACCGGCTATCACAAAGTACGCAAAGGCGACGCCGCAGAAGGTTATCACCAGAGCTTGATCGACATTACTCCCCAGCGCGTGCTGGAAGAACTCAACTCTCTATTGTTACAAGAGGAAGCCTGACGGATGCGGGTTTTGATCGTTAAAACATCGTCGATGGGCGATGTTCTCCATACGTTGCCCGCACTCACTGATGCCCAGCAGGCAATCCCAGGGATTAAGTTTGACTGGGTGGTGGAAGAAGGGTTCGCACAGATTCCTTCCTGGCACGCCGCCGTTGAGCGAGTTATTCCTGTGGCAATACGTCGCTGGCGTAAAGCCTGGTTCTCGGCCCCCATAAAAGCTGAACGCAAAGCGTTTCGTGAAGCGCTACAAGCAGAGAACTATGACGCAGTTATCGATGCTCAGGGGCTGGTAAAAAGCGCGGCGCTGGTGACGCGTCTGGCGCATGGCGTAAAGCATGGAATGGACTGGCAAACCGCTCGCGAACCTTTAGCCAGCCTGTTTTACAATCGTAAACATCATATTGCAAAACAGCAGCACGCCGTAGAACGCATCCGCGAACTTTTTGCCAAAAGTCTGGGCTATAGCAAACCGCAAACCCAGGGCGATTATGCTATCGCACAGCATTTTCTGACGAACCTGCCTACAGATGCTGGCGAATATGCCGTATTTCTTCATGCGACGACCCGTGATGATAAACACTGGCCGGAAGAACACTGGCGAGAATTGATTGGTTTACTGGCAGATTCAGGGATTCGCATTAAACTTCCGTGGGGTGCGCCGCATGAGGAAAAACGGGCGAAACGACTGGCGGAAGGATTTGCTTATGTTGAAGTATTGCCGAAGATGAGTCTGGAAGGTGTTGCCCGTGTGCTGGCCGGAGCGAAATTCGTGGTATCGGTAGACACTGGGTTAAGTCATTTAACTGCAGCACTGGATCGACCGAATATCACGGTTTATGGACCAACCGATCCGGGATTAATTGGCGGATATGGGAAGAATCAGGTGGTTTGTAGGGCACCAGATAAAGATCTTGCTCATCTGACTGCAGAAACGGTATTTAATAAAATCAATTCCTGATTAATACGTTATATATTATTTAAGATGGTGGAGAAGCAATGTTAACAGCCTCGCTGGCGCTACGTAATAAAGAAAAGTGGAAACCGTACTGGAATAAAGCGTTGGTATTCCTCTTTATTGCAACCTTTTTCCTTGATGGTATAACCCGTTATAAACACATCATATCTATACTAATGATTATTACGGTAATCTATCAAGTTTCTCGTGCTCCGGGAACATTTAAAGTACTCTATAAAAATAATCTTTTTTATAGTGTCCTGGCACTATCACTCATTCTTTTATATGCTACTTTTATATCACCTGATCTGAAAATCAGTTTTAAAGAATTCAGTAATACGGTACTTAAAGGATTTTTGGCCTATAGTTTACTTATACCTGCATTATTAAAAGATGAAGATAATGAAAGCATTGGTAAAATTGTACTATACTCATTAGTTACCGGACTTGGCTTACGTTGTCTTGTTGAACTTATTCTTTATATTCAGGATTATAATAAAGGAATAATGCCATTTTCCACCTATGAACACCGTAGTATTTCCGATTCAATGGTGTTTCTGTTTCCAGCATTATTAAACCTTTGGCTTATCAAGAAAACCTCTTATAAAATAGCATTCGTAATTTTTAGTGCAGTTTTCTTATTTCTGCTATTAGGAACGCTGTCTCGTGGTGCATGGCTGGCAGTATTCATAGTGACTCTGCTATGGTTAATCTTAAATCGTCAGTGGAAATTATTGATGCTGACTTCCATCGTTATTTCTGTTGCCGCAGTGGGTGTATTTACCTATAAAGGTGATCATGCTGGTAAAGACAGGCTTATTTATAAACTTCAACAGACCGACAGTTCTTCTCGCTATACCAATGGTACTCAAGGTACGGCGTGGACATTAATTATGGAAAATCCTCTTAAGGGATATGGCTACGGCGATGATATTTACCATGCAATATATAATAAGCGTGTTGTAGATTTTCCGTCATGGAAGTTCAGGCAATCCATTGGGCCACACAACGTTGTTTTGTCAATTTGGTTTGCAGCGGGTTTGGCTGGACTACTCGCTTTACTTTATCTGTATGGCTCTATTATCAAAGAGACAGCTAATGCAACGTTTAAAACAGTTGTCGTCACTCCTTATAATGGTCAATTACTACTATTTTTAACGCTTGTAAGCTTTTATATTATTCGAGGTAACTTCGAGGAAGTTGATCTCAAACCAATTGGCTTGATTGTTGGTTTACTGTTAGCAATGCGGAATAAATAAAAAAAAGCCTGCCTGACATTAAGTTCAGGCAGGCTCTTCAAATCCAATAATTTTTAACCAAACCAGTCTTGTATTTGTGCTTCAAAACGCTGAGTAACATGTTCCCAGCTATATTTTGAGAAAACAAAATTTCGGGCATTTTTAGCAATTTGAGCTCTGTCAGCATCCGCCAAAACGCGCTTAATATCCGCGAGAATACTTTCAGATGTCATAGGCTCTGCAAGGTGATAGCCTGTAATTCCTTCCAGAACAAACTCACTAATTCCACCTTTTTGACTGGCAAGCACTGGTTTACCTGCCGCCATCGCTTCAACAGCTACCATACAAAAAGCTTCTTCTACCTGAGAAGGAACAACAACTAAATCTGCTAAACGGTAATAGTTATGCATCTGCTCTGGAGGCTGTCCACCCGCCATAATGCATTGCGCTCCAATAGCTTTCGCTGCATCCAGAACTTTTTTCTGATATTCAGCTTTTTCGCCTTTTTTACTGGCAAAAGGATCTCCGACAATCACCAGTTTGAGGTTATCTTGTATCTTATTCAGCTGATTAAAAGCCTCCATAAGCATCAGGCAACCTTTATCTGGTGATATCCTTCCTGCAAATAATAACACGGTATCATTTGCATCAATGTTCAGTTTCTGCCTCAAATCTTCAGTATTATTTTGTTCATACGATTCAGAACAAAAACCATTAGGCACAATAGCAATATTTGCATCAGGCATTTTTTCCGAATAGAAATCGAAAAGAAACTGGCTAGGAACAATTATCTTTGCATTTTTGTCTAACTCACCTGGCTCGAAAGCATTATGAAGATGCATAACTAGCTGCGCGTGAGGGCTTCTGCTACGAATCTGTTTATACAGCTTCATGCTATTGTGGATAACAATAACAGAGTCTTTCGGATCAGTGTTTTTAGGTTGGGTATTTAAAATACGCTGAGAATATGGCACAGGATCAAGTCGAGTCCACTTTTGGAAAAGTCGTTTATAGACTCGACTAAAACCAATGTAGTGAATATCACAGTGATCATTTACTTTTGTGTAGGTTGGGTAACCTTCGTTTCGAATACAGGCGATAGTTACTGGAATCGAAAGTCTTTTTGCGACCTGATAAATCCATGTTTCAACCGCTGCAGCTCCTTTTGGCGGTATAGAAAATATTGGTGTGACGGTAAATATTATTTTTTTAATCATTATTAGCCAACTCCAATATAATTTATAACACGTAATAAACACATATAAAATATTAGCTTATTTTTTCATAAACACACGGCTCTTCAATTTCGGATATTTTCATATAGGGAATAATATCATATTGAATTGCAGTATCGTCGGATAAATTATAAATATTGATATCTTCTATATTTTCACGCATAAAACGGAAAAATGGTAAAATTTTGAATAAATCCCGAGTCAACTCTGAGGACATAGGATTCTTATCTTCATCATAGAAACACGAACAGCTACCCGTTAAATCAAGGCCTGAACAGATAATACGAGCATACTTCAGCGAATAGGCTATTTGGATTGCAGCAAAAGCAACGGTATGGCATGAACAATAACCGAGGTTAATATCCTTGCAAAAGCCAACCAGACGACCTTTTTTAGAAAAAGGTACAGAGATCAGGAGCTCTTTATGAATTCGGCTCAAAATATTAAACTTGATCTTCTTGATCAATCCACCTTTTTCTCTGCGGTAAAATGAACGTAGTACCAGGCAGTTTTGAAGGATGTACCGCTTATCTTCTTCAGAAGCATGTTCATAAACGTCAACATTTACGATGGTATAACGACTTCTCTGGCTAAATTTATAAAAATCATCACGCCGTTGATGTAAAAAGCGAACATCGGTAAGTACATAAATATAGGGAATAATATTATGACTTAATAGATATTGTGCAGAACCATTGACAGAAATAACATCCCTTGTCTGCAGCACTGACAATGGTGTTTTTTGCGATGTGGGGCCGGAAAGAAAAATAATAACATCATCAGACGTTTTACTTTCTATCAGGTTTTCAACATCTTTTTTGTCAATGTATCTAATATTCTTCATGATAAACCTGTGAAATAAGAACTCCGCATAGAAATGTCCTGACGAAGACGTTTAAATGTAAGACTTTTACTTTATCGTGCTGGCTTCCCTTTCAAACGCCGCATAAGATTACGTATTTTTTTACGATAAACTAAAAGATAATAACCGAGATCTTTAACCTCATTCTTAATACCATAATGTCGCTCTAAATCAATACGATCTTTCGCTTTACGTTGTGCAGATGCCCGTTTTCCTGAAAGATCAATAATGCGTACTTCACCATTTTCAATAATAAAATTACCGCGGTGAGGATCACCAGATACCATACCGTGTTCGTGTAATGAACGAATTGATTGTTGAATTTTATTTTTTAAAGTTTCATCAATATCGGGGATATCACACAACTCTACGCCATCGATATATTCGATAAGCATGATATAAGTATGGACAAAACGTAATGTTTTCCGTTCTGCCAACAAATAAAAATCATTGAGAGAATGTAGCCCCTCGTTACGCACTTTTTGAGTATGCTCAAAAAGGCGTTCATAATAATCTCCCTTTAAAAGAGATTTAAAGAAACGTTCGTTGCGTTTTACTTTAGGCGAAAAAACTTTAAGTATCAATTTACCGTAATCGGTATCAATAAGCATGACTTTTGTATCATCTATAGAACGAAAAACTTTGATGATATTAATATCATAAGAAAGAAAGTCATTTAATACATTGAGATACTTTGAGTTATTTTCATCGGTAAAAACAACTAAATCTTTGATTTTATTCTTCTGAATCATGTTAAACCAGTTAAATGTTATTTACGGTAATATTTTCGGCAAAGATAACACACTCCTGCAATGAGTCCTGAGATATAATGATGTTGCACTAACAGATGTTTATATCTTTTTTTGAATTCAATAATTGATTTTGCATCTCGTGGTGAGTCATCTTTCCAGGGGGATCTTTCTAAAGCTATTTTATAGTATTTTACCGATGGATAAATTGCCCATTTGTGCCACGGCTTGGTGGCCCCAGTATAATGAATAAGAAGAGTATCCTCTTTTATCAACTCTTTATATTTTTGATGCGTTTTATCTTTTAACTCACTTTTTATTGTATATATAGTATTGAACTCACGTGGCAGGAATATTGTCATCCCTTTTAGTAGGACATTCATAACGTCCTGGTCAGGATACTTATAAATACTATCTTTACTCATAAGAATAGACAGTGCTTTTTCGGTTAGTTTTGCTTCTGTCCATTTTTTTAGGTCTAAGTAAACGACACCAGAATTAAAATACTGCCCCCGAAGTTCAGGATCAGATAATCTGACTACCGCCTTTTCCTGCATTGGGTCTACATCCCTGACTACTGCAGCCACCGCTCCATTAAACTCTAAATGCAATAGTTGACTAATATTTCCCTTACAAACTACATCGGCATCAAGATAAAGCAAACGATTAAGTGTTACTCCCAATAATTGAAAAGCAAATAAACGGAAGTACATTGCTCTTGACCAGACTTGTGTACAAGGCAGGCACTGAAGATTATCAGTATTTATTCTATAAAGTGTGATTCTTAATTGGTATTGCTCAGCAAGTTTCTCAACTTTTTGAAAGAAATCGTCGTTATAAACATCAGCAATAATATAAAAATCAAGATTAACATGTCGATTATTAATGACAATTGAAGTAATGGAAACACCTACACCATCAAGATAATTGGAATCGACACCATAGGCAACATTTAAACTTTCAGCAGTATTTTCATCAATAAGCCTAAAATCCCAGGCTTTAACTTTATCTATCTCTATGGCAGGAAATGAGTCCACAAGGCTATCCTTATATCATTACTTTATATACTCGTTATACTTCAAGTTGCATGTGCTGCATCGGCGAGTTACTCGGCATTTCAGGGCCAACGCAAGCGTTCCTCAAAACGCCACTGGCTTTTTGTCCTGCAACTCGAATTATTTAGAGTATAGATTATCAGTATTAATGCTTTAGCTTTTTTATAAAATACAAAAGATAGTTGCCAAATCCTTTGATATATTGCTTTTTTTTCAACATATGTTTAGCACTGTATCTTAATTGATTACTATTAACCGGTTTCAATAACGCAGTATCCTTCCATGGTGAAGCATTTTTTGCCGCCATAAAAGCTTGTGATATTGGATAATCCCAGGCCCAGTCATGCCAGGGTTTAGTTGGACCAATATAATGAATAAAAACTGTATCGTTAGTTACTGGGTTTTTAAAACTTTCTTTTAGTTGATAATTTAAACTAAACTGAGTGTTATATTTAATATCAGCATAAACAAGTTTGTCTGCCAATAACATATTTAATACATCCTGATCAGGATGTGTTATTTTTTTGACTATCTCTGGATCACTTAACATTGCAATGGCCCGTGCAGAAACCCGCTCATTCGTCCATTGATTAGTATTAATCAGTAAAAAACCGGAGTTAAAGTAACCATTAGCAATCCCAGCAACACCTAACGAATGAGCACGTTTTGCCCACCAGTCTTTTTGTCCTTCTGTAACAACCATTGCGACTGTATGTTCAGAAAACGTGTAATTGATAAGTGGTTCTATAGTTCCCTGACAAATAATATCTGCATCCAGATAAAGAACTTTGGGTGCTTTATTAAAAAAGTAATCGGCGATAACAAAACGAAAATAAATAGCATGAGTCCAGTTCTTGGTGCAGGGTAATGAACGGAGTCGATCACCATTAATTAAATATATCTTAATTCTTGTTTTATATTGCCTGGCCAGGGCATCAAAATATTTGCGATCGTCATCACCGAAATAATCAGTAAAAATATGAAAGCATAATTGATTTCCTTCATTATATTTTAATATTGAAGCAATCGATATTCCGCATCCAAAAAGAAAATTTTTGTCAGTCCCATAAGCAATATCCAGACAAAGATTTTCTGCTTCTATTTTATGATTATAATCAATAACCGAATTGAGAAACTCAGTCTCCTGGAAAAAAACCTGCTGCATTATTTCCTCCGGGAAATAACAGAAATAATTATCTTTTGCAATCTGTCGTAATATTTCGGTTGATAAAATTTATCGATCGACGCCGGAATTTTTTCATGTGCGATGTGAATTTCACCGGCTATGTATTTATTGAGAAGAGCAACAAAACCGGTCATATCCCCCGGTTGATATAAATGACCATTAACATCAGGCTGAATGATATCAACAGGCCCGGAGACACAATCTGCACTGATACAAGGGATCCCCCACGACAAGGCTTCAAGTAGAGTCATTGGGAAACCTTCAAAAGATGACGTGAGTAATAATGCACTCACTTTTTTAATATCTTGCTGAACTAATTTCCAGGGATGTTGTTGCCAACCATACCAGACAATTCGATCATCAATATTTAATTCTCTACCATAAGCCTGGCATTTTTCGAAATCGGAGCCATCTCCCAATACATGAAGTTTCCAGTCACCTTGCACTTGTGATAAGCCATCAAGCAGATCTTTTACGCGCTTTTGGCCTTCAAATTTCATGCGCCCAACATAAATGAATGTTGCCGTTTCGCCTTCCCCGGGTGCAGGAATGACTGAATTTTTCGCCTCAACGGGATTAAAAATAACGTTTATTGTCGATTCTGGTACACCCCGGCTAATCATTTGCTGTTTAATACCAGAGCTGATGGCTAAATGATAGTCGGCACAGGTGATATATTCGGCATGTTTTTTATGATCTAAAGAAAAATGCGGCCATGAAAATACAGGTACATCAATCCCCGATTTTTTACGAGCTTTGGCCGCATACAAACACGAGATCACGTCAATACAAATAACAACATCTGGCTGATAATCATGAAGCCATTTGCTTAAAGCATGAATATGTTTCGCGCGACGCAAAAAACCTAAGCGAATATTGGAAAATGAACACGAGTACTTAATACCTTCCAGCCATCCCTTATCCATTTTGTCATTACGACAAAAGAAAAAAATTTCACTTTGGATATGTTGTTGCCTGAAGGTAGTAATAACATCACGAATGACTGTTTCCATGCCGCCAAATCCAGAAACAGCTTCGCCAATAAAGGCTATTTTCATAATTTCATTCCAGCTAAATCTTTAAGCCAAATAATTTAACAAGTAAATACTTATAATAATAAGAAATGGCTTTACAATATTTTCCTTCTAGCCAAAAAACTTTAGACTTTAACCTAATCTCACTTGATGATGGAGCTAGATTTCTTTTATGGTTCTTCCAAGGAGAATTTGAAAAATAATGATCAAAATTTTGTGCTCTAAATATTTTGTACCATGGTTTATTCTGGGTAACATAATGCATTATAATTGTGTTGGGCAAGTTTTTTTGTTCTTCATCACATCGTACTGACAATGTTGTCTTATTATTGTACTTCTTATCAAGGTAATGCACTCGTCCATTAAGTAAAATATTGAGCACATCCTGATCTGCATACCTATATACTTTTCCACTGTTGATCATTTCTAACGCTTTTTGTGTTATATTATTTTTTTTCCATTCGCTGGTATTAATAAACATAACCCCGGCATTAAAATAATTAATAAACTCAATGCCATAGTCTAATTTTTTTACACGTTCTTGCATTTCTGGCGAATCTGGAATTACACATGCAATATCAGCATTTAAATTATAATCAACCAGTTCATCTAAAGGACCATTACATATGACATCACAGTCAAGATAAAGTATCTTATTTATTTTATCATCAATAACTTCTGGGATTAAAAAACGTAAACATGTTGATAAAGGAATACCAAGAACTAATGTATCCGGATTAATGTCAAATTTATCAGTTATATAATATACAGATATTGATGTATTAGGACCTTCTAGTTCGTAAAAAGCTGAACACTCCTTTTCTTCTATGCCTGATATAAGAAGGTGAAAATGAAGGTTAATATGTCTATTGTTGGATATAATTGAATATAATGCAACACCCGCTGGCATTATGAATTCACGGTCAAAGCATAGTGCAATATGTAAATTTTTAACATACGACACTTCGTTTTGGTATAAATTTTTCTTCTTAGCAACGAAGTTTCTATATTTCAACAATTTTAGAATCCCTTTTTGTAATAAAATACTATTTACAAGTTTTTTCTTATTGTTCTTGCTTCTATTTTTCCTGCTTTAATCCTTGCCTTTTTAAGTAAATCAATCTCAAGTCTATAAATATCGCGTAAAGGCATCCCAAAATAAACCTTCATAAATCGCCAGATATCTCTCTGCGTCAGACCAATATTCATTGATGAGAAATATAAACCAATCAAATCTTTATCCCGCCAACGACGTGGTACTTTTGCACGTATCTGTGCCCGGTGCAGATCGATAACCGAAATTTTTAATTCATCTTCCCGGCCAGTAAATGGCAAATGGAGTAAAAAGTGGCAGATATAACAATCACGGTGATTAATCCCTGCTGCATGCATTTTGCGCACCATGGTTGCCACACGCGCGATCAGCATACGCTTAATATGTACATCAGGCGGGTTGACCGCCCAATCTGCACAATAATCTTCAAGGCTAATTGTGGGAGTGAGATCTTCGGTAATAATAAATGATGTGCGAGTTAATGGATTTAACCCTTTTTCACCAAATCCTATTCCGTGCATCGTATCAACACCGACATCATGCAGTCGATGAATAGCGTGCCACTCTCTGTCTGCACCTAAAACGGGCATCCGCAATGAGAGCAGATTTTTTATAATCTCCTTTAGGGTCGTCCCTTTGTGCCATTTGAGGAAATAACTTTTGCCGGCCAGTTCAAAGCGTAATGTGCGACGCGTCTCCAGTTCACGGAAGACCTCGCCATTCAGTTTTTTAACTTCTGCAAAGGCATCTTTACCACGCCAGAGTGTGGCAAGTGGCTCTTCTAATTCAACCATCTAAACCACCTGTAATGATATCTGCCGCTTTCTCCGGCAGGCTGTATAAATCCTGAGTATCGGCGTAATACCGAGCATTCTCCGCCCAGGCCATGCGCAATGGAGATTGAGTTAACGCTTTACGTAAAACGTCATTTAATTGTTCCTGGGAGAAAGGTTCAGCGATGACCGTTCCACAATTAGCATCTGTGATATAGTGTGCGTATCCGCATACCGCAGTCGTCAACACAGGTAATCCCGCGGCAATTGCCTCAAGGAGAACAATACCTGCAGCCTCCTGATAAGCGGGATGCATTAATAAATCAGCGGCTGCCATTAATTCAGACACATCATTCCGCCCGGAAAAGAAATGCACTTTACTACGCACACCGAGTTTTTCTGCCAGCACTTCAAATTTACGCGGTTTATCCTGGCCAACAACAAACAACAACGTATTATGGCGTAACGATTCTGGTAACGATGCCAAAGCTTCAATTGAGCGATCCACACCTTTACGACCAAAATCTGAACCAACCTGCAGCAATAAGTTTTGTTGTTCAGTGATGCCATTTTTCTGGCGATAAATTTCACGACTGTTTGGGATTTGCGCGTTGTATTTTCTGTCAGGATAGATACCAGGGGGAAGAATTTGAAAACGTTCTGGTTCAGTTTGGTAATGCTTCTGAAAATCGGCGATTTGCTTATCGGTCAACATCATAAGTTTCGTCGATTTACCATGTTCGAAAGTCGCTCGCTCGAATGCAGCATAATGGCGATAGCGCGATGTTAAACGATAGAAAAATCCCTTTTCTTGCGCCACTTTCTCGGCATAACAGACATCGGCGGCAAAATAAACATCCAGCCCAGGCATCTTATTAAAGCCAACAACGCGATCAGCGGGATGTGCCTTCAGATGGTTTTGAACCCAGGCATAATATTCTGCATTACGTCCATGGTTAGTATGGGATTTAACCGGTACGCGAATAAGCTCAAATGCTTCCGGGCAATCGCCTTCCCACGACTGTGTATATACCCGAACATGGTGGCCCCGTGCGGCAACTGTTGAGGCAATACGCATAAAGTCACGCTGTAGCCCACCAAATGGAAAATATTTATATAAGCAAAATGCCACGATCATAATTGCGCATTCCTGTCAGCTGAAGGTGCATCTTCTGGCAACAGCTTTTCCGTAGCGGCAATGACATCTTCCGCTGGAATAACAGAAAGATATTTTTTGTTGCGGTCAAGTTCGTGCCGGGTAGGCATTTTTTGATAATTCCCCGCCCAGAACTGAATAATATTCTCGGTCCATGGACGCCAGAATACATGATCAGTGGCCCCAAACAGGCTAATAACTGGCGTCTTCACAGCCGCTGCAATATGCCCCGGCGCAGAATCCACACCAATAAAGAGCACTGCATGATCAATTAATGCGCCCAGTTCAGGAAAACGTGTTTTACCGGCAAGGCCGGTAATAGGTTTTGTTTGGCAGCCTCGTGCAATTTCATCTACGCAAGCGAGATCATCTGCCGAAGGGCCACAAGTCAGCACAACCTGATAACCACGATGTTGCAACGCATCGATAACCATAGAAAATTTATCGTTGTCCCAGCACTTAAATATCTGTCTGGCTGTCGGCTGGATGACGACATAATGATCTTTCACGCCCAGTGCATCTAATTCCTGGCGCATTTTCTTCCAGCAATCCTCGGCGTAACTCATGGTTGTTTCAGTATAAAAATCGGTAATACCTAATGGCTCAAGGACCGACAAATTACGCTCAACAATATGTGTACCGTGTATAGGCGCTAAGTGTGTAAAGCTTTTTTTCCAAATGCCATGCTGCCGATGACCATAAAGCTGCGATATTTTCATACGAGCAGGTAAACAACGTACCAGCAGGGCCACCATCCACTGATCCGTAAGATTAATGACCAGGTCGTAATTATTCGCACGCAGAGTTTTTATCAGTGAAAGTGCATTTTTAATTTTATCGAATGTTCCCGTACCTTTATTGCTTATACCATAGAGTGCATTAATTTCTGGGTTTTCAGATAAAATCGGAATTGTATCCTGGTAAAGCAGCATATCGATTTTTGCGTCGGGATAATTCTGCTTGAGTGTACTGATTACAGGAGTAGTTAATAACATATCTCCGTGATATCGCATCTTTATGACCAGGATTTTTCGAAATGGCTTTTCCACTAGCGACTCTTTTGTGTGATTGTCTGGTTAAGTTAAGCAGAAAAAAGCACGCTACCGCCCCAGGCTCAACAGCTACCCGAATACTGATAACGCACTTACTTTGACGCGCTAGTGTATCATTTCTTTCGCAGCAATCCGACCCGAATGTTTTTTATACACAAAATATGTTTTAATTATAAAAATCATAGAGATAAAATTTTGCATACTCGAGAATCCAGATATTGTCGATGTAAAGCTGCAATCCTGGCTGAAATTCAATGAATCGCATAAAAATACAAAAAAAATGAAGATCTAGCGGCAGATCAGCTCAAACAGAGGCTAATTAAGTCAAAAAAAGGAAAAGTAATGGCAAACCCGGTGCTAAATACATAGAATCCCCAGCACATCCATAAGTCAGCTATTTATTATGCTTGAATTGCTTTACACCGCCCTTCTCTACCTTATTCAGCCGCTGATCTGGATACGGCTCTGGGTGCGCGGACGTAAGGCTCCGGCCTATCGAAAACGCTGGGGTGAACGTTACGGTTTTTACCGCCATCCGCTAAAACCAGGCGGCATTATGCTGCACTCCGTCTCCGTCGGTGAAACTCTGGCGGCGATCCCATTGGTGCGCGCGCTGCGTCATCGTTATCCTGATTTACCGATTACCGTTACAACCATGACACCAACCGGTTCGGAGCGCGTACAATCGGCTTTCGGGAAGGATGTTCAGCACGTTTATCTGCCATATGACCTGCCCGATGCACTTAATCGTTTCCTGAATAAAGTCGACCCTAAACTGGTGTTGATTATGGAAACCGAACTATGGCCTAACCTGATTGCGGCGCTACATAAACGTAAAATTCCGCTGGTGATCGCTAACGCGCGACTCTCTGCCCGCTCGGCCGCAGGTTATGCCAAACTGGGTAAATTCGTCCGTCGCTTGCTGCGTCGTATTACGCTGATTGCCGCCCAAAATGAAGAAGATGGTGCACGTTTTGTGGCGCTGGGCGCAAAAAATAATCAGGTGACCGTTACCGGTAGCCTGAAATTCGATATTTCTGTAACGCCGCAACTGGCTGCTAAAGCAGTGACGCTGCGCCGCCAGTGGGCACCACACCGCCCGGTATGGATTGCCACCAGCACTCACGAAGGTGAAGAGAGCGTGGTCATTGCCGCACATCAGGCATTATTACAGCAATTCCCGAATTTATTGCTCATCCTGGTACCCCGTCATCCGGAACGCTTCCCGGATGCGATTAACCTTGTCCGCCAGGCTGGACTAAGCTATATCACACGCTCTTCAGGGGAAGTCCCCTCCACCAGCACGCAGGTTGTGGTTGGCGATACGATGGGCGAGTTGATGTTACTGTACGGCATTGCCGATCTCGCTTTTGTTGGCGGTTCACTGGTTGAACGTGGTGGGCATAATCCGCTGGAAGCTGCCGCACACGCTATTCCGGTATTGATGGGGCCGCATACTTTTAACTTTAAAGACATTTGCGCGCGGCTGGAGCAGGCAAGCGGGCTGATTACCGTTACCGATGCCACTACGCTTGTAAAAGAGGTTTCCTCTTTACTCACCGACGCCGATTACCGTAGTTTCTATGGCCGTCATGCCGTTGAAGTACTGTATCAAAACCAGGGCGCGCTACAGCGTCTGCTTCAACTGCTGGAACCTTACCTGCCACCGAAAACGCATTGAGGTTGTTATGCAAAAACGGGCGATTTATCCGGGTACTTTCGATCCCATTACCAATGGTCATATCGATATCGTGACGCGCGCCACGCAAATGTTCGATCACGTTATTCTGGCGATTGCCGCCAGCCCCAGTAAAAAACCGATGTTTACCCTGGAAGAGCGTGTGGAGCTGGCACAGCAGGCAACCGCGCATCTGGGGAACGTGGAAGTGGTCGGGTTTAGTGATTTGATGGCGAACTTCGCCCGCAATCAACACGCTACGGTGCTGATTCGTGGCCTGCGTGCGGTGGCAGATTTTGAATATGAAATGCAGCTGGCGCATATGAATCGCCACTTAATGCCGGAACTGGAAAGTGTGTTTCTGATGCCGTCGAAAGAGTGGTCGTTTATCTCTTCATCGTTGGTGAAAGAGGTGGCGCGCCATCAGGGCGATGTCACCCATTTCCTGCCGGAGAATGTCCATCAGGCGCTGATGGCGAAGTTAGCGTAGCGTTTATGCCGGATGGTATGCCATCCGGCGCGCATGAATTACTTCTGGCACTGCCGACAATAAAACGTTGCCCGCTGCGCATGTTTAGTCGCCACAATCGGCGTACCGCACACCCGACACGGCTCACCTTTTCGCCCGTAAACCTGCAATTCCTGCGCGAAATAGCCCGGTTTACCGTCGCTTTGCAGAAAATCTTTTAGCGTTGTACCGCCCTGCTCAATCGAACGCAGCAACACCGCTTTAATCACCCGAGCCAGCAATTCGCACTCCGCCAGCGACAGTGATGACGCCAGCCGATCCGGATGGATCCCCGCCGCAAACAGAGATTCGCTGGCATAGATATTCCCTACGCCTACCACCAGCTTGTTATCCATCAGCCACGGTTTGATCGCCGTTTTTTTCTTCGCGCACTTCTGATGCAGATACTCACCATTGAAATCGTCGCTAAGCGGCTCCGGTCCAAGATGGGCCAGCACATTATGCCCTTCCAGCTCTTTGGTCCACAGCCAGGCACCAAAGCGGCGCGGATCGGTGTAGCGCAGCACTTTGCCGTTGTTCATCACCAAATCCACATGGTCATGCTTTTCAGGGGGAAGTTCTTCTGGAAGGATGCGCAGGCTGCCAGACATCCCTAAATGAATGATAATCCAGCCCTCAGGCAGCTCCAGCAGCAGATATTTAGCCCGCCGCTGCACGCTAAGCACTGGTTGGTCGCTTAAACGGTAGATCTCTTCTGAAACCGGCCAGCGCAAGCGTCCGTTGCGCACCACTGCATGAAGAATGGTTGCACCAACGAGATGCGGTTCTATGCCGCGGCGGCTGGTTTCAACTTCGGGTAATTCAGGCATAGCATCTCCAGGAATGAACAGATGCAGTCAATATGGGGGCAAGCAGATAACAAAAAACCCCGCCGGAGCGAGGTTTTTTGTTACATCAAAGCGAGAATTATTTGATTTTCGCTTCTTTGTAGATCACGTGCTGGCGAACAACTGGATCGAATTTTTTCAGTTCCAGTTTTTCCGGCTTAGTACGTTTGTTCTTCGTAGTGGTATAGAAGTGACCAGTACCAGCAGAAGAAACCAGCTTGATTTTCTCACGAATACCTTTAGCCATGATTTATTTCCTCTAAGTACTTAGTACTTTTCGCCACGGGCACGCAGTTCAGCCAGAACTGTATCGATGCCTTTTTTATCGATTACACGCATACCTTTAGCAGATACGCGCAGGGTGACAAAACGCTTCTCGCTCTCAACCCAGAAACGGTGAGAGTGCAGGTTCGGCAGGAAACGGCGTTTAGTCGCGTTCAGTGCGTGGGAACGGTTGTTACCGGTCACCGGACGCTTGCCAGTAACTTGGCAGACTCGGGACATGTCTATTCTCCAAAAATCAAATTAGCTCGAGCTTCGTATGGGGTATTGGCGCCTCGTCAGGCTTTACAGCCCGGTCATCGCAGTTCTATGTGAACTCTCGATTGCCAGGCCCAAATGCCAAACCCGAGATTCTCAAAGGTGGCGTAGTATACGCTGACTCAGCGATGTGCTCAAGTCCCGAACAGACAAAGATCCCGAAGGATCGCGCATAGCGGGTTAAATCCAACCGCGTTCGGCAAAAGAAACATACTCTCCACGCCCAATCACGATATGGTCGAGCACGCGTAAATCCATGAACTGACAACTCTTTATTATCCGTTCAGTAATGAGTTTATCCGCTTTACTGGGTTCAGCACAACCCGAAGGGTGATTATGTGCAAGGATCAGCGCCGAGGCGTTTATTTTTATCGCTTCGCGGATAATTTCCCGAGGATGGACTTCAACATGGTTTAGCGTGCCGGAAAAAAGACGGCAATGCGTTATAACCCGGTGTTGTGAGTCGAGAAAGATCACCATAAAGATCTCCCGCTCCTCACCCGTGAGCTGGCTTTGTAAAAATTCCCGCGTCATCTCCGGGCTGAGTAAAGGGCTTTCTTCACGCATCCGCACGTTGTAGTAACGCCGCGCCAGTTCAGCAATCCCCTTTAACTGGGCAAATTTCGCCACGCCAATTCCATGAACGCCACTAAATTGTTCATATTCAGAGGTTAACAAGCCATAAAGAGAGCCGAAATTCTCCAGCATCTCTTTTGCCAGGGTTAATACATCTTTACCGCGCGTTCCGGTACGCAGAAATAGCGCCAGCAGCTCGACATCCGTTAAGGCGCTAATACCAAACTTCAGCATTTTTTCGCGCGGCATCAACAGCTGTGAATTGTTTTTCACCTTCACCTCCTTTGTGGTGCTCGCATCCTGTCATAGCCGTTCCGTTAAATCGACGGCCAGTTTTCAATCCTGGAAAGCGCCTCGCAAAGTGATTCTCAGGTGAAGGCACGACAACAAAAGTATTGTGATAAAATCGCCAACTTCTGGTGTCACCCAACAGGAAAAATCATCATGAGCCTGGCCGGTAAAAAAATCGTTCTCGGCGTTAGCGGCGGTATTGCTGCCTATAAAACCCCTGAACTGGTGCGTCGTTTGCGCGATCGCGGGGCCGACGTCCGCGTAGCCATGACCGAAGCGGCAAAAGCCTTTATCACCCCACTTAGCTTGCAGGCGGTTTCTGGTTATCCCGTTTCCGACAGTTTGCTGGACCCGGCAGCCGAAGCCGCTATGGGCCATATTGAGCTGGGTAAATGGGCTGATTTAGTGATTCTCGCCCCTGCCACGGCAGATTTGATTGCCCGTGTTGCTGCCGGAATGGCGAATGACCTGGTATCGACGATTTGTCTGGCTACACCTGCGCCTGTAGCCGTGCTCCCCGCCATGAACCAGCAGATGTACCGTGCCGCTGCCACGCAGCATAATTTAGAGGTGCTTGCTTCCCGTGGTTTGCTCATCTGGGGGCCAGACAGTGGCAGTCAGGCTTGTGGTGATATCGGTCCTGGGCGAATGCTCGATCCGTTAACCATTGTGGATATGGCGGTGGCGCATTTTTCGCCCGTCAACGACCTGAAACATCTGAACATTATGATTACCGCCGGTCCGACGCGTGAACCGCTCGATCCGGTGCGTTATATCTCTAATCACAGCTCCGGCAAGATGGGTTTTGCTATCGCCGCCGCCGCTGCCCGTCGTGGCGCGAACGTCACGCTGGTATCAGGTCCGGTTTCACTACCGACGCCACCGTTTGTTAAACGTGTTGATGTGATGACCGCGCTGGAAATGGAAGCCGCCGTGAATGCTTCTGTACAGCAGCAAAATATTTTTATCGGCTGCGCCGCCGTGGCGGATTATCGCGCAGCTACCGTGGCCCCAGAAAAAATCAAAAAGCAGGCCACGCAGGGTGATGAATTAACAATAAAAATGGTTAAAAACCCCGATATCGTCGCAGGCGTTGCCGCACTAAAAGACCATCGACCCTACGTCGTTGGATTTGCCGCCGAAACAAATAATGTGGAAGAATACGCCCGGCAAAAACGTATCCGTAAAAACCTTGATCTGATCTGCGCGAACGATGTTTCCCAGCCAACTCAAGGATTTAACAGCGACAACAACGCATTACACCTTTTCTGGCAGGACGGAGATAAAGTCTTACCGCTTGAGCGCAAAGAGCTCCTTGGCCAATTATTACTCGACGAGATCGTGACCCGTTATGATGAAAAAAATCGACGTTAAGATTCTGGACCCGCGCGTTGGGAAGGAATTTCCGCTCCCGACTTATGCCACCTCTGGCTCTGCCGGACTTGACCTGCGTGCCTGTCTCGACGACGCCGTAGAACTGGCTCCGGGTGACACTACGCTGGTTCCGACCGGGCTGGCGATTCATATTGCCGATCCTTCACTGGCGGCAATGATGCTGCCGCGCTCCGGATTGGGACATAAGCACGGTATCGTGCTTGGTAACCTGGTAGGATTGATCGATTCCGACTATCAGGGCCAGTTGATGATTTCCGTGTGGAACCGTGGTCAGGACAGCTTCACCATTCAACCTGGCGAACGCATCGCCCAGATGATTTTTGTTCCGGTAGTACAGGCTGAATTTAATCTGGTGGAAGATTTCGACGCCACCGACCGCGGTGAAGGCGGCTTTGGTCACTCTGGTCGTCAGTAACACATACGCATCCGAATAACGTCATAACATAGCCGCAAACATTTCGTTTGCGGTCATAGCGTGGGTGCCGCCTGGCAAGTGCTTATTTTCAGGGGTATTTTGTAACATGGCAGAAAAACAAACTGCGAAAAGGAACCGTCGCGAGGAAATACTTCAGTCTCTGGCGCTGATGCTGGAATCCAGCGATGGAAGCCAACGTATCACGACGGCAAAACTGGCCGCCTCTGTCGGCGTTTCCGAAGCGGCACTGTATCGCCACTTCCCCAGTAAGACCCGCATGTTCGATAGCCTGATTGAGTTTATCGAAGATAGCCTGATTACTCGCATCAATCTGATTCTGAAAGATGAGAAAGACACCACAGCGCGCCTGCGTCTGATTGTGTTGCTGCTTCTCGGTTTTGGTGAGCGTAATCCTGGCCTGACCCGCATCCTCACTGGTCATGCGCTAATGTTTGAACAGGATCGCCTGCAAGGGCGCATCAACCAGCTGTTCGAGCGTATTGAAGCGCAGCTGCGCCAGGTATTGCGTGAAAAGAGAATGCGTGAGGGTGAAGGTTACACCACCGATGAAACCCTGCTGGCAAGCCAGATCCTGGCCTTCTGTGAAGGTATGCTGTCACGTTTTGTCCGCAGCGAATTTAAATACCGCCCGACGGATGATTTTGACGCCCGCTGGCCGCTAATTGCCGCGCAGTTGCAGTAATATGACGCCGGATGAATTTTCATCCGGCGAGTTTCTTTAAACGCCAAACTCTTCGCGATAGGCCTTAACCGCCGCCAGATGTTCCGCCATTTCCGGCTTCTCTTCCAGGTAAGCAATCAGATCTTTCAGGGTGATGATAGAGATCACTTTGCAGTTGTAATCACGCTCAACTTCCTGAATCGCCGAAATCTCGCCGCGCCCCCGTTCCTGACGATCGAGCGAAATCAACACGCCAGCAAGCGTCGCGCCATTGGCCTGAATAATTTCCATCGACTCACGAATCGCCGTTCCGGCGGTGATCACATCATCTACCAGCATTACGCGTCCTTGTAACGCGCTACCAACCAGATTGCCGCCTTCACCGTGGTCTTTTGCCTCTTTGCGGTTAAAGCAGTACGGCAGGTCCAGGTCATGATGCTCCGCCAACGCCACGGCGGTTGTGGTGGCAATCGGGATCCCTTTGTAAGCAGGGCCAAACAGCAGATCGAACTCAATGCCGGAGTCCACCAATGCTTCAGCGTAAAAACGGCCTAACAGTGCCAGGTCGCGCCCGGTATTAAACAGCCCGGCGTTGAAGAAATAGGGGCTTTTACGCCCGGATTTCAGCGTAAACTCGCCAAACTTTAACACCTGCTTGCTAAGCGCAAATTCAATAAACTGGCGCTGATATGGTTTCATGCCTTCGCTCCTCATCTTACTTTTCTACAGACAAAAAAAAGCGACTCATCAGTCGCCTTAAAAATCAGTTTGCCAGCGCCGCCTTCTGCGTCGCTACAATGGATTCGATTCCCCCTCGGGCCAGCGCCAACAAGGTGAGTAGCTCTTCATGGGTGAACGGCTCGCCTTCTGCCGTCCCCTGCACTTCAATGATGCGCCCGTCTTCGGTCATCACTACGTTCATGTCGGTCTCTGCGGCAGAGTCTTCAACGTATTCCAGATCGCAAACCGCTTCGCCGTTCACAATCCCGACAGAAACCGCGGCTACCATCCCTTTCATCGGGTTGGTTTTCAGCTTGCCGTTTTCCACCAGCTTCTGTAGCGCATCTGCCAGCGCCACACAGGCACCCGTAATCGAAGCGGTACGCGTGCCACCATCAGCCTGAAGCACGTCGCAGTCCAGCGTAATGGTGAACTCACCCAGCGCTTTCAAATCTACTGCCGCGCGAAGCGCACGGGCGATCAGACGCTGGATTTCCATTGTGCGTCCACCCTGCTTACCTTTCGCCGCTTCACGAGCGTTACGGGTGTGGGTAGAACGTGGCAGCATGCCGTACTCTGCGGTGATCCAGCCCTGGCCCTGACCTTTCAGGAAGCGCGGCACGCCTTCTTCAATAGAGGCGGTACACAACACTTTGGTATCGCCAAATTCGACCAGCACCGAGCCTTCTGCATGTTTTGTATAGTTACGAGTCAGGGTAACGGGACGCACCTGATTATTGCTACGGCCTGCTGGACGCATATTGAAATCTCCGGCTTGAAACAAATGTGGCTGCGCATTATACGGACTTCCGGCGGTTATTCCTATCCTGACAAGGCATCGATGGCTATAATCCTTCCACCTCTCCTTTTATAAACAGGAACGTCTATGATCCGCAGTATGACCGCCTACGCCCGGCGTGAAATCAAGGGTGAATGGGGGAGCGCAACCTGGGAAATGCGCTCGGTAAACCAGCGTTATCTGGAAACTTACTTTCGTCTGCCGGAGCAGTTCCGTAGCCTTGAACCTGTCGTTCGCGAGCGTATTCGTTCTCGCCTGACGCGCGGTAAAGTGGAATGTACCCTGCGCTATGAGCCAGATGTTAGCGCGCAAGGTGAGCTGATCCTCAACGAAAAACTGGCTAAACAGCTGGTAACTGCCGCGAACTGGGTAAAAATGCAGAGTGACGAAGGGGAAATCAACCCGGTTGATATTCTACGCTGGCCGGGCGTGATGGCAGCCCAGGAGCAGGATCTTGACGCCATTGCCGCTGAAATTCTCGCGGCGCTGGATGGTACGCTGGACGACTTTATTGTCGCGCGCGAAACCGAAGGTCAGGCACTGAAAGCATTGATCGAGCAGCGTCTGGAAGGCGTCACCGCCGAAGTGGTCAAAGTCCGCTCCCATATGCCGGAAATCCTGCAATGGCAGCGTGAACGCTTGGTCGCGAAGCTGGAAGATGCTCAGGTTCAGTTGGAAAACAACCGTCTGGAGCAGGAGTTGGTTCTGCTGGCACAACGAATTGACGTTGCCGAAGAACTGGACCGCCTCGAAGCGCATGTCAAAGAGACCTACAACATTCTGAAGAAAAAAGAAGCCGTTGGTCGTCGTCTGGACTTTATGATGCAGGAGTTCAACCGCGAGTCGAACACTCTTGCGTCGAAGTCTATCAATGCCGAAGTGACAAACTCCGCGATTGAGCTGAAAGTGTTGATTGAGCAGATGCGCGAGCAGATTCAGAATATCGAATAAGCTATCAGCAAAAATCACCAAGCAGCAAAAAACCATAAAGCCCGCGAAATGTCGGGCTTTTTTGTTATCATGAGCTATCATAACGACGCAACAAAGCGCACAATATGCGTGTACATAGAGGTGTACATAATGATTTTCATGTACATTGCTTTATGTACACACCCATATTCGATATTCAGGTATTCGCAATGCCAAAACTCACAGATATGCAGATCCGCGCATGGATAAAGGCGGGAGACAGATTTGATGGCAAGGCAGACGGCAACGGCCTTTATATTTGCTACCCCAAAAACTACACAGTCCCGTTCTGGCGATTCCGATATAAGCTCGCAGGAAAACAGCGGGCTATGGTTATCGGCTCTTACTCCGAACTGTCACTATCAAAAGCCAGAGAAACAGCAAAAGAGCTGTCAGCCAGAGTTGCTCTTGGCTATGACGTAGCAGCAGAAAAACAGGAACGAAAAGCTGAAGCACTGGCAAAAATGGAGGCTGAGAAAAACGCCATGCGCGTTTCAGATCTGGCCGCCGAATACTTCGAGCGACAGATACTTCCGAGATGGAAACATCCCGATATCCTTCGCCGGAGAATTGATAAGGATATTAACCCCTGCATTGGGCATATGAAGGTAGAGGACGTTAAGCCACGCCACATTGACGACATGTTGAAAGGTATCGTTGACCGAGGAGCACCAACGATAGCAACAGATGTATTACGCTGGACACGCCGTATCTTTGACTATGGGATAAAACGCCACGCTCTGGAGATAAACCCTTGTTCAGCGTTTGAAGTATCTGATGCTGGTGGTAAAGAGGTTTCCCGCGACCGTTGGCTAACTCGCGATGAGCTTATCAGGCTATTCGAGGCTATGCGCACCGCAAAAGGATTCAGCCGCCAGAACGAACTGACATTTAAGCTATTGCTGGCACTATGCGTTCGTAAGATGGAGTTATGCGCCGCACGATGGGAAGAGTTTGATTTAGATGGTGCGGTATGGCATTTGCCGGAAGAACGCAGCAAAAACGGAGACCCTATTGATATACCTCTACCTTCTCCTGCCGTTGAATGGTTGAGAGAGCTACACACCTTTTCATGTAATAGCGCATGGGTGCTTCCAGCTAGGAAGATGCAAAACAGAATGATCCCACATATTCAGGAAAGCACTTTACCCGTAGCACTGGCTAAGGTTCGCGCCGAAATGCCGGATGTGCCTAATTTCACGATTCACGACTTCCGGCGTACCGCACGTACTCATTTAGCAGCATTGGGTGTTGATCCTGTCGTAGCGGAACGATGCCTCAATCATCGCATTAAGGGTGTGGAGGGGATTTATAACCGCCATCAGTATTTTGATGAGCGTAAAGCTGCGCTGGCACAGTGGGCTGATCTGCTGGTGGCACTGGAAAGCGGGAAAGACTACAACGTAACGCCATTCGATAAAGCCCGGAGGCAAATGTGAACAACATCTTGAGAAAATCGCCAATCGAACGGCTTTGTTCATCTGTATCGATTACCCCTCATGAAATGGCTGTGGCCTTGGCTGGCCTAAACCCATCTATGCGCATTAGCGATGTGCCTGAGGAAAATTTCGAATATGTCGATTTTGTCAGAACTCATCTTGCCAGAGCTATCAAGGTGTACAGAGGTGAAAAAACTAGTAAAGACGAGCCTTGCCATGCCCTTGATATTTTCTTAGCTTCTTACCCATTTATTGACACAAATACACCAGAAATAATTGTTCAGAAAATATCAGAAGCGATTGATGATTTGCGTGGCACCAAGGGCTGGGAAGAAAAAGCCCGAAACCTTGGAGGACTCCAGTTAGTAAACTACATCAAAGAAACCAACCGCAGCGGACGTGGGCAGCATAGAAAGCAGGATGAGGAAAACGGGACAATGAAAATGATGGGGTTGATAGTACATCTGCTGATAAAAAAATCAGGCTCATCTTCCTACATCCAAAATGGGAAACCTAATCGCACAGCTATATACCGTGACATAGAAACCTTAATCAAGGATGAAGGGATATCCCATAAAGGAATAGCAAAAGCCACATTCCTAGAAAAAATCTCACGGGCTTTATTAGCTGTCCACGATCTCGACTAATCACTTTTCACGCCCCTCCAAAGCAATGGCGGGGTATTACCTGTTTACCCATCTCCACCAGCATAGATAATTCTATGCCTAGCCATTGCTATATCTGTTCGGCTTAGTTCATCTGTAATCACCCCATCTCTAAAAGATACGCCAGCTATCATTAGCCATTTTAAGCCATCATGAGCCATTATAAACCGACTCAACCAATTGAATAATAAAAGATAAAAGGAAATGTAAAAACATGATGAATGACGATGAAAGATATAACTCTTTGATAAAACAATGATTTTTTAAACTGGTAACTAATTGAAAATAAAGAAAATAATTATCCCACCTGCATTTGCAATCTTTCAGTGGATCAGTATTTTTTCAATAGATTTATAATTTCTTTCAATAGATTCTAGTCTTAATAGAAATACTGTATGGGCAACCACTAAACTTTAAGTAACTTCATGAGCTATCAGAGAGGTTACTAGAGATATGACAGCACACAAGCCAGCATCATCAGCTATCCCAACAACTGGATACATCCGTCGCTTTCGCATGCCGGAATTGCTAGGTGTTTCACTGCCTACTATTGATAGATGGGTTAAAAATGGCACTCTTCCACGCCCAGTGAAGCTGACAGATAACGTGACTGCGTTTGATGCGGTGGAAATTAATAACTGGCTGGCAGAACGCCGAAACACATCAGCCTGATTAAATGACTACGGGGGATGACGTTCAACCCCACCAGCAAACAAAAGTAACTTAATTTAATAGCAGGTGTTTTTATGAAACTGCGAAAAACGCCCGTACAGGGGCAGGGCTTCGTTCGGCCTGAAAACCAGAATCTGCAAAATTTCGGCGAAATTATCCCGGTTATTTCCGGCGTTATTGGCGGGCGTGAAGCCGCTGTTGTTAGCGCAAAAGCGTTACACAAAGCGTTGGGCGTGGGAAAAGACTTCTCTACATGGATCACTGATCGTATCTCTGAATATGACTTCACCATTGGGTACGATTACTCAGTCCATAAAACAATTTCCCCAAATTTGGGGAAAAGCCCGAATGGCGAGGCTTACAGCAAGATTAAGCACTCTGGCAGACCCGGTAAAGACTATCTGTTAAGTGTCGGAATGGCGAAAGAACTGGCAATGATCGAACGCACCGAACAGGGCCGCGCCGTTCGTCAGTACTTCATCAAATGCGAGGAGGAGCTACACAAGGTAGCGCCTGTACGTTCCGCAGCGTTACGCCGGGAACTGAAAGCCCGTATCACCGTAGCCAGCTACTTTAAGCCGATGTGTGCCGCGCTGGAGGCGTACCGCGCTGAACTGGGTAAAAACACGCTCCAGCACCACTACACCACGGAAGCCAATATGCTGGCGCGTATCGTGCTGGGTGGCATGACTGCAAAACAGTGGGCGCAGGCGAACGGCATCACAGGCGAACCACGCGACCACATGAGCACGCTGCAGCTTGAGCACCTTTCTTACCTTGAGCAGAGCAATATCACGCTGATTGAGTTAGGCCAGGACTACCACCAGCGGAAAGCTGAATTAATTCGTCTTTCGCAACGCTGGTTAGCCCGCCGCATGGAGGTGAGCAGCCATGCGTAAACCTGTCTTTTATGCCGGGCGCACTGAAATCTCTGTCATTAAATTCGATGACATTCAGGTGCGCATAGTGAGTATCAACGGCGAGCCGTGGTTTGTTGGCGCTGATGTGTGTGCTGCGCTGGAAATCAGCAATGTTACTGATGCTGTTTCAGTTCTGGATAACGACGAGGTAATGACCCTAGCTTTAACCGAGGGGCATTCCGGTAAGCGTGGTGGTGCCAGAAGCTGGAATGTTGTCTCTGAATCAGGTTTCTACAAACTGATCGCCCGCAGCCGTAAAGCTTCCACACCTGGCACATTTGCGCACCGTTTCAGTAACTGGGTATTCCGCGAGGTTATTCCTTCAATCCGCAAAACGGGGAGTTATGGTGTTCCGTTTGCCATGCTGAATGATTTCAGTAAACGCTAGGCTGCATATCAACAGGAAGCCAGCAAACGCGGTTACAGGTTACAGCAATGCAAAGAGGCAAAAGATGCACTGGAACGAGAAGAGCGGGCGCTATGGCGTAAATATCAGCCTGATTTTCTGGAGGGTGAAAGCAATGTGTAACGATCCGAACGTTACAGAAAGAAAAAGCGCCCCGTTGCTAGATAACAGGCAAAACAAAGGCGACCGGGATAGGTCGCCAGTGGGAACAAAGGAAATCAAACGCATCGCCAACAATGCCAGATTTGCGGCTGGTGGGCAATGTGATCAGTCAGATTTGGTTCGTTCCAGGGTTTGCAACGAGAGCTTTTTCCTGTGCTCTTTAAGGAATTTCTCAAGAGCAAACGAACAAGGTGCGAATCTTTCTGATTCATGTTCATGCGCTATATTTTTGCGTCGTCTCTTACGAGTTGGTGATGGTGTTTTTGTTGATTCTGTGTCGCTCATGGTGCTGCCCTGTAAAGCAATGCGCCTGCGTTCCTCAAACTATGGCGCTGATAGTGGCTATTCCTGCTCTTTGGCCTTGCGCCGCTGGCGGCGTTTGATCTCGCCTTCAAGTGCTGAAACGATAAATTGTCCCGTGCTTTCGCCAGCTTCCTTTAAGTTTTCTACAGCGTCGGCTATTGCGTGGGGAACTCGTGCTTCAAGTTTCTTCGATTTTGCATTAACGGCCTTCGTTGCCATATCTGGATTCCTCTTTATTAGGTGGCTGACAGTATACACACAAGAAATCGAAAAAACACTATTGACGTGGCTGACACCTGTTACTAATATGGTGGCTGACACTTTTAGTTGTTGCAAGCAACAAAACGACGAAACCCCGCACTGTTGGAGCAGTAACGGGGCCTCTAACCACCAACGATAGCGAAAGTATCGAGGTAGCTATGTTAAATCATACCACACACCCGCAAGGGCGGGATTCGCACAACCTGAATAAATACATCTGGCGTTTTATCGCCCTGAGCACGGCACAACCGCGCGTGATTACCATCGAGGCCACCAGCGAACAGAAAGCCCGTCAGCAATCCCCGGCTGGCTGCGTGATGGTATTTACTGCTCGCATCCGTCAGGGGGAATACTATGCGTGATGAACGATTTATTCTTCTGGAGCAAAAATTCAGTGAAGCGCCAAAAAATGAAATTGATGCTCTTTTGCATATCGCGAATATGCTAAAAGTAGCAACGTTCCTTATAGTTTCGAATCTGGAGCATGAAACGGCGTTAGATATACTGAACAGTGCTGTCGATTATTCTGAATATATTGCCGAGGATAAATACAGGCAATTACCAGATTTGTTAGCCCATAAATATAAAGAAGAACCTCACACCGGGAAATAAACATGAAGAAGATTAAATTTACTGGCTTAAATGCCAGCGGACAGACTCATCCGAAAATCAGGATCGGGGATATTTTCCGGGATAAATATGGTGACAGCGTGGTTATTAATTCCGTGTATGAACGGCACATTACATACCGCCGCGCAGGGTATGACTATGACTGTGTGATGCCCGTTCATCAGTTCCGGCGTGATTTTTCACTGGTATGTGCAGCACCACGCAGTAAGCCCACCAGTAAAGAGAAAGCACGGGCAAATATTCAGGTAATAAAGAACATGATTAACGCATTCAGGGGCAAGAAATGAAACGCGCACCGAATTTAAAGCACCAGCCGAAAGACAAAATGACGGAGGTGATTATCTTTGCGGGTAGTGATGCCTGGGCACATGCGAAAGAGTGGAGCGAATGGGCCGGAAAGCATATTGCGGCAGATGATACACATCCAGTTATTCTTGGACCGGAACAACTGGCGAGTCTGGCAGACACGCAAATCATCGACAAAGGGCGCTATTACGTGCGCGTTTATCGTGCTGGTGAAATATCAGAGCAGCACCTTACACAGATAGCGACACTGCTTGCAGTGGCGGGTGTGAAGGAGGCGCGTTGCTACCGCAGCTTTGTTGATCAGCAGCCGGAGGACTGGACACCGCGCATGACTGGACTGAAGGATGATGCGGAACGCGGTAACAGTCTGGTGATCAACCTTCCGGCGAAGACAAATTTCACCGGAAATTATGATGACGAATTAAAGCCTCGTGTTGAAAGTCGCGTCGATGGTGTTTTCTGGGTAACGCCCAAAGTGGACAAGCAGTCAGGCGAAATTATCCGGCCTGAGACGTGGTTATGTTCTCCGCTTGAACTACTGGGAACAGGAACAATCGGCAAAGAGCATTACCGCGTGATGCGCTGGAAAAAACCAGCAAACCATGAGGTCATTACAATGGCGGTCCCGTGCGGAGGCATTGGTGACCGTGACGGCTGGCGGTTGCTGAAAGACCACGGCCTTAACGTGACGACCAACGGCAAATACAGGGCTATCCTGGCTGACTGGATGCAGTTAAGCGGAAACCATGAGGAATGGCAGTTAAGCACAACAACGGGGTGGCATTTTGGTGCGTACATCATGCCGGATGGTTCGATCATCGGTGAATCAGAGAAACCCATCCTGTTTACCGGAAAAACTGCCGCTGTTAATGGCTATTCCGTGGCGGGAACAGCGGAGGGCTGGCGCGATACCGTGGCACGGCTGGCTGGTGGTAATCCGTCCATGATGCTGGGTGTGGCGGTATCGCTATCTGCACCATTAATCGGGCTGGTGGGTGCTGACGGCTTCGGGGTTCATCTTTTTGAGCAATCATCAGCAGGTAAAACCACCACACAGAACATTGCCTCAAGTTTATGGGGAGAGCCGGACGCGCAACGGCTGACCTGGTACGGAACGGCGTTAGGTATCGCCAACGAGGCCGAAGCACATAATGACGGGCTGTTACCCCTGGATGAAATAGGCCAGGCCGGAAACGCACGGGAGGTGTCCACGTCAGCCTATACGCTGTTTAACGGTTCCGGGAAATTACAGGGGGCGAAGGACGGCGGCAACAGGGAGATAAAACACTGGCGTACGGTGGCAATCAGCACCGGAGAAATGGACGTTGAAACATTCCTCAAAACGGAAGGGATAAAAATTAAAGCGGGGCAGCTTGTCCGTCTGCTTAACGTACCGATGGAAAAGGCCTCGCAGTTTCACGAATACAGCACCGGAAAGGCGCACGCAGACGCGTTAAAAAATGCCTGGACAGAAAATCACGGGGCGGCAGGTCGTGAGTGGGTTAAATGGCTGGCAGGTCACCAGCAGGAGGCAAAGGACGCGGTAAAGGCATGTCGCGAGCGGTGGCGCAACCTGATACCGGAGAGCTACGGCGAGCAGGTTCACCGTGTGGGGGAAAGATTCGCCGTACTGGAGGCCGCGCTTGTGCTTTCCGGTCATGTTACAGGCTGGGATGTTCAGGCGTGCCGTGATGCAGTTCAGCATAACTTTAATGCCTGGGTGAAGGAATTCGGCACGGGCAACAGGGAATTTAAACAGATGGTTGAACAGGCTGAGGCGTTTTTGTCGTCGTTCGGGTTCAGTCGATACCTTCCCTATCCAAACAGCGACGAGCGTGATTTACCGATTAAAGACCTTGCCGGATACAGAAAGGGGAGCATCAGAAACGAAGATGAGGAGTTCCGTTTTTACACGTTCCCGCATGTGTTTGAGGGTGAGATAGCACAGGGATTTAATCCGTCTCACTTTGCCCGCGCGTTGAGTGCTGCCGGAATGCTGGAAGCGGGAGGCGACCGCCGTTACAAGAAAAAGGCGCTCGGCAGGATTGGCGGGAAGCAGCATATTTTTTACGTGCTGATGTTCCAGCCTGAAGCAGAATATTAACTTCCCTGTGTGAGGTAAAAAGTTGCGGGTTATGCGGGTTATCCTGTGTATAAGTTAATTAAATGCATGATTAAAAAGGAAATCAATAACCCGCACGTAACCCGCAAAACGGCAGTTATAACCCGCAAATGTGCGATTGTAACCCGCAAAATTTCACTGTAAGAGTGTAAACAAGCGTAACTATCACGTTAAAACCGGAGAACAAACAGCATGACGGCGCAAATATCAGCTTACGGGCGGCTGGTGGCTGACCCGCAGTTAAAGACCACCAGCAAGGGCACACAAATGGCGATGGCGAGTATGGCGGTCCCCCTTCCATGCAATCAGGCAGATGACGGAACGGCGACGATGTGGTTATCCGTCCTGGCGTTTGGCAGACAGGCTGACGCACTGGCAAAACACCACAAAGGCGAACTGGTGAGCGTGGCCGGTAACATGCAGGTGAGCCGGTGGACGGGCCAGAACGGCGAAACGAGGCAGGGATGGCAGGTTATCGCAGACAGCGTAATCAGTGCGCGAACGGCGCGACCGGGCGGCAAAAAAGGCCAGCAGGGGCAGGCTACTGATGCACTGAACAGGGCAAAGCAACAGACAGGCCAGCACGATGATCCGTACGGGGACGGGATACCGTTTTAATTCACAACAGCGAACAGAGTAATTACAGGGGAAGGCATGACAAAGCTGACCATAAACAGAAAACCGAAGGGCATTTACGGCACGCCGCAGAAAACAGCACAGGCGGCGCAGCAGCAGAATAAAACCACATCGGCGCATAAAGTGATGCCAGATAACCAGAACACACAGCAGAAGCTCACAGGAGCAACACCGCGGCGGCGTATGACCAAACAGCAGCGTAAAAACCGCAGACGCGTTAACCGTCTTATTGAGCTATGGCCTGAATTATTCAGCCCGGAATCACCTAAGCCGCTTAAGGTGGGGATATTTGACGACCTGATACAGGATATTGCCGCGAGAGGTATTTCACTCGGACAGGGAACACTACGCGCAACGCTGGCGCGTTATGTGCAGACTCCGCGCTATTACCGCGCCCTGGTAGCTGGTGGCGCGCGTTACGACCTGAAAGGCCAGCCGTGCGGCGAGGTAACACCACTACAACAGACGCACGCAGGAAAACTACTGGAGGAGATGAATGGAAATAGAAAGAAATGATCACGCACATGGTCGCCGTGCAGGTGATCACATTGTGGATGAAATTGCGAAAAAACAAAGAGTTGACATTGTTGTCAGTGTCACAGTCGAGAGCGCGAAGCGCCAAAATAAGCGTATAAATGATCATTCAGATGTACATGGTGTGATCACTCGTTTACGCCAGACTTTTGTAACTCGTGAAGAGATGATTGAAGCTATTGACCAGCATACAGCATGTATCAGCGTCAGGGATATACCGGAGATCATTGCTAACTACTTCATGATCACCAGACGCCTTTACCGGAGAAAAGACAAGAGCACGGTTAACCGTCTCCTGATGTCTGATATTCGCGAATACCTGCAAGAAAGAGGCTATGTGAATCCACCAGAACAGCACTACGGAAAAGTCGGAGGCTAACTAAAACCCTGTACCGAAGAGCGGCGGCGCGATGGGGTGAAGTAATGCAGTTGGGGTACTGACAAGGAACGGTATTGCATATCAATGCGACGACTGGAATGTTCCAGGAAGGCACAGAGGCCACCGAAGCAACCGGATAATTTAGAAGACCTGAAACGGTCGCTTAAACGCACTGAAAAAGAAATGGGGATAGATGGGATCGGGAAATCAGTATGGCGTAACTACCAGAAGTAAGCACAGAGCCGGAGCAATCCGGCTTTTTTTGGGGCTGAAATCAATCAATCTGTTTTTGTGATAGAAATATGTTTATCTACCACTTTTTCAGATCAATAATGTGCATAGTTTAGTCAGTAAGAGGAAATTGCTGTGAATTGTATTAACGACCTGAACACAGGCGATGTCAGAGGTGGTTCCGTTCATCTGGATGCACAGACCGTGATGCGCCTTAAGCAGTACAGAATCGACCATGTGAACAATCACCCTGATCAGCCATTACCAGGCGTGGCGCAGATTGTCAGACATGCCGTAAACGCCTGGCTTAATCAGAATGGTTTTGCATCGGGGGGTGAGTAATGAATCGCTGGTACAGCATCAAAGCGGAGGGACGCCAATGTTATTTAAATCAGGTTTTATGAATTCTGGTACACGATTCAAAACAGGGGGTTACTGATGCCAGTCGTACCAACAGTATCCGGACGCCAGGTTGAGAGCCGTGGAGTTCAGTCAGCAGGCTTGCAGACGTTTTCTCAGCCAGATATTGGTGATGCTTTTGTTCGGGCAGGGACAGAGGCAATTGATGTTCTTGGTCAGGCAAAACAGCGCGCCAATATTGCCTTGGTTCAGGAGGCATCCCTTAAACTCAGTCAGACAGGCAGTGATCTGCTGAATAATCCTGAAACAGGATTGCTTAACTTGAAAGGGAAAAATGCTATTGGAAAAGGCCATGAGTATACACAGCAGTTTGATGCTCAGATCGAACAACTGGCTATGTCGCTGCCGGATGAACAGGCTCGTAATGCTTTCATGCAGCAGGCGCAGCAGCAGCGTATTCAGTTCGCTACGCAGGCCGGGAGGTACGAGATAGGGCAAATAAATGCCTACGAAGAAGGCCAGTTTCAGGCGACACTGCTGAATAATGGTAAAAATGCCTCAGCATTATATGGCGACAACGCAGCATACATATTGGCTAATACGCAAACTTTCCAGCAAATTGAGGATTACGGTATTGCGCATGGCTGGAGCGACGAGCAAATCCAGGCCAAGAAAATCGAGTTTAAAGAAGCAACAGCAAAAGCAACTGCTCAAAATGCTATTGGAGCAAACTATCTTCAGGTAAGACAGCAAAATGGCGAGTTAAGCGATACTGCTGCTGGATCTCGCCGTGCTGTAGCAGATAGTGGCTCTTCCGATCGTACCCGCGGTATACGCAACAATAACCCCGGCAATCTTGAATACAGCAAAACTAATCCGTGGGTTGGGCAGACTGGTGATGATGGTCGCTTTGCCAAATTCGAAACCCCTGAACACGGTATTCGCGCGCTTGGTCGCAATTTGCTGTCGTATCAGCGTCAGGGTTATGACACCATCAGCGAAATAATTAATCGCTGGGCACCGGCCAGTGATGATAATAAAACTGATGCTTATATACGGGCAGTATGTGCTCAGCTCGGTGTAACTCCTGACCAGCCGCTTGACGCATCAAATCCTGACACACTGAAATCTCTGTGCAAAGCAATTATTCATCATGAGCAAGGCAGTCAGCCGTACAGTGATCAGCAATTGGCCGCTGGCGTTAGTGCCGCACTGGGGCTTTCTCAGCTACCGACAAAAAATAAACGTTATACCGGTGTAGCCTGGTTCGATGCTTTAAGTGAATCAGATCAGGCCAGCGTGTTGCGACAGACGGATGCATTAGCCAGACAGCAGCAGGCTGAATATAGAACGATGCTCGAAAGCCGGGTTCGCGATGCAACGGCTGCGTATATGCGTGGCGTTGAATTTCCTAACCCGCCTGGTGAGGGTGAGTTCATTGCTGCTTATGGTGTCAGAGAAGGAAACCTGCGATATACCGAGTTCAGAAATTTGCAGATCGCCGGACAGTATATAGGCTCTTTCCGCAACATGCCGACAAGCAGCATTACCGCATATGTTGAGCAATTACGCCCGGATACTGGTGAGACAGGGGAGGGGTATGCGTCTCGTGCGGAGTTATTCGACCGGGTATCGGCGGCAGCCACGAAGGTAATAACCCAGAGGCAGAATAATCCGTTTAGTGCAGCGGTGGAAATCGGAGCCTATAAGCCGATCACCAGCAACAACCCTGACGACATCACTGCCGAGGTGGCTAACCGTTTCTCGTCGCAGGAAAGCTTACGCGCGTTGGGAATTAATGCCCCACTCCTCAACAGTGAAGAGGCGGCTGCGCTGGCACAGCAGGTGCGCGGCACTCAGAACGTTGACCAGACAATTAAACTGTTGCAGAGCATGGGGGAGAAGCTGCCTGCGCCAGCAATACGGCAGGTGGCATCTGTAATTGCTCCGAACAGTGCGGCAACAGCCTATTCTGCGCTGCTGCTGGGCACGCCGGATAACCAGTACGACAACACCAGGCCGACGATCCCATATAGTCAGTTCATCGGGTATAAGCCGACGATGAACAAGTACGACGTTGCAAAGGTTATTCTTTCCGGCGACCAACTACTGAATCCGACGAAGGCCATGAAGAATGCGGGCATAACTCCGGTACAGTTGCCGAGCGAAGATAAGATGAAAGACGCTTTCGACGAACAGGTAGGTAATGCATTTGCCCGTAACCCGCAGTTACGCCAGATCAGTTATAGCCTTTTCAAAGCCGCTTACGCAGGAATAGCTTATCAATCTGGTGATGCCTCTACGGTAAGAACCAGTATGCCTGATACAGACATTGTAGCTGATGCCGTGAAGTATGCTACTGGCGGTATATACAATGGTTTTAATGGCGGCGACGTTGTAATGCCTTTTGGCATGGATAAATCTACTTTCAAAGATCGCTATACCACATCTGCGAAACAAGCACTGAAAGATGCCGGACTTAACGTAAATGCAGTGTCAAATTTCACGCCAGTTAATATCGGCAATAACCGGTATCGGCTTGTAAATGGTAGCGGACGCTGGGCAACAGATCCCAGAACCAATAAAGCTATTGTCGTGAGGGTTGAATAATGTCTGATGTTTTTTCTTTGGCTCCAGAAGGTCAGGCATGGATTGACGACAAAACAGTTGCCAACCCAGCAAGGCCAGAAGACTACGATCCGACTCCCTTCCAGGGTTCAGGTACTGCACTTTTGAGCGGCGTGGCGGAGGGGGCTCTCGGTCTCGCGCAGTCTGCCGTCGGATTCAGCAAGCGCCTGATTAGCGATCCGGCATTTACCGCAGACGTGGCACCGACAGTTAATATTTTTCGGGAGATGTTCCCTGATGCTGACAAAACACTGAATGATACATACGACACGATCGGAAAACAGTTACAGGATGCCCGCAGCTATGTGAAGCCTGATGCAGGCAGCCAGGGAATGGCGGCTGAGGTATTAAATGAGCTTGGTAAATTTGTTCCTGCAATCGGAACAACTATGTTTGGTGGTCCGCTCATCGGCGCTGCTACAGCCTTCAGTTCTACGTATGAGCAGTCCTATCAGGATTTTAAAGGGAAGGGAGTAGACGAGGCTACAGCGCGTAACCTGGCAACGCAGCAGAGCCTTTTCAATGCTGTGGGTATGGCCTTACCCGCTGCCGTCGGCACCACACTGGCAACGCGCATTGCCTCAGGTGTGGCAATCAACACCGGATTCGGTGGACTGAACCGTTACTCAGTAGGCGCAACACTGGAGGAAAAAGGCTACACGGAGATGGCAAAACAGTACCGGGTATTTGACGGTCAGGCGATGTTAGTCGATGCCGTTTTAGGCGGGGTCTTTGGTGGCGTTCATCACCTGACTACCCATAATAACCATGATGGTACAGAGTCGAACATTTCTGCAGAAGAAATAAAATCAACTTTTGGTGAACATTATCAGCAATCTCCTGATGGTAACATTGAGTCAATGGTTCGTGATTTATCTGATTCAGGAGTAATAGAACTTATTAATGAACCAGCAATAAAAAATAGTGATGGAGAAATACTTCTGAATAAAGGTCATGTGACAGTAGCTTCCGGAAAAGAACCAATAATAAGAATAAATATTAATGGATTAAAAGACCATGAAGAACTGTTAGAAACCCTTCATCACGAGGCGCTTCATCTTGAGCAGCGCCATTACCCTGACTGGAAGGCCAGAAAGCTAGCTAATGCTGTACTTAAATCTGCAAACAAGCATTCTGACTATCCTGAATTTGCATATGGGATGTCACAATATTATGAATATAAGAAAAGGGGTGAGTACCCTGAAACATATCCTGAGTGGTTGTACGCTGAAGAAGTTGCCGCACATGCAGTAAATCCATCTCTAAAGACAAGCGTTTCATCATGGGAAAAAATTATTTCAGGTTTTAAAGCCTATATATTCAGATACAGTGGTATTCAGGTTGGAACCGTTACACCTGAGCAGTTACGGTTACTCGTAAGTATGCGTCTTCGCAATATGAAACTGGAAGCCGCAGTAGAAAAAGTTTTTGGTATCCGGGCGAGGGAAAGAATAAAACCAAGCGATATTGATGCAGCCCACATTTTGAATGAGGGGCTTCATTACGATATTGAATCGTCACCAGTGCTTCATACCAGCAATGAGAGCATCAACAGCCATGTTGACGCCATGGATGAAGCATACAGGCAACTTAATGATGGTCAGCCTGTAAATGTTGGGGGGATGGCGCGAGGGCTTGATGGTCCATTGCGATCAGATATATCTGATACTTACCAAGAGCAATACCATGAAATACAAAAGGTTTTTGAAGAAAATGGTGTCAGATACGAAACATCATCAGAGCCAATTAGTGAATCGCCTGTCCCTCGTGAACCGCCCCGGGAATCCTGGAGACTAAACTTCCTGAGAAAGAGGTAAACAGGA
>OGYY01000189.1_pt1 | contig 64142 bp, 61 predicted proteins | sample 1576671 | NCBI WGS metagenome assembly OGYY01 (sample SAMEA3541593, study PRJEB24748) | human gut metagenome | biome: human gut; feature: human-associated habitat; material: faeces | place: China | collected 2012 | reverse complement strand
TTCCAGATCACCGAAAAATTCAATACAGCCGTTTTCTGGTATCTCGATAGAAATATGACTATCTTGTAATAAATCATTCAGATTTTCCGCTACCAGATTAAGTGCTGTATAAAGATCAACTCTTTCGTGCTTTAACAGCAGCGTTCCCGAGTCAATCTTAGAAAGCATAAGCAGGGATTCTTCCAGACGGTTCAGTCTATCCAACTGCCTTTCAATCCGATTGGCATATTCATTGGCTCTTTCTTTCCTCATAAGCTGTAAAGACAGGAATGCTGCGGTAATCGGTGTTTTTAGCTGGTGTGCGATATTTGCCAGGTTTTCAGCAAAGTTTTTCCTTGCAGAAACGGCTGCTTCTCTGGTCTGATAGAGCGTTGTAACAGTTTTGTATATCTCGTCCTGTAATCTGGAAAAATCGTCTTCCTGTGTCTGTATCAGGGTTCCCCCAGCCCCTATGTTGACCCGCTCCAAATACTCCGTCAAATCGACAATACGTTTTTGACTACGCCTGCGAAACAGCCATGCTGCTAAGACAAATGATCCAGAAACCATAAGAAATAACATGACAGGAAGAATAAAAGTATGTGTTGAAAGCTCTTTGCAGAATTCTCCTTCACGATAGCCATACATTCCCAAATAATTATTTTCTGCTATCTCTTGTTCGCTCAACGAATGATACTCTTTCAAGCTAGACAGTAGCTGCGGCTCGGCTTCAGGGGAATTTTCCAGAATGATTTCGCAGAATGCGGAAATATGTTGATAAGCTATCTGACGGTAGGTGTGATAAAACAACGCGGTTGTGAAAATTATCCCCATCAAGAGAACCGCGACTGGAAAAAGCAGTAGGATTCCCTGTTTTCTTCTTTCATTCATTTCGTATCCTCCATGCGGTAGCCAAAGCTACGGATTGTTTTTAAACAGAGCGGATGATGCAGCTTTTCTCTTAACCGTTTCATGGTAACCGTCAGCGTATTGTCATTGACATAGTTCCCGCTGTTATCCCAGATCTGTTCCAAAAGTTGTCTCCTAGTGACAGTTTTTCCCTTGTTTTCCAAAAGCAGCTGAAGAAGCTGATATTCCAACTGGCTAACAATAACTTCTTGCTGCTGATAATAGACGGCAGCTTTTTCTTTATCCAACATCAGGTCATCGCAAAACAATTTCATTGCTTCTGCACCCTTTGCTCTGCGAAGCAGTGCCAGAATACGCGAATGAAGAACGGCAAGATCGAAAGGCTTTACCACATAATCGTCTGCACCATTCTGAAAACCGCTGACAATATCGCCGGAGTCGCCGCGAACCGTCAGATAGATAACGGGTAAATCATCCCATCTATCCCGAATCCAACGGCACAATTCGTTTCCGTGACCATCCGGCATATTCCAATCCAGCAAAATAACAGCAGGCAAATGACTGATCAGTGCTTTTTTTATATCGGTAATCGCGCCAAAGATGGTTACCTTGCAGTTTTTCTGTTCCAGATATTCTTTTACGGATTTAGCAATGATTTCATCATCTTCCGCGTAATAAACCTCAATCACAATGATTCTTCTCCCTTCTGACGATCAGATTTTCGTCTCCCATCTAATTTTTTCGCACTTTGGGGAATCAGTCAAATTCTTTCCGTGTTATATAGCCCATGATTATACCTCCAACTTTTACATTCATTATATTTTGAGCGAACGAAAGACGCAACAAAGAAAGCTGCAGCATCTATGATTTCTTAATCATTGATACTGCAGCTTTCTTCTATTTTCCTTTAATGCTCGGTATGCAAAAGCATATGCGCCTTATGCGACATCGGTTTTTCCATATATTCATCATACAATTTCTGAATATCTGGATTTTCATGTGAGAAACGTAAATCTGCATTCTTATCAAGTGCATACAGCGTCTTTCCTCTTTCAAATGCCAGCTCTTCACCATCATGGATCGGCTGTCCGCCGCCGCCGACACATCCTCCCGGACATGCCATAACTTCTACAAAGTCATACTTGACTTCTCCCTTTTCCATCTTATCCAGAAGGTTTCTCGTATTGCCAAGCCCGCTGACAACTGCAGTGCGAACTTTTATTCCGTTAATATTCAGCTCTGCTTCCATCACACCGTCATTTGCGTTAAACCCGGAGCTTCTCACTGCCTTAAATGCATCCGCCTCCGGATTTTCTCCGGTAATAATAGCGTAAGCGGTACGAAGAGCAGCCTCCATAACTCCACCGGTTGCACCAAAGATAACGCCGGCGCCAGTTCCGTCGTGCATTGGTGAATCGCTCTCAATGTCCTGAAGGGTATCCGGACTGATGTGGGCAGAACGCATCATTTTCACAAGCTCTCTTGTAGTAATAACAGTATCTACACCATGTCCTGCATATTCATTATAGAAAAGTTCTTTCTCCCGTTCTGCCTTTTTTGCCACACATGGCATAACGGAAACGGTATAAATCTCCTCCGGAGATTTTCCAATTTTTTCTGCAAAATAAGTCTTCATAACTGCCCCGAACATTTCCTGTGGAGATTTTGCCGTGGACAGATATTTTACAAGATGCGGATACTGGGATTTTGCAAATCTCACCCATCCCGGACAGCAGGATGTAAACATCGGGCGGTCTTTGAGTTCTCCGGACGTAAATCTTTGCACAAACTCGTTGGCTTCCTCCATAATGGTCAGATCAGCGGAAAACACAGTATCAAATACATAATCTACTCCCATTCTCTTCAAGGAGTCCATAATCTTTCCAATAGTTGCTTCTTCCGGTTTCAGACCGATCTGCTCGCCCCAGGATGTTCTGACAGCCGGAGCCACCTGAACCACAACGGTTTTCTTCTCATCGGCAATGGCATCCCATACTTTCTCTGTATCATCTCTTTCACGAAGCGCGCCCACCGGACAGTGCGTAATACATTGTCCGCACAAAGAACAGGGGGCATCCTCGATCTTTCCATGTCCGGCTACATTTACAGTTGTTCTGGAACCTGTCCCTTCTACATCCCACACGGAAAGTTTCTGTACTTTGTCACAGACCTGAATACATCTCATACATTTAATACATTTTGCAGAGTCTCTGATCAGCGGGAAATCCTGATTCCACGGCTGACGCTCAATCTCCTTTTCAAATGGAATATCCAAAATATTCAGATCATTTGCGATTTTCTGCAGGCTGCAGTTTCCGCTTCTTGCACAGGTCACACACTGACAGTCATGCTGCGACAGGATCAGTTCCACATTCGTCCTCCTGTCTTTACGCACTTTGGGACTGTTTGTGTGGATCACCATCCCTTCCTCTGCCACATTATTGCAGGAGGTGATCAGACGATTTTTCCCTTCCAGTTCCACCACACAAACACGACAGGCTGCAATCTCATTAATCCCTTTCAGGTAGCACAGCTTTGGGATTGGTATCCCATTTTGCCTTGCAGCTTCCATAATCGTTGTATTTTCTTTTACGGAAATCTGTTTTCCATCTATTGTCAGGTTTACCATAATCTCTCACGCCCTCCTTTGAATATTCCATAGCCGAAGTGGTCGCAGCGCAGACAGCGTCCCGCTTCCTGCTTTGCTTCCTTTTCTGTCATGCAGTTTTCCACTCCCTCGAAATCGCATACACGTTCGCATGCTTCCCTCTCTGTCAGGTTTACCCTTCCGCAAGGAGAACGGTCGGAAAGATTGGCCTCCGGGATCTCCACATCACAGGAAATCTCATGGTGATAGCCAAGGTATTCATCAATATTTGCCGCAACAACTTTTGCTGCCGCAATAGCAGTGATTACAGAAGCCGGGCCACTGGCACAGTCGCCTCCTGCAAATACACCAGGCATATTTTCAAAGGTTCCGGTACTCTTCGTACGGATCTTCCCTCTCTCTACCGGGATTCCCGCCTCCTCAAAATGCCGCGTTTCAATATTCTGCCCGATGGCTACAATCAGCACATCGCAAGGGATGTATACATCCGGCTCTCCGGTAGGACGGATACTGGCTCTTCCATCTTTGATGGCGCTTACCATCTGCGGCGTTACATAGATACCTTTTACATGATGGTTTTCATCTATATCGATTGCTGCCGGAGCTTTCAGAGTCTGCAATTCAATTCCCTCTGCCACTGCTCCTTCAATTTCCTGTGGCAGTGCTGTCATATCTGCCACACGGCGGCGGTAAACAATGCTGACCTTCTTTGCACCAAGACGTTTTGCAGTACGCACTGCATCCATAGATACATTTCCGCCTCCAATAACAGCAACTTCCTTGCCGGTCAGATCCATGATCATATTTTTGCCCACGTTTCTAAGGAACTGTACTGCAGAGAGAACTCCGTCAGCATCTTCTCCTTCCAGCCCCAGTTTTTTATCCGTACTTGCTCCGATCGTAATCAGCACAGCGTCATACTCTTTACGAAGCTGCTGGATTGTAATATCCTGTCCGATCTTCAGGCCGTATTTTACCTGTACGCCAGTCTTCAAAATGCAGTTGATATCATCTTCCAGTCTTTCTTTCGGCAGACGGTAATTAGGGATTCCATATCGCAGCATACCTCCAAGTTTTGGAAGCATCTCATATACAACTGCCTGATGTCCCATCAGCTGCAGGTAATAAGCGGCACTCAATCCTCCAGGTCCTCCTCCAAGAACCGCTATCTTTTTGCCGGTAGACGGCGCACATTCCGGCGGATCCACCTCTCCTGCAAAGTCTGCTGCCACTCGTTTCAGTCCCCTGATATTAATGGAATCATCCACCATATTTCTCCGGCATCTCGCCTCACATGGATGTTCACAGATAAATCCGCATGTAGTAGGGAATGGATTATCCTTCCGGATCAGCCGTACGGCATCTGCATATCGTCCCTCTCCTACCAGCGCTATGTAACCCGGAACGTCCACGTGAGCCGGACATAAGGCCACACAGGGAACCGGCTGATTGTAGGTGCAGGTACAGCGTCCGTTCTGGATATGTTCAATATAGTCATCCCGGTATCCGATCAGTCCTTTATAAACCATATTGGCTGCCTCATAGCCAATGGCACAGTCTGCTGATTCCATAATGGAGAGTGCTGTCTCTTCCATATAGTCCAGCGTTTTCATTGTTGCTTTTCCGTCCAGCACATCTTTGATAAAACGATTAAGCTGGCCAAGTCCGATTCTGCACGGCACACATTTTCCGCACGTCTGTGCATGGCACAGTTCCAGAAAGGCTCTTGCCATATCTACCGGACATAAGCCCGGAGGACTGGATTCAATTCTTCTTTCCAGATCCTTGTAGAGACCTTCCATGACGATCCGCGCTCTGTTTGGAGATACAATCTCTAATCTGCTCATTTCTTTTCCTTCTTTCCTCTCAATGTTATAGTACCCTGGGGAAGCCCTCCAGCAGCTTCCTTGCCCGCCTTGCAAGCTCGAACCCTTCGGGTTCTCCCTCGCGGGCTTCGCCCTATAGAAATACAAGATGTCCAAATTGCATGCAAGCATGCATTTGTACCTCTTGTATTTCTGCACGGCTCATTGCCTATGCGCATATTATACCATTCAACTTTCCGGATGTAACCAGCTTTGCCGTAAGTAGATAATTTAACAATACTATTCGGAGATATCCTGCATAGAAGCGCGATACTGTGTAGGTGTCATGTGGTAACTTTTTTTAAATACCCGGTTAAAATAAGAAATATTCTGAAATCCCGTATCCAGCGCCACATCTGTCACGCTCTGACTGCTCTCGGCTAATTTTCCGGCAGCGATCTCCATTCGATACTGGTTCAGATATTCAATGCAGGTCATATTCATATATTTTTTGAAGAAACGCATAAAATAATATTCGCTGAAATGGCATATCCCGGCAAGCTCCGATACTGTCACCTGTCTCTGATAGTTCTCTTTTATATACCGGATCACATTTTTCAGCTTTTCCAGCACTTCTTCATTCTCTGATGTGATTCTTTTATGAGGGACACATTTGTACAAGAGATAGAAAAACTGATATAAAAGCGCCTCTGACTCCAGTTCATAGCCCTCTCCCTTTCCAAGGAAACTTTTTTTCAGCTTTTCAAACACCTCTGCCAGGCCGGAGCTTTCCACCGCATCCTTTTTAATAACCGCCGGAAAGCGCACTTCTCCCGCTCTGGCAGGTCCGACGTATTTTACCCCGCATACATCCTTTCCGGTTCCCAGCATTTGAGGATGAAACACAAAACTGTCCGTTTCCAGTTCTCTGACCTGCCCTTCCGGTATACCGTGAAGCATCCCGGAAGCGAAAAACAGAAGATCTCCCTCGCCGGCATGACAGGCTTCCAGGTCAACAAGATAGGTACAGCTCCCTTTCCTGATATATGTGATTTCAAATTCCTCATGCCAGTGAACCGGCAAGGCGGAAAGTCCCGCCGGGTACAGACAGTGATAATATTCTATGGGAAAGAGGGGACTTCCATGATTTGTCTTTTCCAAATATTCTTCTTTTTGTTCCATATTTTCACCTCACAGCAGGATTGTGTTAGAATCTGTTAGAAATATGCAAGAAAATCTCACCTTACAGTTTATATAATATTAGCATAATCAATCGTCAGCTGAAAGGAGAAAACAATGATTCGCAGATATACTTTTGGAAAACCATTTCCTACAGAGGCAGTTGTAAAGGAGCTGCCTTATGAAACTGATGCACTGCCTTTCTTTTCTATAGAGGATAATCGTCTAAGTCTTCCGCTTGAAAATGACATCCCTGTATATGGACTTGGAGAACAGGTAAGGGGCATTAATAAAAGAGGCTGGCTCTATGTCAGCAATGCGACCGATGATCCCAATCATCTGGAACACACTCATTCCCTCTACGGCGCCCACAATTTTCTTCTGATCGGCGCTTCCCACCCCTTCGGTGTGTTTATTGACTATCCGGGTATGCTTACTTTTGACATTGGATATACCCGCCGGGATCAAATGTACATCCAGCCTTCACAGTGGGATCTGGATATCTATATCATAGAATCCCCTGATGACCGCCTTGTCTCTATTGTACGCCTCTTCCGACAGCTCATCGGGAAAAGCTATATCCCGCCAAAGTGGGCTTTCGGTTACGGGCAGAGCCGCTGGGGTTATCAAAATGAAGCGGATATCCGCAAAGTTGCAAAAGGACACAGGGAAGCCGGCATTCCTCTGGATGCCATCTATATGGATATCGACTATATGGTCCGCTATGAGGATTTCACTGTATCCGAAGAGAAGTTTCCGGATCTTCCCACCCTTGTACAGGATATGAAATCCCAGGGCATACACCTTGTCCCCATTATTGATGCAGGCATAAAGATCGAAGAGGGATACAGCGTCTACGAAGAAGGCGTGCAAAACAACTATTTCTGTAAAGAAGAGGACGGCACAGATTTCGTGGGAGCTGTCTGGCCGGGAAGAGCCCATTTCCCTGACATGCTCAACCCCAAAGCCCGCCGCTGGTTCGGACTGAAGTACAAGTATCTTCTTGATATGGGAATCGACGGCTTCTGGAATGACATGAACGAACCCGCTATTTTTTACTCTGAAAAACGTCTGCAAAAAGTATTGGATCAGGTGGCTGATTTAAAAGGCCAGAATCTTGACCTGAATAAAAATAATGAAATGCTGGGACTTGTCAATACTCTTGCCAACAACCCGGAAGACTACAGAAGCTTTTACCATGAACCGGGAAATGGTTGGGAAAAAGTCCGCCATGACAAAGTCCATAACCTGTACGGCTTCAATATGACCCGGGCTGCCGGGGAAGCTTTCGATGAGCTGGAACCGGATAAAAGAATCCTGATGTTTTCCCGTTCTTCCTATATCGGCATGCACCGGTACGGAGGAATCTGGCAGGGAGATAATCTGTCCTGGTGGTCCCATCTCCTTTTGAACATCAAAATGATGCCTTCCCTCAACATGTGCGGATTTCTCTATACCGGCGCAGATCTGGGCGGATTCGGGGCAGACACCACGGAAGATCTCCTGCTTCGCTGGCTGCAGTTCGGAATCTTCACTCCTTTGATGAGAAATCATTCCGCCATGGGAACAAGGGAACAGGAAGCTTACCAGTTTGACAATATGGAAGCACTGAAAAACACCATAAAACTGCGCTACTGCCTTCTTCCTTATCTCTACAGCGAGTATATGAAGGCAGCCCTTACAGACGACATGATGTTCCGGCCCCTGGCCTTTGACTATCCGGAAGATCCTTTTGCATCCAAGGTAGAAGACCAGCTCCTTCTGGGCGACGGACTGATGCTTTGTCCCGTATATCAGCAGAATGCTTCCGGGCGTTATGTTTATCTTCCGGAGGACATGCTCCTTATTACCGCCTCCGGCCCGGATGATATCCGTTTCCGGGAAATGAGCGCCGGACATCACTATATAGAAGCTTCTCTGACAGAGGTTGTCTTCTTCCTGCGCCGGGGACATCTTCTTCCGCTTGCACCGGCCGCCGAAAGTGTAAAAGATCTGGATCCTTCTCATCTGACATTAATCGGGTATCTGAACGGTCCATGTACTTACACCCTGTACGATGATGACGGAATCAGCAAAGATTTTGACCTGGATAAGCATACAGAGCCAATCACTGTATCCCCGGACGGATCTGTGAAGTACAGCGGCAGCAGACGCCTGACTTTTGATGCAAAAATTTTCAAGGCACTTCCTTCTTTATAAAGTTTTTTGTATAATGTCTGTAAAAGAACTTTTGCGGGCGGCGCAGACCGCCATAAGGAGGGACGTTATGCAGCTTGCACTTCGAGGTGACGGCCGGGAAATGAAATCTCACGGAGACTACGGGTTTCCGCTTCTTATCAGCCTGGAACATCTGTCTGCCTATGAGATGAGCAGTTTCGCCTGCCATTGGCATCCGGAGCTTGAATTTACTTTAATCCTGAAAGGTGAAATACTGTATCAGATCAATGACCACACGTATCACCTCAAAGCCGGAGAAGGCGTATTCTGCAATTCCAACATGCTCCATACCGGCAGAAGAGCAGGCAGTTCGGACTGTACTTATCTGTCAGTCACTGTCAACCCGTCGCTCCTTTACGGTTATGAAGCCAGCCTTATACAGACAAAATACATTCAGCCGGTTACAAAAAACCCCCTCTTCCCATCTGTCCCCTTTACCGAAGGGGAATCATGGGGAAAGGAGGTTCTCCTTTACATGCAGCAGATCTGGCAGCTCTATCAGGAGCCGACATCCGACTATGAGCTGGAGCTTTTGATCCGTCTGTACCAGATCTGGGCGCTTCTCTACCGCCATCTGGATTTTTCCCAGCAGCCCTCTTTGAATGATGCCAGGGAACTGGAGCGTCTCCGCATGATCATTACATTTATCCATGAACACTACATGGATCACATTACACTGGAGGATATCGCCTCATGCGCCAGCATGTGCAAAAGCGAGTGCTGCCGTCTGTTTAAACGAAACATGAAACAGTCTCTTTTTGACTATCTTCTTCACTACCGGATCCGTCAGAGCCTGCCTCTTTTAACTATGGGAAAAGACAGTATCACTGATATTTCCATACAGTGCGGTTTTTCCAGTCCCTCCTACTATACAAAACTGTTCCGCCGCTTTATGGACTGCACTCCAAGGGAATATATGGCTTCCCACCGATAGGATGCCGGACTGATCGTTTAAAATTCCTTTTTGCTTAAAATTCTTGTGCTGATCCCGGCAGATACGACCAGGGCAGCTACGGCAATCAGGGCGATTACAGCTGCAACCCCTGCCGTTCCCAGCTTCTGACCTGTTTCGATCAGCCGATTCAGATTCATGATATTGGCATCCAATGCCTTTGCCAGTCCATAGACCACTACGAATACTGCCATAAAAACTGCGATCAAGGCGATCCTTCCTTTTTCTGCTCCGAATTTTAGCTGAAAAGGAATCATCAGCGCAAGGAATCCGGCCAGACATGCCGCTCCGCTTCCAAATGTCACAAGCAGCATGGTCCAGTCTGCTGAAATATCCTGAACCCGGAAATAGGCTCCCTCAATAACCAGCATAATAAACATCGTCAAAATTCCCATAGACAGTCCGAAAATATATTTTTCTACTGCATAAGTGCTCCTGCGGAAAGGAAGCGTAAACAGATAGGCATTTCCGTTGTCATATTCATCGTATCCAATGGTGCTCAGTACAAAAAACGAACTGACAAAACCGACATAACAAACAACATAGGAGGCGGAGGCAGCCGCTCCTCCTGTTCCGGAAATCAACAGAAAGATCGCCACAACAAATACAGCAGCAAAAAAATTCTTCTGTCCCATCAAAAGTTTAAAATCCTTGATCAATAATCCTTTCATAACTCTTCCCCCTGAATCATCATCATAATCACATCGTCAATTCCACTGTTCTCAATCACTGCCTTAGGGTAATTCTCGGCATAAAACTGCTTTTGATCTGTCAGAGCGCTGTATCCGAAATTTTCTTTCTTTACCCGGAGAATATATTGTTTATCCATCTGGGCAAACTCCTTGTGATCCACCTTTAAAACGGCATACCTGCTAAGCAGGATATCAGTATCCTCATGAAAAATAATCTTTCCGTCGCTGATCATATACAGATCGTCGCAGATTCCTTCCAGATCTGTGGAAATATGGGAACTGATGAGAATGGAACGATTTTCGTCCTCCTCCATATATTCTCTCAACATATCCAAAAGTTCATCCCTTGCCACCACATCCAGTCCGGCTGTCGGTTCGTCAAGAAGCAAAAGGTCCGTACTGTGGGAAAGAGCGATCAAAAGCTTCAGCTTCGCTTTCATTCCGGTCGAAAACTCCTTGATCTTCTTCTTTTCCGGCAGGCGGCATTTTCTGCAGCTTTCAAGAAATTTTCCCTTGTCAAAATCCGGATAGAATCCTGACAGCATTGCCGCTGTATCTTTGACGGTCAGATAACCGCTTATACCGGAGTTAGACAGAACGACTCCTATTTTCTGTCTATCTTTCATAGTCAGGGAAGCCGCGTCTTTGCCCATAATGGCAATTTTCCCGCCGTCCGGCCGGATCAGTCCGAGAACAGCCTTAAAGGTTGTGCTCTTTCCGGCTCCATTTTGCCCTACCAGTCCGGTAATGCATCCCGGTTCTACATGCAGAGAACAGTTCAGTGTAAAGCGGTCATAATGCTTCGTAACATTTTCCAATTTCAACATAGCCTATTCCTCCAAAATGAGTGTAAATAATTCTTTTAAATCTTCATCCTTCATTCCATATCTTCTGCCTTTCTGAATGGCCAGTTCAAAATCGGCTTCTACTTCCTTTCGCTTTTCTTCCTTCATCAGTTCTGTATTAAACGCGGCAATATAGGTACCTTTTCCGTGTACAGTAACTGTGAATCCTTCCTGCTCCAGGCTGTCATATGCTTTTTTCACCGTCAGAGCACTGATCTTCAGCTCTTTGGACAAGGTCCGGACGGAAGGAAGCGCTGTGTTTTCTGTCAGTTCTCCTTCCATGATCAAAGCTTTGATCTGCTCGACGATCTGTTCGTAAATAGGAACCATGGATGAATGGTTAATGATGATCTTCATATTCATCCTCCTTGTATAAACAGTATATAACAGTATATTAGTGTTGTCAACTGTTATATGGTGTTTATTTAAGTTATTCGTACATCTCTTTGATTCTTAGGACGCAAAAAAGCAGATGCACGAAGCTTTGCTGCCTTTCTTCGTATATCTGCTTCCCATTCCATCTCTCACCTTATATTACCGACATTTGCAAACCTTTATATGGCTCCCTTTGTCTGCAAAAAATGTTCCCTCCCGTCACCTCTACTGTAATCTTTTTCTGCCAGCTTTGAGGAATATAAATAATAATTTTTTTCTTTTTCCCCTTTTCCATATAATGCTGAATAACAAGGTTATTATTAAATCCATCCTGGATTTCGATTGCAACATCTTTCTCGCGGATATAACAGTCTCTTGCTTCCTGTTCTTTCATGACAAAGCTGCTGATATTCCTTGAGTCATTCCTCAATAGTTCTTTTGTAAATCTGGAAATAATATGTTCTATGATTCTGACTCTACCGGTCGTTTACGAACTCCGCGAAGGGATTTATATGCTTTCTGGGACAGTTCGATTTTGTTCCCGGCATCATCAGGAACAACAACATAAAAGTCATAATCACTGTCCTCATTATAGGTATCTTTAGCAAAGGAACCAAACAGATAGATCCGTTTCGGCATGATAGTCATACAGATTCTGTCTTTAATTGCATTGATCTCATTGTTGATCATCTCGTTCACATCCTTTTAAACAAACTTGCCCAAAATTCTACTTTTTAGTCACATATAGTATACCACAGAACTTTCTGCTTATCTATCTGAAAGAATATTCTGCCAGTTTCTTGTTCTGATAGAATATCTTGGTGACGTCTTGCGACACGATTCTCATTACATAACAAAAAGCATGACTCCCATGAATCATGCCTTTTATACTTTGATATTATCTTACAGTCCCAGTCCATTCACCCATTCCTGCACATCCGCTTCATCAGCGCCGGAACGGAATCTCTCTCCTTCCTGCCAGTCGCCGGTTCCTGCCATTTCCTCTAACAGCTGTCCGCTGTCTCCTATTCCGGAGGATGCTGACGTACAGAACGGAATAACGGTCTTTCCTGTAAAGTCATTGTTTTCTACAAAGCTGTCAACCGGCCATGCAGCGATGCCCCACCAGATAGGGTACACGATGGGAATAAAGGCAGAAATGTGGCAAAAGATGTCGAATAGAAAAATACCGCAATCCCCTGGAGGACTGCGGTATGTAGTAAACACTTTTTATTTCCTGGCGGATGTTCGCCGGTTCCTATGTACCTCTTTGCCATGTTCTCCCCTTACGGGGATAACTGACAGGAAAGGTGTAGTTTCCCCCTCATCCAATTTTGATGAGGGTATTATAAAAGGGGATTTTTAGGAATTAAGTAGCTTTCTCTTAGCTTTTGCCGAGACCCGCCGCAAATTTTGACAAGAAATTGCAAAATAAAGAAAGCTATGTGATTTTGCTTATTGTATCCACCTGTTTCCGTATTTGATTTGTTTGGTTTATCTGTGCAAAAAGTCTGACAAGACTTTCTACATCTTATTTTTCTATTCTACCAAGGGTACGCTATACTTGTCAACAAATTTATGCAGGCAGGAGGGTTGGCAAGTGGAGTATGGAACCATTCGGATCAAACTGGACGAATTATTAAAAGAATCCGGCCTCAGTAAAAATATGCTGAGCCACCGGGCAGAGATGCAGCGAACGCAGATCAACAACTACTGCAGGAACCAGATCACTCGATTGGATATTGATGTTCTCGCTCGACTATGTACGGTATTGAATTGTGAGATTGGTGATCTGCTGGAATTTGTACCACCAGAAGAAAAGAAAGATTGAGACTCACAGGAAAGAGTTTATTGCTCTGCTCTGTGAGTCTTTTTTCGTTGTCAAACATATAAACTCAAATAAACTATGAATTTTCTATATTTCATAAACAAGTAGCAGAACACTCTTTGCTAATCGCACGATATGAATGAATATTATTCATTGACATTTCAAAAAAGAGTGCTATACTGATAGATGGAAAGGAGGTCAAGCCATGAATACCATAAAGGAAAACTCAAAAGTATCTTTTAACCAACAGGCCGCCACCTATGATAAAGATATTAAGGGCCAGCACGCCCGCTCCCTTTATCCCTACCTGCTGGAAAAATTATCCCACATTCCTTTTCAGTCTGCTCTGGATTTAGGGTGTGGAACGGGTGAAATGCTGAAGCTCATTCTGCAAAAAGACAATCACAAAGATCTATGCGGCATTGATTTATCCGAAGAAATGCTGGCTGTTGCAAAGTCGAAACTCCTGGAACAAGTCCAACTATTCTTGGGAGACAGCGAGTCGCTCCCATTCCTGGATAACTCTTTTGATGTTGTGTACTGCAACGACTCGTTTCATCATTATCCCGCACCGCAAGATGTATTAAGGGAAGTGCATCGGGTATTGAAGCCGGGAGGCACTTTCCTGATGGGAGATTGCTGGCAACCCTTTGTAGGACGTATGATAATGAATTTATATATGCGCCATAGCAAAGAAGGGGATGTAAAGATTTACTCTGAAACAGAACTCGTTTCCATGCTTTCAGCATATTTTCATAATGTGTCATGGGAACAGGTTGGTAACACAGCGTGTATTGCTATGGGCGAAAAATGATTGATATTCACTCATTGAATTTTTAGAATGGGCATGCTATCATAGAAAGAAAGGAGGCTCAGACTATGCGGGTTACAAAGGAGCCGGAAGTACGCAAGCAAGAGATTTTAGATACTGCCCTCAAATTGTTCGGGGAAAATGGATATGAAAAAACCTCGATTACAGATATAGCAAAAGCAATCGGTGTGGCACAAGGTCTATGCTATCGCTATTTCCCGTCTAAAGAGGCGCTGTTTGACAGTGCGATTGAACAATATGCCGATGTCATTGTGGAGCAATTTGTAGGCTCTGAAAAGGACGATCACAAGACCTTGAGGCAGATCATTGAAGATATGCCTGCCACTATGGAAGAACGGGACACAAAATACTATTCTGTTTTTCACGGAGCAGAAAACAAGAAATTCCACGATCAGCTTTCTCTCAAAGTGTGTGAGAAGTTGGTTCCGATTGTAGAAAAATTGTTGCAGCGAGCCAGACAACAGGGAGAGCTCCAGTTTGACGATTTGCAGGCTGCCGCGATGTTCTGCGTATATGGGCAGCTTGGTATCCTGCTGGCAGACGATTTGACACAAGAAGATAAGTCAAAAAGAATTCGTGAATTTCTTATATTTGCACTGCACCTTTGAAACTGATCCCCCGCTTTGGGGCGGGGGATTTTTAAGGGCCAATAATGAATAGTTTTCATTCAGATGTTGTCGCAAGACGCGGCAGATATTTTTGACCACTATATGAATGTTATTCATTCATTTACTGATGAAAGGATGATTATCATGCCAAACAAAATTGACTTTATAGGCGGAAATACAAAGCGTTGCCTTATGGCGATGGCGCTCCCGATGATTGCCGCCATGTTCCTCAATATGATGTATAACCTCGTAGACAGTCTGTGGATCGGAAATTTGCTCGGAGAAACGGCTTATGCCGCTTTGACAAACTCCACCCCTATTATTCTGATCTTGACTTCCGTTGCAATGGGGGCAACCAATGGTGTATCCATTCTGATCTCTCAGGCGATTGGCGCAAAGGATAAGAAAAAAACAGAGAGTTTGATTGCCACATCATTCAGCGTTGCGGTAGCTTTCTCCCTCCTTGTGACGATTTTGCTTGAGGCTTTTCTTCCGGGAATTTTGAAAGCTCTAAACACTCCGGCTGAAACTTATGATATGGCATACAGCTATCTGGCAATCTATATCCTTGGATATTTGGCGGTCTACCTCTATCTTTATTTCACTGCCGTTTTGCGGAGCTTTGGTAATTCTATGTTTCAGGCCGTGGCAATGCTGGTATCAACAATTTTGAACGCAATCCTCGACCCTATTTTTATCCACTTCATCGGATTTCACGGTGCGGCGATTGCCACCCTGCTTTCTCAGGTGATCTGTCTGCTGTTTATGCTGATTTATCTGAAAAAGAAAAAACTGTTCGCGTTCAAAATCTCTGCGTTTGATAAGAGCGAAGTATTGCCTCTTATTCAGAAGGCAATTCCCTCTGTCATTCAACAAAGTATTCCGGCCATCAGCACAACTTTTCTTACCGCACTTGTCAGCACATATAGCGTCACAGCAATAGCGGCTTATGGGGTAACAGGAAAGTTGGAAACCATTCTTTTCTATCCGGCAATGGCGCTGAACATGGTCTTAACTACCATCATCGGGCAGTGCGTTGGCGGAAGTCGATACGACAGAGCTAAAGACTATCTGAAATGTGCATTGGGATATGGCTGTGGCCTGCTTGTAATCCTTTCTGTTTTAGTAGTCGGATTTTCAAAGCAACTTTCTGGTCTATTTGTTAATAGCGATGATGTGGCAGCCATTGTTGGAACTTATTTTCTGATTGTCAGTATCGGGTACATTCTGAACACGATTACAAACTGCTATCTTGGTTCCCTTAACGGTATGGGAAAGCCCTCAAAAAGTATGTTCCTAATGATCTTTTATTACATTGTAGTTCGTATGCCTCTGGCCTATTTACTTTCCTATCTGGACTTTGGCCTAAATGGAATTTGGGCTGCGGTTCTGCTCAGTCATGTGGTGGCAAGTGTCGCTGCTGGCATCTCTGGAACTATTTCTTTCAAAAAGCGGATAAACACAACCTAAGTCAATTTCATTAGGCAAGTGTAACTGTTCGGCAACAGTAATTGAGAAATAAGGATTTACACAAAATCAGAGGGGCCATATTGTATTACTGTAAACATGCTATTGCTTTATTTAGGCAAAAATCATATGAGATCGGCTTATTTGAGGCCAAGAATATTTTCAAAAGTACTTACGCATAGGGGTGATATTATCGGACGAGTAATCATTCTGGAATTGCAGGAACAAGATTCTAAAGCATTCGAGGCGATCCTCGACATCCTGCAAAGCCATTCAGAGATAGAAAAATATGAGCTGACCAGGGAGCCGATGCTATCCCTCCCTGGTCTTGAGATCTATCCAAGCAAACGAAAAGTTTTTCGTGATCGCCAAGAAATTCAGCTCACCGCAAAGGAATACGAGATACTTCTATTGCTTGCGGCCAACAAGGGACATGTGCTTACATACAGCCAAATCTACGAGAAGGTATGGGGAGATATTCCCTCTGGCTGTGAGAGCAACACTATCGGCTTTCACATCTGCAACCTTCGGGAAAAGCTGTACCAGGCAGCTCCCAATGCTCCATTTACCATCCGATCCGTTCGGGAAGTCGGATACTGTTTTGAAGTACAAGCAGAAAAATAAGAGTCAGCAGTCTGATCCAACTCAGGCTGCTGTTCTTCTTTTCTATTCTTCATAATTTATATTCGACTTGTATCTTTCGATAATATGTTGAGCCACCGGGCATAGATGCAGCGAACGCAGAGCAACAACTACTGCAGGAACAAAATCACTCGATTGGATATAGATGTTCTCGCACGCTTATGTACTGTACTGAATTGTGAGATTGGTGATCTGCTGGAATTTGTGCCACCAGAAGAAAAGAAGGAATGAAACTCGCGGGAAAGAGTTTAATTACTCTAAGCTGCGAGTTTTGTTTATGTAGAAATTCTCCTGAACTTATTAGTCCATACTGACCACAATAAAGAACGAGTGGCATTATCCTTTTGGAAAAGTCTATAGAAAAATAACGGATTGAAAAACACGGTTCAGGAGACGTTTTTTTAATAAACCCGAAAAATCATAATGATTTGTAAGTTGCTACAGCTCTTTTACATTACATATGAAAATCAAAAACCATTTGGAGTATTTTCAATCTATTTAGAGTGGCATAGCCTGTTTAGATTATAGTAGAATCTGATTGTGCGAAATTCTGCTTCGCCATTTTTAATCACAATAGGTTAGTTTTTGCTAACTTCTCTGGAGGTATGTGTAAATGGAAACAAAAAGCAAAAAGCTACAAGCAAAAGACCTTATCAATGTGGGCATTTTCATCGCCATCTATTTTGTCATTTTCTTTGCGGGCATGATGTTGGGGTACATCCCTATCTTTATCCCGCTTCTTGGATTGGTGTGCCCCATCCTGTGCGGTATTCCCTTTATGCTGTACTTAACAAAGGTCAAAAAGTTTGGCATGGTATCCCTGACCGGCATTGTTCTGGGCTTGCTGAATTTAATCATGGGCAGCGGTGTGTTGGTTCTGATTTTTGGCATCATCTTTGGTGTCCTGGGCGATGTAATTTTGCGGGCTGGAAAATATCAAAGCTGGAAGTGCACACTCCTTGGCAACGGAGTGTTTTCCCTTTGGATCATGGGCTATGTGAGCCGGATGTTTTTGACCCGTGATACCTTCTTCGCCTCACTTGTGAGCAGCTATGGGCAGGAATATGTAGACACACTCATGTCCTATACTCCTGGCTGGATGTACCCGGTTCTGTTTATTGTCACTTTTATCGGCGGCATTTTGGGGGCGCTTCTTGGTAAAGCTGTGTTGAAGAAGCATTTTGAAAAGGCAGGGATTGCCTGATGGATGCGGCGGTTACAACGCTAAAATTTGAAAGCAAAGCTGTTATTCCCACCGATCCGAGGACAAAACTGTTTTTGACTGTTACAGTCAGCACCATTATGATTACTGGCGGCACGGGCGGATTTATGAACCTGGTTCGCCCGTGCCTCATGGCGTGCCCGATTGTGTTCCTGCTCCTTTCAAGAAAATGGGTGGCCGCAGCCAGATTTGCAGTTACATACGCTATTTTGTTTGCGTTGGAATTAACGGTATTACCGCTGCTCACTGGTACATGGAATTTTATCCTGGGAGCTGCGGTCGGGATTTATACACACATGCTTCCCGGATTTATCATGGGATACTATCTGGTGAGCACTACAACTGTCAGTGAATTTGTCGCAGCTATGGAACGGATGCATGTTCCCGAGAAAATAGTAATCCCTGTGTCCGTGGTGTTTCGCTTCTTCCCGACGGTAAAAGAGGAATATGCGGCTATACGGGACGCCATGAAGATGCGCGGCATCACTACTCTCCGCAGTCCCATGAAGATGCTGGAATACCGGGTGGTTCCTCTGATGATGTCGATTGCCAAAATCGGAGAAGAACTGTCTGCGGCGGCTCTCACGCGAGGGCTTGGAGCGCCGCAGAAACGGACAAATATTTGCAAAATTGGCTTTGGGCCTTTGGACATTTTCTTCTTCCTGCTGGCGATACCCTGTTGGGTCGGTTTCTTTATTTGTTAGGAGGAAGGAGTCTATGATTGAACTTCGCAATATCAATTTTCGATATGCCGGGGGAACGGATGCCGGTGGGCTTGTAAACATTGACTTAATCATCCCGGACGGGCAAGTTATCCTTTTGTGTGGGCAATCTGGCTGCGGAAAAACAACCCTGACTCGGTTGGTGAATGGGCTGATCCCGAATTATTATGAGGGCGAGTTAAGCGGCGAAGTCCTGCTGGATGGCAAGAACATCAGCAGACTTCCACTCTATGAAACAGCGAAATATGTGGGGAGCGTTTTTCAAAATCCCCGCACGCAGTTTTTTACGGTGGACTCCACCAGCGAACTGGCTTTTGGATGCGAAAATCAGGGCTTGCCTGAAGAAGAAATCATTCAGCGGGTGAAATCAACTGCGGAACAGTTTGATATGGACAATCTGCTGGGGAAAAATATCTTTTCTCTTTCCGGCGGAGAAAAGCAGAAAATTGCTTGTGCCTCTGTGTCGGCCAGTAATCCGCCCATCATCGTTCTGGACGAACCATCTTCTAATCTGGATATGTCAGCCACAAAAGATCTGAGCCGGATGATCCAGATTTGGAAACAGCAAGGGAAAACAGTTATTATTGCGGAACATCGGCTCTATTATCTGAAAGAGCTGATAGACCGTGTTATCTATTTGAAAAACGGAAAAATTGAAAAAGATTATCTGGCCTCGGACGCCTTGAAACTGTCCGCAGCGCAACAGGCAGAAATGGGGCTGCGGCCTTTTGACCTCTGTGCGTTCCCTGCGACAGCACATCCTGTTGCAAGCAGTGGTTCTATCGAATGTGAGAACTTTCATTTTGCTTATACAAAGCAGAGGGATGCGCTGGATATTGACAGTCTTTCGCTGCCACAGGCGGGCGTGATTGCAGTAATCGGCCATAACGGAGCGGGAAAATCCACTTTGGCGCGCTGTCTCTGTGGCCTGGAGAAACACTGCAAAGGCATTGTGAAAGTGGACGGGAAGCCGTATAATAGAAAACAAAGGCTATCTCTGTGCTATATGGTCATGCAGGATGTCAACCATCAGCTGTTTACGGAAAGCACAGAGGAAGAAATGTTCATCAGTATGGCGGAGCCAGCTCCCGACAAGGCGGACGCGGTTCTTGACAGATTGGATTTGTTGCAGTTTAAGGAGAGACACCCGATGGCGCTCTCCGGCGGGCAGAAGCAGCGGGTGGCGATTGCCACCGCTCTTGTTTCTGAACGTAAGATTTTGGTGCTGGATGAACCTACCAGCGGTCTGGATTTACAGCACATGAAAGAAGTGGCTGATGAACTTGTGACGATACAGAAAATGGGAAAGACATCTCTTGTCATCACCCATGATTATGAGCTGATCGTCAGTTGCTGTACTCATGTTCTGCATTTGGAGCATGGTATGGTACAGGAACAATATGCACTGGATGCCGCAGGGCTCCAGCGCCTCCAAAATTTTTTTATAGAATCGAGGTGATTTCAGTTTGAACAGAAGCGACCTGTTTTTCTCGCAGCAAAATATGAATTTGCTCTGCCGGGATGAATCTTGCTCGGTCTACCAAATGAAAAATGAAACAGGAGACGGAACTGCAACCTATTATGAAGTATATCCCGGAATAGGTGTCATGTATAATGATTTTCACATGGAGCACTGCCCGTCAAGGAAGTTTGAACAAAATACGCACACTTTTGCAATTCACCATTGCAGAGAAGGCCGCGTCGAGTGGGAAGTCAGCAATGGCGCTTATCTTTATCTTGCGTCCGGCGATATTATGCTGGACAGTTCTGCCACGGAAAACAACCATTGCAGCTTTCCAGTAAGCCATTACCACGGGATCACAATTACGATCTCTGTTCCTGAAGCGGTAGAGGGATTGGGGGGTCTCCTGTCCCTGTTTTCCATTGACCTGGAGCAAATCGAGCAGCAATTCACCTTAAAGACTCGACCTTTCATTATGCACGGAAATTCCGTTCCCGACCATGTGATTTCGGAACTCTACCAGGTGCCGGAAAATATCCGTCTGGAATATCTCAGGGTAAAGGTGTTAGAACTGTTGGTCACGCTCAGGACGGTAGACCCTACGGTCTTAGGTGTGGAACGTCCCTATTTTTATAAAACGCAGGTAGAGAAAGTCAAGGCTATCATGTCGTTTATGACAAATGAGCCGGAGCACCATTTCACAATGGAGGAGCTTTCTGAAAAGTTCGATATTTCCACTTCTGCTCTGAAGCAGTGCTTTAAGGGCGTGTATGGCTCCGCCATTTATACCTATATGCGAAATTATCGTATGGACCTGGCAGCTTCTCTTTTGACACAGACAGATGAACCGATTACGATGATTGCCGGAAAAGTCGGTTATACGAATACCAGCAAATTTTCCGAAGCATTCAAGAAGGTAAAAGGAAAAACGCCGCTGGAATATCGAAAAGTTAAAATCTAAATGGAGTAAAACCCGCCCGGGCAGAGTGGCGGACAACATGAATATCTGCAATACTTAGAGAGTATCAAGTCGATTGATGCTCTCTATTATTTTGCTAAAGGAGGAAAGGAAATGAAGCAGAAAAGCTGGATTTCTATTGTATTTTCCTTTGCTTCACAGTGCCGGGGCAAGATTGTCCTGTCCGTCTTATGTGCAATCATCAGTGTGATTGCCGGACTGATACCCTATTGGAGTGTTTACCAGATTATCACGCTCTTTATCGGCGGCTCACCTGTGATGGCAGAGGTTTGGAGATGGTGCTGGATCGGACTTGGCGCTTATGCGATACGCTTCTTGCTCTATGGTATTTCAACGAGCCTGTCCCACATATCCGCCTATACCATTTTGGAGAATATTCGTTTGGCTCTTGCCCAGCGGCTGATGAAAGCGCCGCTGGGGACAGTCATCGGAGAGTCTGTGGGTAAACTGAAAAATGTATTGGTAGATCGGGTGGAAACGATTGAGCTGCCGCTGGCCCACATGATTCCAGAGTGTATCTCCAACCTGCTGCTCCCTGTGGCAGTCTTTGTTTATCTGGTTTGCATCGACTGGCGTATGGCGCTGGCGATGCTGGTCACACTGCCTTTCGTTCTGATTGCTTTTGCTATGATGATGAAGAATTTTAACAAGCTCTATGCTGATTACATGGAGTCCAACAACTATGTGAACGGCGTGATCGTGGAGTATGTGGAGGGTATCGAAGTTATCAAGGCGTTCAATCAGTCCTCCAGTTCTTACGAAAAGTTCACCAAGGCGGTAGAGTCCTTCAAAGACTACACCCTCAAATGGTATCAAAATTCCTGGAAAGTGATGAACTTTGTTGCTGCTGTGCTACCGTCCACCTTTTTGGGAACGCTCCCGATTGGTATGTATCTCTACTGGAACGGTAGCCTTACGCCGCAGGACCTTGCAATGTGCCTGATCCTCTCGCTGGGTATTGTAGGCCCGCTGATGAACTTTACTACTTACATCAATGAGACGAAGGCGATTGAATACGCCGTCCACGACGTGGACGAGTTGCTCCATGCGGAGGAACTGCCTGATACTGGAAAACCAGTGGAGGTGCCGTCCAAAGACATTCAACTTCAGGATGTTTCGTTCTCTTATGATAAAGAGAGCAGTAAACAGGTGCTTTCCCATATCAATCTGAAAATCCCGGAGGGAAAGTTTACGGCGCTTGTCGGCCCGTCCGGTGGAGGCAAGTCCACCATTGCCCGCTTGATTGCCCGTTTTTGGGATGTGAACGATGGAAAAATCACCATTGGCGGTGTGGACATTCGCAGTATGCCGCTGGCCCAACTTGCCGATATTGTCAGCTTTGTTACACAGGATAACTTCCTGTTCAACTGCTCCATCAAGGAAAATATCCGGCTGGGAAACCCTGATGCTACGGACGAAGAAGTATATACGGCAGCAAAAGCCGCCTGCTGTGATGAATTTATACGGAAATTGGACAATGGCTATGACACGATGGCCGGAGATGCGGGAAACCGGCTTTCAGGTGGCGAGAAACAGCGCATCTCCATTGCCCGCATGATTTTGAAAAATGCCCCTATCGTGATTTTGGACGAGGCAACTGCGTTCACCGATCAGGAGAACGAAGAAAAAATTCAGCAGTCCATTGCTGCTTTGACAAAAGGGAAAACTTTGCTTGTCATCGCCCATCGTCTGTCCACCATCAAAAATGCCGATCAGATTATCGTCCTGCAAAATGGACAGGTTGAGAATATGGGCACTCATCAGCAACTTTTAGATAGCGACTCTCTCTATCGGGATATGTGGGAGGCGCATATCGGAGCGCAGAACTGGTCTGCCGGTTCCGGGAAAGGAGGTAACTGATATGATTCGGATTGTAAATCGACTGATCCAATGGACAGGAAAATATAAACGGCGTATTTACATCGGGTTTATCTACGCTTTCATTCACAGCATTTTTACCGCAATCCCTATTATGCTGGCTGCGAATGGATTAAGTGCTGTTTTGGATGACTGGAGTGGCGTCAAGTCATTGGAGGGCCGGGACATTTGGATCATGCTGGGGGCCATGATTTTAGCTGTACTGGGTCGATACCTGTTCTCTTATCTCCGAGCCATCACGCAGGAAAGTGTCGGTTATGAAGCAACCGCTGACGAGAGAATCCGGCTGGGAGATATTTTGAAACGGGTGTCGCTGGGTTTTTTCAACAAGAACAATATGGGAGAACTGTCCGCAGCGGCCACAACCGACCTCTCGTTTATGGAAATGTTCGCCATGAATATGGTCAACACCGTTGTTAATGGCTATATCACCGTTATCGTCCTGATATTGTTCCTTGCATTTTATAGTCCTCTGGCGGGAGGAATTGCTCTGGCTGGTGTCCTTCTGTCTGCCCTATTCCTCCATCTGTTAGAGGCACGCAGCCACCAAAACGCGCCTATCCATCAAAAGGCACAGGACGATATGGTGGAAAGTTCCATCGAGTATCTGCGAGGGATGCAGGTGGTGAAAGCCTTTAAGCAGGAAGGCGTGTCTATTGCCGGTATCCGCAAAGCATACAACGACAGCAAGAAAATCAACATCAAAATCGAAGTGGAATATATGCCCTTCAACTGCCTGCACCTGTTTTCTCTGAAAGCCGCCTCCATTGCCATTGTAGCTGTGGCTGCTATGCTGACCTATAACGGCAGTATGGAACTTCCTACCATGCTCATGCTGGATATGTTCTCCTTTATGATCTTTGGAAGTGTGGAAGCCATGAACAACGCCGCCCATGTATTGGAGGTTATTGATGCTACGCTGGATAAACTGGACGGCATTGAACACGCTGACATTATAGACAAAGACGGGAAAGTTATTTCTTTGCAGAACACAGACATTGCTTTCCGTGATGTGACATTTTCCTACGATAAAGTTCCTGTTTTGCGGAATATCAGCTTTTCCATCCCCCAGGGCAGCACTACGGCCATTGTAGGGCCATCTGGCAGCGGCAAGACCACGATTTGCAACCTGATTGCCCGTTTCTATGATGTGGACAGCGGCAAGGTCACAGTAGGCGGTGAGGATGTGCGGAACATGACCTGTGACAGTTTGCTCCGCAATATCTCGATGGTCTTTCAAAAGGTCTACCTGTTCTACGATACCATTGAAAACAACATCCGTTTCGGCAACCCAAGTGCAACGAAGGAAGAAATTATAGAGGCGGCGAAAAAGGCTCGGTGCCATGACTTCATTATGGCTCTTCCCGATGGATATGAAACGGTGATCGGTGAGGGCGGCTCTACGCTGTCTGGCGGAGAAAAACAGCGCATTTCTATTGCCCGCGCCATTTTGAAAAATGCCGACATTGTCATTCTTGATGAGGCAACAGCAAGTATTGATCCCGAAAATGAACATCTGATCCAGCAGGCAATCAGTGAACTGACCATTGGAAAAACGGTTATCGTTATCGCCCACCGTCTGGCGACGATTGAACACGCTGACCAGATTTTAGTGGTGGATAAAGGTCAAGTTGTTCAGAAAGGAACACATCAGCAGCTTGTTCAGCAGGAAGGACTTTATCACCGTTTCATTACAATCCGTGAGCAGGCAGAGGGTTGGAGTATTGCCTGATGTTAAAAAAATATCTGTTGAGAGGAGGTGCACCATTGACCTTGACATCATCCATGGAAGATTATTTAGAAACCGTACACATTCTTCAGAAAAAATACGGGAATGTTCGTAATATTGATATATCACTACACTTAGGTGTTACCAAGCCCTCTGTTAGTCGGGCTGTTAAAGAACTATCTAAAATGGGATACTTGATAAAGCAGGCAGATGGTACACTCTCCTTAACAGAAACAGGCTTAACAATTGCCAGTCAGGTTTATGAAAAGCACCAATTCTTTACCCAGCAACTATTAAAAGTTGGCGTTCCAGAAGATATTGCAGCTCGGGATGCCTGTCGCTTGGAACATGTGATCAGCGAAACAAGTTACAGAAAGCTCAAAGAGGCTGCTTTGGAAAATCATTAGGAGGTGATATTATCGGACGAATAATCATCTTAGATCTGCAAGAGCATGACTCTGACGCATTCGATGAGATTCTTTCTATTCTTAGATGCCATCCAGAGATAGAAACATATGAATTAGCCAAGGAACCGATGATATCCCTCCCTGGTCTTGAGATCTATCCAAGTAGGCGGAAAGTTTTCCGTGATCGTCAAGAGATCCAACTCACTGCAAAAGAGTATGAAATACTTTTATTGCTCGCAGCCAATAAGGGGCGTGTGGTTACATACAGCCAAATCTACGAGAAGGTATGGGGAGACTTCCCCTCTGGAGGTGAGAGCAACACCATCGGTTTTCACATCTGCAATCTACGGGAAAAACTATATCAGGCAACTCCCAATGCTCCCTTTACCATCCGATCCGTCCGGGAAGTTGGATATTGCTTTGAGATACAAGCAGAGAAATAAGAGTCAGCAGTCTGATCCACCCAGGCTGCTGTTCTTCTTTTCTATTCTTCATAATTTATATTCGACTTGTATCCTTCGATAATATGTTGAGTCATCAGGCAGAGATGCAGCGGACGCAGATCAACAACTACTGCAGGAACCAGATCACTCGATTGGATATAGATGTTCTCGCTCGACTATGTACGGTATTGAATTGTGAGATCGGTGATCTGCTGGAGTTTGTGCCACCGGAAGAAATAGCAAAAGAAAAATAAGACTCGCAGGACAGAGTTTAATTACTCTGAACTGCGAGTTTTTTATACATACTCTCCTATTGACAAATCTTATTCTGCGACATATAATAACATTGTTATATGACACTGTTATATGGAGGACATTATGGAGGAAAAATCATCTGCCACATTAGAAAATATTTTGCAGACCGCCATGGAGGAATTTTCTGACAAAGGTTTTCTGGGTGCATCCCTTCGTCAGATCGTAAAAAAGGCCGGCGTGACCACCGGCGCCTTCTATGGATATTTTTCCAGCAAAGAGGCTTTGTTTAATGCCATTGTGGAACCTCATGCCGCGGCGCTCATGGGAAAGTTTATGGAGGCCCAGACCTCTTTCGCCGAGCTGCCCGAAGAACAGCAGCCAGACCACATGGGAGTGGAATCCTCGAACTGTATCCACTGGATGGTGGAATACATCTGTCAGCACCGGGAACCGGTAAAACTGTTGCTGTGCCGGTCAGAAGGCACCAGCTATGAGCATTTTATTCATAACATGGTGGAGGTGGAAGTAGAATACACGATAAAATATATGGAAGTCCTCCGCCGCCTCGGACGGAACATCCCGGAATTGGATGAGCAAATGTGCCATATCATTGCCAGCGGCATGTTTAACGGGGTATTTGAGATCGTGATACACGATATGCCAAGGGATAAAGCCCTGCGATATGTGGATCAATTGCGGGATTTTTACACGGCCGGATGGCTGAAATTGATGGGGCAATAGCCCCAATCTTTTTTGCATGGTAGTTAGCTATATCTAACTTCATGATAAATATTTTCAACAAGTAGAGGAGGTATTCTTGTGATGCAAAAGAAGCAAAGCAGCCTGTCCCGCATCTTGAGCTATGCAGGCAGGCACAAAAATCTCACCTTGCTGGGCTGTATCCTCTCTGCCCTGTCTGCGGTACTGGGACTGATCCCTTATGTGTGCGTCTGGCTGGCAGCAAGGAATGTACTGGAGTCCTGGCCCGCTCTTGAGGGGATCTCCGGCCTGGCCCGCTGGGGCTGGACGGCGGTATGGACTGCCATCGGCAGTATCGCCCTGTATTTTGCGGCGCTCATATCAACTCATATCGCTGCGTTCCGTACCGCCCGGAACATCCGGCGTACCGCGATGGATCACGTACTGAAACTGCCTCTGGGTTTCTTTACAGGAAATCTGTCAGGACGGCTCAGGAAACTGATCGATGACAATGCGGGACTTACGGAAGATCTGCTGGCCCACAAACTCCCTGACCTGGCGGGAACCATCGTCACCCCGATCGCTGCCATCGTAATGCTGTTTCTCTTTGACTGGAAAATGGGGCTTCTTTGCCTGCTTACCATGGTCCTCGCCCTTCTTTCCATGTGCATGATGATGGGAGGAAAGAACGCCGGATTTTTCCATCGGTACCAGAAGGAAATTGAACGCATGAGCGGCGAAGCGGTGGAATATGTCCGAGGCATCCCGGTTGTAAAGATGTTCCAGCAGACGGTCTATTCCTTCAAAGCCTTTTACGCCGCTATCAGAGACTACAGCGATCTGGCCAGCCAGTATGCCATGAGCTGCCGTGTGGGACAGACCTGTTTCCTGACTTTTATCAACGGAGCCTTCGCTCTGCTGATCCCGGCAGCACTGCTGCTGTCTTCCAGCGGAGATATACGCACAGTGCTTGTCAACTTTATCTTCTACGCCCTGTTTGCTCCCGCCTGCGGCCAGATGATCAACCGGATCATGTATATGAGCGAGGCTATCATGGAAGCTGACGAGGCTGTGGGGCGTCTGGATGAAATCCTCGGCCAGAAACCCATGGAAGAATCAAAAATGCAGAAACGTCCGGTAAATGCCAATATCTCCTTTGACCATGTGACCTTTACTTATCCAGGCGCAGACCGGCCAGCTCTGGATAATGTGTCATTTTCCGTCCGTCCTGGACAGGTGACGGCGCTGGTAGGTCCGTCTGGAGGCGGCAAGACCACAGCCGCTAGCCTGATCCCCCGTTTCTGGGATACGGACAGCGGTACTGTCGCAATCGGCGGAGTCAATGTCCGGGAGATGAACACAGAAGATCTGATGAGTCAGGTAGCATTTGTCTTCCAGGATACCCGGCTGTTTAAGGAAAGCCTTCTGGAAAATATCCGGGCTGCCAGACCAGAAGCGACCAGAGATGAAGTTCTGGCTGCCGCCCATGCCGCCCAGTGCGATGATATTCTTCAAAAACTGCCGCAGGGTCTGGATACTGTGGTTGGGACAAAAGGCATTTATCTTTCCGGCGGTGAACAGCAGAGGATTGCTCTGGCGCGGGCCATTTTGAAAAACGCTCCCATTGTAGTACTGGATGAGGCCACTGCTTTTGCTGACCCGGAAAATGAATATCAGATTCAGAAAGCATTTGAAGTGCTGACAAAGAACAAAACCGTATTGATGATTGCCCATAGACTGTCTACCGTACAGAATGCAGATTCTATCATTGTCCTGAGCGACGGGAAAGTTGTCGAACAGGGCAGCCACGAAAGCCTGCTTGCACTGTGCGGTGTTTATACCGCCATGTGGGAAGATTACCAGCGCAGCGCCAGGTGGAAGGTCGGAAAGGAGGAAGCGGTATGACAAAAAAACTACAACATTTGTTTGCGCTCAGTGAAAAAGGAGCAAACGATTTGGTAAAAGCAGTGATCTGGTGCTTTGTGTGCAATTTAAGCCTGATGTTTCCGGTTGGAGCCGTCCTGTTTACAGTGCAGCATCTTTTGGATTCCATGGAAAACGGAGGCAGTCCTATGGATGGCTTTTGGATTTATGCAGGCTTTGGCATAGCTGTCCTGATCCTGCTGTTCATTCTTCACTGGTTCCAGTATGCTTCGCTTTATCTGGCAACCTATAAGGAGAGCGCCAATCGCCGGGTAAGCCTGGCCGAGACTTTGCGCCGACTGCCATTGAGTTTTTTCGGAAACCGGGATCTAAGCGACCTGACCTCTACCATGATCGCAGACTGCTCCAGCCTGGATCAGATGTTTTCCCACTATGTGCCACAGTTGTTCGCATCCATTTTCTCCACTCTTGTGATCGGCATCGCTATGTTCTTTTGTGACTGGCGGATGGCGCTGGCCGTACTGTGGGTGGTGCCGGTGGCAATTCTGCTCACAGCAGGGAGCAAGAAAATCCAGGATTCCTTCGGTACAAAGAATATTCTAAATAAGCGGGCTGTCGCTGACTGTATCCAGGAAGGATTGGAAACCATACGGGATATTAAGGCATGCAACCGACAGGAAACTTACATGGGAAAACTGGAGGAAAAGCTGGCTGCTATGGAAAAGGGTTCCATCCACTCAGAGCTGGCGACCGGTATATTTGTCTGCTCCGCTCAAGCCTTCCTTCGCCTTGGGCTGGCCACTACTATTTTGACTGGCGGAGCGCTTCTGGCAGCAAGCGAACTTTCTTTTCTCTATTTTCTGGGATTCCTCTTTGCCGCCGCAAGGCTTTATGACCCGTTGGGGCTGGTACTGCAGAATATCGCCGCCACCTTTAATACGAAACTGCAGATTGAACGGATGCGTTCCATTTTAGAACAGCCGATACAGGAGGGTACAAAAGAGTTTACGCCTGAAAACTACAACATTACCTTTGATCACGTATCCTTTGCCTACCGGGAAGGGGACGGTGTACTGGAGGATGTAAGCTTTACCGCCAAACAGGGAGAAGTAACCGCCCTTATTGGTCCCTCCGGAGGTGGAAAGTCCACTGCGTGTAAACTGGCCGCCCGTTTTTGGGACGCTTCCAGAGGGAAAATTACTCTTGGGGGCGTGGACGTGTCCGGTGTAGATCCTGAGACACTGTTAACATACTATTCCATGGTTTTCCAAGATGTGGTGCTGTTCCGGGATACGGTGATGGAAAATATCCGTCTGGGACGCCAGGGTGCTACAGACGAGGAAGTCATCGCTGCTGCTAAAGCTGCCCGATGCGATGAATTTATACAAAAACTCCCGCAGGGTTATCAGACCATGATCGGAGAAAACGGCTCCACCCTCTCCGGCGGTGAACGGCAAAGAATCTCCATCGCACGAGCTCTTCTGAAAGATGCGCCTGTCATTCTTCTGGATGAGGCAACCGCCAGCCTGGATGTGGAAAACGAAAGTGCTGTTCAGGAAGCTCTCTCCCGCCTGCTGCAAGGCAAGACGGTGTTGGTCATCGCCCACAGGATGCGTACTGTGGCCGGTGCCGATCATATAGTAGTGCTGGAGAATGGTTGTGTGGCTCAACAGGGCACGCCGCAAGAACTAATGGAACAGGGAGGTCTTTACCAGCGTATGGTTGAACTTCAAAGAGAAACGTCACAGTGGAAGTTGGGGATGTAATAGCTGCTCCCACTGTCAGAAAGGAAAATGGAAACAGCTCGTATGATAAAGAAAATCTCTTTTCATGCGAGTTGTTTCTTTTCCTTCAATGCTCTTACTTTTATTAAAAAGTCTTATCGGAATAAAAAAGACCGATTGGAGCGGAAAAGATTTTTCAGATTTGCTATGATAATTCTCGAAAGCGCCGTGTGGCGCTTTCAAAAAAGCTACTGGTTAGCTAAATCTAACTAAAAGGAGGAATTTTTAATGTCTGAAGTGAGTACGGACAAAAAACTGAAAGGAAAAGACCTCATTACCATCGGTATCTTTTCCGCAATCTACTTTGTCATCAACTTTGCCTTCATGCTTCTTGGAGGCATTCATCCTGTTCTTTGGATGCTGATGCCTGGCTTCATTGCCGTGTTTGCAGGCATTCCCTTTATGCTGATGGTCGCAAAGGTTCAAAAACTGGGTGCAGTTTTCCTGATGGGGCTTATCACTGCGCTTATCTATTTTGTCACTGGACAATTTACTCTGGTAATCCTGATCTCGATGGCTTCTACCTGTATTTTGGCCGAAGTTGTTCGAGCGGTGACTAAGTATAATAGCTTCAAGGGAAATTCGATTGCCTATGTGATTTTTTCGCTGGGGATGGTTGGTTCTCCCCTTCCCATCTGGCTGTTTAAGGCCGATTTCCTGGCGCAGATTACAGAACAGGGAATGCCCGCTGATTATGTTGCGGCAGTTGAAGCTCTGTCGTCCAATGCAATGTTAATCGTTCTGTTTGTTGCTCCAATCATCGGTGGTATCATCGGTGCATTTATTGCCAGAGGTCTGTTCAAAAAGCACTTTGTAAAGGCAGGAATTGTGTGATGAATGGGGCGGGCAAAAAACATACATTAAGGTTCGATCCACGGACGGAATTGCTTTTGTTGGTGCTGGCAAATATTGTAGCCTTTACCCAGCACTCCGTATGGGTTGAAATTACATGGGTTGTTTTTCTGCTCCTGCTGATCGTTGCCTGCGGGTGCCAAAAATCCGCAGGCAAGCTGGCAATCGCATTTGGGATTTGTCTGGCGCTGCAATACTATGTATTCCCAAACGGGCCGAAAATTTTAGCCAGCAGCTTCACGATCATTGTATCTTATGCAAGAAAGATTTTCCCTTGTTTGATTGTCGGTACGATGGTTTTACAGAAAACGCCCGTCCGGGAATTGATGGTTGCACTTCGGAAATGGCATATCCCGCAGGGATTGATTATTCCTTTGTCTGTAACCGTCCGGTATTTTCCGGCCTTAAAAGAAGAAACCGGCTATATCCGGGATGCCATGAAGCTCCGTAATATTCATGGGGTACAAAAAATTGAGTGCTTGTTGGTGCCGACCATGATTTCTGCAACAACGACAGCGGAAGAATTGTCCGCAGCCGCTGTTACGCGGGGCATTGAAAATCCTGCACCAAAGACAAGTATGATTGAAATGAAGTTCGGCGTGCAGGACTTTTTATGTCTGGCGGCAGGTGTGGTTTTCTGTGTGATTTCAATTACAGTGGGATAAGGAGGTGTTCCATGTGATCCAAATTCAGGATGTATCTTTTGAATATGAGAAAGAGCAGGGAACGCTTTCCCATATTGATCTGAATATTCAGCAGGGAGAATGTGTTGTCCTTACAGGGGAGTCGGGCTGTGGCAAAACGACAGTGACAAAACTGATTAACGGCTTAATCCCTCATTTTGTCGAGGGCGGCACTTTATCTGGCCGGGCGATTGTAAACGGTATGGAAGTGCCGAAAACAGAAATGTACCGTCTGGCAGAGCAGGTTGGATCTGTGTTCCAAAATCCGAAATCTCAGTTTTTCAATATTGACTCGGACAGTGAGATTACTTTCGGCCTGGAAAATGCGGGTGTCAAACCAAAGAAAATCAAAGAGCGATATGAGGCCACTGTTTCCGCCCTGAAAATTCAATCGCTTTTGGGAAGAAACATTTTTTCCATGTCTGGCGGAGAAAAACAAAGTCTTGCGTTTGCCTCTGTATATGCCATGAACCCGTCCATTTTTGTACTGGACGAGCCGACGGCAAATCTGGATGCTGACGCGATTAACACCTTACGCCAGCAGATTATTCAGATCAAAAAAGAAGGACGGACGGTTGTTATTGCCGAACACCGCCTATATTTCTTGATGGACCTGATCGACCGGGCAATCTTCATTCAAAAGGGAAAAATCGTTCAGATATTTTCCAGGGAAGAATTTCGCAATCTTTCGGATGAGCAGCGTATCAGGATGGGGCTTAGAAGTCTTGTTCATCCTGTGCTGGAGCTGACTCCCGCCGATCCGCCAGGAGCGCAGAAAGGCTTATCCGTAGAAAATCTTTCCTGTGCCTTTGATAAGCAGTCGGTATTCAGCGGCCTTGGCTTTTCTGCAAAACGGGGCGAAGTGTTGGGTATTGTTGGTCATAACGGCGCGGGAAAAACGACGCTGACACGCTGCCTGTGCGGGCTTTTGAAAGAAGTGGATGGAACGGTCCGGCTGGATGGCCAAGCACTGAAAGCAAAACAGCGTAATAAGGCCAGCTTCTGCGTGATGCAGGATGTGAACCATCAGCTTTTTTCAGACAGTGTATGGAACGAATGTGAACTGGCGCAGCCGGATTGTCCGCCAGAGCGGATTGAAGAAATTCTCAGGTCTTTTGATTTACTGGATTTCAAGGACCGTCATCCGATGGCCTTGTCGGGAGGTCAAAAACAGCGCCTTGCGGTGGCAACTGCTATTCTCTCCGACAAGGATGTGCTTGTCTTTGACGAGCCTACCAGTGGGCTGGACTATCATCGTATGCTGGAAGTGAGCAACATGATCCGCAAGTTGAATGATGAAAATAAAGTTATCATTATTGTTTCCCATGATTTTGAGTTTTTGGGCCGGACTTGTGATAAAATATTTGATATGGAGGGATGCTCCAAAGAAAGGGGGTAGCGTCTATGCCGGAATTATTCCAGGAAATGTACTACGGCCCGAATGTTCAAAACCTGGTCGAGTCCGATGATTGTAAGGTCATGCGTTTAAGTGATAACTCCGGTGAAGGCATGATGACACTCTACCATGTTTTTCCAGGTGTATTTCTCATGTATAATGATTTCCACATGAAGGAGTGCGTTTCGGGTTTCCAGACAGATATGGACCTGCTTTGTATCGACCACTGCCGGGAAGGGCGCATTGAGCAGGAAGTCGGCCAGAATGCCTTTAGCTATTTAGAGGCTGGCGATCTTCGGGTGGATCGCCGCATCCATCATTCCGGCAAGGTGGAATTTCCACTTTCTCACTACCACGGTATTTCCATTGGCTTTCAGATGGAGACTGCGGCAAAGGAAATCCCGGCCTCTATGAAAGGTTTTTCTGTGGATCTTTATGAATTGCAGAAAAAGTATTGCAGCGACCGTACACCCTATGTCATTCCAGGAGAACCGGCCATTGAGCATATTTTTTCCGAACTCTACAATGTGCCGGTCAAAATCAAAAAGGACTATTTCAAGATCAAAGTGTTGGAGCTGCTGCTGTATCTGGACGCACTGGAACTTTCAGGCCATACAGAAGAACGCCCCTATTTTTATAAGAGCCAGGTTGAAAAAATCAAAGCGATCCAGGCGCTTCTGACGCAGGATTTGACCAAAAACTATACTCTGGAAGAACTCTCCGCACGGTTTGATATTGCCCTGACCCCTATGAAAAATTGTTTCAAATCGGTATATGGCAGCCCGATTTTTACATACATGAGAAACTATCGCATGAACTATGCTGCCTCTTTACTGAAATCAGATAAGTCGTTGAAAGTGGCGGAGATTGCGGGACTTGTGGGATATGACAGTCCCAGCAAATTTGCGTCCGCATTTCATCAGACAATGGGGAAAACGCCGCTGGAATATCGAAAATCAATTATCTGATTGGAATAAAAAAGGCCGTGTGGAGCGGAAAGAAAAATTGAAATATGATAGCATTAAGGATGGTTAGCGAGGATTAACCATCCTTTTTTCTTTGCTGGCTAAATTGATCGAGAGAGGTGAATTGATATGAAGCAGCAAAAAGAGCATTGGGTCAAAACGCTTTTCTCTTTTGCAGGTCCCTGCAAAGGGAAAATGACCCTCTCGGTTTTGTGTGCCATTTTAAGTGTTGCCGGAGGCTTTGTTCCGTTTTGGGCGGTGTATGAAATCTTGTTCCTGTTTATTAACCGAACCGCTACTTTGAACGACATTCTACTCTGGTGTCTGGTAGGAGCAGGCGGATACCTGATCCGTGTCATCTGCTTTGGCATTTCCACCATTTTGGCACATATCTCCGCTTACACGATACTGGAAGGTATACGGCTGAAAATCGCAAACCGCCTGATGAGAGCGCCCCTTGGCGAAGTAATGGGACGAAGGATCGGTTACCTGAAGAATATTATCATGGACAAGGTGGAGGATTTGGAGCCGCCTCTGGCCCACATGATCCCGGAGCTGACATCGAACCTGCTCCTTCCGGTTGGTATTTTTATCTGGCTGCTGGCGATTGACTGGCGCTTGGGTCTTGCAGTCCTGATTGCCCCGGTTCTGGCCATGATCCCCATGTTCTTTCTCATGCGGAACTATAACAGCCAGTACGCGGCTTATATGGAGGCAAACAATCATGTAAACAATGTCATTATTGAGTATGTAGAAGGCATTGAGGTTGTTAAGGCGTTCAATCAAAGCACCAGTTCCTATGAAAAGTTCGTGGGAGCGGTAAAGTCCTTTAAGGATTTTACCCTGGCATGGTTCAAGAGTACATGGAAAACAATGAACCTGATGATGGCGATTATGCCCACCACCCTATTGGGGGTACTTCCCATCGGTTTGCTGTTGGCGCAGAGCGGGAGTATCACGCCTGCTGAATTGGCGATGGGAGTTATTCTTTCGCTGAGTATTGTCGGCCCGCTGATGAAGGCTACTACTTTTATCAACGAGGCAAAGTCAATGGAGTATGCAGTAGAAGCTGCAAATGAACTCCTGAACCTGCCTGTATTGCCAGACTCTGGCAAGATTGTTCCGATCAGGCACACAGATATTGTTTTACAGGATGTGTCTTTTTCCTATGATGGCACTGAGCAAAACGAAGTGCTGCACGACATCAGCTTAAAAATGCCGCAGGGAAGTTTTACAGCCCTGGTTGGTCCATCCGGTGGCGGCAAGTCCACTGTGGCCCGGCTGATTGCCCGATTTTGGGATGTGACTGGCGGCAGTATTTCCATCGGCGGCACGAATATCAAGGAACTTTCCATCCGACAGCTTTCCGAATTGGTCAGTTTTGTGACACAAGACAATTTCCTGTTCAACTGCTCTCTCAAAGAGAACATCCGCCTGGGTAATCCAAATGCTACGGATGAGGAAGTGTATGCCGCCGCAAAAGCGGCCTGCTGCGATGATTTTATTGTTCGGCTGGAAAAAGGATATGATACCCCGGCCGGTGATGCTGGCAAGCGGCTCTCCGGCGGAGAAAAGCAACGAATTGCTATTGCGAGAGCAATCCTGAAAAATGCGCCTATTGTGATTTTGGACGAGGCAACTGCCTTCACTGACCCGCAGAATGAAGATAAAATCCAGAAATCCATCATGGCCCTTTCCAAAGGAAAGACCCTGCTGGTGATTGCACACCGTCTGTCTACCATTCAAAACGCAGATCAGATTGTCGTTTTGAAGAAAGGACAGATTGTTGATTGCGGAAAGCAGGAGGAACTCCTGGAACGCTGCCCGCTTTATGCGGATATGTGGCAGGCACATATTGGTGCAAAGAACTGGTCTGTGGGCGAGAAAAAGGAGGTGGCTGTCAATGTTTAAGTCAATGAAACGCATTATACGGTGGGCTGGTAAATATAAAGGCCGCCTCTATCTTGGTTCTGTGTGTTCCTTTTTCAGCAGTTTGTCTACTGCTATTCCTACAATGGCAGCCGCATTCGCACTGGATAAAGCGATCCAGGCATACTGGACGAATACGGCGATTGATACTGTTTTAATCTGGCAAACGCTGTGGATCATTATTGGCTCGATTGTGCTGAACTTCCTGCTTTCTTATCTCCGGGCAGTGTTGCAGGAAAGCATTGGATATGAAGTGGCCGCCGGACAGCGTATTCATCTGGGCGATGTACTGAAACGGGTTCCCCTTGGGTACTTTTCGCAAAACAGTGTAGGTGACATTCTGGCAGGTGTTACCACGGAATTGTCTACTTTGGAATTACAGGGCATGAAAATGGTGGATGTCATCATCAATGGATACGCAAAGTTTATTGCCATCGTTTTATGCCTGATCTTCTTCAGCCCCGTTGCTGCGGTTATTTCCATTGTCGGCGTTGCTCTTTCGGCGCTGGCTTTGCAGGGGATCAGCAGACATAGCGAAAAAACCGCTGCAACAACACATAGGGCAATGGAAGATATGTCCGGCGCAGCGATTGAATACATCCGGGGGCTTTCCATTGTGAAGTCCTTTGGACAGGAAGGGGCCTCTATTGAGAACTTTCGTAATGCCAGTAAAGACCTGAAAGATATTCATATCAAGGTGGAAAAAGGCTTTACTCCCTTTAACTGTCTGCATCTGTTCGCCTTAAAACTGGCTTCGATGGGAATTGTCTTTATTTGTGCATGGCAGGCATTGCAGGAACAAATGAGTATGGCGTTCTTCCTGATGTTTGTCCTGTTCTCTTTTGTGATGTTTGGCAGTGTGGAGAATATCAATGACGCAGCCCATACGCTTGGAGTTGTGGACTCTGCCATGAATAAGCTGGAAGCATTGGAGAATGTAAACTATATCGACCAGGATGGCACCGACATAAAACCGGCAACCTATGATATTGAGTTTAAGGATGTTTCTTTCGGATATGACAGCCGGATTGTTCTGCATGACCTGAACTTCAAAATTCCGCAGAATAGCACAACGGCCATCGTGGGGCCATCTGGCAGCGGAAAATCTACACTGTGTAACCTGATTGCCCGTTTTTACGATGTCAACAGCGGAACGATTACCATTGGTGGAACGGATATTCGCAGATTTACCTGCGATAGTCTGCTCAAAAATATCAGCATGGTTTTTCAGAATGTCTATTTGTTCCGGGATACCATCAAAAATAACATTAAATTCGGCAGCCCGGACGCTACGGATGAGCAGATTGTCGCCGCCGCAAAAGCGGCCCGCTGCCATGACTTCATAATGGCTTTGCCAGACGGATATGACACGGTGATTGGTGAAGGGGGATCTTCGCTTTCCGGCGGTGAAAAGCAAAGAATTTCTATCGCCAGGGCGATGCTCAAGGATGCTCCCATTGTTATCTTGGATGAGGCAACAGCAAGCATTGACCCTGAGAATGAGCATTTGATCCAAGAAGCTATTTCTGCCCTGACACATGGCAAGACCATTATTACGATTGCTCATCGCCTGGCCACGATTGAGAACGCCGACCAAATCCTTGTGATTGATGGCGGAACTGTGGCTCAGAGAGGTACACATAAGGAACTGTTGCAACAGGAAGGTACTTACAAAAAGTTTATCCAAATCCGCGAACAAGCCGAGGGCTGGCGGATACAGTAAGGGAGGTTCTAATGAAACTTCATGCGTCCGGGGAGGACTATCTGGAGGCTATCCTTGTTCTCCACAAGAAGATGGGCATGGTGCGCTCCGTAGATGTAGCCCGACACATGGAGGTGTCAAAGCCCAGCGTATGTGTTGCGGTCAATACACTAAAAGAAGGGGGTTTTCTCACAATGGACGAAAATCACTTTCTCCATTTGACTGATGTGGGCCGTGAGGTTGCGGAACAAATTTATGAGCGTCACTGTTTCTTTACAGAACGACTTATAGCATTAGGGGTAGATCCTAAAACAGCAGAGGCCGATGCTTGTCGAATCGAACATGTTATCAGCACAGAAAGTTTTGAACGCCTTAAAAAGTCTTCTGAAAGCAACAACCAGGAGGTGGTACCATCGGACGAGTAATCATCTTAGAATTGTCAGAACAAGACTCTGAAGCATTCGATGAGATTCTTTCCATCCTGAAATGCCATCCGGAGATAGAAACATACGAATTGGCCAGGGAGCCGATGCTATCCCTCCCTGGTCTGGAGATCTATCCAAGCAAGCGGAAAGTTTTTCGTAATCGCCAAGAGATTCAGCTCACCGCGAAGGAATACGAAATCCTTCTATTGCTTGCAGCCAACAAGGGGCATGTACTTACTTATAATCAGATTTATGAGAAGGTTTGGGGAGATTGCCCGTCTGGTAGTGAAAACAACACCATCGGCTTTCACATCTGTAATCTACGAGAAAAACTGTACCAGGCAGCTCCCAATGCTCCCTTTACCATCCGATCCGTCCGGGAAGTCGGATACTGTTTTGAAGTACAAGCAGAAAAATAAGAGTCAGCAGTCTGATCCACTCAGGCTGCTGTTCTTCTTTTTCTGCTGTAAATATCTCTTACAGTGGGAAGTTCACCTTCTCCTGTCATCATGCCAGGTGCCACCTTTCATCAAAAGGGCGCAGTTGCCCCTTGGCGGAAGGTGGTATTTTTACACGGTCACAGTTTCCGGATCTGAAAAAGCAGGCTGCTCTTGCCGCCCCTGACACGGTACCTTTGCTCAGTGACGAGAAGCTCTGCCTTTTTTAAGTCCTGGATTGCCCGTCTCACAGTTGATTCTGAAAGTTTCAATTCACGGGCAATGGTCGGGATGGAGGGCCAGCATTCTCCATCCCGGTTGGCCCGATCATAAAGATACAAATACACTGCCACAGCCCGGTGCGGCAGTTCCATGCAGTAGAGAAAATCAAGCCTGCCCATCCTCACTCACCTCCACAGTTTTTGGCGGATGGAGCATCCGGTTCTCCCGTATGCCTTCCTCCGCCTTACGTTCCGGTCTGGCGGCTCTTGGCGCAGTCCGCAGCCCTGTGCCGCCGCCTTTTCTTTTCTCCCTGGAGGATGGCTGATTTCGCTCCGTCATGGCCTGTGCCTGCCCTCCAGCCGGTGGGATGGCCTCTGCTGGCGGAGCATCCTCCATCAGCCACTCCGGGTGGTACTTCTTCACGATCCCGTCCAGGATCTCCTGCTTCTCGGCATAGGCCACCTTCCGGTTGCCCTTTTCCTCTACAACATATTCTTCTTCAAACTGGATGCCCCATTTGAAGAACAGCTTCAACTTAACCTTCATGGGATAGAAGCCAGTCTTCATCACAATAAACTGGCCTTTTGGCATGCTCTTGAGTTCATCTGGTGTCATGAGCGCCCGTTCCATCATCTGCAGGGATTGGGACGGATCGTTCTTCCCCCGGCTGACCGATCCGGACATGACCGTTCGGCTCCCCAGGGCCTTGGATAGCACCTCCGCCGAAGAGCTGTTGGGCGCAAAGCCACCGAAGATGGTGAGCTGGGTATTGTCCACGATAATCTCCGCCCCTTCCTTGCCATAGTTTTTTTCAAGCTGGGCAAAGGATTGGATCACCGGCACGATCTGCAGGCGGCGGGATCGGGAGGCGGAGAACATCATCTCAGCGCTCTCAATCTTTGGAAGGGTGCCATACTCATCGCAGAAGAACACACAGCGGTTTTCCAGTTTCCCGCCCATCTCATCCGCCACGGCCAGGATCTCCCGGTAAAGCTGCTGGATGATCAGGGAGATCATGAAGAAGGTATTGGGATTTTCCTCCGGCATGATCAGGAAGATGGCACATTTCTCCCGGCAGAACTTCTCCGCATCAATCTCCGTGTCAAAGCATAGGAGCTGCTCCAGCTCGGAGTCCAGAAAAGCATTTAGCCTGGACAGGGCTGTACTCATGACACTGGCCATAGATTGTTCGGCAGTATTGAGGGCGGCCCCGGCAAACCATTTCGCTTTGTGGTCATCGGGCAGAAGTTCCATGAGCTGCTGGAACTGATTTTTTCCCTTTTTCTGCGAGGGAGCCAACAGCTCCTGGATGATCTTGAACACGGAGACGATGTGACGCTTCTCCGGTTCGCAGAACTCAGCGACCAATAAGATGGTCGCAGTCAGCAGACCTTCCGCCGCATCATAGAAATAGGCGTTTTGGCCAAAGCTGGCCGCATCCATCCCGGAGAGGATGATGGTCTTGCTGATGATCTTGGCATACTTCTCACAGCGGGCCTTGTAGACCAGCTCTTTCGGATGCTCTTTGTACAGATCCATATACTTGTTTACCAGATGGAGCAGATTGTTGCCATTGCTCCGTGTTGGATTTCTCAGGTCGATCACCGATACCTGATAGCCATAATGCTCTTTGGCGATGGTTCCATAGTTCCGCATGACATCGCCCTTGGTATCTGTTGAGAGAAAACTCATACCAGAAGCGCAGGCGTATTCGATGCAGGGATAAAGCCAATAGGCGGTTTTACCGACACCGGCGGCTCCGATCATCAGGGCATGGACATCGCCGGTATAGATAAGGGCTGTGGTTCCGCCCCTGGAGCTGGTGCATCCCACCACGATTCCCTGATCCTTTGGCAGATGTTTGCCCTGCCGCCACTGCTCCGGCTCAAAGGGGATGTGTTTATAGGTTTTCCGAATCTCCGATTTCGTAGCCCACCTCGCAGTTCCATGCTGGCCATTGCCAACGGTCTTGCTCTTGATATTGAGCGTGTACATGTGGGCAAGCAAAGAGACGCCACCCAGAACGCCAAGCATTACAACAGCCACAAGAATGAGAGCTGCAATATTGTCCATAGGACAACACGCTTTCCAGTTTTCTGTATCACTCCTTTTCAATCAGATTTTCATTGCTGCATTGCCATTGATAAAGATTCGTTTTGGCATGATGATTCCCTCCTTTGCATTTCCAGTTGCTCACGCTCTACATAAGCATACAGCCGCAGGCAGTCCACGGACAGGGAGAGCGTATTCTTGATCTGTTCCATCTGTGCGGATTCCGGCAGGATCTCATTTTTCTGAAAAGCCTGCCGGATTTCTCCCAGGCGATCCCCGATCTCAGAGATACGGGCTTTGTATCCGATCTTATCATGATGAGGCGCATAGAGACGGAACAGGATCTTTCCGTATTGTTCTGCTGTGTAGGACTTCTCCAGTGAAGCGAATTGTTTCTGGCCCAATAAAAAAGCAATCCCCGCCATTTCATAGGATTGCATAAACAGTTCTTCCCAATCATTCTGTTTCAATTCCCGGATTCTGCAATGTCGTTTCTGCAGCTCGTCCAGCGGATATTTTAAGCACTTACAGCCGGTAAATGTGGAGGATAAATCTTTGCAGAGTCCTTGCATCCGCTGAAGGCCGGGATGCTCTGTACCGGGGATGGGTTCCAACCCATGTTCGCTTTTGAGGCTCTCGTTCCAGTCCTTAAAACGGGGCTGCTCCGCAATGACCGTATAGGCCCCAAGTCGGAGGATTTGTTCTTTCAGACGGTAGTTCCCTTCGATACCCGCACTGTCATGATCGAGGCAGGTGATTACGGTATCAATCTGCGGATTCGCCTTCAGGATATGCATTGCTCCATAAGTGGCTGTGGAACAGAGTGCCACATAACTGTGTTCCTGCCAGTTCTCCTTATGCAGAGAAAGATAGGACAGCATATCAATCGGGGCCTCAAACGCATACAGCCGGTTGCTTTTCCCGATGTAGTGAAAACTGTAATCGGGATTGCTACTGTCTACGTTGCCCTTGAATCCGCTGTCCGAGTAGGTGCCTCGCTTATGGGCATGGCGGGCAATCCCATTTTCATCGACTCCCACAAAGACCGCATTGTGATATTCCGCATCTTCATAGAGCAGGCCAGCCCGGACAAAGGCATTCACAACCTCCCGATCCAGAAATCGAGCTTTCAGAAGATACGCATAAACCCTCCGCATATCCTCATTCTTTTCTGGAAGGGCAAAGGTTTTTTTCTCCTTGGCTGGTGCGCCCTTTTGTGGGAGAATGACAACACCTTGCTGCTCCAGGAGAAACTTCACGGCCTCTGGGAAATCTAGGCCATAAAACGCTCTGGCAAAGGCAATGGCATCGCCGCCCTCCGGATTGTATTGATTGAACCAGAGATTGCCCCGGATCGTAATCTTTTCTCCGCCATGATTCCATTTGTATTCCGATCCGGATCGCTCCACTTTTTCCCCTTGTCCGAGAAGGAAAGACCGCAGATCCGTGCGGCGGGCCTGATCTTTTTGTTCTTCTGTAAAGTGAATATAGGTCGTAGCCATGGAACCTCCTTTCTTAGCCCTGTTTCAAACCATGGGCCTGTTTCTTTTCATCGATCTTACGCTTCAGCTTTCGATCTATCCCGCCCTTGCCGCTTTTGCGCTCGTCCTCGATCCGGTTCTGGATGATCCGGGCCAGATGCTGTAACAGCCGCAGGCTGCCCAGGGCCGCCGACCAATTCCGGTTGCTGTGGACGCTATGGAGAAGCTGGGCAGCATAGACATTCCCTTGATCGGCAGAGGCGGTCAGATAGGAAATGGCTTTTTCCATGTCCTGTTCCACCTCCCGGCCATACAGGAACAGTTTACCGAGTTGATATTGAGCGAAAGCATTTCCCTGATCCGCCGCCCTGGTAAACCAATGCAATGCCGCATTCGCATCCTTGGGGATACCTTCATCGGCCAGATAGAGTTTTCCAAGAAGATATTGTGCATACTCATGATCTTGCTCGGCGGCTCTCGTTAGATAGAGGATGGCCTTGGGGATGTCCTTCGGGAGCAGCTCTCCACTGGAGAAGACCTTCCCCAGCAGATACTGCGCTGCGGAGAATCCTTGATCCGCAGAGAAAGTAAGCAGCTCCATGGCTCTTGGAAGATTCTGCAGAAGAACTGTTCCTTCCAGCAGTGCTTTTCCCAAGGCATACGCCGCATAAGGGTTGCTGCGTGCCGCTGCTTTTTCCAGAAGGGAAACCGCACGGTGAATGTCCTGGGGAAGATCCACACCTTGAAGCAATGTTTTCCCCAAAAGGTATTCCGCATAGGGATTCTCTTTCTCCACGGCTTCTTCCAGCCAGCGCAGAGCGTACTCCGGATTCTTAGGGATCTCTTTTCCTTCCAGGAACAACTTGCCGAGAGTGTACATGGCATAATCATGGCCTTTCCCCGCTGCAGCCATGAGATAGTCGATTGCTTTTTTCACATCCCGGCCAGAGAAATCTCTGCTCAAATACAGTTTCCCCAGGCCATACATGGCATCGGCATTGCCAAGCTCCGCCGCCTTTTCAAAGTACATTCTGGCCTGCTCCGGATCTTTCTTTGTTCCTGTGCCGGTAAGGTTCATCTGGCCCAGACGGTAGTACAGCTTGTCATCCGCCATATCTTGCTCGATCTTCAGGAATCCCTGATACGCTTGCTTGTACCATTGCTCCGATGCCGCCTGATCCGGCGCAGTGCCAATCCCATTTTGGCACATCCGGCCCAGCTCATACTGAGCGTAGGCATTCGGCTTATTCTCATCTGTAGCCGCCTTGGTAAACAGAACAAACGCTTTTTCTTCATCCTGCTCTACGCCCTGGCCCCGGTGATACAGACTGCCCAGGGCATAGGCGGCAAAGGGATTTCCCTCCGCAACCGATTTTTCATACCACTCGGCAGCTTTTAGATAGTCCTGATCCACACCATAGCCGAAGGCGTACATCTTGCCGATCCGGTATCGGAGATACCCTGGCTTTTCCTCCTTTGGTTCTCTGGCGCTGAAAGCAGAGAAGGCTTTCCGGAACCATTCCTGCGCCTGTTCTTCATCCTTTTCACAGCCAAGACCGGCCAGAACCATTTTGCCAAGATCATGCATAGCAAAACCATTGCCACGCAGAGCTTCTTCCTTCAGACCGGCCAGGGCCTGTTCAAAATCCGGTTTGGATGTCTTGGTGCCATAGAGGAAGGCACGGGCCGCTTTATATTCATTCGTCCACCAGGTATCCTTCTTCCAGCCCCAGCCGCCAGAGTAAGAGCGAAAGCTGGGAGGCGGATCTGGCTCGATGGGATCGTCCGCCTGAGAATCTGATTCCTGAGCTTCTGGCATTTCCAGATCGGGAGTATCCTCCTGTGTCGATTCCTCCACATCCTGCCGGTCAGCATGAAGGCCCAGGGCTTCTTGTATCACTGCATTCTTGATCGGCTTGAATTCTTTATTTTTCGAGAGTGGCACTCGCTGTGGAAGTGCTTCTGTATAGACCTGGAGTGCTTCTTCTTTCTGTTCGTACCACAGATCATAAAGAGCAGCGATCTTTTCATCTGCAGCCAGCTCATCCACGATGGCATCCACCAATGCTTTCACATCCGCTTTCAGATAGCCATAGACCTTTTTCCCCTTGGTCTTGGAGAGCCGGTCGGCCAAGTGGAGGAGCAGTTCCTCTACCTTGGGATTATCATAAGTTCCTGCATTGATGCGGGAGACGATCTCTGCAATCAGCTCCTTGCTATGCAGACGCAGCTCATCCCTCTGAACGGTCTGCTTTTCATAAATGCAGAGCAGATCCTGCTCAAAGATATCCTTGGCCAGGGAAGACCTCATCTTCGCCACACCTTGTTTGGTGAGGAAACCTTCCTTCTCTACAGTAGAGTACGCCAGCAGATGGATGTGGGGATGATGGCTCTCATTGTGGAAGGCGGCATACCATTTCAGATGATCCATGGGAATCTTCAGGCTGTCGGCCAGAGCCTGCGTCTGCGTCCGAAGCATATCCCGCCACCGGATGCCGGTATTGAAACCGAGACGCTCTGCATCCTCCCGGCGCAGAGAAATAATGAGCGTCCACACATTTCCCTGATGGGCATTCAGCTCCTGGGATACCTCTTTCAGCTTTACCTGGACGCCATCATCCGTGAACAGCCCATGGCTGCCGAACCGTTCCGCACCAGGCCGGGTGCCGATATAGGCGGCATAGGTTTTCTGGTTCAGGATCTCATGGGCATTGTCTTCAATGGCACGGATGATAAATTCAGAGGCGGCCCCCACAGTCTTTTCACTCTGGTAGTCCTCATACTCCAGCATCGTGGCACTATCCGGGAAATCCCGCAGGAGCTTTTCGATGAGCTTTTGTTGTTTCACTGTTGCGGGAGCCAGCTTGAAAGACTCATCGATCTTCTCCACACCTTCACGGGTGGCGATGTAGGTGGCATACCCGCCGATGGGCTTTTCCTGATCCGGCTTCAGGTACTTAAATTTGGTGACCAGACGGGCCATGGGGAACCTCCTTCCGTTTTAGAGTAAAGAAAAAGCAGGAGACCTCGAAAGAGATTTCCTGCCGGATGCGAATCATATTCTGTTTTATATCATTTGATGGCTGATCAGAGGATTGCTGTAATCGCTCCCACTGCAAGACAGGCGGGCAGGCCAAGAAGCATACCAATACAGGACTGCCTGATATGAAAACGATAGTCCTTATATTCTTCCATATCCTCTGTGCCTGGTATCCTGACTTTTTTCGAATGGCAAAACCAGATGCAATCAAGTATCAGAGCGTCATACCAATCAATGATCAGCCAGATCAGGTAGGAATCCCGAAACCCTTTCCAGAATGTATCCGCTCCATTAAACTGTTTCAGGACAACAGCGAAGATGAACACAAAAGCAAGCAGGGCGATCCCCTTTCGGAGGATATCTGCCCTGGTAAAGCGTTGTTCTCTTTTTTCGATCAATCCTAATTCCATACATTTCTCCCGTATGGCCGGGGGATAATCTCCCACTGAGGTAAGGGGATTTTTCAGCGTCAGTGACACAATCAGAACTGTGAATAATAAGATACCAATCAGACTTTCTATCATGACCGCCATATTCACTTTACCTCCGATATCCATTTTATCGTTTTATGAAAAGCGTCTTCACGGCTATGCCTGCACTCTTCCGGATATTGTCTCTCAATTTTAAACATTTTCAGCTTAGGCGGATTTAAGGGAACAAGAATATGGCTTGCTTTTTCATATTCCAAGACATCCACCCGGAAAGCAAACCGGTGTTTTTCCAGGCGGTTTACCATATATGCCACTGCCTCTTTGCTGGGCCACATGAGATCTTCCTTTGCGTAAATAAATAAAATGTTTCCCTGAATGTTCTCCACATGAATGGCTGTATCCTCATCAAAATGTTTCAGCGGTTCTTCGTAGATGTAGGATAACTCGAACTGCTGATGGAGGATGAGGTTCCGGATTGCCGGCCCATATTTCAGATGCGCTGTCATACACGGAAAATCTTTTCCCCTGTATGTGAATTCGGAGGCAGATGAAAAAGTTTTCGATGCCATGCTTTTATTCCCGTACATGCCTCCCCATATACAGTGGATCGGGGAGAGGGCAACAACGCCGCAGATATCCGGCATAAGAGAAGCGCAAAGCAATACCAGTTCAGCGCCTTTTGAAATGCCATACATGATAATCTTTTCATATCCTTTGTTTTTCAGCCACAGGATCGCTTTTTCAAATGGATCGACAGGCACCCGAACCAGTTCTTTCGGCAGCCCGTCTACGTTCCAGTAACAAATACCTAACGCGGCGATGCCGCACCTGGCAAACATAGCCCCCACATTCATCGGGATATTTTCATTCCCTTCGCTGCCGCCTACTACGATGACGACCTTTTTGGGATCATGATCCTTAACAGGGACATGATAAAGTCCATAGAAGCCCTCCTGTGCAACCGTCACATATTCCACTTTCCCAACTCTCCCTGTTTTTGCAGCTTGGATTGCTGTCCGTATTTTCTTTCTTTATCCCATTTAGAGTCCTTTTTGCAAACATAGAAATCACACTTTTCTGCGCCCTCTGCAAGTGTACCTGTCCTGTATAACACGCCGCCCATGAGATCAGCAGAAATAAAATCCATGGCACACATATAGGGTATCAGTTCTTCCAAATGCTCCTGTTTTCCAAGCGCACACAGGCCGCACCTGTGATAGTTGATGGTGTATTCGTCTGCATCCCTTCCGGGAATCGTCTCCGTCATCCAGTTGAATTCGCTGTCGGATATGGCATTTGCAATTCTGTCCTTCTTGACTTTCTTTTTTTGATATTCCATATCAAATGGATTTTTACTCCCGAAAGCTTTTTTAATGAGCGACGCCTGCATCGTGGCTGTCACCATTTCCCCGAACTGCTCATGGCTCATCGCCCCATCCATTGCCTTATAAACTGCCATCCAGACAATTCCGCCGGAAAGACAGATTCGCAGAGGATTTTTCGTAAAACCGCCTATGTCGGGTGTCCTCGCCAACATATCTTTAAAGTTTTTACGCGATTTCTTCTTCACCCTGAATGTATCCGTATTTTTGCAATTGGCTGCGATATATTTGAAAATAGCAGGTGTCATCGCTGACCACATCAGTTTTTCACAGATGGTGTTTTTCATATTCATTCTCCTTCAAAACGTACTCATAAACGAGGGACTGATTGCCGGAGCCATCCTGAAAGGGCTTCTCTGCCACTTTCTTAAATCCACGTTTTTCATAAAACTCCCACGATGCAAGAGTGTTCGTAAAAAGCCGCACACGATCTGCTCCATCAGCTTTTGCCCGATTCAAAAATTGTGTGACCAATGCGGTTCCCAACCCCTTTCTGTAATTCCTTCTGGACGAAAGGGCAACGAGTTCCAGATCGCATTTCCCAACGGTTTCCTTATCCCTTTCCTGTAGCTGACGGAAAAAGGCATCAAACTGCTTCTGGAATGGTGCTGACATTTTATATCTTTTCAGATAGAACTTGAGGAACATTTTACACCAACGGCCATAGTGCTTTTTTGTCTCATACTGAGCTGCCAGAGCCTTGCTGAAACGCTTATCATATTTTCCACAGATGAATCCTACGACCTGATGATCCTCCGTTTCCGCAACATAGGTGAAATTGCATTTTTCAATCAGGATCTGTGCGTAGTCACGCAAAAGTATTTTATCGTTCTGATCCACAGAGCATGAAAAGAATCCTTCGTAGAAGCAATCCCCGCAGGCCGCAGCATCTTCTTCCTTATATGGACGAACAGTAAACATGGATGTACCCTCCTATGCGCAAATAGGTTAGTGATAACTAACTAATATTATATCAGGAGACATGCAGGATTGCAATTCATTTAGTTCCCTTTCTTTCCAGACACGCAGAACATAAACTTATTTTTTGTAACCTTAACATCCATGAAACCAACGGCCTCCATGATCTGTTTTATTTCATCCGGTGTATATGATTTCATCCCCGGTATCATCTTTTCCCAGTGTTTTTCAGGATCTCCAGGATCATTGACGACTACGAATTTCCCGCCCGGCCTGATCGTTCTTTTCACTTCTGCAAAGCATTTCTCCAGATCTTTCCAGAAATACACAGTTTCAAAGGCGGTGGCAAGTTTTATGGAATTATCCTTTAACGGAAGGTTCTCTGCGCTCCCAAGAAGCACTTCGCATCTTTTGCCAATATTCTTTTTATTCGTCTTTTTTGACTTCTCAACGCTGGTGCTGGAAATATCTATCCCATAAACGAAACCGTCTTTGGAGCGGTCTAATAATCTTCGGATATTAAATCCACCGCCACAGCCAATATCAACCAGCATTCCGTCATCAGGGACATCAAATTGTGTAAATGCCCATTTAGCCATCGGACTATGCCCCATATTCATACCAGAAAGCATCAGCCTTCCTATAAATCCCTGCGGGTTGCCGAAATTGTTTCTGAATGCCATTTTATGTCTCCTTTTTCATCAGATTTGTAATACCGGTTTATTCATCCGGAATTGGGTGAGTGTTTCCGCATATTTCTTATTGATAACCTTTCCCCTGTGTAAATACCGGCGGCCAGTATGGTAATGGCTGCACACCCGATTTTAGGCTGAAGTCACAGTAGTCGCCGTTGGCAAAGCAGGTATGCCTTCGGTACAGCGGTACGCCCAACACGCCGAACATCACATAGTCCAAATTGCAGAGATAGGGCATATATTCTTCGTAGCCGTATTTTTTTGCGAAATCGGACAGTGGGCAAACGAGAGTATGATAAGTAAAGACGCAGCCCTCTGCAGGCGGCTGCATGGTTTTTGTTTCAAAGCTGCCGGGATATTTTGCAGCGTTCTCCGTATTCTCCCGGTCTTTCTTTCGATACATCTTCGTGACAAGCCTGGGCGAGGAAAATATCTTCCTCATAACTGCCCGGACGGGGCGTGGGATAGCCTGATACTTCCGCTCATAAGCCAGCACCATCAGACGTGCCGAACCCTCCACAGAAACACCGTAGCGTTTAAGTACCTCGCCCATCGCCACAAAAATGTAAGCGCCAGTGAGGTTCTTTGTCCCGCTGACTTTGTCACCGCCGATGTAAGGGAAATGCTCCAGCAGATTCTTTTCATAGAAGCCCCAGATTTCCTCCCATACCTCGCTGTAAGGTTTGCCGGCGTTCTGTTCCAGTTCCACTTTCACAAAGCGAAGATAACCCTCGTTTTCCTTTTTTAATTTCAGGATATTGTTCCGATAATATTCATGCATGATCCGTTTCCTCCTCCATTAAACTGAGCATTCCGTTGCGGTATACCAGTGCGACGTCACGCATCCGCCGGATGATTGTTTCCTTATCCTCGGTTTCCAGAATGATGTGGGCGAGCATATCAAAATAGCCCCGCATCATCAGGTCAAGGGAACCGGGGTCGATGCCTAGCAGAGCCTTTGGCGTATGCTCAGCAGTTTCCACCCCCTGCGTAATCCGTTCGATGTTCATTATGCGGAAACTGTCAAAGAAGTTTTCATACTTCGTTCCCTCAGCACAGCGAAGTAGTAACACCATTTCTTCCCGGTGAGCGCAAAGATAATCTGCCAACTCCGGAAGGCGACGCAGATAGCAGTCCAGCATGGAATAGAGCATCTGTTCTGGTGGGAGTTTCTGCATATCCTCCCCGATGGAGCGTACAATGGTGGCAAGGCCCTGCGCCGTCTCGTCCGTTAAGGCGTAGAACAGTTCCTCTTTATTTTTGTAGTAGCCATAGAACGCACCAAGAGTAAAGCCCACATCATTCACAATCTTGCGCAGTGGAGCCGATTTGAAACCTTTTTCCAAAAACCAGCGTTTGGCACTGTTCAGGATCTTCTGCTGCGTTTCAGGTATTTCCATGCCGAATCCCCTCCTTCATATATCTTAGCTATGTATCTTAGATATATTATGCGTAAAAAACTGATTCTTGTCAAGCTCCTTCTTGCCTGTTAATCATTTTCTTCCCATCCATTCTGCCAACTCACCGCATCATCGAAAGAGAACGCACCATTCAGCCTTTTGACTTGCAAAAAACAGACAGCTGATAACTCCTAAAATCAATGTAACAAAACTACTTTTCTTCATTTTGAAATCCTCCTCTTTTCCTTGTTTGATTACAGAAGGTAGCATATACCTTGTTTGTTTCACTTTTGTTCTATTTTTGTTTTTAAAATATTAAAAACGAGATACAGGATATTCTCCCATATCTCGTTCATTCACCATTTCTCTATTTTTTATTCAAGAGATTATTGGCCCTTAAAACAAGGAAATTGTTTTCATAACCTGTATTACCTCATTCAACTGATTCATGCGGTTATGATTTACAGCATATCCTTTGATTATGTACTCTTTTAATACCGAATTAGCCCAGCGCCGAAATTCCACACCTCGTTTGGATTTCACACGATAACCTACGGAAATAATTACGTCCAGATTATAGTGCTCTACCATACATTTTTTATTATCCGAAGCAGTTGTCGCAAATTTTGCGACAGCTGAATTTTGTCCATCTAATTCTTCCTTCAAAGCATTATTAATATGTTTTCCAATCGTTTTTACATCTCTCTCAAACAATGTTGATATCTGATTTCTATTGAGCCAAACCGATTCATTTTCTACGGTAACTGGCATTACAATACTCTTATCTTCTGTTTCAAATAAAACAATTTCTTTTTCATTTCCCATAAGTTTCTTTCCCCATAGTTTTATTCCAGTCCACTGGCGCGATTATTTTCAAACTAATAGCGTAGAATAAATCTCAGATGGCCTATTAACCGAATCATTTACTTTGTTTTTTTGTTCATTGTATATACCTTATGTTATCGCATCCTTTTAATTATGTAAACTATTTTGCACCTCATATTTAAAATAAGTTCCTTCCAATGACTGCAGATTCATTGAAAATTTGTCAAGGGAGAATTTTTTGCCAGATCTATTCTATTTCATCTTGACAAAACCGTCAGTTCTCATTAGTATAAAGGAGAGAAATGGGTTTGTACCAAGTATGATTTTAAAATCTGAACGGGTTGCTCGTTTCTTTTTTTATACCTAAAATATCATACAGATAATATTTCCCATTTTTTGCATGACGGATCAACATGGAAACATGATATACATTATACCGTTCCAACATTCCCTGTTCGTTATAAACAGGCAATGCGAATCTGGAATCATACCGATACCATCCAAAAGCTGCATCTCGCAAATGCTTATTTCCAGAATTCTCTCGGAAATGTTTTCCTTCTGCAATCTCAATCATCTCTGGAATTCCTTGCACAGCATTTGCCTTTGCTTTAGCATTGGCTCCTTTCAAAGAATAAGTGTATTTCGATCCTGCATATTCGTCTGGAAAATCACTCCCAATATAAACTGTATCTTTTGTATCTTCAACCATATAGGAATCACCTACATACTGTCTCAAATACTCTTTTACTTCGTCCCAGCAAATCCACCGTTTCCCTTTAAACAAAATTCTAGAAATTACAACGAGTCTCCTGCCATCTTTGTCTGTAATGATTTTCACGGTTTTTTCCATGGGCTGATCCCTCTTCATTTGATTCCTAATTTTTATCGTATATAGGTTATAATATGGCATCCGATAAAATATGTCAACCAGTTTTCTTTCTCACATTTGCGCCCTATGAATCTCCTATTAAACACAATTTTGAAATTAAAAAATACTTTCTGGCACTTTAAATGGCACATAAAAAGACAGGATGCCATACACCCTGCCCACATTTCTACATATTCTATTCCAGTAATTACAATCCCAGTCCATTCACCCATTCCTGCACATCTGCCTCATCAGCGCCGGAACGGAATCTCTCTCCTTCCTGCCAGTCGCCGGTTCCTGCCATTTCCTCTAACAGCTGTCCGCTGTCTCCTATTCCGGAGGATGCTGACGTACAGAACGGAATAACGGTCTTTCCTGTAAAGTCATTGTTTTCTACAAAGCTGTCAACCGGCCATGCAGCGATGCCCCACCAGATAGGGTATCCGATAAAGACTGTGTCATAGGAATCCCAATTTTCTACATCTGTTGAAACCAGCTCTACATCTCTTAAACTCTCATCTTCATGTTCCTGGGATACCCGGCTGTTGTCATCAGACCAGTTCAGGTCATCGTCTGTGTATGGTTCTACTGGTTCCAATTCAAAAAGATCTCCTCCTGTAGTATCGGCAATATAGTTTGCAACTTCCTCAGTGTTTCCCGTTGCCGAATAATAAACAACAAGTACATTTCCGGATCCTGAAGAAGAATCCTCATTATCCTCTGCGCTTTCCTGCTCATCTGCCTGTGCAGTATTGTCCGAAGATTCTGTCTGTGCGGCATCCTCACTGTCGGCCTGTGTGTCCGATGTATTAGAGCCGCATCCTGCCAGCAGGCTTACTGACGCTGCGCCAATCAGTATCATAGAGAGTAATTTCTTTGCTTTCATAATCATCACTTTCCTTTCTGTTTTCTTATTGTCATTCTGTCTGTCCCATGTTTCTTTCCCAAAAATCAACTGCATTGTCAATCCAGCCTTCAGCCACCGTTCCTTCTCCCAGTCCGAAGCCATGTTGGAGACCATCGAACACTTCAATCTCAGTATCTGTCCCGTTGTTTTTTATCCGTCTGATGTAGTTTTCCACAGATCGATAGGAAGCAATCCCATCATTGGTCCCCACACATGCATAGGTGGGAGGTTCATTACCTGTGACTTCCGACAGGCCGGTGTACTGCATGATCACTGACGCCGGTGCTGGATAGTCATCTTCTCCAAATGCCGCTGTTCCATATGAGCCAAGCCATGCCGCCATACGTGCTCCGGCCGAGCCGCCCCATAAAGAGTAGTCTGTCATATCAATCTGCAGTTCCTCTGCATTTTCATGAAGAAAGGCAATGGCTCTTGCCAGATCTTCGCATGCAGTATCTGCACCGGGACGATAGATCAGCGCAAAGGCATTATAGCCTTTTTCGGACAGTTCCATAGCCTGGGGAAAACTGTCATGCATAGCAGCTACATAAACAAAGCCGCCGCCTTTTCTTCCTCTGTATAAATATCGTAGAAAATCTGCTCTCCCGATGCCGCCTGATCCTTCAGGTAATTTACAATCTCCACTGTACGGTTCGGATTTACATTATGATACCATACCAGGATCTCTCCAACATCCTGCAGTGTGAGATTAGCATCAATCGTCCGGTCTACCGGGAAAATCAGTCTTCCATAGTCTTCAAACACAGGATCGTTTATCACATCTGTTACTTTTGTCTCCAAAGTATAGTCTCCTCCGCCTCCTGAAGGCTGTCCTTCGGTCTGAAGATTTTCTTCTTCCTGCCTGCCGCATCCTGAAAGGACCAGGACACAGATGAAAATAAAGAAACAAATAACCGGCAGGATTCCTTTTTCCTTCACATTCAATAGCAGCTCCATCTGAAGTTTCTCCTTATTGCGGATACATTCGCTGGTTTTACTTCTGCTCGTCAACAGGAGGAACCATAGATACATACTGTTTCAGCAGTTCCGGTGTGCTGGTATAGTATCTCTTGTTCTGATCCAAAGCGCGGATATCTGCCATCTCTTCTTCTGTCAGAGCAAAATCAAATAAATCAAAATTATCGCGGATATGATCCGGATTCTTGGAACCTGGAATTACAATATTGCCGTCCTGAATATGCCAGCGCAGAATGATCTGGGCCGGACTCTTTTTGTACTTTTCTCCCAGTTTTGCAAATACCGGTTCCTGCAGAAGTGCGGCATCTCCATGTCCCAGAGGATACCATGCCTGGATCACAATATCAGATTTTTCAAGAAATTCTTTCAGCTTTTTCTCCTGATCGTAGGGATGTACTTCTGTCTGAAGAACCGCCGGCTTCACCTCACACATATCCAGGATTTCCTGAATCTGCTCTTCGTTAAAGTTGGAAAGACCAATCGCCTTTACTTTTCCTTCTTTATACGCCTTTTCCATCAAGCGGTATCCTGCTGTATAGTTTCCTGCCGGCTGATGGATTAAAAGCAGGTCAATATAATCTGTATCTAATCTCTCCAGCGTCTTCTCTACGGCGTCCTCCTGCTCATAAAAGGACGGCCACAGTTTTGTCTCCAGGAAGATCTCTCCCCGGTCAACACCGGATTTCTTTATGGCGCGTCCTACTGCCTTTTCATTTACATAAGCGTTGGCGGTATCAATCAGACGGTATCCGTCTTTCAGCGCATGTTCAACGGCGCTTTCTGCTTCATCCGGTGTCAGCAGAAATGTACCGATTCCTGCCATTGGCATTTTCACTCCATTATTTAATACTGCATATTCCATGATAATTCCTCCTTATATCGCTTACTTCTTTACAATTTCAGTATAGCCCTTCTTTTTACATACCAGAAGTTCCATTTCGTTAAACAGTATATACCTTTTAGTTTCGATATCTTACTCTACTTTTGACCCGCCGAATACTCCGGACATTGGCAGGATGTCAAGCATCCGGTCAATCTCTTTTACTTCCTCTTTTGTGAGTTCCACATCCGCTGATCTTCCGTTCTCGATCAGCCTGTCATATTTCCTGGTTCCGGGAATCGGTACGATCCACGGCTTCTTTGCCAGCATCCACGCCAGAGAAATTTGCGCCGGTGTTGCATTTTTATTATCTGCCATTTCCTCCAGGTATCGGATCAGTTTTTCATTTTTATCAAATGCGCGGGCAGTAAACTGCGGCATTGCGCTCCGGTAATCTGTCTGTGCATCAAACTTTGAATTTTTATTATATTTTGCAGACAGAAGGCCGTTTGCCAGCGGAGAGAAAGCCACAAATCCGATATTCAGTTCCTCCAGCACCGGAAACAATTTCTCATAGTCCCGATACATCATAGAATAACGATTCTGTACTGCTGTCACCGGGCAGACTGCATGGGCGCGTCTTAACGTATCTTCATCTGCCTCGGAAATCCCCCAATGAGTAATCTTACCCGCCTCAATCAACTCTTTCATGGCTCCTGCAGTCTCCTCGATGGGAACCTTGCGGTCTATCCGATGAATATAATATAGATCCAAATGGTCTGTCTGGAGGCGCTTCAAAGACCCTTCCAGAGATGTCCGGATCGTCTCCGGTCTTCCGTCCGGAATCAACGGTTTATTCACTTCTTTTGACTCCTCGTCAAAACGGATCCCGCACTTGGAGGCCAGAACGACCCGGTTACGGCAAGATTTCAGGGCTTCTCCCAGAAGTTCTTCATTATCATGGGGATTTTCAGCCGTTCCGTAAACCTCTGCTGTATCAAAAAATGTATACCCTTCTTCTACTGCCTTTAAAAGCAGATCTGTCATTTCTTTTTTGTCCGCCGCCGGACCGTAAGCATGGCTCATCCCCATACAGCCAAGACCAATGGCCGATACTTCCAAATCTTTTCCTAAAATACGTGTTTTCATATTTTGTTTCCTCCTTTATATATGATGACCAATTAATATTGGATCATTTTTCCTGTCTCCATTTATCTGTCTGTTTAAAAACACTCCAGAAATATTTTCAGGATTTCATCCGGCATAATTCTTCGGTAGCTTCCAGGAGAATAATGGCAGGAATCTGCAATCTCCTTCAGCTCTTTTTGGTCTTCTATTCCAAGTTCTCTTAAAGTCGTGGGAAGTCCTGTCACTTTGATGAAAGATTCAAGTGCATCGATCCCGTCTTTTGCCAGCTCCGCATCTGTTTTCCCTTGTTCCCGGATTTTCCACACATTCCTGGCAAATCTTGAAAATTTTTCAACACCGTTTCTGTATATATGCCGGTAATAGACCGGATGTAGCACTGCCATTGCCTGCCCGTGGCTACAGTCCGTATAAGCGCCGATCTGATGAGCCATCAGATGACAGGCAAAATCACACTGTTTTCCCAGTTTAATAAGACGGTTTTCAGATAGGGAAGACTCCCACAGAAGATTGCTCCTGGCCCCATAGTCTTGGGGATCCTTCAGTATCATCCTGATATTTCTTATAATACTTTGCATAAGTGTTTCCGAAATCTCATCGGATACATTCCGTTCATCCGGAGCGCTGAAATATGTTTCCATGACATGGGACAAACTGTCAAAAGCTCCGGATATCATTTGTTCTTTCGGCACGGTAAATGTATAGGTAGGATCCATCAGTGCAAACCGGGGATTACATGCCGGATAATCATATCCTGTCTTTCGCCTTTTTTCTTCATTGGTGATAATGGCTGCTCCATTGCATTCGCTTCCGGTTCCCGCCGCTGTGACAACCACTCCCACAGGAATGGGTTCAAAATGAATGACCCCTTTTCTTTCCCAGTAATTCTCCCACGGATCTCCCTTACAATATGCCGCAAGGGCAACTGCCTTACAACAATCCATAACAGAGCCGCCGCCAATTCCAAGAATGATCTGGGCTCCGCTGCTTCTTGCCAGTCTGGCTCCCTCCATCACTTTTCTATAAGTGGGATTTGGCATGATACCGGAAAATTCCACTACGTTTTTTCCGGATTTTATCAGAATCCCCAGAATCTCGTCGTAGATGCCGTTTTTTTTAACGGATCCCATTCCATAAGCCAGCATCACAGTATCGTAATCTTTTATCAGGCTGACAAGAAATTCTTTTACACATCCCGGTCCAAAATAAACTTTTGTCCTGTTTTCATAGATGAAGTTATTCATGCTCTGAAAAACCTCCCTGCATCCACTTTTTGAATAAATTGTAAAAAAGAAAACCTACTGCCAGATCCAGCACAATCCGTTGTAAAAATATTCCATTGCATACTCTCCGCTGTGAGTGCCTCCTTCCTGCTCTTCGTAACTCATTGATTCATAAGTATCGTACTCCAGCTCCACAAGTGTGCCCGGACGCTCTGACTCTCCAAAATATTCCTCCGGAATTTGTGACAGTTCTTCAGGGAATGCAGCGGTCGTCTCCTCCGTGGTTGCCCCCTCCTCGGATGCTTTCTCCTCTCCGATGCTCTCATCTGTTCCGTCCCGTCCGCAGCCTGTTGTTATCGCTATGACCGTCAGAAATATTGCAAACAGTCTGGATTTTTTCACCATTTTTTACCTCCTTATGTATCCGATCTAAACACAGTATAATTGAAAAAAATGAACCGGAGAAGCCATGTATTGGTTGCGGAATATATACCTTAAAGTTTTGACTCTCCTATATAGGACAAAGAATTCCGCTTCGCGCGAGTGCGCATCCTGCGGAGCATTTTATTTAAGGGGAACAAAGTTTCCCCTTAAATAAAAAAGACTGCAGGTTTTCCCTGCAGCCTTTCCGGTCTGTTCACATTATTCAATATTTTCATCATCCAGCCTGTGAAAATCCCGATTCTGTCCAAATACATGGATCAGAGGCAGTACTTTAATAAAACACTCAAAATTCCCTTCTTTTATAAATTCCCGAAGCTGCACATATTCCCGGGAGTTGCACACACAGCTCATTTGTATCTTCGGCTCTTTTGAGTAGCCGCCCATAGCGTCATGATAAATCGTCACACTCTTATGAATCTTGTGAATAATAAAATCTTCAATCTCTTCCATATTTTTCCCGATCATCTGCACATCATACAGTTTGGGGCCCAGATTGAATACAACATAATTCATACTATTCACATAAATGAGCTGTCCCGCAAATGCATAAGCCAGCTGATCCAGGCTGAATGCCAGAGTCATAATAAGGAGGATCAAAACTTCCTCAAAATAGTAAATCTTCTTCAGCTCTGTTGACTTCCAGATTGTCTTTTTCAATATTTTAGCCACCGTATCATCTCCGCCATAGGAAAATCCGATACGATACGGGATTCCCACTCCAATTCCATAAAGGACAGCGAACACGGCCAGTGCGATCAGCTTTTCCTCAAAAATAATCTGTATATCAATAAAACTTAACACCCACAATACCATTGGATACAGGATAGACAGGATAACAATATTGGACACATCTCTCTTCCCCAGAGTCATCCATGTAACAATCAAAATAAGGATCGTAATGGCATAGTAAATAAGCGCATAATTAATTCCCGTAAATTTTTCTACAGTCATAGATATACCAGTAATACCGGGCGTAGCCAGTCCGTTGGGAATCATGATCCAGTTGGTTGCAATACTACAGCATAAACAGCCAATAACCAAAAGAAATCCTTTAAAAACCGGTGATTTTTTCATGGTGCTTTCCGCAGGATCTCACATCCTGCTTTCCTCCTCATACAGTTCCTTTTCGTATCTGCTGATACTTCTAACTCCTAGTATAACGAATCAATCTCCGGCCTGCAATATGGCAATTATTTTTTTCTTTCCGCATAGCGGCAGATGACCGTCGGCATTGCCGCGCATAAAATCAGAAGACCTCCCAACACAACCGCTGCCTGGGCTACAGGCCATTGGAATACAAAATAGTCCAGCCTGGACTCCATATAGAAGGACAGCAGCAAAAGTCCCGGTATGCCAGGAACAGCAAGCAAAACCAGCGTCAGAATGAAATAAGCAACTCCTTCATTTACCAACATTCTTCTTTGCTGCCGTTTCGTCATTCCCAGACTTTCCAGAACAGCAAATTCCTTTTGCCTTGTCAGGATTCCTACCGCCATAACATTAAAATAATTCATTATCCCTGCAAGAAGCAAAATTGCTCCAAGCGCTCCGAGAAGCAGCCGGCTGCCATTCACATAGCCTTCCGCCTCCTTTTGCAGTATCTGTTTGCTGATCTGGAAAAGTCCCGTTTCCTGTTTCTCCTCTCTTATCTGGTTTTCTCTGAATAAAATCTGCTGTACTTCCTTTTCTGCCGCTGCCTCTTCCCCTTCCTGTACATTCATTTCCACGGAAAAGGTCTTCTTTTCTGTCTGAAGTTTCTCAAATCCTTTCTCGCTAATTGCAAAGTACAGAAGTCTCGGTCCATGCCATGTCTGTTTCAATTCCGGAAAACCTTCAAGTGTTGTGTCCATATAGCCGCACAGTGTCATTTCTGCCGACTCCTTTTCTCTTTCCTCTTTTGTCCGAAGAGAGGTAAACCAGACCGGCTCTCCCACTGCTTCTTCCGCCTGCTTCTGCTTTTCCTTAGACAGAATATGATCCTGCAGGAGAAGTACGCCAAAGCCCTCCTCCAAAGCTTCCATATCCAGTTTCAGCGACTGTTCTTCCGCAAATGCCTTGAGTTGTTCTATTTCTTTGCCTGTCAGAATTTGAATGGTACATCCACCTGTCTCTATAATCATCTGCTCTGTCTTCGCCTCATCCGGATCATCCACAAGCGGGCGAATGCCTGTTTGAGTAAAACAGACGTCCATATAGGCGCCTTCCGTCAGATGCACATTCTCCGGTTTATGATCTGTCACTTTCAGAAGCTGGTTCTTTACTTCTTCAGAGACAGGAGAAAATTCATCATAAGCATTTTCCGATAAAAGTCCGGTCATGCTTCCCTCTGTCAGGAAAGGATCCTCTCCCGGATCTCTTCCAAGATGCTCTTTTCCCCACCCCTCTGCTTCTGCCCAGGGGGCAAATCTTCCGGCAATCACAAAATCCGGCATATTATCAAACACGTTGCCGTAATCTGTTCCTTCAGTGATCACCACTGCCCCCATCGTCGTCTCAAGTCCAAGAAACAGTGAAAGAACCGTCCATATCAGCCTGCCGCGGGTCCGAAAAAGATTCTGCCACGCCATACGGCGGATTTCCCGTCGTTCCTTCCATGTATTTTTCTCCGTCTTTTTCTCTGCGTTTTTCTTTCTTCTTTTTTCCGACCTTTCCCCTTTTTTTCTGCCTGTATAGTGCATAGCCTCCAGACAGGACATCTCCACTGCCCGAAATACTACTGCTCCTGCTGCCGCTGCTGTTACAATTCCAACAAAAAGAATCGCTCCTGCCAGAAGCAAAATAGAAAATACGGAAAGACCTCTGCTTCCCCCATACTGTGACAGATACTGCCTGCCCAGGACACGGGGCAGCCATGTAGACAAAAATATCCAGGAACTTCCGGCTCCAACTGCTGTCCCCCCTAAAAACACAATCCCTATCTGTCGAAAATAAAAACTTCGAAGCTGTTTTTTTGTTGCTCCAAGTGTATGCAAAAGACCAATCTGCCTGATATCTCCGGTCATGGAAATCCAAAGTACATTAAAAATCAGAAAATAAACTGCAGCCAGAACAAGAAACGCCCCTAACACAGCCATTTCATATCCTCCCAGAAAACGGTTCAGTGCTTCATAAGCGTAGGTATTTCCTCCGGTAAATGTCTGTGCGTCGTCTGTCATCTTCACATCCTCGTACAGTTTTTCCTCTGCAGTATGTCCGTCTATCCGGTCATCCTGGCAGATCAGAATATCACTTTCTTCATCCAGGTTTCCGCCCCATGTTCTCAGTTTCTTTTCTGAAATATACCCCTGCGCCGGGTGGGAGGCGGGATTGGTGTAATCCCGATACCACCCGCTTAAGAGGAAGGTTGCCTCTCTCTGCTCAAAAAGACCGATCTTCACAGTAAGAGAAATCTTCATCCCTGATCTTGGTTCTGTAATTCCCATCTGTTCCAGGACCCTTATCGGAAGCATTATCTCATTTTCTTCTTCCGGGTAATGTCCCTGGATATCCGTGTATGCAGGTTTCATCATCTCTTCCCATGCAATCTGGTCCAGTACCGCAATCCCACATACCGATTCTGTTCCGTTGTAAGCATATCCGACTCTCTCCATCCGGCCTGCTTTTTCTATATATCCAAGTTCTTTTATTTTTACATACTGCTCTTTGGTACCATCTTCCAAAATTGTAGCAGCCGCCGTTCCATCCCGACGAACCGTCCGGAGATACTCTGCCTGCATTTTCCCTTTTGCCGTACCAAATACCATGGTAAGTGTAAGGATTCCCAAAGCCACCGCCAAAAACAGTATCATATTCCTTCCACGGCTCTCGGCCGCATTTCTCGCCGCAAGAATCCGTATCACAGAAGGATTTTTTTCTGAAACATGTCCTCTTTGCGCCATCAGAATCTTTCCTCCCATCTTTTCTCTTCGTCAGAATCCGCTGCAAGCCTTCCGTCAGACATACAAATGATCCGATCGGCCATCTGAGCCACCTCCTCCTGATGAGTGACTACAATAACGGTCTGATGAAAACGTGCAGCACATGTTCTAAGAAGTCCCATTACTTCCATCCCGGTCTCTGAATCCAGGCTTCCTGTAGGCTCATCCGCAAGGATAACCGCAGGCTTGGCAAGCAGAGCCCTGGCAATAGCCGCTCTTTGCTGCTGGCCGCCTGATAATGTCTCCGGCATTTGATGCAGCTTTTCTTTTATCTTCAGAATTTTCAGCATTTCCTCCAAAAATGCCTCATCCAGCTTTCCCCCGTCCAGGCGTATCGGAAGCGTAATATTCTCATACACATCCAGCATGGGAACCAGGTTATACTGCTGAAAGATAAATCCGATATTTCGTCTCCGAAAGACAGTCCTTTCCTCTGCCGTCATATCCTTTAAGCTTATGTTTCGTATCCATACTCCTCCTTCTGTAGGCTCATCCAAGGCCCCAAGAAGATTCAGAAGTGTAGTTTTTCCGCTTCCCGATGTTCCTACAACCGCAAGAAATTCGCCCTCCTCTACAGAAAGATCAATACCGTCCAGGGCATGTACCTCATAGTCTTCTGTAACAAAATATTTTTTCAGTCCAACTGCCTTTACAATTTTCATCTTTTCTTCCTCCGGTAATTTCCCAGTATATGCTGGTATATTTGCCATAAAAAGAGAATACTATATAAATCTTACAATCCTGTGACAAAAAAGGGACAGGCCGCTTTTTGTCCTGTCCGCTTTTTCGTTCTCACATTTCTTCCTTTGTCTGCACAGCATCTATTCTTCTGTGGGAAAGAAAATCTCCATCAGCAGTCCTCTTGTTTGTCTCTTTACCCGGATAAAGCCTCCCTGCGCCAGGATGATCTGTCTGGCAAGATAAAGGCCCACCCCAAATCCTTCCTGCACACGGACTCTCTTTCCCCTGTAAAATCTCTGGAATATTCTGTTCTCCTCCCCGGCTTCAATGCCAATTCCGTAATCTCTCACGGAAATTTTAAGAAACATTTCATTTTGCAACGCGCTTACTTCCACATGTCCGCCTTGACTGCTGTACTTTACTGCATTATCCAGCACATTGAAAAAGGCCTCGCCAAGCCAGTTTGGATCGTGCCTAAGTTCCAGATCAGAAGGAAGCGATACCTGGAAGTCCAGTTTTTTTTCTTCTGCCTGTGCCTGTATCTGTCCCAGGGCATTCAGCAGAGTTCTTCTAATATCTTTCGATTCCTTTCTTATCTGTATCATGTCATGTTCCAATCGTGACATTTTGATGAAACTTTCTGTGAGAAACCGGATTTTCTCTTTAGCTCCCTCTGCCGACTGGATATACTGATATGCCTCTTCATTTCTCCCTTTTGTTTCCCCTTTTGCAAGTTCCAGATAGCTTTGGATATTTGCCAGGGGAGTCCGAAGCTGATGGGCAATTTCCGTAATAAGTTTCTGAAGTTTTTCCCGGCTTTTTTCTGCCTCTTCCTGACGCCCTTTCGCCATCCTGCATATCCGAATCAGCCGGTCTTCTATCTTCGCATAGATTGTCTCTTCCCCGGCTGTTCTGTTGGTAACTTCTTTTTCTTCCAGCACAAGTTCCGTGAGCTCAAGCAATGTTTCCATTTCCCGTCTTCTTTGCTTTCTCTCTATCCAAATAGAGATCGTTCCTCCAGCTGCAATACCTGCTGCAGCTGCCGTCACAAGCCAAATCCACATTTTCTTCCTCCCGCCATTGTACTTTTTTCTCATTCTCCAAACCGGTAGCCCAGACCAAATACGTTTTTGATCAGAGCTTTCTGCACTTTTTGATCTCCTATTTTTCTGCGAAGCCTTCCAATCGTGACACTGACTGTATTTTCCTCTACAAATTGTCCGTCAATCCCCCATACGCTCTCAAGGATCATTTCTCTTGTCAGAACCTGCCCCTGATTTTTGGCAAAAAATTCGAGCAGATTATATTCCCTGGCTGTCAGCATGATTTCTTCTCCGCCCCGGAAGACTCTTCTTTTCTCCGGCCAGACTTCCAGATCATCAAAAATGAATACTTTGTCTTTATCTGTCCTTCTAAGAACAGCCTCTATCCGTTTCAGCAGAACTTTCATCTGAAACGGTTTTACTACATAGTCATCTGCCCCGGCGTCAAAGGCTTCCAGCATTTCTCTTTCCTCATCCCTGGCTGTCAGAAAGATAGCCGGAAGTTCTTTTATTCCGTTTCTTAATATTTCTTCGTATAACCGGATTCCGTTTCCATCCGGCAAGGTCACATCTATCAGCAGCAAGTCTAAATTTTCGCCGTTGTTCAGCATTTGTACAGCTTCTTTGCAATCATAAGCACAAGATGCTGCAAACCCGCCTTTTTGGAGTGCGATTTTCAGAGCCTGATTCAGCATTTTGTCATCCTCTATAATCCCGATCCGTGCCATCGTTTTCCCTTTCTTTCCATTGTTTTTCAAGATAGCGTTGGTGTACAAGAAGTCAATACGCTCCCTTGTACACCAATGCTACATACCTATGTAATCATATCACATTGTACCCGCCATGTAAAAATTCCATTATTCTTGAGTTTCCGCAGAATTATCCCCTAAGACAAATATGCTGCGTTTTGTTATCCA